>Ga0160437_1001257_pt1 | contig 11712 bp, 6 predicted proteins | sample HID1975I_E0MG_FD_108227 | JGI IMG/M metagenome (GOLD analysis project Ga0160437, IMG submission 108227) | Enriched soil microbial communities from UW Madison campus, WI, USA - HID1975I_E0 MG | ecosystem: Environmental > Terrestrial > Soil > Unclassified | place: USA: Madison, Wisconsin... | reverse complement strand
TGATCGCGGCCTGGCAGGCAGAAGACCGCGGCCCGAGCCGGGTCGCCGTCTTTTTTTGTTTGAGGCCCCGATGAAAGGATTCGAACCGAGTCTGTTCGACAAGCTGTTCGAAGGCGAGGGCCAATCGCCCTACGCGCTTCGGCGGCTGTCGATCGAGGAAATGAAGGAAACGGTGGCGCGCGATATCGAGGCGCTGCTGAACACCCGCATGGTGTTCACCGAGGAAGACCTGCGGCGCTACCCGAATTGCCAGCGCTCGTTGCTGACGTATGGGCTGTCGGATTTCTCGGGGCTCAGCCTGGCGAGCCACTACGACCGCGAGTTCATCTGCCGCTCGCTGGAGCAGGCCATCGCGCGGCACGAACCCCGGCTGACTCACGTGCGGGTAATGCTGCAGGTGGACAGCCGGGCGACCTCGGTACTGTATTTCGCGATTACGGCCATGCTGGACGTGGGCCCTGCCCACGAACCCGTGACCTTCGACGCGACCTTGCAGCCGTCGACCTTGCAGTACTCCGTGACCCGTGGCTGGGCCAAGACTCCCGCCACCGTCTGAAGAATAAATTTGTAGTGCGGATGCACCTTGCGCGCTGGAAGGGAAGACAACAATGGAAGAATTGCTGCCTTATTACGAGCGCGAACTTGGGTTTTTGCGGACCTCGTCGCGCGACTTCGCCGAGCGCTATCCGAAGATTGCCGCGCGCCTGGGGCTGTCGGGCGAAACCTGCGAAGACCCGCACGTTGAACGCATGATCGAATCGTTCGCCTTGTTGAGCGCCCGCATCAACAAGAAGCTGGACGACGATTACCCCGAATTCACCGAAGCGCTGTTCGAGGTGATGTACCCACATTACCTGCGGCCGTTTCCGTCATGCAGCGTGGCGCAGTTTGACCTGGGCGGCGCGGGTGCGCAGTTGTCCGCGGCGGTACGCATCGCGCGCGGCACCGAATTGAAATCGCATCCGGTGCGCGGCGTGTCGTGCCGCTTTCGCACGGCCTACGACGTAACGCTGGCGCCCATCGAGGTCCTGCGCGCGGGGTTTTTCTCTAGCGCGAATGCGCCGGCCACGGCCAAGCTGCCGGCTGGCGTCACGGGCCGCTTCACCGTCACGCTGGGCTGCCAGGGTGAAAACCAGCATTTCGGCATGCCGGGGCTGGACAAGCTGCGCGTGTATCTGCACGGCGAGCCCTCGTTCGTGGCGGCGCTGCGCGACGCCCTATTCCTGCGCACGGCGGCGGCCTATGTCGAGCTGCAACCCGGCCGCTGGGACCGGTTGCCCGAGATTCCGCTGGCCCAGGTGGGCTTGGCGGAAGACGACGCGCTGATTGATTTTCCGGCCAGCTCGCACCCCGCGTATCGGTTGTTGGCCGAGTACTTTGTTTTCTCCGAGAAATTCAATTTTGTCGATATCGACCTGGCCGCGCTGCGCCCCTACCTGGGCACCGTGCGCCAGTTCACGCTGCATCTGCCGGTGGCGGGCCTGCGCGCCGATTCCAATACCGCGCGCCTCTTGGAATCCATCACGGCCGATAACCTGCGGCTGGGCTGCACGCCGGTGGTGAACCTGTTTGCGCAGCGCGCCGACCCCATCCGGGTGACGCACGCGTCCGCTTCGTACCCGGTGGTGGCGGATGCGCGGCGCGCCTATGGCTACGAGGTCTATTCCATCGACCGCGTGCGCCAGGTGCGGCAGAACGCCCAGGGCGACGCGGTGGTGGACTTCCGCCCCTTCTATTCGCTGCACCATGGCGAATCGCCGGAAACCGCCGGGCACTATTGGACGATGCGCCGCGATGCCGCGATGGCGCAGCGCAGCCCCGGCTATGAAACCGAGATCTCGATCGTGGACATCGATTTTGATCCCTCGATTCCGCAAACCGAAACCCTGAGCCTGGACCTGACCTGCACCAACCGCGACCTGCCGTCGCAGATTGCGGTGGGTCAGTCGGGCGGCGACCTGTTCATGGAAGGCGGCACCGTGGCGCGCGCCATCCGCATGCTGCGCCGCCCCACCCACACCCATCGCTTTCAACAGGGGCGCGCCGCGCACTGGCGCTTGATCTCGCATCTGGCGCTGAACCATTTGTCGCTGGTGCAAAGCGGCTTGCCCGCCTTGAAAGAAACACTGCGCCTGTACGACCTGTCGGGCTCGGCGGTGGCCGCGCGCCAGATCGAAGGCTTGGTCGGACTGGACTACAAGCCGGCCACGCACTGGATGCCGGGCGAGCCTTTCGCCACCTTCGTGCGCGGCATTGAAATCCGGCTCACGGTCAACGAAGACCACTTCGTGGGCACCAGCCTGCACACCTTCGTGGCCGTCATCAACCGCTTCTTCGGCCTGTATGTGCACGCCAACAGCTTTGTGCAGTTGGTTGTGCTGTCGCGCCGTGGCGCAGAGGAATTACTACGATGCCCCCCATGCAACGGCGACGCCATACTAGCGTGATGGACGCGCTGCTGGCAGAGCCGCAGCGCTTCAAGTTTTTCCAGGCGGTGCGTCTGCTGGAGCAGTGCTTTGCGCGTCAGGAGCGCGGTAGCACGCGTCATACGGTGCCGGTTCATTTGCGGTTTCCGAATTCGCCCGGGCTGGGGTTTCCGCCCAGCGAAATCGTGGACGCCGTGGCCTACGACAAGAACGGCGAGGTGCTGGCCGACGAGGCGTCGCGCCAGGCGGCGGTGGCCGAAGGACGGCTGGGCCGCGTGGACCTGACGCCCGCGTTCTTCGGTCTGTTGGGCGCGCAGGGCGCGTTGCCGCTGCACTATTCCGAAATGCTGGCCAACCGCGAAAGCCTGCGGCGCGACCGTGGCGCCCGCGCCTTCTTCGATATTTTTTCGAACCGGGCCGCCGCGCTGTTCTACGCGGCCTGGAAGAAATACCGCATGCCCTTGCGGCATGAAACCGAGCAAGACCACCACTACCTGCCGCTGCTGCTGGCGCTGGGCGGCATCGGCCATCCGGCGCTGCGCGACCGCTTGCACAACGGCGCGGGCCGCATCTTTGACGAGTCGGTGGCGCACTACGCGGCCGCGGCGCGGCAACGGCCGGTGTCTGCCCCTTTCTTGCAGCGCGTGTTGCAGGACTACTTCGGCGTGCCCTTGCGCGTCGAGCAGTTCGTGGGCCGCTGGTATGACGTGCCCCCGCAAAACCGCACACAGTTGGGACGGCCCGGCGCCGTGCTGGGCGTGTCGGCGCTGGCCGGCGACCGCATCTGGCAGCGGGACCTGCGCATCCGCTTGTGGATCGGCCCCTTGTCGCGCCAGGCCTTTGCCGATTTCCTGCCGGGCGGCGAACGCGCCCAGGCGCTGGAAAAGCTGCTGACGATGTTTGGCGGCATGACCTTTGAATACGAAGTGCGGCTGGTGCTGGCGCGCGAGGCCATCGGCCCCAGCCGCCTGGGCGAAGGCGGCGATGTGCGGCTGGGCTGGAATTCATTCCTGACCACCGAACCCGCCACGGCCGACCGCGACGACGCCAGCTACGAACTCCACACGATCCACTGATCCACAGACCAAGAACAAACTCATGGCCACACCGCTGAAGACCTTGATTGGGAAGTTGAACCAGACCTGCCGCCAGGCCGCCGAGCGCGCCGCCAGCTTGTGCATGGCGCAAGGCCATTACGAGGTGGACCTGGAACACCTGTTTCTGGCGCTGCTGGAAAAGCCCGCCAGCGACGTGAGCATCATTGCGCGGCGCTGCCACATCCATACCGATGCGCTGGAAGCGGACCTGAAGGCGGAAATCGGCCGCTTCAAGAATGGCAACACACGCACGCCGGTGTTCTCCGCGCACCTGCCCAAGCTGTTCGAGCATGCCTGGCTGATTGCCTCGCTGGACACGCAGACGACGCGCATCCGCTCGGGGCACCTGCTGCTGGCCTTGCTGACCGAGCCGGACCTGGCGCAGTTGGCGCGTCGGGGCTCGTCCTTGTTCGAATCGTTCCGCCTGGATGCCTTGAAGCATGACTTCGCCGCGTTGACGGAAGGCTCGGAAGAGGCGGGGCAGGCGGTGGGCTTTGCCGATGGCGCGCCGTCGCAGGGGAATGAGGGCCAGCCCGCGCCCGCCTTGTCGCCATCGCCCGCGCTGGACCAGTACACGGCCAACCTGACCGAGCGCGCGCGCGACGGCAAGATCGACCCGGTGATCGGCCGCGACGCCGAGATTCGCCAGATGATCGACATCCTGACGCGGCGACGGCAGAACAACCCCATCCTGACCGGCGAGGCCGGCGTGGGCAAGACCGCCGTGGTGGAAGGCCTGGCGCTGCGCATCGTGGCGGGCGACGTGCCTCCCGCGCTGGCGGACGTCACGCTGCGCGTGCTGGACATGGGCCTGTTGCAGGCGGGCGCCAGCGTCAAGGGCGAATTCGAGAACCGGCTGAAGAACGTGATCGACGAGGTGAAGAAGAGCCCGTCGCCCATCATTCTGTTCATTGACGAAGCCCACACCATGATCGGGGCGGGTGGGCAGGCGGGCCAGAACGATGCCGCCAACCTGCTCAAGCCGGCGTTGGCGCGCGGCGAACTGCGCACCATCGCCGCCACCACCTGGAGCGAATACAAGAAGTATTTTGAGAAAGACGCGGCATTGGCCCGGCGCTTTCAGGTCGTGAAGGTGGAAGAGCCCGACGAAGCGCTGGCCGCCTCGATGCTGCGCGGCATGGCGCCGCTGATGGAGCGGCATTTTGGCGTGCGCATTCTGGACGAGGCCATCAGCGCGGCGGCCCGCTTGTCGCACCGCTACATCACCGGACGGCAGTTGCCCGACAAGGCGGTCAGCGTGCTGGATACGGCCTGCGCCAGAGTGGCATTGGGGCGTAGCGCCACGCCCGCCTTGATCGACGATGCGCGCCATCGCCTGACGCGCTTGCGCACCGAGCAGGCGGCGCTGCGCCGTGAAGCCGCCACCGGCGCGCCGCAAGCGCGTTTGACCGAACTGGATGCCGAGATCGCCACGGTGGAAAAAACCTTGGCGGACGCGGAAGCGCGTCACGTGGCGGAGACGAGCCTGGTGGAACGGATCCATGCGCTGCGCGGCGAGCTGGAAGCGCAGGGGCAGGATGCGTCCGCCGCCGATGCCGATGCCGCCGCCCCAGCCACGGCATCTACAACCTCACGCCGCAAGGCCGCAAAGCCCGCCTTGACGCCGGAACAGCAGCGCCTGGCCGGCCTGATGGATGAGCTGCGCGCGCTGCAAGGCGAACAACCGCTGGTGCCCGCGTGCGTGGATGGGCAGATCGTGGCGGAAATCATATCGGCCTGGACCGGTATTCCCTTGGGCCGCATGGTTAACGACGAGATCCGCACCGTGCTGCAATTGCAGCCCATGCTGGCCGAGCGCGTGATCGGGCAGGACCATGCGCTGCACGCCATCGCGCAGCGCGTTCGCACGGCGCGCGCCGGCCTGGAAGACCCGGACAAGCCCAAGGGCGTGTTCCTGTTCGTGGGGCCATCGGGCGTGGGCAAGACCGAGACGGCGCTGGCCCTGGCCGACATTCTGTACGGCGGTGAACGCAAGCTGATCACCATCAACATGAGCGAGTACCAGGAAGCGCACAGCATCTCGGGCTTGAAGGGCTCGCCGCCGGGCTACGTGGGGTATGGCGAAGGCGGCGTGCTGACCGAAGCCGTGCGGCGCCAGCCCTACAGCGTGGTGCTGCTGGATGAAATTGAAAAGGCCCACCCGGACGTGCTGGAAATGTTCTTTCAGGTGTTCGACAAGGGCGTGATGGACGACGCCGAAGGCCGCGAGATCGACTTCCGCAACACGCTCATCATCCTGACGTCCAACGTGGGGTCCAGCACGATCATGCAGGCCTGCCTGAACAAGCCCGCCGAAGAGCGCCCGACGCCGGAACAGTTGTCGGAGCTGCTGGCGCCGCAGTTGTACAAGGCGTTCAAGCCCGCGTTCCTGGGGCGCATGAAGACCATTCCCTACTTTCCGGTGGATGACGACGCGCTGGCGCACATCATCGGCTTGAAGCTGGGCCGCATCGCGCGCCGCGTGCAAGCCACGCACCGCGCGGTGTTCGAGTGGGACGACGCGCTGGTCGAGGCCGTGCTGGCGCGCTGCACCGAAGTGGATACCGGGGCGCGCAACGTGGACCACATTCTTAACGGATCGCTGCTGCCCGAGATTGCCGAGCAGGTGCTGGGCCGCATGGCGCAGGGCGAAGCCATCGCCAAGATCCGCGTGGGCGCGGGCAAGAATGGCGATTTTCGTTTTCGCATGAGCTGAGCCGGGAGACGTCGACATGGCCCTCGAACTTGCCGCCGCCAGCCTGTTGGGAGCCGGCTTCACGCAGGCCGATCGCCTGCTGGACCTGAGCACGCCGTTGGGCCAGGACAAGCTGCTGGCCGAACGGCTGCACGCCACCGAGCAGTTAAGCGATGGCGGCTATACCTTGCACGTGGATGCGCTGTCCGATGACGCGCATATTCCGCTGAAGATGCTGATCGGCCAACCGGTACAGGTCGCCTTGCAGACGGCCTTGGGCCGGGATGAGCCCCGGGTGTGGTGCGGGCTGGTTTCCGAGGCGCGCTTCGAAGGCGCCAACGGCGGCTTTGCGCGCTATCGGCTGCGCATCGAGCCGTGGCTGGCGCTGCTGCGCCAGCGGCGCGACAGCTTCGCCTTTCAGGACCTGTCGGTGATCGACATTGTTGACCGCGTCTTTGGTGACTACAACGGCCAGGGCGCCGTGGCGCCGCAATGGCGTTGGGAATTGAAGGACCGCGACGGTTACGCCAAGCGCAGCCTGACCATCCAGTACCGCGAAACCGACTACGCCTTCGTTGAACGGCTGCTGGCCGAAGAGGGGCTGTTTTATTGGGTGGAACACGAAGCGGGCGACGGTGAACCCGGCACCCATACTGTCGTCATCGCCGACCACAACGGGGCGTTCAAGAGCGGCCCGCAACCCAGCGTGAAGTTTCAGCGCGCCGATGCCACCGAAAGCGAGGACACCATCCAGGGCTGGCGCCAGCGGCGCGCCTGGCGCACGAACGCGGTGCGCATCGCCAGTTGGGACTATCGCGCCATGCAGGCCCGCCAGGCCAGCGCGCAGGTCGATGACAAGATGCCGAACACGCTGGAATTGGCCGACTCGGATTATCCCGGCCAATACCTGTTTGAAGACAGCGGGCAGGGCGAGCGCCTGGCCCACAATGCGCTGGCCGCCCAGCGCGTGCGCCAGTCCTTGTACGAAGGCGACGGCACGGTGCGTACCCTGGCGCCGGGCCAACGCTTTACCCTGACCGGCCATTGGGCGCCGTCGCAAGGCGAGGGCGGTGATTTCGTGGTGATGCGCATGCAGCACGAGGCGCGCAACAACTTCGATGAAGACCTGGGGCGGGCGGTGGCCCAGGCGTTGGGCGCGGCCGGTACGCAAGAGGACGGCGGCGCGGATTTCTATCGCAATCGGTTCGAGGCGATTGCGGCCACGCTGGAATACCGGCCCAGTACGCGGGACGGCCACGGGGCGCGTCTGCATCCTCGGCCCACGGTGCACGGCGCCCAGACCGCGCTGGTGGTGGGCGCGGCCGACCCCGTCCACACCGACCGCGACCACCGCGTGAAGATCCAGTTTCATTGGCAGCGCGGCAGCGCGTCCAGCAATCGGCAGGCGCATCCCGCCGGGGACGACAACGCGCCCGCATCCGAGGCGCTGGGCACCTGGGTGCGTGTGGCCGAACCGGTAGCCGGGTCGGATTGGGGCGGGCACTTCATTCCGCGCCTGGGCCAAGAGGTGCTGGTGCAGTTCTTGCATGGCGATATCGACCGCCCGGTGGTGGTGGGCGCCTTGTACAACGGCGCGGGCACGGAGAACGCCGCCAACAATCAGGTGCAGGGCGGGGCGGCCAAGGCCACCGGCAATGCACCGGCGTGGTTCGCGGGTACGCAGGATGCGCACGCGCACAACGTGGTGATGTCGGGGTTCAAGACGCAGGCCCTGGCCGAAAGCGGGCGGGGCATGGGCGGCTACAACCAACTGGTGCAGGACGATACGCCGGGCCAGTCGCGCCTGACCGCGTCGACCACGCAGGCCGAGGCGCGGCTGAACCTGGGCCACCTGAAGCAGCAGCGCGACAACGAACGCTTGTCCGACCTGGGCCATGGCGCGGAACTGGCGACCAGCGAAGCGCTGGCGCTGCGCGCGGGCGAGGGCTTGCTGATCAGCGCCGACAAGCGCGAGGGCGCGACAGGCGGCTTGCTGGACAGCGAAGAAGCCATCCAGCAAATGGAAAAGGCCATCGAGCAAGCGGCCGAGTTGTCCGCCTCGGCGGGCCGCCAGGAAGCGGGCTTGTCCGGCGACGGGGACAAGACGCGGGCGGTCAATGAGTTGGAGACCGTGCGCAAAGTGATTGAAGGCATGAAGGAGGCTGAAACCCAGGGGGCTGCAACCCAGGGTGCGGAAGCCACTGCGGTACCCGCCTACACACTGCCGCACATTCAGGTCAGCGCGCCCAAGGGCATCGGCCAGTACACGCCGCACAACGCCTACACCGTGGCGGGCGCGACCTTGTGCCAGGTGGCTCCGGACGTGAACTGGGCGGCGGGCGCGAACCTGGCGATCTGCGTTGCGCAAGGGGTGGTGCTGTTCACCAAGGGCCTGGGCGGCAACGGACGCGCGGTGGCGGAGCAAGGCATCCGCCTGCACGCGGCGGGCGGCAAGCTGCGCTTGCAGAGCCAGAAGGCGCGCATGCGCCTGGCCGCCGAAAAGGCGGTGACACTGGTGTCGGCGCAGGGCGCGGTGGACGTGAACGCATCGAAGAAGGTCTTGGCCACGGCGGCGGGCGCTTACCTGCGCGTCGAAGGCGGCGGCATCCAGTTGCACGCGCCGGGCAAGGTGGAGCTGAAGGCGGGCGTGCATAGCTGGGTGGGGCCGCAAAGCGGCACCGGGCCGGCGCAGCCGCCGCAGGGTGAACTGGAAGGCTGCGCGGCAGCGCTGGAAGACGCGGCCGGCAGCGGGGCGCTGGCGGCATGAGGATAGACCCAACTTATCCAACGCCGCCGACGGACCTGAAGGACCGGACGCACCCGGCGCCGCCGAAGGACCCGACGCACCGGACGCACCCAAAGAATCCGAGGGATCCAGCGGACCCGACGCAGGCAGGCGCCGCGTCCCGGTCGGCGCGCGCGGAAGCGGCCGTCGAACACGCCATTGTCGGCTTACGTGCCGTGCTGGACATGCGCCCCAGCCGCCGCGTGCTGCTGCTGTGCGACTCCACGCTGGCCGACCCCTTGGCTGACGAGATCGCCACGGCGGGCCTGGCGCGGCGCGCGGTTGACTTGATATCGCAGGGCGCGTCCGCGCCGCCCTTGTATCTGGCCGAGGTGCCGGACGAGATCCGATATGAAAGGCTGGTCAACGCCAGCATCCGGCTGGCAGTGGACGAAGCCATGCGCCCCGCGCCCGCCATCAAGCGCGAGCGGTCGATGTCGGCATGGCTGGCCACCGACCTGCCGCTGGCGGAAGTGGCCCAGCGCCTGATCCTGCGCGCGCGGCTGCGCGACGCGCAGGGGCGCATGCGCATCCTGCGGTTCTGGGATCCGCGCACGACGCAGTTTCAAAGCGAGCTGTACGCGGGCTGCGTGCCCGCGTCGTGGATCGCGGGCGCGGCATGGATGTGTATCGACGGCTTTGCGCGCTGGCAGGCGTTGCCGGACACGCCCGGCCCGATGCAGGCGGCCACGCCGGACTGGCCACGGTTGTCGCGCCTGGGCCAGGTGAACGCGGTGCTGCAACGGCTGAATGCGGGCGGGCTGGACTACGGCCCGTCGGCGCTGGAGCCGATACGCCGCGCGCTGGATGTGGCCAGTGCCAGCGGCATCAACGACGACGAAGACGCGGCGCTGTTCGCGTCCTGGCGCGTGCGCCTGGACGCGCCGCTGGAACGCGCGCCGTCGTTTGCCGAGCTGCTGCGCGAGATTCAGGAAGAGGGCGGTCGCTTGCTCAACGCGGCCGAAGACATGGATGACGAGGATTGGCGGTTGTTTGCGCGGCAGGCGCAGGCACGGGAGGATCGACCAGCATGACGACTGACTACGACGCGCTTCCCTGCAAGGGCAAGTTTTGCGGCCGGCCGGGTTTGCCGATCCTGCCGATGCGGGTGGCGTATGTGCCGGGCGGCCGGAACGATCTGCCCAACGGCGTGTACGCGGACGCCGAACTGCACTACGAAACCATGCGCCAGGGCGCCTACATGCTGCGCGCCATCACGGCGGGCTATGTGTACGTGTGGGACCCGCGCCGCAGCTACGGGTGGCGGGCCTTCGCGGCCACCGCCACGGGTCAGATGAAGGAAGTGCCGGTGGACGACGACAACCGTCCGTCGGAGCAACCCACGTTTACCTGCACGCGGGAAGGCCACGGCCTGGAATCCGCCTTGATTAACGTCGAGGCGCCGGCCAATGCGTCGCGCTCGGTGTGGGTCGGCTATTCGCGCGTGTGGTGGACCCGTGACATCCGCCGCGAGCTGACGCGCGACGATCGGTGGCGCGGCAAGATCATGGTTGAACTGGACGCGCGCGCCGTCTGGGGCGGTGGGCATCCCAAGCCGGACACGGGCTACCGCGTGACCGAAGACGGCGCCAACCTGGCCGCGCATTCCATCGAATTCCGCGATGCGGCCGGCGCCGCCACCTTGTTCAACAACACCTTGAGCCCGGGCGTGACCACCTTCGGCGGCAAGGCCGCCGAGATGGCGACCAAGATGCGGCAGATGACGCCCAAGGGCGGCGTGGTGTTGGCGCTGCGCGATCCGGTGGGCCTGCTGGCGGACATTTCGACGTGGCGCAACAAGCGCATGGGCGAACTGGCCGAGCATCACATGGACCCGACCCGGCTGCGCGAAGTGGGCGTGGCGCAGATCATCGTGGGCCTGGAAAAGCAGATGGACTCATCGGGCGATGAGATCCGGCGGATGCACGAACGCATCAACATGAGCAAGGTCTCCAGGACCATCAGCGACAACCGCGCCAGCGTCGACCGCATGAAGGACCTGATCGAGGGGGCGGGCAAGGATTGGGCGTGGTGGTACGGCCGCGAGGCCTTCTGGATGACGTTGAAGGCGTATTCGCCCAATGACGCCGTGGCGGGCCAGCGGCTGGAGGAAGACCTTGCGCTGTGCGTGGACGGCGCGGGCGCGGTGCACAGCGAACACAAGGCCATCGATGATTCCTTGAAGGAAGACGACAAGGACGGGTTGTACGAAGCGATCTGGCGCGGGCTGGCTTCGAACGACGGCGAACTGCTGGCCTTCCTGCAAAAGGAGGCGCGCGGCAAGCTGTCCAAGCAGATCTCCAACGTCCGCAAGATGATCAAGAGCTACAACGACTGGCTGAAGGATCGCCGGGCAAAGGGCTTGCCGACACCCACCCGGGCAGCCACGACGGCGATCGGCCGCTTCATGGCGACCCAACTGCTGCGGCTGACGCTGGCGCGCGACCCGATCGCGGAACGGGTTGCCGCGCGCGTGTCGATGACGATGGCGGCGCGCATGAACACCGTGCTGGTGGTGCGCAGCCACACGACCACGGTGCCGCGCATGATCGCCGACATGCACGAGATCATCTGGGAACCCAACAACCGGTCCACGTCGATTACGGCGGGGGGCGGCGTCAGCGCGACCCAGCACATGAACGCCGGATGGATGGGCACGCAATCCGAGGCGTCGCGATCGGTCACGATCAACTACGTGATTCCGGAGGA
>Ga0160437_1001252_pt1 | contig 11735 bp, 6 predicted proteins | sample HID1975I_E0MG_FD_108227 | JGI IMG/M metagenome (GOLD analysis project Ga0160437, IMG submission 108227) | Enriched soil microbial communities from UW Madison campus, WI, USA - HID1975I_E0 MG | ecosystem: Environmental > Terrestrial > Soil > Unclassified | place: USA: Madison, Wisconsin... | reverse complement strand
GGCGGCGGCGGTCTTGTGGTCGCGGTCAGTACGGGGAGATGGTCGGCAAGCGCCGGTAACCATCCTGTGCAGTTACCCAGATGGTGGCGACAACCGCCCAGAGCGACAGTGCGGCGAGCGAGAGCAGCACGATCATGCGATCACCTCCCCTGCGGACGTCGAGGTGGCGGGGCGCGCGGGCGCCTCCGGAACGCGGAAGAAGGGGAGCGTCACCCCGACCATCGGTCCGATGAGCAACGCGAACGCGAGCGTGCCGATGCCGACCTGGCCGCCGAGCAGCCATCCGACCGTCAGCACCGTCACCTCGATGCCGGTGCGCGCGATCCAGATCTTCCAGCCGAAGCGCGCGTGGATGCCGGTCATGAGGCCGTCGCGCGGGCCGGGGCCGAGGCGGGCGCCCACGTAGAGGCCGGTGGCGACGGCGAGCAGCGTCAGCCCGCCCGCGAAGAGCAGCGCCTGCAGCGCCGGCTCGTGCTGCTGCGGGATGACGGCGAGGCCGATGTCGGCGGCGGGCCCGATGAGCAGGATGTTGAGCACCGTGCCGACGCCGGGCTTCTGGCGGATGGGGATCCACAGCAGCAGCACGATCGCGCCGACGATGATCGTGATGAGCCCGAACGTGAGGCCGGTCTGCTTCACGAGGCCCTGCGTGAGAACGTCCCACGGGGCGACGCCGATGCCGGCGCGCACCATCATGGCGATGGCGATGCCGTAGAGGAACAGGCCGACGAGCAGTTGCGCGATGCGGCGAGTCCAGAGCAGTTGCGGGGTCACGATGAGCAGTCCACCGCAAGATTGGCCCTTGATCAAGAGTCCAATCGGCGTACACTGGCCGGATGAACACCCTCTCGGCGCGGGCATTGGCCTTGCTCATGGTGGATTGGCGCGGGTCCAACGGGCCCGCCTACCTGGCGTTGGCAGACCGCATCCGGCTGCTCATCCTCGACGGCCGCATCCCGCTCGGCACGCGCCTGCCCGCCGAACGCGAGCTCGCCGGCCAGCTCGGCCTCAGCCGCACCACCGTGTCGGCCGCCTACGCCGACCTGCGCGACACCGGCTACCTCGAGAGCGTGCGCGGCTCGGGCAGCACCGCCCGCATGCCGCACGACTCCAGCATCGACCTCGACATCCTCGCCGACGCACCCCTCGACTTCTCGAAGGCGTCGCTGCCGTCGCTGCCCGCCGTCGCACAGGCCGCACAGGCCGCCGTCGACCGCCTGCCGAGCTTCCTCGGAGACAGCGGCTTCGACCCGTTCGGCCTGCTTGTGCTGCGCCGTGCCATCGCCGAGCGCTACAGCGAACGCGGCCTGCCGACCGACCCCGAGCAGATCATGATCACCGTCGGCGCGCAGTCGGCCATCCACCTGCTCGCCCGCACCCTGCTCGCCCGCGGCGACCGCGCAATCGTCGAGTCGCCCGGCTACCCGCACGCCTTCGACGCGCTGAAGGCGGCGGGTGCCCGGCTCGTGCCGGTCGCCGTCACCACCGACGAGGGGTGGGATGTGGCGGGCCTCGAGCAGGCGTTCCAGCGCACCAGCCCCACGGTCGCGTACCTCATGCCCGAGTTCCAGAACCCCACCGGCAAGACCATGGACGACGCCACGCGCGCCCGGGTGCTCGAACTCGCCGAACGCGAGGGCACCACCCTCATCGTCGACGAGACGATGACCGGCCTCGGCCTCGACGGCCAGGACCGCCCGCTGCCCTTCCCGGTGACGCGCAACGTCGTCATCATCGGATCGGTCGGCAAGTCGATCTGGGGCGGGCTGCGTCTCGGCTGGGTGCGTGCGGAGCGCGACCTCATCCAGCGGATGGCCCGCGCCCGTTTCGCGAGCGACCTCGGCACCCCGATCCTCGAGCAGCTGATCGTGGCCGAGATGGTGCCCGATTACGAGCAGATCCTCGCCGGCCGTCGCGCCTACCTGCGGCAGGGCCGCGACCACCTGGCGAAGCGCATCCGTCAGCAGCTCCCCGGGTGGCGGATGCCGCACGTCGAGGGCGGCATCGTCGCCTGGGTGAACATCGGCGCGCCCCTCAGCTCGCAGCTGGCACTCGCCGCCCGCAACGAGGGCCTCCTGATCGGCGCCGGCCCGCGCTTCGGGCTCGACGGCGTCTTCGAGCGCTTTCTGCGCATCCCGTTCGGCCAACCCGCCGACCAGATCGACCGCGCCGTCGACGCGCTCGCCGCCGCCTGGACCTCGGTCACCCGCCACAGCGTGCGCCTCGACGACTCCGAACTCGCGCACGTCGTGTAGCGCCCTTCGCCGGTCGAGTAGCTACGAGGCGGCGTACCGGGACCCGTGCGCCGGATCTCGCCCGGATGATCGGGGCAGGGGCGTGGTCGCCACCCACGACGGCACCACCTGGGTTCTCGACGTCGCCGCCGATCCCGCGAATCCGAACGATCCCGCATCAGCACACACACCTTCGACAACGACGAGTTCGCGAGCATCGAGAAGCGCTGGTCGATCCGCTGGGATGCTCAATGACCCGCGAGTAGTCGTATCCGACGCCCAGGACGCCGGTTCCGGCATCAGATGCGACTACTCGGCGGACGGGTGGGGCTAGCCCCCCATTCAGCCAATTCCGAGGGTCCGTCGTCTGGCGCCGTGGGATAGTTGCGATGAGTGCACGGCGGCGTGCGCCTCTCTCCAGTCGCGCCAGCCGCGGCGACCACAGCCCTCGGGAGAACCGTGTCTCATCTTTCGGTGTTCAGCCTGCGCAATCGCGCACTCATCGCGCTGCTGACGATCGTCGTCGCCCTGTTCGGCGGCTACGCGCTCACGGCCCTGAAACTCGAGCTGTTCCCGTCGCTCACGCTGCCGAACGTCACCATCATCACCAGCTACCCGGGCGCGAGCCCCGAGGTGGTCGAGACGGATGTGTCGACCCCGATCGAGAGCGCCATCCAGGGGGTCGAGGGGCTCAGCTCCACCTCCGCCACCTCATCGGCCGGCATCTCCACCGTGCAGGCGTCGTTCGCCTACGGCACCGATCTGACGCGCGCCGAATCGAAGGTCGACCTCGCTGTCGGTCGCATCCAGTCGCAGCTGCCGTCGGGGGTCGAGCCGCAGGTCGTCACCTTCTCGATCGGTGACTTCCCCGTGGTTCAGCTCGGTGTCACGAGCGACCTCGACCCCGCCGATCTCGCCGACCGAGTCGAGAACCAGACCGCCGTCGACCTGGAGCAGATCGACGGCGTCAGCTCGGCGACCGTCTACGGCGCCAACGGCCAGCGCATCACGATCACCCCGGATGCCGCCTCGCTCGCGCAGGTCGGCCTCAGCACGCAGGCCATCCGTGATGCGCTCGGCGCCAACGGCATCCTGATGCCCGCCGGCACGATCGACGAAGACGGGCAGACCCTCACCGTGCAGGCGGGTGTCGTGATCAACGACGTCGCCACCCTCGAAGACCTGCCGCTGCTCGGCGCGGCCACCCCCACCACGATCGGCGATGTCGCCGACGTCGAGATCGTCGACAACCCGGTCGAAGGCATCTCGCGGGTCAACGGCGAGCCGGCGCTCACCATCGCCATCACGAAGACCCCGGCCGGCAACACGGTCGAGGTCTCGCGCGACATCAACGCTCAGCTCGACGACCTCGCCGCGGAGCTGGGCGGAAACACCCAGTTCACCGTCATCTTCGACCAGGCGCCGTTCATCGAGAAGTCGATCAACTCGCTCGCCACCGAGGGCCTGCTCGGCCTCGGGTTCGCGGTGATCGTGATCTTCGTCTTCCTGCTCTCGATCCGCTCCACGCTGGTCGCCGCGATCTCGATCCCCGTGTCGGTGCTCATCACATTCGTCGCGATGCTGGCCACCGGCTACTCGCTCAACGTGCTCACCCTCGGTGCGCTGACGATCGCGATCGGGCGCATCGTCGACGACTCCATCGTGGTGATCGAGAACATCAAGAGACACCTGGGTCTCGGCGAAGACAAGCTCGCTGCGATCCTCACCGGGGTGAAGGAGGTGGCGGTCGCGATCACCGCGTCGACCGTCGTCACCGTTGCGGTGTTCCTGCCGATCGCGCTGGTCGGTGACATCACCGGCGAGCTGTTCCGCCCGTTCGCCCTCACCATCACGATCGCGCTGCTCGCCTCGCTCTTCGTGGCGCTCACGATCGTGCCGGTCCTCGCGTACTGGTTCCTGAAGGCGAAGCCCCATCACGGGCACGACGCCACCGAGGCAGACCCCGACAATCCGGTCGATGAGCTCGAGCGCCCGAACGCGCTGCAGCGCGCCTACCTCCCGGTGATCAAGACCACCGTCAAGCACCCGCTGATCACGATCCTCGCTGCAGCCCTCGTGCTGCTCGGCACGCTGGCCCTGGTGCCGTTCGTGCCCACCAACTTCGTCGGCAACAGCGGGCAGAACACCCTCTCGGTGACGCAGACCCTCCCTCCGGGCGCCAGCCTCGAAACCAAGGACGACGCCGCCAAGCAGCTCGAGGCCGCCCTCGACGACGTGGACGGCGTCGAGACCGTGCAGGTGTCGATCGGATCCAGTGGTGGCAATTCGCTCGCCGCGATCTTCGGCGGAGGCGGCTCGACCACCTTCTCGATCACCACCGACGAGTCCGTCGACCAGGACGAGCTGCGCGCCGACGTGCAGGACGCCATCGACGCCCTGCCCGAATCGGCCGGCGAGATCTCGGTGTCGTCGGGTGGCGGCGGCGGGTTCTCGAGCGACATCGCCATCGAGATCACCGCCCCGGATGCCGAGACGCTGCAGTCGGCGACCGACGACATCCTCACGGCGATGAAGGACCTCGACGTGACCCAGCAGGCCGAGTCGAACCTGTCGGAGACGCAGCCGTACATCGCGATCCAGGTGGATCGCCAGAAGGCTGCGGCAGCGGGTCTCTCCGAGGTCGCCGTGGGCGCCATCGTGGGCGAGGCGATGCTGCCGTCGTCGCAGGGCAAGGTCGAGATCGACGGCAACACGCTCGACATCTACATCGACAACCCGCTCGCGCCCACCACCACCCAGGAGCTCAAGGACTTCCTGATCCCCACGATCGTCGGCCCGCAGCCGCTCAGCTCGCTCGCGACCGTCGAGACGGTCGAAGGCCCCGCGTCGATCTCGACGGAACGCGGTATCCGCACGGCCACCGTCTCGGTCACGCCGTCGACCGCCGACGTCGGCACCGCGTCCGCCGCGGTTCAGACCGAGCTCGACAGCCTCGACCTGCCCGACGGCGTCACGGCGACCCTCGGTGGCGTCACCGCCGACCAGCAGGACGCCTTCAGCCAGCTCGGCATCGCGCTGCTCGCGGCGATCCTCATCGTCTACACGGTGATGGTGGCGACCTTCCGCAGCCTGCGGCAGCCACTGCTGCTGCTCGTGTCGGTACCGTTCGCCGCGACCGGCGCGATCCTGCTGCAGCTGGCCTCCGGCATCCCGCTCGGTGTGGCGTCGATCATCGGCCTGCTGATGCTCATCGGCATCGTGGTGACGAACGCGATCGTGCTCGTCGACTTGGTGAACCAGTACCGCGAGAAGGGGATGGGCGTCGTCGATGCGATCGTTCACGGCTCGACCCGTCGTCTGCGCCCGATCCTCATGACGGCGCTCGCCACGATCTTCGCGCTGCTTCCGATGGCGATCGGCCTCACCGGCCACGGTGGCTTCATCTCGCAGCCGCTCGCGATCGTGGTCATCGGCGGCCTGATCTCGTCGACCGTGCTGACACTCGTCGTGCTGCCGTCGCTCTACTCGCTGGTCGAGGGCGCCAAGGAGCGGCGTGAGGCGAAGCGCGCGACGAAGGCCGGCACCGACGTCGAACCGGAGGCGGTCAGCGCCTAGCGTCCGCCTGTTCCGTCGCCGGTTCGGCCGGCAGTTCGACGGGTGCGAGCGTCTTCGCGTAGAAGTCGAGAATGCGCTCCTTGAGCGGTTTGTCGATCATGGCGATCGAGTGCAGCGTGCCGGTGACGGTCACGAACGTGGTGTCGACTCCGGCGCCCCGCAGCGCCCGCACGAAGAGCTCCGCCTGCTTGAGGGGGATCATCTCGTCGGTCGAGTGCGCCACGAAGAACGGCGGGTCGGTCTCGTCGACCCAGGTGTTCGCGGATGCCGCGGATGCCGCCGGGCAGGCTGCCGCATCCGCGCACCCGAGGTAGGCGAGCTGCACGGGCACGAAGTCGTCGGTGACGTCGACCCCGGTGAGGTCGATGGGGCCGGACAGCTCGGCGACGGCGGCAACACGCGATCCGGTGTCGAGTTCGCCGTCCCCGCGGGTGCCGAGCAGCGACACGAGGTTGCCGCCGGCCGACCCGCCGAACGCGCCGATGCGGGCGGGGTCGATGCCGAAGCGCGTCACCTGCTCGTCGCCGCGCAGCCATTCGACGGCGGTCGCGATGTCGTCGATCGCCGCCGGGTACGGGTTCGCGGGCGCGAGGCGGTAGTCGATGTTGAAGGTGGGGTAGCCGGATCGCGCGAGCCACTGGCACACGGCGCGCCAGGCGATGTCGTTCTTCGAGCCTCTCGTCCAGCTTCCTCCGTGCACGACGATGATCGCGGCCCGCGCCGCATCCTGCAGGGGGTCGAAGTCGGGCGGGGTGCAGGCGTCGAGCAGCAGCGGTTGGCCGTCGACGGCGCCGTACTCCAGGTCGGCTGCGACCGGAACGCCGGGGTCGGTGGCGAGTTCGGGGTTCGTCGACACCACGACGCCCTCCACCTCGGTCGACTCGTCTCCGGTCGGCGCACAGCCGACGAGCGCCGCGAGCACCACGGCGCCGGCCGCCGTGAGGACGGCCCGGATCGGGTGCGCGTGCATGATCGGACAACCGTAACCCGCCGATTGTGGGCGGTTTCACGGCATCGCCCGCTATGCTCATGCGGTCGGCTCTCGACAGCCGCGGCATTCTGGCCGCGAACATGCACCTTGTAGGTCGAGCGGGCCGGATCGCCAGCGCATCCGCTGGTGAGGAATTCCACGAGGAAAACGGCCCCGGTCTACGTATGCCCGGGTTCTCGACGCACGTCTCTGCGCGCGCGTCGCACTCTCATGAACACCGGAGACACAACCATGCCTTACAACCAGCGCGCCCCCCAGGGCGGCAAGAAGAAACCCGCCCAGAAGGTCGGCGGCCCCAGCGCCAAGCACCGCGGCTACAAGCCCGAGGCCGACACGGCCCGCGGCGGCAAGAAGCCGCGCTGGTCGAGCGACCAGCGTGTGGCGAACGGCCACGGCGCCGAGCGCCCCCGTGGCGGCCGCAACGACCGCGCCGAGGATGGCCGCCCCAACTGGGAGCCCCGCGGCAAGGACGCCCGTGCGTCGGTCGAGCGCGCCCCCGAGGCCCGCAAGCGTGACAACGGCTACGGCGACCGCCCGCGTCGCGACGACCGCCCGCAGCGCACCGACCGCTTCTCGCGGGAGGGTGACGCGCCGCGCCGCGACGGATACAAGGGTCGCGACGGTGTGTCGTCGTCCCGCAGCAACCACGCGGGCGACCGCCCGCACCGTCTCGCCGGCGACCGCCCGCAGCGTCACGGATCCGGCGACGAGCGTCCCCGTCGCGAGTACGACGACCGTCCGCGTCGCGACGACCGCCCGCGGTACGACAACGACCGCCCGCAGCGCGACGACCGCGCCCGGTACGACGCCGATCGTCCGCGTCGCGACGACCGCCCCCGCTACGACAACGACCGCCCGCGTCGCGAGTACGACAACGACCGCCCGCGTCGCGAGTACGGCGACCGTCCCCAGCGCGACGACCGTCGTGGCGGCTACAACGACCGTCCGCAGCGCAGCTACAACGACGACCGTCCGCGTCGCGACGACCGTGAGGTCCGCGAGTCGCGCCCCATGGTCGAAGACGTCGTGCTCGAGCGTCTCGAGGCGCAGGCCATCGAGGCGTCGGATGTCGAGGGTGTGACCTTCGGCGACCTCGGTCTCGGCCAGAACATCGTGCGCGAGCTCACCGAGATGGGCGCCACCGCCCCGTTCGCCATCCAGGCCGCCACCATCCCCGACGTGCTGTCGGGCGGCGACGTGCTCGGCCGCGGCCGCACCGGATCCGGCAAGACCATCGCGTTCGGCGCGCCGCTCGTCGAGCGTCTGCTGAAGATGCAGGCCGGCGACAACAAGCGCCGCGAGTTCGGCCGCGCCCCGCGCGCGCTGATCCTCGCGCCGACCCGCGAGCTCGCGCTGCAGATCGACCGCACCGTGCAGCCGATCGCCCGCAGCGTCGGTCTCTTCACCACGCAGATCTACGGCGGCGTGCCCTACGCGCGTCAGCTCGGAGCCCTCGAGCGCGGTGTTGACATCGTGATCGGCACCCCCGGCCGCATCCAGGACCTCTCCGCGTCGGGCCGCCTCGACCTGTCGCAGGTGGTCATCACCGTGCTCGACGAGGCCGACCACATGTGCGAGCTCGGATTCGCGGAGCCCGTCACCGAGATCCTCGACCGCACCGCCGAGGGCGGGCAGCGTCTGCTGTTCTCCGCCACCCTCGACAAGGGTGTCGCCGACATCGTCGACCGCTACCTGAAGGACCCCGCGGTCCACGAGGTCGCCGGCGAGGACCAGGCCAGCTCGACGATCGAGCACCGCGTGCTGCTGCTCGACCAGCGCGACAAGCAGGAGGTGCTCATCGAGCTCGCCTCCGGCCCCGGCAAGAAGCTCGTCTTCGCCCGCACGCGTGCGTTCGCGGAGCAGCTCGCCGACCTGCTCGACGACGCCGGCATCCGCGCCGAGTCGATCCACGGCGACCTGAACCAGTCGCGCCGTCAGCGCGCCCTCGAGAAGTTCTCGAGCGGCCGTGTGACCGCGCTGGTGGCCACGGATGTCGCGGCCCGCGGCATCCACGTCGACGACGTGGGTCTCGTGATCCAGGCCGACGCCCCGGACGAGTACAAGGCGTACCTGCACCGCGCCGGCCGCACCGGCCGTGCGGGCAAGGACGGCCTCGTCGTGACGCTCGTTCCTCGCAACCGCCGCCGCAAGACCGAGGACCTGCTCTCGCGCGCCGACATCGTCGCCGAGTGGACCCCGGTCGTGCCGGGCGACGAGATCATCCAGGAGCTCGCCGAGCGTCAGGCGTGAGCTGAGCTGACCTGACACGCACAGGGCGTCCCGCTTCGGCGGGGCGCCCTTTCGCGTTGCAACATATGAGCGCCGAATGAACACAACATGACGCGATCGCGCAAGGGGTTGACCCGCGGTGGGCCCCCGGATAAAGGTGGTGTCGGCCCCCAAAGGGGGGACAACCCGACCAACGCTGTCCACCCCGAACAACGGAGCACCGCGCGTCATGAGAACTCAAGAACCCCCCGTCCCGTCGCGCCCGCAGGCGCGACGCCGCCTCGCCGCAGTCGCTGCGGCGGCCATCGCGGCCCTCGGCATCACCTCCCTGAGCGCCACCCCGGCGCTCGCCGCCGACGTGACCCACACCATCGCCCAGGTGCAGGGAACCGGCGCATCCACACCGCTCGCGGGCCAGACGGTCACCGTCGAGGGCATCGTCACCGGCTACTACGCGGCCCCGTCGAACTACCGCGGCCTCTACCTGCAGACCGCCGGATCCGGGGGCGACAGCGACGCCACCCCCGGCGCCAGCGACGGTCTCTTCGTCTACTTCAATCAGGCCTACCCTGCGGTCGCCGTCGGCGACCGCATCAAGGTCACGGGGACCGCGGGCGAGAACGGGGGACAGACCCAGATCTCCGCCACGACCGCGTCTGCGTTCGAGCTCGTCGACGACGCAGCCGGTCTCCCCGCTGCCGCCCCCCTGCCGGCCGGCACGGTCGGACCCGACCGTGAGGCGTACGAGGGCATGCTCGTGCAGCCGACGGGCGACTACCGCCTCGCGTCGAGCCACGAGCTCTACAACTTCGGCTCGCTGTGGCTCTCCGCCGGCGGCGAGTTGATCAAGTCCACCGAGACGACGGATGCGGGGGCCGAGGCGAACGCGATCGCGGCCGCCAATCTCGCCCGGCGACTGATCGTCGACGACGGCTACAGCATCCGCGTCGACAACGCGCAGCACACCGGCGACCAGCCCTACTTCACCACCGACACGGTGGTGCGCACCGGCGACCGCTTCGTGCCGCCGGCCAACGCGATGATCCTCGGCTTCGGGTTCGACGCCTGGCGCCTGCAGCCGCAGGTGCCGATCGACAGCACCAGCCCCGCGGCCTACAAGCCCACGTTCGAGACGCTCAACCCGCGCCCCGCATCCGCCCCCGAGGTCGGCGGCGACGTGCAGTTCGGCAGCTTCAACGTCTTCAACTACTTCACGACCTTCGGGGGCGACGCCCGCGGCGCCGCGAACCCGGAGCAGTTCGCCAAGCAGAAGGCGAAGATCGTCTCGGCCATCAACGGCCTCGGCGCGGATGTGGTGGCCCTCGAGGAGATCGAGAACTCGGCGGTGCTGGGCGAGACCACCGACGAGGCACTCGCCGACCTGGTCGACGGGCTGAACGCCGCGGCCGGCGCCGGCACCTGGGACTACGTGCGCTCCCCCGCCGCGCTCGCCGACCCGGGCAACGACGTCATCACCACCGCGATCATCTTCAAGCCGTCGCTCGCGACGCCGGTCGGTGACAGCTTCGCCGACGTCGACGCCGTGTGGGACATCGCGCGGCTCCCCGTCGCGCAGACCTTCGACATCGGCGGCGACCGCCTGGTGACCGTCGTGGCGAACCACTTCAAGTCGAAGAGCCCGCCCACCGGCAACACGGCCCCCGAGCCGGCCGACGGCCAGGGCTTCTTCAACGCGGAGCGGGTCGCGCAGGCCGAGCGCCTGGTGACCTTCGTCGACGGCATCACCGCCGACCCGGCCAAGAGCGACGACGTCATCCTGCTGGGCGACTTCAACGCCTACGGCCAGGAGGACCCGATCCAGGTGTTCACCGAGGCCGGCTTCGTCGATCTGGTGCCCGAGAAGACCGACGACCAGTACACCTACACGTTCAACGGTGAGCTCGGATCGCTCGACCACGCCCTCGCCACCGGCTCGCTCGCGCGATCCGTCACCGGGGTGGGCGTCTGGGGCATCAACTCGGCCGAGTGGAGCGACCGCGGCTACGCGTTCGGCGCCACCGACGGCACCAGCCCCTACCGTTCCAGCGACCACGACCCGGTCGTCGTCGGCGTCTCCGCCGTCGCGCCGCCGGTGAAGATCGATCTGCTCAGCATCAACGACTTCCACGGTCGCCTCGAGGCCTCCTCGACGACCGCGGGGGCCGCGGTGCTCGGCGGCATGGTCGACTCGTACGAGGCCGCCAACCCGAACACGCTGTTCGTGGGCGCGGGCGACCTCATCGGCGCATCCACCTTCACGTCGTTCATCCAGCAGGACCAGCCGACGATCGATGCGCTCAACGCGATCGGTCTCGACGCGAGCGCTTTCGGCAACCACGAGTTCGACAAGGGCCGTGCGGATGTCGACGACCGCATCCTGAACGAGGCCGACTGGCCGTACCTCGCCGCGAACCTGTACGACACGACGACCGGTGAGCCGGCCTACCAGGAGTACGAGCTGCGCGAGTTCGACGGGGTGACCATCGGATTCATCGGGGCCGTCACCGAAGACCTGCCGACGCTCGTGAGTCCGGGCGGCATCTCGACGCTCGACGTGCGCGAGGTGGTGCCCGAGGTGAACAGGGTCGCCGACGACCTCACGGATGGTGACGCCGCCAACGGCGAAGCCGACGTGCTGGTGCTGCTGGTGCACGAGGGGGCGGCGACCACGAACGTGTCGTCGGCCACCGACGACTCCAACTTCG
>Ga0160437_1001250_pt1 | contig 11743 bp, 12 predicted proteins | sample HID1975I_E0MG_FD_108227 | JGI IMG/M metagenome (GOLD analysis project Ga0160437, IMG submission 108227) | Enriched soil microbial communities from UW Madison campus, WI, USA - HID1975I_E0 MG | ecosystem: Environmental > Terrestrial > Soil > Unclassified | place: USA: Madison, Wisconsin... | reverse complement strand
GGTATAATCCCCAACGTTTTCCGCATACCTCTTCGTGCCGAAGTGGCGAAATCGGTAGACGCAGTTGATTCAAAATCAACCGTTGAAAGACGTGCCGGTTCGAGTCCGGCCTTCGGCACCATTAGTATGTAAATAGACCTCAACTGAGGTCTTTTTTTATGTCTAAAATCCAGTCCCCGCAAGGCTCCTCTCGCTTTTTCAGTCAACATAAGTCAACCTGATTCAATCAACATCAACTTACTGATGCGGGTACAAATGCGGGTATATCCCGGTTCGATAATGTTTGTACCCACACAGAACCCTTGAAAGGATACTCAACATGGCTCTGAGTGATGTGAAGGTTCGTACGGCTAAGCCGGAAGCAAAAGCTTATAAGCTGACAGATGGTGACGGCATGGTGTTGCTGGTTCATCCTAACGGTTCCAAGTATTGGCGGCTGCGTTATCGCTTCGGCGGCAAAGAGAAGATGCTGGCATTGGGGAAATATCCTGAAGTGTCATTGGCGGATGCCAGAGCCCGGCGTGACGAAGCACGTAAGCTTTTAGCTAACGGCGTTGATCCCAGTGAAAATAAGAAAGTCGTCAAGGTAGAACAAGAGCAGGAAGCGATAACGTTTGAAATGGTCGCCAGAGACTGGCACGCCAGCAATCAGAAGTGGTCTGAGTCGCACAGTGCTCGAGTGTTGAAAAGTCTTGAAGACAATCTCTTTGCTGCTATAGGTAAGAGGAATATCGCTGAACTAAAGACCAGAGATTTACTCATCCCCATAAAAGCCGTAGAGACATCTGGACGTCTTGAAGTGGCGGCACGTCTACAACAACGAACAACAGCCATTATGCGATTTGCCGTGCAAAGCGGTTTAATCGATTATAACCCTGCACAAGAGATCGCTGGAGCGGTCGCTACGGCTAAACGACAGCATCGCGCTGCTCTAGAACTCAATCGCATTCCTGAATTACTTCATCGCATTGATCATTACTCCGGTAGGCCGTTAACCAGGTTGGCCGTGGAGCTCACCTTGTTAGTTTTCATCCGATCTAGTGAGCTACGTTTTGCTCGCTGGTCAGAAGTTGATTTCGAAACTGCTATGTGGACGATTCCGGGAGAGCGTGAGCTACTGGAAGGTGTTAAACATTCTCAGCGTGGCTCAAAGATGAAGACGCCGCATCTTGTTCCCTTATCGCGACAAGCTCTCGCCATTTTGGAAAAGATCAAAAGCATGAGTGGAAACCGTGAGCTGATCTTCGTTGGTGATCACGATCCGCGTAAGCCGATGAGTGAAAACACGGTGAATAAAGCACTGCGTGTAATGGGCTACGATACGAAAGTTGAAGTGTGCGGTCACGGTTTTAGAACCATGGCTTGTAGTTCGTTGATTGAGTCAGGATTGTGGTCGAAGGATGCGGTAGAGCGGCAGATGAGTCATCAGGAGCGTAACTCTGTGCGTGCGGCTTACATTCATAAGGCCGAGCACTTGGGGGAGCGCAGGTTGATGGTGCAGTGGTGGGCTGATTATCTGGATGCGAATCGGGAGAAGGGAGTTAGTCCGTTTGATTTTGGAAAACTTACTACTGGTTAAAATTATTATAAATGAGCAGGTTGTTAGGGGGGCCTGCTTCCTGCTTATGGGTCCTGATTAGGCTATGAAATAGTATTCTAAACAATGCTCAATATGTAAAGGCCCTCATGAGTTGCATGGATAATGGGGCAAGGGCTTAAACCAGCTTTCAGTACCTCTAGTCATTCTGTTGTGCGGCGATCCATTTTACCGAACAGTTCATACTCAGGTTCACTTGCAAAATATTTTTCTAAAATATATTTAGAATCACCCTTCCTGAAAAATGCCAAAAAATCTCTAGGCCCTGATGTTGTCATAAAGCAATCGTGTATGTCAGGCATTTTTATTGCAGCCAAAATGGATGTTATGTCATTCCTGCTTATAAGTATTTACTTAATTCCCCGCGCTGCGACTATCTCAGCGTCTTAGGCTCATCTATATAAAGAGCAAACCTCATCAAAACGTAAATCTCGGAAGCAGATCAACGTTAAGTCCAATACCTAGTAGTATTTTATCTTACGTAAATTTATATAATAAAAATCAGCTATGGAAAGGGTCTTCTCTCCAAGGGAGAATTTCCCAGCAACATGCATTTAATATATAAGGGCTTCCATGACCGCAGCTCCTCAGGAATCTCCACACACGGCCATATCTACGTGGAGCGGATTTGTTTATCAGGGCAAGCTGGCGCTGTACCATTGCCTCAAATTGATGAATATAAATTATGATGATCACCGTGTACTGAAACTACAGTTGGAAAGTCAGGATGATTTCGCGATTTTTCGGGACCAGCAGTGCTTGTCGATGCATCAAGTTAAAGCCTACAAGGAAACGCGTTTTTCGGCCTATCAGAAAGGAATCTCAGCCCAACAGAACAGTGCTCGGCAACGGGGAACAGCGCAAGCTTATTTTCACGTAGCACGCGCGGTGACGGACATTCCGAAAACTTTTGAGGCTGACTACGAACCGGTAAAATTTTATTCCTACCCCATTGAGCCTGATGATAATGGAATTGACAGCCAATCCTTTTGCCCTCTCAAAGGGGTGGACAGTTTTATTCAAAGGCAGATAGATACCCTTCTTGCCCGGTTTCCAGAGCGGTATCAATTCAGACAGTTTCTTATCGCCCATATCCAGAACATGCTTGAAGCCATTGTGAATGCAAAAGTCATTATGGTTCACAGCCAGATACATGAGTCTGAGCGTCATCAGAAGGAGATTGCAGCAGGAGAATTTATTGATTTTTCCGAGTTATACACCGTAATCGAAAAAATGGAACATGGGTTATTGAACAACGAGGCATTTTTCCTGAGCTGCCTTCAGATTGATATTGGCACATACTTCCATGAGTTCTGCGATCAGCATGAAGACTTTTCCCCGGCTTCCTGTCATAAGTTAGATGACTATCTTGCCGCTATCGCATCACTGGACGTAAAAGGAATGAAAACATTTCTGCGCGCTACAATGCCACATAAAACAGGCCGCTTTACCACGCTCAGTGAATTCAAGGAACAGTCCTTCGATCGTGATTCAATGCGGCTGGGGATGTTTACAATTTTTTGGAAGCTGGTCTCTGCCACACGTCATGAAGGGTCAGGCATCCCGTTTTCTTGGCTGGATCAGGGACGGTTCTACTATCCGACAGGAATTCATCAAGCTGCTCAACATCAGGAGACTATCTGTCACGACATCATGCGCCAGGCAATCAGTGAAGATGTGGAATGTCTCTTTGAATGCGGTGCACTCATTACCAGCGCTATAGACAGGCCGTCCATCATGAATGTCAAAACCGGCATTGACTCCACTGAAGGCGTCGATGACTCTGAACAAGAGTCGCTGAGGGACAAACGTATCGGGAATTTTATGAAGGTAGGAATGGTCTCTTTAAACAATGTACCCGCGAGTCTGAAAGATGCATAAGCTGCTTGAGAAATTGTTCGCGTCAGAAGGTATGACACGTCATCCCGTCACTGACCTAGAGTTGTATAAATATAGCTCGCCGGGAAAAACAAATTACTGGCTGATAATCCATGACGAACCAATAATTACTCCTGACCGCCAGGCGGGATGGCTGAATGAATGTAAAAGTGCGACTGCCGATCCTGCACTTGAGAAAAATATTAACTTACTGATTGTATGGAGGACTGATAGTGCCAGTGTGTTCTCCAGTAAAGAAGTTCATCATGCTGAAGAAGACAGCTACTTCTTCAAAAAACATGTGCTGCCTTATACCAATGAAGAACTCGACGGTCTGCAACAAGAAATTGTCACTCAGGGTTTTGAGACAGTTTTCCACCAGACCATCACGACTCCGCTTACTTTTATCCAGTATAAATCACACTACCTTGCGGGAGGTTGGCAAAGCCTGTTGTACCGGCTTGCAATAAAGCTTCCCTTTATCGCATTACACAGTGCAGATAATACCGATTTAGATAACCTACAGCGAAATATTCAGGAAAAAATCCAACGTACGGATAATCCTGGAGAACTGGTTGCAACAGAATTGGCTGTTAACTCGCTGACTGAACAGATTGCATCACCCGATGTACTGCCTGAAGAGCTTCTGACCTTCATTGATGAAAAATTAACTGAGGCAGGCTATGAAACTGATCGTTAAGCGTCTGGAAGTACGCAATTTTAAAGTATTTGAAAAGCTCGAGTTATCCCTTGATAGCGATCACCTCATCGTGCTGGATGGCCCTAACGGGTTTGGTAAATCCTCTTTTTTTGATGCCATGGAACTCCTGCTGACGGGAAAAATCCGGCGCTATATTGAGCTGGAAGCGCTAACGGTAGATCGACGTAGCCTAAAATCGGGTTGTCCATGGTTATTCAATCAGACAGGGGAAGATGACTGGCTTTCAGTCCGTGCAGAAATCGTGTTGGATGGGCAAAGTCGCATTCTTGAAAGGGCAGCCAGTAAATCTGAGCTGGATAGACATAGGGGCGTCACTGATTTAAAGCTTCCACTTTTTGAACTAACCGACTTCAAGGCAGAACGAGGCGAAGCCATTGAGCAGGAAGAATTCTATCTTTCAGATTTGCTCGGCGAGCAGTATCTGCGCGATTTTGAACTGTTTCACTATGTCGAGCAGGAAGAAAACACCCGCTTGTTAAAACAAAAGGAAAGGGACCGGCAGAGTCAGATCGCGCACCTGTTCGACATTGGTGATATCCAGGACAAAATGAATAACATCGTCCTGGCATTAACCAAAATAGGAAAGCTGTGCAATGCTCAGAAAGAAGCCGAACTGCGACAGCTTAAGGAAAAATGGGAAACAGCAAAGCTGCAAATCCTCCCGGCAGGCATTCCTGTCGCGTATGAAAGATTGATAGCGATAACAGATCAGCCTTGGGATCGTGATGTGCCTGAGTTTGATGTAAGGCAGTTTCAGCAGTGGCTCTCGGAAGATGGTGAGCTGTTCCGCATTGAACGTTTTGTAGGCAATTTCGCACATTACCAGAACGCTCAGTACAACAATGAACTGCTGAAAAGGCTTCTTCCCCAGAAGGAGCTGCTACACAGGTTCCTGATGTTTGCCCGGCCTCTGGAATACAGGGAGAGATGTATATCAGAGGTTGCTTGTTTTGATGCTGCGATGGCGTTAAGTGATGCTTTCCGGGATATCATTAAGGCCGTTAGTGAGGATCGTCTGACAATCCCTTTCCCGTTGGTTCAGCTTCTCCCTGAGAATCTCTCAATGGAGCAATTTCAGCAACAGGTCGCCGACCTAAAACAGCAACTTGCTACCACCGACAAAGTTCACACCTGCCACGCCGCACTGATGCATACACGTGAGCAGCTGGTGAGTGCGTTCAGGGAACATCAGACACAGTGTGAGCCAACAACAATTTGCCCGACATGTGGTCATCCTTGGGCAACCACAGAGGCACTTTTTGAAGCAATTGATAAACAAGGTTATTTACTTGAGACGTTATCATTACAACAAGACAATAATTTATCACTGGCATTAGCCAGTTTCAGACAAAATGTTCAAGAGCCCGTTGAACGTGCAATACAGCACTACCTGCAGCAAACGGATGAAAGTATCGAAAGTAAGCGACTAATGACACGCCTGTCAGTTGACCAGAGACAGTGGATTGAAGATTATAAGCAACACCTGCAGACGGCCAGTGTCGTTTTTCAGGATCTCCTGTCAGAAAATTTCGATCCCGTAAAGCCCCAGACTCTTGATGAACTGGATCGCCGGGTTCGTGAAAGTTGTAGACCCGTTGATGACAGCTGCATCCATGACGATTTTGATAAGATCTATCGTGAAATCTTTAATAACGATCCGCTGGCGGTTGAACAAGTCACTATCCAGCAGATTGAATTAAAGAAGGCCTATCTGGGACAACAGCATGCTGTTGCATCATCTGACTATGTTGCGGAATGCGAGAAGGCGTACAACAAAGTGGATCTGCAGATGAAAAAGGCGTGCAGGGTCAGGGATAATCTGCGCAAACTTAAAAGGATCTATGAAGATGAGAAAAGAGTGTATCTGGAATCCATCGTCAAAGAGATTGAGATCCTCTTTCATATTTATTCTGGTCGCCTGATGCAAAGTTATCAGCAGGGGCTGGGCATCTTCATCGAAAATGATGGTAATACTATTTCTTTCAATGAAACGCCTGGTCATGGATATGATGCGGTCTTTTCCATGAGTTCAGGCCAGCTTTCAGCACTAGTGCTTTCATTTACGTTGGCACTGAACAAGCGGTATGCAAAAAATTCGCTGCTACTCGTTGACGATCCTGTCCAAACACTGGACGAAATCAATGTTGCAGGATTTATCGAATTACTGCGCACTGAATTCGCGGATCGTCAGATAATCATGTCCACACATGAAGACCGTATGTCTGCTTATTTCCGTTATAAATACAAGAAATTCGGCATGCCAGCGTGCAGGATCAACTTTATGGAAGAAGCTCGTTCTGCTATTGGCCGCCAATAGCTTTAATCTGCCCCCTTCTGAGCCCCGGTTCCGGGGCATTTAGCCTGAGAGCTACTGGCAGGGCCGCATTGCCAAGCAATCACCTGCAGACCAATCACACAATGATGCAATGGACTTTTTGAATCACTGTCCCGGGATCCCCTAAGCTTTCCAAATACGAAGAGGTATATCGAAGCTGAAATTATCTTCAGCGTACGTTATGGTTTATTTAGTTTGGGGCAAGGTGCCAATGGGTTATGTGGAAATAACACTCTAAAATCTATAACAAATATAGAGGGCAGGGAGGAAATGCGAATGAAGGACAAGAGTGAGACGACAATATTCATTTCCTATGCGTGGGGAGGTGGGGCAGAAAAAAAGGAATGGATAAGAGATCATATCGTCAATAGTCTGAGCTGGGAATATAGCCTATTCTGGGATCGCGATAGCATAACGTTTGGTGACTCGGTTGACGCCACTATACAGAAGGCTCTGGCAAGCCGTCCTCTAAAAGTCTTTTGCCTATGTGATGAAGATTACTTATATTCTGCAAAAAATACAGGGTCAGGCCTGCATCGTGAGTTGCAAATGCTGTCGGCTCTCTCATCAGATCCTGATGTTAAAATTATTCCCATCGTTCTTGAACAAATCAGCTTGGCAGAGTTACCAGCGCCGCTGGAAGGTAGAGCATACTTAGATCTCACCGAGTTTCGTAAGCGGGGAATTTTTCTCGGCAGTGCGATGTATCATTTGGCCGGAGACGTAACACAGTCGGAAATGCTTAGATGGATAAACTATAGTCTTTGCAAAGACGATTTATATAAATCAGCGAGGGAATACTTTGATCGCACACCCGTGCGTTTTATCGGAAATGCCCGCACTCATAAGGTAAGCACTAATTTTATGCAGCCGCTGCTTGCTCCACAATGGATGTGGGACAGTCCAGAATGGGGTTACATGCTGAGCGATGAATATGATACATATTGCCCGACTAAAGGGTGCTGGCACTGGGACCATTCCTCACCGGGACGCTCTATGCAAGTGCTGGGTACAGCAATGATTGCACATTTTTTCCCTAGTGATGCAAAAGAAGAAGTACAGTGGGCCATCGAGGAAGCTGGAAAAAGACCCTGTAAATAATTCTGTGTAACTGCCACCGTATTAAAGGTGATCGCTCAGGCGGTCACCGAACTCGATAATAAAACGACTCATCGCCAGCCGCCAGTTTTGGATCGGCATACTCCATTTTTTTGACGCATCCTTGATCGCCAGATAAATCACTTTTCGCACCGAGTCGTCTGTCGGGAACACCTTTCGCTTTTTGATAGCTGCACGGATAACGCTGTTCAGCGACTCGATGGCATTCGTGGTGTAGATTGCCTTGCGAATATCAGGCGGATAGCCGAAGAACGTATTGAGATTTTCCCAGTGCGCCCGCCAGCTTTTGCTGATTTGCGGATATTTATCGTCCCAGGCACCCGCGAACGTATCCAGCGCCATCAGCGCGGCTTCCTCTGTCGGAGCCTGATACACCGTTTTCAGCCCGCTGGTGACGGCTTTGTAGTCCTTCCACGACACGTATTTCAGGCTGTTGCGCACCATATGGATGATGCACAACTGGATGTGCGTCTGAGGATAAACGCTGTTTATCGCATCCGGGAAGCCCTTCAGCCCGTCCACGCAGGCAATCAGGATATCCTGAAGCCCCCGGTTTTTAAGCTCTGTCAGCACACTGAGCCAGAACTTCGCCCCTTCGTTTTCTGCCAGCCACATACCCAACAATTCTTTCTGGCCTTCGGTATTAATGCCCAGCGCGAGGAATACGGCTTTGTTAATCACGCTGCCGCCGTGACGAACTTTAACCACAATACAGTCAAGATAAACAATGGGATATAGTGCATCCAGAGGTCGATTTTGCCACTCTGTTACCTGTTCTTTAACCGCATCGGTGACTTTAGATATCAGCGTGGGAGACACGTCCGCATCGTACATTTCCTTGAACGTGGCGACGATTTCACGGGTCGTCATGCCTTTGGCGTACAGGGACAAAATCTGGCTGTCCATCTGCGTAATACGCGTCTGGTTTTTCTTTATGAGCTGAGGCTCGAAGGTATTTTCTCGGTCACGCGGCGTATTCAGCTCGATCTCACCGTCATCGCACAGCAGTGTTTTGGACGAGTAGCCATTACGGGTGTTTGAGCCTGATTTTGGGGCGTTTTTCTCGTGTCCGAGGTGGTCAGTCAGCTCTGCATTGAGCGCTGTTTCGACGGTTAATTTCGTGAGCATACGAGAAAACGCATTGAGATCGGCTTCGGTTTTAAGGCCTTTAGCCAGTTCAGCCGCAAGGGCTTTGAGTTTATTTTCGTCCATAATTTGCCTGTCTCCGTTACTGGAGTGAACATATCAAAAACAGGCAATTACACAATTTTAATTACAGTCTCAAAGGCAGGGATTATCCCTGCCAGTTTCATATCATGATTTCAGTTGTTTCATTCTTTCAGCCATTTCCCACAGCACCCGATTCAGTTTCACATCACCATCAATGCCGGTCACCGCTCGGGTTCTCTGACGTTTCCCCTGCGCACTGCGACCCGTGATACCACCTTTGATCATGTTTTCCTGCACGCGCTGGTACGTTGTCCACAAATCATCTGATTTATCCTCATGACGACGCACATTCAACACGGCATCGGGTGTAACTGGAATATGCTTACCGTCACCTTTCCCGTCATATTTCCAGTCAAGTGCCAGCTCCGCAAAAATTCTCTGCTCATCGAGCTTCAGCGTGATAGCACGCATCTCTTCGCGCGACTCAGTGACACGGTCAAAAATTCCCAGAACCTCATAAGCTCCCTCGATGACCTTTCCGACAACGTCCCCTTTGTGTGGCACACGAATTTCCCCAAAGCTCTGACCACACACCATACCGTTCGCACAAACGAATCGAAACATACCTGGGATCATCTGATAACTACTGCTGCCATCATGACTGTTCAGGAGAATAATTTCCGGCACTTCTTTTCCCATGATCTGACCTTCACGGCGCAGGCGAAGCATATGCTTGGTGTGTTCACGTTTTCCGGTATCGCGCACACGAGTCTGACACGCGAAAAATGGCTGGAACCCCTCTCGGCGGAGATTATCCAGCAGAGTGATCGTCGGAATGTAGGTATAACGGTCGCTACGAGATTCATGTTTTTCTTCTGAAAATACACTTGGAACGTGTCTCATCAGCTCTTCATTGGTCAGGGCGCGTTCTTTACGGATTACGTTCATTGCACGGAAGCTGGACGCTAAACGGGTCATCATATTCTCCTTTGTGGTTTCGGGTTTCTTCTGGCGTGGGCTGCTTCAGTGTGTCTGTCGCTGTGGCCGCCTGCCGTGACACAAGAACATCCCGGGCCTTCAGGGAATGACGCAAGGGCGATGACGAGGCCGCAGCGCAAGCGAGCGACCGAAGGGAGAAAGTGCGAACGGGGGAGGCATCGGGCGCAAGCCTTTACCCTTGTGGCATAACCGGTCCGGGATACGTTCTGTCACGAAGCAGGCAGGCGGGCACGTCGACAGATGAAAAGGAACACGCCGGAAGGAAATCATCGGGGTGGCATCACCCCGGCCTTAGACTGGCGTGGCAGCGGCAGTGCCGGGGCGGCGCAGGCCTGTGGCCTGCTGCAAGCCCGGGCGGAGATGATGGCGAATACCGGAGCGGTGATCGGACAACAAAACCGCCCGGTAGGTGCCGGGACAGAATTACCACTCAAAGGTCGTAAATGGCTCCAGCTCGTCCCCTGTCTGTGAGAAGTGGATCATGCTGATATCTGCGTGTTTCATACACCAGGCAATCAGCCAGCGTGCGTCGCGGGATAAACCAAAGCGCTTCAGATGCATCAGCGGGTGCATCCGTGCATCCGTGCATCCAGGCGAATGAGATACCCGACGCCGGTATCCATGATCCACTCCCCTTCAAATTTTTCGCGGCACAGCTCCGTCAGCAGCGTGTTGTCATCAGCAGTGATATGCGAGATACAGCACTCCAGAACCGGACGCATCACCATACGGCCCAGCTTCATGGATTTACCCCAGCCCAGCGCCTCCACCACCTCATTCCAGCACCACTCTCCATTCTCCGGCTCAGGCAGCGTCAGAAACGTGAACGGCACGCCCAGCACCTCAGCCATACGTTCACCTGTGGCAATCACGGAATCATCACGCAGATGAAAATCGGCAAGGACAAGGCACTCGCCGTGCAGATTCAGGGCTTCATCACCGTTGTCCAGTTGAATGGCGGTGACGCCATAAGGGGCATTTAAGGTGTATTTCATCATCGTTCTCCGGTCTGTCAGCGTCGCCTTTCTGTTTCCGTCCCGCTCAATGCCGGTCGGAAACAGCAGCACTTAAAAAACCGCCCCCTGTGAACTGCACCCCAAAAGTTGGACACCCAACTGATTAAGGTGCAGTTTTTTATGAGCAAGTATTCTCTCAGCCCCATTCAGTGCCGGTATACGCACCGGCTGATGACGGCGCTCACAGCGGGCAATCATTTTGGCCAGTATGCGCAGACGTCGCGTGATGGCATCCTCTGGCAGGGTTTCGCGGATCTGCCGCTGTTGCGCCCTTCTCACTCCCTTCTGCTTTACAAAATATTCCTGACATGCGACGATGAATTTGTCTTTCATGATTTGCCCTCATAAGTGACATCTGAATTATCCGACCTGCTCTAACAGGCCGGAGTGATTAAGCAGAGCGCCCGCTCTGCTTTTTTATTGCCCTTTTTCTTCGGTTTTCAGCACCTCCTCAGTGATCCAGTTGATGATCTGCTCATGGCTCAGGCTACTTTTATCCGCCAGCGTGAAAAAACGCCCGTCCACTTCCGCAAAAATATCGGTGACGTCCTGGCAAATCATTTCCATGAATTTGAATGACTGCGAGCTGACACCGGCGCGCCAGTTCATCGGCGGGAGCATGTAGAGTTTTTCGGTAAACTCGGCTTCGGTAATTTCGCGAACCGGTTTGCGGGCAGCAGCACGGATACGTTCACGTGCTTCATTCAGGGAGATCAGAACGTAATTCCCGCCAAAGGAGTTCAGTGTCTCCAGCGTCTGACCCCAGCCGTTTTTGTAGACGTCGTCATCGAGGTACGCGTCTTCATAGTGAAAACCGCCTACAGGATAAAAAACCAGTTCGCTCATAACGTTATCTCCGACAGAGTGTTGAATTTTCCCCGGCTTCTTTCTGGCGTTTCCCTTTTCTT
>Ga0160437_1001249_pt1 | contig 11744 bp, 10 predicted proteins | sample HID1975I_E0MG_FD_108227 | JGI IMG/M metagenome (GOLD analysis project Ga0160437, IMG submission 108227) | Enriched soil microbial communities from UW Madison campus, WI, USA - HID1975I_E0 MG | ecosystem: Environmental > Terrestrial > Soil > Unclassified | place: USA: Madison, Wisconsin... | reverse complement strand
GGATGGCTCACCGACGCCGACCTGCCCCTGCCGCCCGCCCGGCAATGGCGGCTGGCCGACCTGCAAGACCATCCCCCGCTGGCACCCGCCAGCCTGGACCTGTCCTTGAGCCTGGTGCTATGTACCTCGGGCTCAAGCGGCACGCCCAAGCATCTGCACAAACAATGGCGGCAGTTGTCGGCAGAGGTCCAGGCCTTGCAGCAGCAATGGCCCGATCCGGATGCGCCCGTGCTGGGCAGCGTCTCGGCCCAGCACATGTATGGCCTGCCGTTCCGCGTGCTGTGGCCGCTATGCGCGGGCCGGCAGATCGACCGCCGCCAGCGGCTCTATCCCGAAGAGCTGCAACAGGCCAGCCTGCGCTACCCGACCTTCACCTGGATCGCCAGCCCCGCTTTGCTGCGCCGCCTGGGCCAACGCCTGGATTGGGCGCAACTGCGCGGCCGGCTGCTGCGCATCCACTCGTCGGGCGGCGCGCTGCCGCCCGAGGTTTCCGACGACATTGAACGCGAACTGGGCCTGCGCCCCACCGAAATCTACGGCAGCTCTGAAACCGGCGCGGTGGCCTGGCGCTGCGGGTCGGCCGATTGGCAACCCCTGCCGGGCGCGGCCATCAGCGTCAACGCCGACGGCGCCTTGCGCGTGCAATCGCCGTGGGTACATACCGCCGACGAGCAGACCGCGGACGGCGCGCAGCTTACCGCCCACGGCTTCCAGCTACTGGGCCGCCTGGACCGCATCCTCAAGATCGAAGAAAAGCGGATCTCGCTGCCCATGCTGGAACAGTGCTTGATGCGCCACGCCTATGTCAGCGATGCGCGCGTGGGCCGCGCCACCGGCGCCACGCGCCTGACGGGGCTGGTGGCGCTGTCGGCCACGGGCCTGCACGCGCTGCGCAACCAAGGCCGCAAAACCGTCGTTGACGCACTGCGCGCGCACCTGGGCGCCGGATTCGAATCCCTGGCCATTCCGCGCGCGTGGCGCTTTTTCAGGCACCTGCCCAGCAATGCGCAAGGCAAGTTGCCGCAGTCCTTGTTCGACACGGCGGCCGGCCCACGCCCGGTGGACCCCATCACCCAGGAAGTGCCCGGCCAGCCCGCCAACGAACGCCGCTACGCGCTGGACATTCCCTACGACCTGGCATTCTTCAGCGGGCATTTTCCGTCCGTGCCCGTGGTGCCTGGCGTGGCCCAGATCAGTTGGGCCGTGTCGATCGCCCAGCGCGATCTGTGCCCCGGTCTGCGCTTCGCCGGCATGGAAGCCTTGAAGTTCCAGCGCCTGTTGCGCCCCGGCGACCAGGCCCAGCTTGCCTTGCGCTGGGACGACGCCCGGCAGAAGCTGTACTTCACCTGCACGGTGGACGATGCCCCCTGCTCGTCCGGCCGCATTCTGCAACAGGACGGCCATGCCGCTGCATAAGCTCTGCGCCGTCATCCCCGTCTATAACCACGGCGCCACCGTCGCGGCCGTGCACGCGCAATTGGCGGCGCAGGGCCTGCCCTGTGTATTGGTGGACGACGGCTCCGAACCCGGCTGCGCCGCCGTGCTGGACGCACTGGCCACGCAGCCCCACACGCACCTGCTGCGCCGCGCCGAAAACGGCGGCAAGGGCGCGGCGGTGCAAGACGGCCTGCGCGCCGCCGCCACGTACGGCTACACCCACGCCTTGCAGGTGGACGCCGACGGCCAGCACGCGCTGGCGGACGCCGTGGCCTTTGCCGACGCATCGCGCGCCCACCCGCAAGCCGTGATCTGCGGCGCGCCAGTCTATGGCGACGACGTGCCGCGCAGCCGTTTTTATGGGCGCTGGCTGACCCGCGTCTGGGTATGGATCAACACGCTGTCGCTCGACATCCCCGACGCCATGTGCGGCTTTCGCGTCTATCCGCTGGCGCGCGTGCTGCCGGTCATTGAGCAGGCCGGCGTGGGCCGCCGCATGGATTTCGACATTGCCATCCTGGTGCGCCTGCATTGGCGCGGCGTGCCGATGGCGTGGCTGCCCACCCGTGTCACCTACCCCGAAGGCGGCGTGTCGCATTTCAAGGGCCTGCGCGACAACCTGCTGATCAGCCGCATGCACGCGCGGCTGTTCTTCGGCATGCTGGGCCGCGCGCCCGCCTTGCTTTGGCGCCGCCTGGCGCAAAAGGCGCGCCCTTGAGCGCCGCCGATCCCCACTGGGCCAACCAGGCTGAACGCGGCAGCCCCGCGCTGATGCGCCTGACGGCCTGGGCCGCCCGCACGCTGGGCCGCCGCGTCGTGGCGCCGGTGGTGTGGCTGGTCGTGCTGTACTTCTACGTCTTCGGCGGCCGCGCGCGGCGCGCCATCGCGCAGTACCAGCAGCGGCTGTCGCAATCAGTACCGCTACCCCGCACCCTGCCCGTATACCGCCAGTACCTGGCGTTTGCCGACGCCATGCTGGACAAGCTGGACGTCTGGCAAGGCAAGATCACGATGTCGCACCTGGACATCACCGACCCCGACGGCCTGCATGCGCAAATGGGCGTGGGCCGGGGCCAGATCCTGGTGGGCTCGCACCTGGGCAATATCGAAGTCTGCCGCGCGCTGGCCGAACAGTCCGGCTTGCTGCGGCTCAATGTCCTGGTGCACAGCAAGCATGCGGTCCACTTCAACCGCCTGCTGGGCGAAGCGGGCGGCGGGCTGCGCATGATTCAAGTCAGCGAACTGGATGCGCCCGTCATGCTGGACCTGGCGCAGCGGCTGGAGCGTGGCGAATGGCTTGCCATTGCCGGCGACCGCGTGCCGCTGCAAGGCGATCGCACCACCCTGGTTGATTTCCTGGGTGCCCGCGCCGCGCTGCCGCAAGGGCCGTGGCTGCTGGCGGGCCTGCTGCGCTGCCCCGTCAATGTGCTGTTCTGCACGCGCCACGGCGCACGCTATCGCGTCGCCATGGAACGCCTGTCCGACGGCATCGAATGGACGCGCGCGACACGCCAGGAACGCATCGCCCACTGGGCGCAACGCTACGCCGACCGCCTGGCCGCGCATTGCCGCCAGGCGCCGCTACAGTGGTTCAACTTCTACCCCTTCTGGAAAGACGATGCGTAAACGAGGCCTTATCGGCGCGGAAATCGACATCCGCGTGCCGTTCTTCGACGTCGATTCGCTCAACGTCGTATGGCACGGCCACTACGTGAAGTACCTGGAACAGGCGCGCTGCGAACTGCTGGACCAACTGGGCCACAACTACGACGCCATGCGCGCCAGCGGCTACGCCTGGCCAGTGATCGACCTGCATCTGCGCTACGCCCAGCCCGCCCAATTCGGCCAGCGACTGACGGTGCGCGCCGAACTGGTGGAATGGGAAAACCGCTTGAAGATCAACTACCTGATCCTGGACGCGGCCACCGGCCAGCGGCTCACGCGCGGCACCTCGGAGCAAGTCGCGGTGAGCATCGACACCCGCGAAATGCAATTGACCTCGCCCGCCGCCTTCGTGGACGCCGTTCGGCGCAAGCTGCAATCCCTGGAGTCCGCGACATGAATGGGCTGAACATGATTGGGCTGAACAGGATCGCGCCGAACATGAACGCGCTGAATATGAACGCGCTCAGCATGAAGGCACGCCACATGAAGGCGCTGGGCATGAACGTGTTCCGCTCCTTGCACCGGGCCACTCGCATTCAGGCCGCGCGCGCCGTCGCGCATCGCGTGGCCCTGCTGCTGTTGCTGGCCGCCCTGCCCGCGCACGCCCACGCCTTTGGCCTGGACGAGCTGCAAGCCCAGTTGCGCGCCACGCCCATCGTGCGCGGCCACTTCGTTCAGCAAAAATTCCTGCGCTCGCTGCCGCAGCCGCTGACCAGCCGGGGCGACTTCACGCTGGCGGCCGGCAAGGGGTTGTTGTGGCTGCTGCGCACGCCCATCGCGCAAGACCTGCGCATCAACGCCAACGGCATTTCGCGGCGCGACGAATCCGGCGCCTGGCAAGCCCTGCCGCAGCAAACCGGCGCCAGCCGTGAAAACCGCCTGTTCCTGGCGGTGCTGGCGGGCGACACGAAGGGCCTGCAAGAAAACTTCGACCTGACGCTGACGGGCGAGGCCGGCGCATGGCAGTTGCTGTTGACGCCCCGCTCCGCCTTGCTGCGCCAGATTTTCGACACCATCCAGATCAACGGCGGCAAGCTTGTCGACCGCATCGAACTGCGCGAAACCCAGGGCGACCGCAGCGTCCTGCAAATGACGGACGCGGCCCCCGCCGACGCGCTGACACCCGAGGAGCAACGTGCGTTTTCCGATTGAGCGCTGGCTGCCACGGCTCTTCAAGCTGGGCTTGTTGCTGGTGCTGTGCGTAGGCGCCTGGCAGTGCCGCCATGGCTGGCCGGTGTCGGCCAACCTGATGGAACTGGTGCCGCACGCCCAAACCGACGCCACGCGGCAATTGGCCGAAGCCCGCATCCAGGAACCGCTGTCGCGGCAGTTGCTGGCGCTGGTGGCCGCGCCGCCCGGCGCCGACCCCGTTGCGCCCGCGCGCGCCTTGGCCGAGCGCCTGCGGGGAAGCGGCCTGTTCGCGTCGGTACAGCTTGAATTGAATGTGGACGTGCCCGCGCTGCGCGCGCAATTGCTGGCGGGCAGGCTTGCCATGCTGCCGGGGGCCGACCGCGCACAACTGGCCTCCGACCCCACCGCCTACGCCCAGCGGCGCGCGCGTGAATTGTCCGACCCGTTTTCATCGTCGGGGCTGGTGTCCGCTGAACAGGACTGGCTGGGCCTGACGCGGCGCGCCGAACAGGCGCTGCGCCCTGGCGGCGCGGTGCAATACGACATGGGCAGCGGGATGCTGCAAGCCGAACACGGCGGCAGGCGCTGGGTGCTGGTGCGGGCGGAAACCCGCGCGGACGCTTTCGACACCGATGCGCCGCAAGACTTGTCGGCCCGCATCGATGAAGCCCGGCAAGCGCTGCGCGCCGACGGCGCTGAATTGTTGGTGGCGGGCGGCCCGCTGTACGCCGCCGCCGGGCGGGCGCAGGCCATGGCGGAAAGCACCTGGATCGGGTCCATCGCCTTGGCGGGCATCGTGCTGGTGCTGCTGTTGGCCTTGCGCCGCGTGCGCGCCTTGCTGGCGTTCGTGCCCGTGGCGGTGGGCTTGCTGACCGGTGCGGTGGCCTGCGTTGCCGTGTTCGGTTCGATCCATGTGCTGACGCTGGTGATCGGCGCCAGCCTGATTGGCGTGGCGGTGGACTTTCCCATGCACTGGCTCGGCAAAAGCTACGGCATGCCCGACTGGCGCGCCTGGCCCGCGCTGCGCCGCGTTTTGCCAGGGCTGACCATCAGCCTGGCGGCAAGTCTGGTCGGCTACATCGCGCTGGCCTTCACTCCGTTTCCGGCGTTAACGCAGACCGCCGTCTTTTCGGCCGCGGGGCTGCTGGGCGCTTACGCCTGCACGGTGTGCCAGTTGCCCGCCTGGATGAACGGCTGGCAACCCCGCCCCTGGCCGCCCCTGCTGCGGGCCGCCGACGCCGCGCTGCGCCTGCGCGAACGCCTGGCGGGCCGGCGCGTGCTGTTGGTGGTCGGCGCGCTGGCGATGGCGGCCGCCACCGTGGGCGGCATCAGCCGGCTTGTCATCCAGGACGACCTGCGCCAATGGTTGAGCCTGCCCGCGCCGCTGTTGCAGCAGGCGCGCCAGATTGGCGAGATCACCGGCTTCACGCCCACCAGCCAGTTCTTTCTGGTGCGCGGCGCCAACCCCGATGAATTGCTGCGCCGGCAGGCCCAAGTGGCCAACAAGCTGGACGCGCTGGTCAAGCGCGGCGACCTTGCCGGCTACAGCGCGCTAAGCCAACTGGTGTCGCCCGCAGAAGACCAGCAGGCGCTGGGCCAGCGTCTGGCAGCCCTGGCGCAACAGCCCCAGGTGTGGAAGCCATTGACCGACCTCGGCATTCCCTTCGATGCCGTGCAACACGAACTGCAAGCCCTGGCGGCGCTGCCCGCGCTTAGCATCGACGCCGCGCTGCAAGGGCCGCTGGCCGAACGCTGGCGCGCGCAATGGCTGGGTGTACACGGCGGCGAGGCGGCCGGCATGGTCACCTTGCTGGGCCTGCGCAACGCCGCCGCGCTGAACGGCATCACGCAAGGCTTGCCCGGCGTTGAACTGGTGGACCGCAGCGGTGACCTGAACCGGATGTTCGCGTCCACCCGCATCGAAGCCGCCGAACTGAAGCTGCTGTCCTACGTCGTGGCGGCGGTCTTGCTGCTGCTGACCCTGGGCCGCGCCGCCACCTGGCGCATCCTGGCGGTGCCCGTGGCCGCCACCGCTTGCGCCCTGGCGGCCCTGGGATACCTGGGCCAGCCACTGACCTTGTTCAGCCTGTTCGGCCTGCTGCTGGTGTCCGCCATCGGCGTGGACTACGCCATCTTCATGTATGAACGCGTGGCGGGCGCGCCAGCCAGCCTGGTCGGCATCTTGCTGGGCGCCGTCACCACGCTGCTGTCGTTCGGGCTGCTGGCCGTCAGCCAGACGCCCGCCATTGCCAACTTCGGCATGGCGGTGGCGCTGGGCGTCGCCTTTTCCTTGCTGTGGTCACCCTGGGTGCGTCCGCCCCCGGCGGCCTGACCGTGGCCAACTTTTATTGCACCGACATGGAATCAACTCGCATGGAACATCGTGAAGTCGTCGTCATTGGAGCAGGCCCCGCTGGCGCGGTCGCGGCCGCGCTGCTCAAGCGGCAAGGCCACGATGTGCTGATGCTGGAACGCCAACAGTTCCCGCGCTTTTCCATCGGCGAAAGCCTGCTGGCCCACTGCCTGGAATTCGTGGAAGAAGCGGGCATGATGCCCGCCGTGAACGCGGCGGGCTTTCAGGTGAAGAACGGCGCCGCCTTTGCGCGCGGCGACGACTACACCTACTTCGACTTCCGCGACAAATTCACGGCCGGCCCCGGCACCACCTTCCAGGTGCAGCGCGCCCAGTTCGACAAGGTACTGGCCGACGACGCCGCCCGCCAGGGCGTGGACGTGCGCTACCTGCAGGAAGTGACCGCCGCTGATTTCAGCGGCGAGCAGCCCGTGCTGGACGTGCGCGGCGCCGACGGCGTCAACTATCAGGTCCAGAGCCGCTTCGTGCTGGACGCCAGCGGCTACGGCCGCGTGCTGGCGCGTCTGCTGGACCTGGAACGCCCGTCGTCCATGCCGCCGCGCAAGGCCATCTTCACGCACATCGAAGACCGCATCGACGACCCCGGCTTTGACCGCGAGAAGATCCTGATCAGCGTGCACCCCGAACAGCCCGGCATCTGGTACTGGCTGATTCCGTTTTCAAACGGGCGCTGCTCGTTCGGCGTGGTGGGCGGACAGGATCTGTTCGGCGGCCCCGACCAAGACTTGATGACGACCCTGCGCGCCATGGCGGATGCCGCCCCGAACCTCAAGCGCGTGCTGGCCAACGCGGTCTGGGACACGCCCGCCAACACCATCGGCGGCTACTCCGCCAGCGTCACGCGGCTGCACGGCCCCGGCTATGCGCTGCTGGGCAACGCCGCCGAATTCCTGGACCCGGTGTTTTCATCGGGCGTCACCATCGCCCTGCGTTCGTCCAAGCTGGCCACCGACGCCCTGCACCGCCAATTGCGCGGCGAACAGGTAGATTGGCAGGCGGACTTTGCCGACCCCTTGATGCTGGGCGTGGAAACCTTCCGCGCCTATGTGCAGGGCTGGTACAGCGGCGAATTCCAGGACGTGGTGTTCCACAAGAACCCGCAGCCGGACATCCGCCGCATGATCAGTTCCATCTTGGCGGGCTACGCCTGGGACACGGCCAACCCCTTTGTCGCCAGCCCGCAGCGCCGCCTGCGCATGCTGAGCGAGCTGTGCCGTGGCGTCACGCAAGCAGAACCGGTCTGACACCCACCATGCGCACCCTTCCGCTTCCCCTGCCCGCCCGCCGCGCCATCGCCACGGCGATGCTGCTTGCCGCGCTGGCGGGCTGCGCCGGCGCCCCGCCCCTTCCCGCGCGCGACGCCCACTTTGCCTTGCCGCGCCAATTGCATGTGGTGCAGACGGCGGCCGGCCAGCCGCGGGTGGACACGATGCTGGTGGTGCAGCGCGAAGGCGCGGCGTTGCGCTGGTCGCTGTTTGACCCGATGGGCGTGCCGCAAGCGCGGCAGATGCTGGAAGCCGGCCACTGGCGCAACGACGGATTCCTACGCCCCAACGCCCAGGCCCGCGACCTGTTCGCCGCGCTGATGTTCGCGTGGACGCCGCAGGCAGAGCTGGACGCCGCCTACGGCGCGGGCACGTGGCGCGCGCAGCGGCATGATGATGGCGGGGCTGAACGCAGCCTGCGGGAGGGCGCGAAGGTTCGATGGACGGTGCGCTGGCCGCAAGCCGCTCAGCCCGACGTCTTTACCATCAGCGGCGCCGATGGCGTCACGTGGCGCATCGAACCGCTGAAGGAGTCGCCGTGAATGGAAGCCCCATCACCAGTTGGTTAAGCGCCCCCGGCATCGTCTGCGCGCTGGGCGCGGGCGTGGACGCCGTTGCGCAAGCGGCCTTCAGCGGCGACACCCGCGGCATGCGCAGGCAGACCGGCTGGGTCCACGGCCGCAGCCTGACCCTGGGCGCTTATGACGGCGCATTGCCGTCGATTTCCGACGCTCTGCCCGCGCATCTGCACAGCCGCAACAACCGCCTGCTGCTTGCCTGCGCGGACCAGATCGCGCCGACGTTGCAACGCGCCATCGCCCGCCATGGCCCGGCCCGCATTGCCGTGGTGCTGGGCACCAGCACGTCGGGCGTGAACGACAATGCGCCGGACTTCCGGGCGCTTGCCGCCGAAGGCGCCTTTCCCCCTGGCTACGACTACCGCCGCCAGGCGCTGTCATCCCCCGCCTCGTTCCTGGCCGTGCACCTGGGCGTGACCGGCCCGGCCTACACGCTGTCCACCGCCTGCACGTCCAGCGCCCGCGCGCTGCTGTCGGCACGCCGCTTGTTGGCCCTGGGCCTTTGCGACGCGGTGGTGTGCGGCGGCGCGGATACGCTCTGCCGCCTGACGATCAACGGCTTCGCCACGCTGGAAGCCATTGACGACGGGCTCTGCCAGCCGTTCTCGACCCATCGCCGTGGCATCAACATCGGCGAAGCCGGTGTCCTGTTCGTGATGGAACGCGAGGCCTTTGATGTGGATGCCGTGGCGCTGCTGGGCGGCGGCGCCAGTTCGGACGCCTGGCACATGTCGGCGCCCGAGCCCTCCGGCGCGGGCGCGCGGCAGGCCATGCTTGCCGCCCTGCGCGCCGCCGACCTCAGCCCCGCCGACATCGGCTGGGTCAATTTGCATGGCACCGGCACCGTGCACAACGACGCGATGGAAAGCCAGGCCATGCATGCCGTGTTTCCCGAAGGCGTGCCCTGCGCGTCCACCAAGGCCTTGACCGGCCACACGCTGGGCGCCGCCGGCGCCATGGAAGCGGCGCTGGCATGGATGACGCTGTCCGCGCGCACGGCCGACGGCCGGCTCATGCCGCACGTCTGGGACGGCCAGCCCGACCCGGCGCTGCCCGCGCTGGACTTCAGCAGCAGCGTGCACCACTACGCGCAAGGCCGGCCACGCATCGCCATGAGCAACTCGTTCGCGTTCGGCGGCAACAACGCCAGCCTGATCCTGGGAGCCCGCCCATGAACGCATGCCCCTGGCCCATCGCCAGCCTGCTGCCGCACGCCGGCAACATGATCCTGATCGACGACGTGCTGGGCTACGACGCCGACAGCCTGCGCGCCCGTGCCGTCGTCAAGCCCGGCCCCTACTCCTTGCCGGACGGCTCGCTGCCGCCCTGGCTGGGCATGGAGTTCATGGCGCAAGCCGTGGGCGCCTGGGCCGGTTGCCACGCGCGCGAAGCCGGTGTCGGTGCCAAGCTGGGATTCCTGCTTGGCACCCGGCGCTATGACTGCCATTGCGACGGCCTGCCCGTGGGCATGGCGCTGTCCATCCACGTCCAACGCGGCCTGATCGACGCCAGCGGCATGAGCGTTTTCGAATGCGAATTGCGCGAAGAGCAGCGTGATGAACGCAACGAAAGCGACGAAAGCGACGAAGGCAAGGACACCCGCCTGCTGGCGCACGCCCGGCTGAATGTCTATCAGCCCAAGGACCCCAACGAATTTACTCAGGAAGCCCCCCTCACATGAGCGCCGCCCCCATACTCGTCACCGGCTCCAGCCGCGGCATCGGCCGCGCCATCGCGCTGGCCCTGGCCGACGCCGGCCACGACCTGGTCCTGCATTGCCGCCAACAACGCGAACAGGCCGAAGCCGTGCTGGCCGAGGTCAACGCGCGCGGCTGCCAGGCCCGCATTTTGCAGTTCGACGTGTCCGACCGCGCGCAATGCGCGGCCGTGCTACAAGCGGACGTGGACACGCACGGCGCCTACTACGGCGTGGTGCTCAACGCCGGACTGACCCGCGACGGCGCATTCCCGGCGCTCACCGGCGACGACTGGGACCAGGTGCTGCGCACCAACCTGGACGGCTTCTACAACGTGCTCAGCCCGCTGGCCATGCCCATGATCCGGCGCCGCGCGGCGGGCCGCGTGGTCTGCATGGCATCGGTGTCGGGGCTGGTGGGCAACCGTGGCCAGGTCAACTACAGCGCGTCCAAGGCCGGGCTGATCGGCGCCGCCAAGGCGCTGGCCGTTGAACTGGCCAAGCGCCAGATCACCGTAAACTGCGTGGCGCCCGGTTTGATCGATACCGACATGATCGACGAGCACGTGCCCGTTGAAGAAATCCTGAAGGCGGTGCCGGCCCAACGCATGGGCAAGCCCGAAGAGGTCGCCGCCACGGTGGCCTTCCTGATGTCGCCCGGCGCCGCCTACATCACGCGCCAGGTCATCGCCGTCAACGGAGGGTTGTGCTGATGAACCGCGTCGTCATTACCGGCATGGCCGGCATCAGCGCGCTGGGCTCGGATTGGGCCAGCGTGCAGCAGGCGTTCCAATCGGGCCGCAGCGCCATCCGGCACATGCCGGACTGGTCTCGCTTTGCCGAACTGAATACCCGGCTGGGCGGGCCGGTGGAAGATTTCCACGTGCCCGCGCACTGGACCCGCAAGCAACTGCGCAGCATGGGCCGCGTATCGCAACTGGCCGTGCGCGCCGCCGAACTGGCGCTGGAAGACGCCTCGCTGCTGGGCGACGCCAGCATCACCGACGGCCGCATGGGCGTGGCCTGCGGCTCGTCGGTGGGCAGCACCGCTGAAATCCGCGCCTTCGGCAACATGCTGCAGAACGGCGTCACCGACGATCTCAACGCCAATTCCTATGTGCGCATGATGCCGCACACCACCGCCGCCAACGTCGGCATTTTCTTCGAACTGAAAGGCCGCATCATCCCCACGTCCAGCGCCTGCACGTCAGGCAGCCAGGGCATCGGATATGCCTACGAGGCCATCCGCTACGGCCGTCAGCAGATGATGCTGGCGGGCGGCGCGGAAGAACTGTGCGCCAGCGAGGCGCTGGTGTTCGACGCGCTGTATGCCACCAGCCAGCAGAACGACACGCCGGAACTCACGCCCCGCCCCTACGACCGCGACCGCGATGGCCTTGTCATCGGCGAAGGCGGCGGCATGCTGGTGCTGGAATCGCTGGACCACGCGCTGGCGCGCGGCGCGCGCATCCATGCCGAAGTGGTCGGGTTCGGCAGCAATTCGGACGGCACTCACATCACCCGGCCCGAGGCCGCCACCATGCGGGTCGCCATGGAAATGGCGCTGGCGGATGCCGGCCTGCCCCCGGAAGCCATCG
>Ga0160437_1001247_pt1 | contig 11775 bp, 16 predicted proteins | sample HID1975I_E0MG_FD_108227 | JGI IMG/M metagenome (GOLD analysis project Ga0160437, IMG submission 108227) | Enriched soil microbial communities from UW Madison campus, WI, USA - HID1975I_E0 MG | ecosystem: Environmental > Terrestrial > Soil > Unclassified | place: USA: Madison, Wisconsin... | reverse complement strand
CGTGTTCCTGCCGGATGTGAAGCGCATGCCGGCGGGGCTGCGCGATTCGAAGCTGCTCTCGGAGGCGAAGCGCGAAGCGCTGCAGCCGGTGGTCGCCGAGTGGGCGCCCCACTGGGCGGTGGGCCTCGCCGACAACGCCGAGGTGGACCGCATCGGCATCGTGCCCGGGCTGGGCCTCGCCGCGATCCGGGCGCTCGAGACGCTGGTCGTGTCGGGTGTGCCGGTCGAGACGGCGGTGGTGGTGCTCGACGGATCGCACGACTGGTTGACGCCTGCGCTCGCCGCCTGGCCGGAGTCGTCGCGCCCGCGGGTGATCACCCGTGTGAAGGCCGACCGCGACTGCGCGACGGTGGCCGCCGCATCCGTGCTGGCGAAGGTGCACCGAGACCGGCTGATGATCGAGGCTGATGGCGTGCATCCCGGCTACGACTGGGTGAGCAACAAGGGGTACGCCTCATCGAGCCACTACGCCGCCATCGATCGGCTCGGCTCGACGGCGCTGCACCGGTGGAGCTGGTTGAAGCAGCCGGCCCTGTTCTAGAGAACTAGACTCCTCTGGATGGACGACGACGATTTCGACGACTACGACCGTGAGGTCGAGCTGGCGCTGTACCGCGAATACCGCGACGTCGTCGGGCAGTTCAAGTACGTGATCGAGACCGAGCGCCGTTTCTACCTCGCCAACGAGGTGTCGCTCGAGCGTCATGACACCGAGCACGACTTCTACTTCGAGCTCACCATGAACGACGTGTGGGTGTGGGACGTCTACCGTTCCGACCGGTTCGTGAAGAGCGTGCGTGTGCTCACCTTCAAAGACGTGAACGTCGAGGTGCGTGGCGACAAGGATCTGGAGCTCCCCAAGGAGCTCGCGCTCGACGAGTAGTCGCGTGCCTGCCGCGGTCTGCCCGTGCGGCTCGGGCCGGGAGTACGGCGACTGCTGCGGGCCCGTTCACGTGGGCGCGCCTGCGGCTTCGGCCGAGGCCCTCATGCGTTCGCGCTTCAGCGCCTTCGCGCTGGGGCTTCCCGAGTACCTGTTGGCGAGCTGGCATCCGTCGACGCGACCTGCGTCGTTCGAGCTCGAGCCGGATGTGGTGTGGCGGCGCCTGCAGATCGTCGACACGGTGGCGGGTGGCCCGGGTGACGCCGAGGGCGTCGTTGAGTTCCGTGCGTCGTACCGCGGCCTGGACGGCGCGGGCATGCTGCACGAGCGCTCGCGTTTCGTGCGGGTCGACGGCCGCTGGGTGTACCTCGACGGCGATGTCGCGCCCTAGCCCGCGACGAGCACCCACACGCCGGCGACGGCCGACACCGCGGCGAGCAGCAGCGCGATCGCGACCAGCACCTGGTGCACCCGCAGGACACTCGTGGGCCGCCCTGCGTCGTCACGAGCCCGCGGGTCGCGCGCGACACGCTTCAGGAAGGTGGGCCAGGTGAAGACGTTGAAGGCGGCGTTGGCGAGCAGCAGGATGCCGAGGGTGAGGGTCACCGCTCGAGCCTAGGCGGATGGCGCGGCGTGTGATGCTGGGGGAGTGACAGGTGCCCGTTCCGTGTTCCCGGTGCTGGCCGCCGCCCTCCTGCTGGCGGGCTGCGCCTCGCCGAGCGAGGCGCCCGGCGAGGCGCCTGCCGCATCCGGATTCCCTGCGGGTGCGGCTGTCGACTACCAGCTGGGCGGCGCCTACCCGCCACCGGATGGCGTGGGCATCGTGGCGCGCGACAGCACCGCCGAGCCTGCGCCCGGGGTGTGGTCGATCTGCTACGTGAACGGTTTCCAGACGCAGCCGGGCGAGGAGGGCAGGTGGGATGACGAGCTGACCCTGCGCGATGCCGACGGCGGCCCCGTCATCGACCCGAACTGGCCGGACGAGCGCCTGCTCGACACCTCGGATGCGGCGAAGCGCGAGCGGATCGCACGGGTGCTGGCGGTCGACGTCCAGCGGTGCGCCGACAGCGGATTCGATGCGGTCGAGTTCGACAACCTCGACTCCTTCTCCCGCACCGACGCGCTCACCGTGGAGGGCAACCTCGCGCTCGCCCAGCTGCTGGTCGACCACGTGCACGAGCTGGGACTGCTGGCGGGCCAGAAGAACTCGGCCGAGCTCGCCGAGCGACTGCGCCACGAGGTGGGGTTCGACTTCGCGGTGGCGGAGGAGTGCCTGGTGTTCCGTGAGTGCGGCGCGTACACCGACGTCTACGGCGATGCGGTGATCGACATCGAGTACACCGATGAGCCGGGCACCACCCTCGAGGGCGTCTGCGCCGATGCGGCGCGTCCCGCATCCACGGTGTTACGCGACCGCGACCTGGTGGCTGCGGGCGAGCCGGGCTACGAGTTCGGCACCTGCTGAACCCCAGCCGTCGTCAGCCGCGCAGCTCCATGCGGTGGCAGGAGACGGGCACGCTGGTGCCGGGGCCCGTCTCTGCGGGGTAGGTGAACTCGCCCGCGTCGCTCCAGCCTTCGCGTTCGTAGAAGTGGCGGGCACGGGCGTTGCCGGTGGCGACGGCCAGCCACGGCGTCGGATGCCCGGCTTCGCGGATGCGTCGGGCGGCGTCCGTGAGCAGCTGCGCGGCGACGCCGGTGCCGCGGTGGGCGGCATCGACGTAGAGCTGGTCGACCTCGGCTCCGTCGACGATGGTGAAACCGGCGACGGCGCCGTCGACGTCGGCCACCCGGGTGCGGGCGAGCGCCGTCTCGATGCGCGGGCCGAACGCTTCGAGCGACCGGTGGGCGATCAGCTCGTCGGGCACGTGGCCGAGGTGGCCGTCGCGCCACCCCGGTGCCCAGATCTCGGCGATGCGCTCGCTGTCGGCGGCGGTCGCGGGGCGGATGCGGGTGGCCATGCCCGCCACGCTAGCGTCGCCGCCGGGATGCTGCAGCGGGCTTTCCTCCACACCTCGCCGCCCGGCGAGTATTCCGCGGGCGGCATCCACGGCGCTCTCGCTCGGGCCCGCCCCGGGCGAGGCTGTCGTCCATGGCAGCGAAAGACGAACTCGGCCGACGCGGTGAGCGGCTCGCGCAACAGCACCTCGAGGCGCGCGGCTACCGGCTGATCGAAAGCAACTGGCGGTGCCGTCACGGCGAGATCGACCTGGTGATGCGCGGCGGCGCATCCATCGTGTTCGTCGAGGTGAAGACCCGCACCTCGACGGCGTTCGGGCATCCGCTGGAGGCGATCACCCCGCAGAAGCTCGCCCGCCTCCGACGGCTCGCGGGGTTGTGGCGCGACGCCCACCCCGAGCAGCACGGCCGCAGCCGTATCGACGCCGTCGCGGTGCTCGCGCCCCGCGGCCAACAGCCCACCATCGAGCACCTCGCGGGCGTGTTCTGATGGGCGTCGGCCGTGCCCACTCGGTCGCGCTCGTCGGGCTCGACGGCGCGCTCGTCGAGATCGAGGCCGACACCGCTCGCGGACTCCCGGCGTTCGTGCTCGTCGGTCTTCCCGACACGGCCCTCGGCGAAGCCAAGGCACGCGTGCGGTCGGCCATCGGCAACACCGGGTTCGACTTCCCGGCGGGCCGGGTCACCATCAACCTGTCGCCCGCATCGCTCCCGAAGACAGGTGCCGCGTTCGACCTCGGCATCGCGCTCGCGCTGCTCGCCGCCGAAGGACTCGTCGATCCCACATCCGTCGCGGGCGTCGTGCACCTGGGCGAGCTGGGACTCGACGGGCGGATGCGCCCCTCTCGTGGCATCCTGCCCGCGGTCCTCGCCGCCGAGCGGGCCGGCTTCGACACGGTGCTCGTCCCCGCAGGCAACGCCGACGAGGCGTCGCTCGTGCCGGGCGTGCGGGTGGTGTCGGTCGCGAGCCTGCGCGACGCGGCGATCTGGCACGGGGCCGAACTCGAACCCGTGGAGGTCGAGCCGCTGCTCCCGGCCCCCGCCGCGAACGCCGACATCGAGCCGGGCGACCTCTCCGAGGTGATCGGCAACCGCGACGCCGTGGAGGCGGTGCAGGTGGCGGCGGCGGGAGGGCACCACATGTTCCTGCTCGGGCCGCCGGGCGCCGGCAAGACGATGATCGCCGCGCGGCTTCCCGGCATCCTTCCCGACCTCGACGAGCGGGCGGCGCTCGAGGTCAGTTCGATCCGCTCGCTCGCCGGGGTTCCCGTCGGGCGCTCGCTCGCCACGCGGCCCCCGCTGGAAGCACCCCACCATTCGGCCTCACCGGCCGCGATCGTGGGAGGCGGCAGTGGGGTGATCCGGCCGGGAGCGGCCGCGCGGGCGGCCCACGGCATCCTGTTCCTCGACGAAGCGCAATATCGGAAAGTAATCCATAGGTTCGATCGACACGTTTACCCTGAAGTGATATTGTCTCAATACGGCGCGAAGGTTCGCGCTGGAACCGCCAGATGAACTGTCGGCAGCTTGTGAGATGGGCTTGGCTCCGCAAACGGAGTGGTCGTCCCAGCAGTCAAGCGTCCTTCACCGACAACATCTAGGAGGTCGCTATGACGACTCATTGGCCGGACATCACCGGCGCAGACCGAGGGTTCAACGTCGAGAGCGACGTACTGAGCTCGACCATCGACGGCGTCAACCTCAATCAGCTCTGGAGCGAGTTGGTCGACGCACAGAAGATCTGGAACAGCACGAAGTCCAACGTGTCTTCGCTGTTCACGTTCAACACGACCGCCATCGGAGACAGCATTGAGCCGACCGGCAGCGCCAGTGACTTCGAGATTCAGTCGGAGTTCGGCGAGCCGAAGTCGATCCGACCCAATCTGCAGAAGCTCGACATCGGCTACGACTTCGAGTGGTGGGACACCGCCGTCCGATACACCCGCCGGTTCCTCCTCAACTCGTCCGCCGAGCAGGTGCGCGCCGTCCACCAGTCGGCGCTCAACGCCGACGACCAGCTGCTGTTCCGCGAGATCATGAGGGCGATCTCCACGCCGCTCATCACCTCCGGCCGCCCGACGAACCCGGAGGGCATCGGGCTCTACTCGGTGTTCGCTGGCACCGGCGACGTGAAGCCGCCGACCTACCTCGGGCACGAGTTCTCCACCAGTCACTCCCACTTCCTTGTGAGCGGGGCCGCAACGGTCGACGGTGGCGATCTTCGCGATCTCATCAAGACGATTCAGGAGCACGGCTATGGCATCCCCGGCAGCGGGGAGCGTGTGGTGATCTTCGTGCACCCCGACCAGGGCGAACTCATCCGAGGGTTGCGTGTCGCCGACGGCGATCCGTTCGACTTCATTCCGTCGTCGAACGCTCCGGCGTTCCTCACCTCGGAGACGGTCCAGGGTGCAACGCCGCCCGACGAGTACAACGGCCTCGCGATCTTCGGCTCGTACGGTGACGCCTGGCTCACGGAGTCGTACCTCATCCCCACCGGGTACGTGTTCGCGCTCTCGACCGGCGGGAACGGATCGGAGCGCAACCCGCTCGGCTTCCGTGAGCACCCGCAGGCAGGGAGTCGAGGGCTCGTGATCGTCCCCGGAACCGAGCGGTTCCCGCTCGTCGGAGCCGCGTACATGCGCGGCTTCGGACTTGGCGTCCGCAATCGTGGGGCTGCGGCCGTCATGCAGATCAAGGCGTCCGGGAACTACCAGGCCCCGACCTTCTGATCTGTAGCGCCACCGAGCGAGGCTTCTGGGATTCGCTCGCTCGGTGGCGCCCATCTACTTCCGAGCCGGGCTTTGAGGTGGGCCCGGCTCGGAGGATCACCTCACCGCCTCGCCGAAAGGAACTCCCATGGACGACAGCATGACCCGCGAACTCATGGCCGTGGCGGCGCGACAGAACGTCGCCGTCGCCGATCAGATCGATGCCACCTTCAGCGAGGTGCTTCGACTCGCGCCCGAGAACCGCGGCAAGGTCGAGCCGAACAGCAGACTCGACAGCGCGATCCGGATGATCCTCAGCGTCAGGGATCAGCACAGATCGGAGGGGCCGGTTCCTATCGTCCGCCTCCACGAAACGCATCCTCGCGAAGGGTCGCACGAGTACGACCACCTCGACGGCCTCGCGATTCCCCAGTCAGCGGTGGTCGCCTACTGCAACCTCTGCATGGACTCCGGCCGAAACGTGCCGTTCTGGTACCCCTGCGGCGCCGTGATCGTCCAAATCGACATGTGCATCGAATGCGCGACCTACTACATCGTCGAGCGCGGCCACAAGGAACGGAAGCGCTGGTAATGGCCGAGAAGCGTCGCTGCTCCGCCGAAGTCAGCAACCCCAAGAGCCCCAACTATGGGCAGCGATGCCGGCTTTACGCGCGGCGCGGATCCGCGTACTGCGGCAAGCACGGCGAGAACCACACCTCGGGCCCCGGCCATCCGGAAACGCTTGAACATCGGTGCATCGCGAGGAACCGCTTCAACGAGCAGTGCCGACAGCCGGCCATGCGGGGCAGCACAGTCTGCGGCGCTCACGGCGGACGCCGCAAGGCGACAAGAGCGAAGGCGCAGCGCCGCTTGTTGGCCGCAGTGGACCCGGTATTGAGCGCATTGTTCGAGGTCGCAATGAGGCCGGGCACATCAGATTCGGATCGACTTCGTGCCATCGCGATGGTCTTGGATCGCGCCGGGTTCGGGACTACTTCGCAGCTTGAGATCGAGGTTCAGCTCAAGCCCTGGGAGAAGGTCATGAATCACATCGTCAAGGAGATCCCTGCCGACTACGAAGTACCCGCAGTGCCGACCTCGCCTGTCCGGGGCGAGTACATCGAGGATGCCGTGATTGTGGAGGACACCTTGGAAGCTCGCCATCGTGCCCGCGACCTCCTGCCGCAGATCATTCCGCCGAGCAGCTCGAACCAACGGGCAACCGTCCGCAAGGTCGAATCGGCCGACGAGCGAAGGGAGAGGCGTGATGCCAAGCTCAACGAACAGTTCGACTGAGCCGAAGTCGGAGTTCTCTCCTGACCCTGCGAAGGACCGTCCGACGCCGACGCCGATGACACCACCGTGGGTGAATCGCGCGCGCATGATCTGGCCCTACAACGGGAGGGCTACTGGGAAGCCCTCTCGTCGCGTCTGAGGCGCTTTCTTCGCGAGGACGGGTGTCGATATCGCCTGGCCGTTCTTCGCCTGAGAATGCTTTCGATTCGGTGGTTTTCCGAAGAACCTCTGTCGATTAAAATGGTCTTATCGCCCGCGCATCGCGCGGGTGCCGTGGTGGGCCGCCGAATACGGCCCAGGGTATACAAAGGCCGGACAAGCAAGCGCACCGGGCCCGAACTCCGCGGATTGGTTGACGCCTATGGGCGTCCCGGTCCGAAGGACTTCGAAGATGGCTCTGCCATACCGGCGACAGAATCTCGCCAAGTACATCCGTTTTCACGACCTGTCTGACGAGCAGGTAGCCGAGAAGCTCGGCGTCGAACCCATCGAGGTTCAGAACCTCAAGTACGGCGCTCGGTACCCCAGCCCCGACGAACTGCGCGCGCTGTTCGACCTGTTCGGACTTCCGGTCGAAGTGCTGTTCCAGGATCGCGAGATCCTTCGCTACCGCGAGGCGACGAGTTGGCCGCCTCGAGGGAAGGGGTTCAGCGGCAAGCGTCGCGCGGTCGAGCCGTACCCGGACATTGTCGGCCTCACCCTGCCTGTGGATGACGAGCGATGAGCGCCGTCACCGTCCCGGACGAGTTTGTGATGCAGGGCCTCGCCTTCGTGCGCAGCGTGAAGAAGAACGCTCGCGAACGTGCAGAAGGGGCTGCCCCGACTGATGAGGACAGCCCCCGAAAGGAAGATCACGCTTCTGCTGGGTCGCGACAAGATCAGAGTATCGCACATGAGTCATCCTCGACACCGGCGGGTGCGAGGTGACAATCGAAGCGCTGACACCGGGTGCGTACGCGGAGCTGGGGTGGAAGCTGTTCCCATGCCACCACGTCAAGAACGGCATCTGCAGCTGCGGTGACGAGAACTGCGACTCCCCGGGAAAGCACCCGAGAGTCCAGAACGGCGTCAAGGCAGCCACGTCGAACATCGATCAGCTGCGTGCGTGGTGGCAGCAATTCCCTGGCTGCAACTGGGGACTGGCAACGGGACAGCCATCCGGCGTCATCGCCATCGACATCGACCAGCGGAAAGGCGGCTTCGAGTCCTTCGAGGAGTACGAGGCAGGGCGTCATGCGCCAGGAGACTTCGGTGCGACGTTGCTCGCCAAGACGGGTGGGGGCGGCAGGCACATAATCCTCCGGGCGCCGGATGCCCCAGTGAAGAACCGCGTCAACTGGCTGCCGGGAGTCGATATTCGCGGGGACGGGGGATACGTGATCCTCGCGCCCGGATCTCACATTTCGGGCGGCACTTACGCCTGGGAGAACTGGGGGAGTCCAATCATGTCGGCTCCCGAGGACTTCCTTGCTGATGCGGCCGCAGGTGCTGGAGGTTCCGCGTCGGTGATCGCCGCGGGTGGGTCGATGCTCGACCCGATCCCAGAGGGCAAGCGCAACGACACGCTCTTTCGGCGGGCGTGCAGCCTCCGACGCAAGCACAACGATGATCGGCAGGTTGTGGACCTTATCGTTCGCACGGCGGGCCGAGCGTCGGGCGTCACCGATCGAGAGATTGACGTGATTCTTGAGTCGGCGTTCGGCCAGGATCACTCCGACGGTGCGGAGCCAGCGCCCTTCTCGCGGCTGAACCTACGCGGAGCTCGTGAGGTTCGCGCCCTGCCGAAGCCGACCTACCTGATTGAGGGCGTGATGCCTGAGGCGGCGCTGTTCCAGGTGTTCGGGGAGACAGGCGCATACAAGTCGTTCGTGATGCTCGACATGCTCGCGAGCGTGGCGAACGGCATCCCCTGGATGGGTCGCGAGGTGTCAGCGGCCGGCCCCGTAGCTTTCGTGCTGGGGGAGGGCGGCTACGACGCCGGCGTCAGGATCGAGGCATGGTTGCTGTCTCATCCGGGGGCGACCGACGAGAGGATCGTCTACAGCATCGAGGAACAACTTGACCTGATGGATGAGGTTTCCGTCGACGCGATCCTCACAGACCTGGAGGCGTACCGGCTCGTCAACTTCCCGTCCGAACGCTGGCGGATGATCGTCTTCGACACCCAGGCCGACCACATGCCGAACGGCGACGAGGACAAGTCGCACGACTTCACGGTAGTGAAGCGTGCAGTCCAGCGGATCGCGCACGCAACCGGCGCGGCTGTCGGGCTGGTGCATCACACCGGCCACAACAAGTCCCGCGAGCGAGGGTCGAGCCGCCAGCGTCAGGCGCTCGATGTGGTCATGCAGATCGACGCCAACCACATCAAGAACGTCAAGCAGAAGGGAGCGGCCAAGTTCGATCCGATCCCCTTCACGGTCGAGCCGTTCGGTGACTCGGTCGCGGTGCGAGCGATCAACCCCGTCAGCATCGCGGCCGAGGGATTCCAGGCTGAAGTCGAGAGCGGGCGAGCTGTCCTTGCCTATCTCGCGGTGAACCCGAACGCCTCGCAGAATCAGCTCAAAGCCGACCTCCAGATAGGCGACGGCACCTGGCCGGGCATTCGGGATCTGCTCGAAAGCCTTGGCTACCTCGAGGTGAAGCGTGACGCCAAGGGCACAGCGCGGTCGATCCGGGCCACCCATATCGGCTTCGCCTGGTACGGCATCGACCCGGAACCGGAGGCGTAGGTGATTCCGGGTGGTTCCGAGAATGGCCCTGGAGGGCCCCAAGTGATTCCGAAGTGGTTCCGAGGCCGATTCCGGTGGTTCCGGGACTGGTTCCAAAGCGGTTCTCAGGTGGTTCCGAGCGGTTCTGGCAGTGCTCGCTACCGGTTCCGAGGGTTCACCCCTCTAGGGGTGAACCTGAGAACCGTTGCGACTGCGGGCTTTCGACCCATGAGACAGGCGACCTAAGGGATAGCCGGCGAGAGGGTGTTGAGGTCGCGGTCGCCCATATCTAGGCGCGGCCTCGCGACGCTGTTCCTGGTCGTGTCGAGGTCGAGCATGATGGCGCTCGCCGGGGCATGAGGATGCCCGCTGAGGCGACGACATATCGAGGTCGAGGCGCGATATCGCCGTGCACCTCGATGCCTCTACGGGCCGCACGTTCGAAGGCTTGTCAACGAACCGAGGGGATAGTTGACACGCGTCGCGTGGGTTGATTCGATCCAATCGAATCGCGAACATGAGAATGTCTCGCGTTAGAGAACGAAGGAACGAAAATGTCAGCCAACATTGCTAAGCCCGAACGCACGCCACTCACCGAATACCTGGTCTCGATGGGATGGACGCCTCGCGACGCGAAGCTGTTCATCGACCGGCACTGGACGTTGCTCGGTACAGCCACCTACGACGAATGGGAAGACCTCAGTGTTGAGTGGGCCGAAGCGCAGGTGCGACCGTGACAGCGCTATTCGGCTTCGATCAGGTCCCACTTGCCGTCGAAGCCCCGCTTCGGGATCGAGGCCAGTTTGTAAGTCCGACCGCAGGTGTCGCATTGCCAGATCGTGCCGACTCCAAAGTCAGGCTCGCCAGTCGACCACTTGCGTGTGATGCCTGGAACCGGGCACGGCGGATGGCTGGCGACCGGCTCGATCTTCACGAATCCCACGCGCGTCAGACTTCTTCGGCGACCGCGACGATCTGGAAGAACTGCATTGTCTTGCCCATCACCGTCACGTCGGCGGGCACCGTGCTGAGACTGACGATCCGCACCTCCGGAAGCTCGTTGAGAAGAGCATGCAGTTTCTCTACTGCGACCGACAGGCTCAGGTCCGCTTCGACCACAATGTGCTGCTTCGGCGTCAAGGGCATGAGCGAAGGTAGCGCGCTGTGAATGTCATCGGCTACCTCCGGGTTTCCACCGTTGACCAGGAGCACGGCATCGATGCTCAACGCGCGGCCATCCATGCTGAGGCGTCGAGGCGAGGGTGGACGGTCACGTGGCATGAGGACGCTGGGAAGTCAGGCAAGGACATTGACCGGCCAGGCATCACGGCCGCGCTCGCGGCGTTGAAGTCGGGTGAGGCTCAGGCACTGATCGTCTCGAAGCTTGATCGCCTCAGTCGTTCGCTGCCCGACTTCGCCCGCCTGCTCGAAACCTCAGGCAAGCAGGGCTGGGCGATCGTTGCCCTCGACCTCAACCTGGACACCTCGACGCCGACCGGAAAACTAGTCGCCTCGATCATGGCTGCGGTAGCTCAATGGGAGCGCGAGACGATCGGCCTCCGTACGAAGGAAGCCCTCGCGGTTGCCAAAGCCAAGGGCATCCACGTCGGCCGGCCTCGCTCTCAAGACCCCGCAGTTGTTCGCCGGATCCGGCGCATGCGCTCGCGAGGCATGACCTACCGAGCCATCGCGGATCGGCTCAATACGGATTCAGTCGCTCTGCCGGGTGGCGGTAGTCGGTGGCATCCGAACTCGGTGAGGCGTGCAGCCGAGGCGTCCTACGCGACGGGAAAATCGAGCGAGTCGTCGATCCTCGTGGCCGCCTCATGAGGCCGCAGACCTCGCAGCTCAGCAGCGATTTCGGGCAGTCGGTCAAGCACCTCACGGCCGAAGAGAACTTCGTCAACGTAGCCCTGATGAAGCATGTCGACCAAGCGGCAGAGGAGGAATCGGCCCATGTCCCACCAGGTGTACTTGCCGTCGATCATCAAGTAGTGCTTGATGTCGATGCCGGTGTCTTGACGAAGCTCTTCGAGTTCGAGCCCGTCGAGCATCGTCTCGTAGATGCCGTCTGTCACGCGGCTTCCGAACGTGGTGGTGTAGTAATACTCCTTGATCTCCCAGATCGCGACCGGATTGACGACGGCTGGGTACGCGCCATCGACCCGACGGGCCAGTGTCCTCACCGGGAGTCCGTCCTTGGTCACGGTGGTCAGTTGCT
>Ga0160437_1001246_pt1 | contig 11775 bp, 10 predicted proteins | sample HID1975I_E0MG_FD_108227 | JGI IMG/M metagenome (GOLD analysis project Ga0160437, IMG submission 108227) | Enriched soil microbial communities from UW Madison campus, WI, USA - HID1975I_E0 MG | ecosystem: Environmental > Terrestrial > Soil > Unclassified | place: USA: Madison, Wisconsin... | reverse complement strand
GGTGACGGTTCGCGGGCTGGCGGAGCGCGACGTCACGGCCGACCTTGCGACCTGGACGATCGCCTATTCCGCCTCCGCCGGCGACCTTTCGACGGCGCAATCGGGCGTCGAGAACGATACGCGGGCGATCGAGACGTTCTTCCGCGAACTCGGGTTCCCTGCCGATGCGCTGCAGCCGACCGGGGCCAACGTGCAGCAGAGCAAGGACAATGGCGTCGTCACTTTCACTGTCCGCCAGCGCGTCACTTTGCGCACTCAGGACGTGAAGCGCGCGCAATCGGCAGTGAGGCGTCAGTTCGAACTGGTGCGGCGCGGGGTCATCCTGGAAGAAGGTTCGGGCATGGCTTTCACTTTCACCCGCCTCAACGACATCAAGCCGCCGATGGTCGCCGCTGCTACCCGCGATGCACGGGCGGCTGCCGAACAGTTCGCGCAGGACAGCGGCGCCCAGGTCGGCGCCATCAAGAGCGCAACCCAGGGCTATTTCACCATCGAAGCGCGCGACGGCGATTCGGGTGGTGGCTGGGGCGTGTCCGATACGCCCTACAAGAAGGTGCGCGTGGTCACGACCGTGGACTTCTATCTCAAGTAGAGGCAAGCCCCGCCCGGATCGCTCCGGGCGGGTCCTCCTGCAAAACGCTTGTCGATCAGAACGAGGCGGTGAGTGTGCCCACCACGGTGTCGTCCGTATAGCTGTCGACCGAGACGCCGCTGACGCCGACATAGCTGATGCTGGCGGAAAGCGGGCCGAACAGCGTCATCGAGGCGCCGATCGAATAGTCGATGCCGGTCTTGTCGTTGAACGTCCGGGTGTCCGTGCAATAGTAGCAGGGCGAAAGGACGCCGTCGGTATAGCCGAGGTGGCCGGAAACGGTGACGGGCGTGTTCGGAATGGCAACGTCGACATTGCCGTAGACGTAGAGGTTGTCCGACTTGCTGCCGTTGTTGTCGAGCAGGCCCTTCTGCTTCCAGTCGTAGGCAAGGCCCAGCTTCAGCTTGGCCGGTCCGACCTGCCCGCTGATCGAAGCGTAGGGCTCCCAATAGTTCGCGTCGCCGATCTTGCCGCTGGGATAGACGTAATAGAGCAGCCCGGCGTCAAGCGTCAGGCCCGAGGTCACTTCGCCCGTCCAGCCCCCGATGAGATCGAGTTCCTGGTCGCCATAGACCGATCCGTCGCCCACGCCGTCGCCATCCACGTCCACTTCGCTGCTGTGAAGCGAGGAGCACCAGATGCTGGCGTAGAAACCGCTCTTGTGAGAGACGGTGATGCCGCCCTGGACGGCCAGATCGCCACCGGAGAGCGAGACGCCGCGGAAGCGATAGTCGCTGGTCAGCGCGACGTTGCCGGTCACGGTCACGTCGGAAGGCGCATCGGCCTCGTCAGCGAAAGCCGGAGTTGCTGCGATTGCACTGGATGCGAGCAGAGTGGCGGCGAAAGCGCCGCGGACGGACATAAACATGGTCATTCCCTCACTGAATTCTTCTTGGGGTGTCTCGTCCCAGCCTGCTTTGCCGCATCGCCTCTCTGTCTTGAAGGCGATTGCAGCTGCACAATATTGCTGCACCGCACCCAAGATGGGAACAAGAAAAATCTCATTCCAGAAACATTCGGGAAACCTTGTGTGGATTTTGGGCCACTACCCGCGAAGCCGGCACGCCTCGGCTTAATGCGTATGACGAAGGCCGCGTTGTGCTTGTGGGCATGAGCCGCGTTTCCTATAGTCGCCGCCAACGCAATGCTCGCGAAGATCAGAAACCTCCTCGGCCGCGCTCCCAGCGCCCGCCTTCCCCAACTGCCCATTGGACAGCGCATTTATGCGATTGGCGACATCCACGGCCGACTGGACCTGTTCGAGCGCCTGATAGAGGCGATCGAGCGCGATGACGCCCAACGAAACAGCGCGCATAGCCTGGTCATCCTGCTCGGCGACCTGATCGACCGCGGACCGGACAGTGCCGGGGTGCTGGCCCGCGCCCGGCAGTGGGCACGCGAACGCGATGTCGAATTCATCCAGGGCAATCACGAGGAAATGCTGCTCGTCTCCCGCGACAAGCTGGACGCCTTTCGCAGCTTCCTGAAATTCGGCGGCCGCGAGACCATCCTGTCTTATGGCATGGACCCGCAATTCGTGATGGATGCCGAACTCGACGAACTGCAGCGCGCGGCGATGGAAGCCATCCCGCAGGACGATTTCGACTTCATCGACGGGTTCCAGAAGATGATCCGCGTGGGCGACTACGTCTTCGTCCATGCCGGCGTCCGACCCGAAACGCCGCTGGAAAACCAGCTGGGGCACGACTGCCGGTGGATCCGCGAACCGTTCCTCAGCCACAATGGGGAATTCGGCGGCTTCGTCATCCATGGGCATACAATCACGCAGGAACCGGAGATCCGGGGCAACCGCGTGGGTATCGACACCGGGGCCTACATGCACGGCCGCCTCACCGCCATCGGGCTCCAGGGCAGCGAGCGCTGGTTCATCCAGGCCTGCGAGAGCGAGGACGGGATCACGGTCCAGGTCGCTGCGGAAGCACCCGCCTGAGCGGTTCGGCCCCCGCCTGAGCGGTTCGACAAAGCGGGCGCGGCGGTCCGGCATCGCGCGTTGTCATGAAAATGCACCGGGGAGCCTGTAAGCCGGGTTTTGTACCTGGCGTGGTCTCCCCAAGGAGGGACCTTACGCCGCGGCGGCAGCCATTCCTCTAGGCGACGCATTGCTGCGCCGCTCAAGCGACCAACCCGGGCTGCCTGGGTCCGAAACGAACCCGCCGTTCAAAGACGGCGCGCAGCCCCTATTCGGTCTTGCTCCGAGTGGGGTTTGCCATGCCGCTTTCCGTTACCGGAAGCGCGGTGCGCTCTTACCGCACCCTTTCACCCTTACCTGCCGCAAGGGACGAACCCTGTTGGCGAGGCGGTCTGCTCTCTGTGGCACTTTCCCTAAGCTTCGCCGGGCCTGAAAACCCGACTCGCCCGGCGGGCGTTACCCGCCACCCTTGTTTCGTGGAGCCCGGACTTTCCTCGCGCGTCAAAAGACGCCCGCGGCTGCCCGGCCCCCCGGTGCGAGCGGTCACCTAGCACGGCCGCTGCCCTGCTCCAACAGCAGTTCCAAGAGAATCGCGCCGATTTCTCCATCGATCTGGCCGTCGATCAGTTCGGGCCGCCAGCGGCGCTGGAAAGCCGTGACCGCGGCGCGGCCATCGGAAATGTCGTAGCCGAACCGTTCCAGCGCGAGATAGAAGGCGCCCGGATTGTCGTAGAACAAGTTCATCTTCGCGGGCGGGATCTTCAGCGCCAGCCCCAGGTCGCCCAGCCTGGCCCAGTCGAAGAACTCGCCGGGATCCTGCTTGCGGGCCGGGGCGATGTCGGAATGGCCGACGACGTTGCCGCGTGGAATGTGGTTGCGCTTGACGATATCGGCCAGCAGCGGGAGCAAGGCTTCCATCTGCGCTTCGGGAAAGGGACGATAGCCCCATTCGTGCCCGGGATTGACCAGTTCGATGCCGATCGAGGCCGAATTCACGTCGGTAACGCCCCGCCAGTAGGAGCGCCCGGCATGCCAGGCCCGCTTTCCCTCAGGGACGAGCGAAGTCACCGCGCCCGCCTCGTCGATCATGTAGTGCGCCGAGACTTCCGCCTCGGGATCGCACATGCGCTCCAACGCCTCGGCGGCGGATTTCATGCCGGTATAATGCAGCACGACCATCGAGATCGGCAACTTGCGCTCATTGAAGTTGGGCGACTTGACGATGGAATTGACAAGCCAGCGGTTCATCGTCGTCCTTCCGCCCTTCTCCGTTCAGGCCTTCACGCGCCGGGCAGCACGGCGCCGAGCACCAGCGCGTCGTCGGCCAGGGCATATTGCAGCTTGCCGCCCTGGGCATGGGCAAGTTGCTGGATCATCGCGGCCGGCGCGGTGCGGCTCGACAAGTCGCCTTCCGGCAGCGCGCCTTCGAGGGCGCGGCCGATGTCGCGGTCGAAAGCGATGCGCGGGCCGGCCGCACGCACGACGATCTCGCTCATGCCGTCGCGGAATTCCGCCGCGAGATCCAGCGTGCCGCCGCGCGGCAGTGCCTCGATGCCGATCAGGCCGAAGTTGAGCAGCGTCTTCACCGCCGGCTTGGGCAGCATATCGCTGGCGAGCGCCCAGTTCAGCACGATGCGGGCGTTGTTGGCCACCAGCGCATCGATCAGGGCGCGCGCCTCGGTGACGGGAACCATGTCGCCAAAGCCGCCCGCAGCGCCGAAGGCCAGGCGGAAGAACTTCAGCTTGTCAGCCGAAATCCGCGCGCTCTGGTCCAGCAGCTCGAAGCAGCGCTGGCGCATTTCGGGGTCCTTCTCGTCCGCGAGCAGCTCCAGCCCGTTGGTCAGCGCACCAACGGGACTGAGCATGTCATGGCACAGGCGCGAACAAAGCAGGCTGGCAAGTTCGAGCGAGCTTGTGGTCATGGAACGGGGACTTCCCTTTGCAGTAATCATTCGAGTTCAGGCCGTTGCGAAGGATCATTCGACAATACGGCTCGTGACGGCCGCAAATCCTTTCCCGGTATCGCGCCAGAAAGCAACCTGCCCGTCGGCTATGATCGCCCAAACGCGCAAATCCCCGGTGGAATGTTCGCAGTCCGTGGCGGAAGGCACGGGATCGCCGGTGGGGTGGGAGTGGTAATAGCCGATAACTTGCGGTCCGCCCTGGCGCGCGGCACGGTGTGCGGCCAGCAGGACGCGGGGGTCGATCTCGAAATGGCGCGCAGGCTCCGCGGCGACGTTGGCGGCGGGAATCGCGCCCGCGATCCGTTCGCCGTCATTTTCCCGCGTGCCCAGCAGGATGCCGCAGCATTCCTCCGGATGGGCACGTAAAGATTCTGCATGCAATCTTGCGATCAGCTCACTTGTCACTTCGACATTCATCCCCAAATCCTACAGGCAATGGGGGCTTACGAAAACATCATCGAAGGGTTCATCGGCAGCGAGGGCGGTCGTCTGGACAAGGCGCTGGCAGAGGCCAGCGGACTTTCGCGCGAACGCGTCAAGGCGCTGATGGGCGAAGGGCGCATAACGCTGAGCGGCAAGCCGGTCTCACAGGCCTCGCTCAAGGTGGCGGGCGGCACCGCTTTCGCGATCGACGTGCCCGAAGCCGCACCGGCAGAGGCGGCCGCGCAGGACATTCCGCTGAACATCGTGTTCGAGGACGAATATCTCGTCATCGTCGACAAGCCGGCCGGTCTCGTCGTGCATCCGGCGGCGGGCAATCTCGACGGAACCCTGGTCAACGCCCTGCTCCATCACTGCCGCGGCCAGCTTTCCGGCATCGGCGGCGTGGCGCGGCCGGGAATCGTCCATCGAATCGACAAGGACACGTCCGGCCTGCTCGTCGTCGCCAAGACCGACAAGGCGCATGAGGGCCTGGCCGCGCAGTTCGCCGACCATTCGATCGCACGCGCCTACCGGGCCGTCGTGTCCGGGCGCCCCATCCCGATCGCGGGAACGGTGCGCGGCGCCATCGCCCGGTCGAGTGTCAACCGCAAGAAGATGGCCCTGGTGGAGGACGGGCGCGGCAAGCATGCCGTCACCCATTACAAGACACTGGAAACGCTGAAGAACGCATCGCTCGTGGAGTGCCGGCTGGAAACCGGAAGGACGCATCAGGTGCGCGTTCACATGTCGTCAATCGGGCATTCGCTATTGGGAGACCCTGTATATGGTCGTACCCCAACTGCGATTCGTCCGATCCTCCAGCGACTCGGCTTCGTCCGTCAGGCTCTTCATGCCGCGGAACTCGGCTTCGTCCATCCCGTTACTGGAGAGAGAGTCCATTTCATCAGTCCGCTGCCCGACGACATGCAGACGCTGATCGATGAACTGCGAAACTGAAATCGGATAATTGTGCTATCTTGAACAGGTGGCCGCAAGCTAAGACGCCTCGCAAGGGTCTTCGACCGCGGGCCGACCGGAAAGGACGGATATTGTGAGCAAGGAACGTAATCTCCCGGCGGTGCCGGCACTGGGCGGTGAGCAGAGCCTCAACCGTTACCTGTCCGAGATCCGCAAGTTCCCGCTTCTCGCGCCCGAGCAGGAATACATGCTCGCCAAGCGCTACAAGGAGCATGAGGATCCGGCGGCAGCCGGCCAGCTGGTCACCAGCCATCTTCGCCTCGTTGCGAAGATCGCCATGGGTTACCGCGGCTATGGCCTGCCGGTTTCGGAACTCATCTCCGAAGGCAACATCGGCCTCATGCAAGGCGTGAAGAAGTTCGAACCCGATCGGGGCTTCCGCCTCGCCACTTATGCTATGTGGTGGATCAAGGCTTCGATTCAAGAGTACATCCTGCGTTCGTGGTCGCTCGTGAAGATGGGCACCACGGCCGCGCAAAAGAAGCTGTTCTTCAACCTTCGCCGCATGAAGAAGAACCTCGATGCTTACGAGGATTCGGATCTTCATCCGGACGATGTCGCCAAGATCGCTACCACGCTCGGGGTTTCCCAGCAGGAAGTGGTCAACATGAACCGGCGCATGATGATGGGCGGCGATGCTTCGCTGAACGTCTCCCTGCGCGAGGAAGGCGAAGGACAGTGGCAGGACATCCTCGCGGACGAACGCCCGCTTCAGGACGAAACCGTTGCCGATGCCGAAGAAGCCACCGTGCGCCACGCCATGCTGGTGGAGGCCATGGACGGCCTCAACGAGCGGGAGCGTGACATCCTGATGGAACGCCGCCTGACCGAAGACCCCAAGACGCTCGAAGAGCTGAGCCAGGTCTATCACGTCAGCCGCGAGCGCGTCCGCCAGATCGAGGTGCGCGCTTTCGAGAAGCTGCAGAAGGCGATGAACCGCATCGCCAGCGACCGCAAGCTCCTGCCCGCGGGCTGAGCTTCGGCTGCAGGGAAATGAGAAACGGGCCGTCCGAAAGGGCGGCCCGTTTTCGTTTGGGCTACTTGCGCGAAACGGGTTCGGGATGACGGCGGCGCAGGGTTCGAGAGGCGGGTTCTTCAGCTGCTCTCACGACCAGGACAGGCTCACCCGGCCCGGCTTGCCGCCCAGTCCGCGCGCTCGGCTTCGGTCAGCGGCAGCTCCGTGCTGCGTCCTTCCGCAGCGGATCGCTCGGCCGCCTCGATCACGGCCATGACCGCGAGCGACTGGATCGGCGGCACCGGATTGGCCGCCCTGCCCCGCGCCGCTTCTGCCACCAGGCGATAGAACGCGCGCTGGTCGCCGGGTTCGGCCGGAAGACGGCTTGCCTGTCCTTCGCCATTGTAGAGCACGAGCGGATCGGGGTCCTCTCCCCACCCTTCGGCGCCAGGCGCCATGCCGGAGAGCAACTGGCTTTCCTGCACGTCCATGCCCTGCTTGACGGCGCTGCCGCCGGTTCCGTGGACGATGAAGCGCGGCACGCCGCCCGCCACCAGCATCGAGGCATGCAGAACCGCCCGCTTCGCGCCGAACTCCAGCACCACATGGACCCAGTCGGCGCTGCACGCACCTTCTCGCTGGAGTGCCAGAGAAGCCGTGACCCGGTCCGGCAAGCCCAGCAGCAGCAGCGCCTGGTCGACGAGATGAGGTCCCAGATCGAACCAGATGCCGGCGCCCGGTCCATCGTTCTCGCGCCAACGGTCACGCACTTGCGGGCGGAAGCGGTCGAAGTGGCTTTCGAGGTGCGAGACTTCGCCGAGAAGGCCCTCTTCGATGGCCTTGCATATGCTGCGGAAATCGCTGTCCCAGCGGCGATTGTGGAACACGGTGAGCTGGCGGCCGGTCTCTTCGGCCAAGGCGATCAGCGCGCGGGCCTGGGCCATGTCGAGCGTGAAGGGTTTGTCTACAACGACGTTCTTACCCGCGCGCAAGGCGGCCTGGGCCAGCGGGAAATGCGTATCGTTGGGTGTGGCCACGACCACCAGATCGAGCTCTGCATCGCGCAGCAGGGCCGCGGGGTCGGCATGCACCGTCGCACCGGGGAACGCGGCCAGGACCTTGTCGGCGCTCCGGCTGGCGACGCCGACCAGTTCCAGCCCTTCCACCGCGCCGATCAGCGGAGCGTGAAACGTGGCCCCGGCATAGCCGTACCCGAGGAGGCCGACCTTGAGAGCTTTGCTTGCCGGGGTCATGTCGTGTTCCTTCTCGGGCTAGTGGCCGTTCAGGCGTATTGGGCCTGCCACATGCTGGCGGCAATGCTTTCCCGCGTCAGCGCATCCGGCTCGGCCGTGGCGAGACCCTCGGCCTGTGCCTGGGCCGCCACCACGACGGCGATTTCCAGTGCCACGTCGCGAAGCTCGGTCACGGCGGGCAGCAGGCCATCGTGATCGGCGCGGCTCAGTTCGCCCAGGCGGCGCGCGGCGACCATGAACATGCCGTCGCTGATCGCGGTCGCCCCGCTCGCCAGCGCGCCAAGGCCGACACCGGGGAAGACATAGACGTTGTTGACTTGCGTGACGCCCGGCGTGCCGAAGGGACTGCCGGTGCCGACGATGGCCTTGCCGCCGGTCCACTCCAGGATGTCCGCGGGATGGGCTTCGGCGCGCGAGATGGGATTCGACAGCGGGAAGATCACCGGGCGCTCGACGTTTTCAGCCATGGTGCGGACGGTGCGCTCATCGAAGGCCGCTTTCTGGCCCGATGTGCCGATCAGCACGGTCGGGTGGACATTGGCGACCACTTCCTGAAGCGAGATCATGTTCTGGCCACTGACGTTCCAGCCTGCGATCTCTGCCGGATCGCGGGCGAGGCGAAGCTGCTGCGGCGGCAGGCGGGGCACGTCGGAAAGGATCAATCCGTCCCGGTCGACCGCCCAGATCCGGGCGCGCGCGGACCTGTCGTCGAGACCTTCGGCGACCATGGCTTGGACCAGCATCTCCGCCACGCCGCTGCCCGCCGCGCCCGCGCCGAAGAGCACGACGCGCTGCTCGGTCAGCGGCACGCCGGTCCTGCCGATCGCTGCCAGAAGCGTGCCGACGGCCGTGGCGGCGGTGCCCTGGATGTCGTCGTTGAAGCTGAGCAGCCGGTCACGATAGCGGACCAGGAGATCGTAGGCGTTCTTGCCCGCGAAATCCTCCCACTGGAGCAGGACGCCGGGGAAGCGGTCATCCACGGCGCTGACGAAAGCCTCGACGAAGTCGTCGTAGTCCTGCCCCCGGACGCGCCCGGCACGCCAGCCCACATAGAGCGGGTCTTCGCGGCGCGCATGGTTGTCAGTGCCGAGGTCGAGCAGGATCGGCAGGACTTCGGAAGGGTGGATGCCGGCGCAGGCGGTATAGAGCGCCAGCTTGCCGATGGGGATGCCCATGCCGCCCGCGCCCTGGTCTCCCAGGCCGAGAATGCGTTCGCCGTCGCTGACGACGATCACTTTGACCCGGTCATAGGCGGGGTCGGCCAGGATGTCGGAAATGCGGTCCTTGTTGGGGTAGCTCAGGAACAGGCCGCGCGGGCGGCGCCAGATCTCGCTGAAGCGCTCGCAGCCCTCGCCCACGGTGGGTGTATAGACCAGCGGCAGCATGCGCGGCAGGTCGCTCTGGACCAGCGCATGGAACAGCACTTCGTTGGAATCCTGAAGCTCGCGCAGGAAAGCGTAGCGCTGGAAGTCACTTTCCTTTTCCTCCAGCGCCTTGCGGCGGCGCTCGATCTGGCTGTCCAGCGTGCCGACATGGGGCGGCAGCAGGCCATGAAGGCCGAACTCGTCACGCTCCTCGGCGGTGAAAGCGGTCCCCTTGTTGGTCAGGGGATCGGAAAGCAGCGCACGGGCGGCAGCGTGACGGGTGGGAGACATCGACGACCTTTCCTTCACAGCATTTTCAGGTCAGGCAGGCCGCCTGACGACTCGAAAAAATGCTTCAAACCAATGATCCAGGGCGGATTTCGCCCTAGAAACGCAGACTCAGCCAGCCCGCCAGGAAATCGGAGCTGCGGTAACCCGCATCGGTCAGCGCGGGGCCGGCTTCGAGATGCTCGTAGCGCCCGGTGAACGAGACGCGGGGCGAGATCTGCCAGACCGCCTGCAAGCGGGCGAGTTCGGCGATCTTGCGCGCCCGGCCGTTCTGGGTGCCGGCAAAGGGTTGGCCGTTGGCCCGATAGACCGCATCGGTGACGCTGTCACGCCAGGCGAAGCGGTATTCGGCATTCACTTTCACGTTCTTCAGCGGCGTGAAGCTGAAAGTGGGCGCGATGGCGCGCAAGTTGCTGGGCGTCAGGTAGAGCTGGTAGCTGAAATAGACGTTGTTGCCGAAAGGCGAGTAGGCATCGCGCAGCTTGCCGTCGCCATAGCCGCCCCCGCCGCTGGCATAGTCCGCGCTGAGCCCGATCCGCGGCGCGGACTTCGACGCCCCCAGTCGGTAGGACTGCGCCAGCAGCACCTGCCAGGCGTCGATCTTCTGGTCGATGAATTCGCCCCACTGGTGGTTCACCGTCCAGTCGAGGTTGATCGGCCCGGCATCGCCGTAGACGTGGACCCCGCCGTAATAGCGCGTGGCCGGGCCGATCCGCCCTCCCCAGGTGCCCACGCCGTTACGGCGCCGCCAGAGGAAGGGATCCACGAAAAGCTTTGAATCGCCCAGGAACGTCTTCGGCACGGCATAACCCAGCGTCACGCCGGAAAAGCGGCGCTCCAGATCGCTCTTGTCGTCGCCGATGCCGTCCTCGCCATAAGCGGTGGGGCGCAAGTCGAAGACGTCCGCACGCACCGCCTTGCCGCGCGCCCAGGCGCGCACGCCGTTGAGCGTGTAGTGGATGGTGTTGTTGTCGCGCTGCGACGTCAGCAGGTTGGGTCCGTCCACGAACTCCTGCCGCCCATAGCGGATGCCCACGTCCAGCCCTGCCAGCCGGCCATTGGCCTCCGCGAAATATTGCTGGGCGACGAGGCCGTTGCTCATGTTGGTGGCGGGCGTGCCGATGTTCTCACCCGCGAGGCCGGCATGGGCCAGTTCCCCGTAGAAGCGCAAATGCGGGCCGACATGGACGTCAGCGCCCACCACCATGCGGCTGATGTCCTGCCGCTGGGCCTCGGCCTCGCGCAAGTTGGGATTGGTGGTCTGGTTGACCCGCAGGCGCAGTTCGCCCGAAAGCGTGACGTAGATGTCGCCGGCCTCGTTCAGGGGCAGGAACTTGAGCCGGTCGAGAAAGTCGTCGCGCTTCTTGGTATCGGCCATCGACCGCCAGTCCTCGGCCCAGCGGGAGATGCTGTAGCCGTTAGTGACGGCGCCGTCGCCATTGGAGGAAACCGGGTAGATCGGGGCTTTCGCCTCGTCGGCCAGTGCGGCGGTGGGGGCTGCGAAAAGGGCCGGAGCCGGGGCGCAGCAAAGGGTGGCGGCAAGCAGCCGCGGAAGACCGGTCTTCATGGGGATGATTCCTGTGCGGGGCCGCAGCCCCGAGGGTCAGTGCCCGTTTGAAAAATGCCCGCGGGGCATTTTCAAAGCGGCACCGGCCCCAAACAATCTCGGGTCAGACGAGCGCGGGGCTCGCGGTGGCAGCGGGCTCGCGATTGGCGAGCACGGCCTTGAACCGCTCGGTGTCGAGTTGGCCTTCCCAGCGCGAGACCACCACCGTCGCCACGGCATTGCCGATGAAGTTGGTGAGGCTGCGGCATTCCGACATGAAGCGGTCGACGCCCAGGATCAGCGCCATCCCCGCGACCGGCACCGAAGGCACGATCGACAGTGTGGCGGCCAGGGTGATGAAGCCCGCGCCGGTGACACCCGCCGCACCCTTTGACGAGAGCATGGCCACGCCCAGCAGCAGCACTTGCTGGCCCAGCGTCAGTTCCACGTTGCAGGCCTGCGCGATGAACAGCGCCGCCAGC
>Ga0160437_1001241_pt1 | contig 11804 bp, 11 predicted proteins | sample HID1975I_E0MG_FD_108227 | JGI IMG/M metagenome (GOLD analysis project Ga0160437, IMG submission 108227) | Enriched soil microbial communities from UW Madison campus, WI, USA - HID1975I_E0 MG | ecosystem: Environmental > Terrestrial > Soil > Unclassified | place: USA: Madison, Wisconsin... | reverse complement strand
GGAAGCTGTGGGCGGTGTTCGAAGAGGTTGTCAGTCGCGACCAGCGCTACAACCAGGTGGGCAAGATCAAGCACATGATCACCGGCAAGACGGTGCGCATGGAGTCGAAGTTCATCAACGGCTGGGAAGAAGCCAACCACATGAACTCGGTCTTCTTGAGCAACGAGATCATGCCTTGGCCGATCAGCGAGAGCGACCGGCGAATGTTGGTGATGTGGCCACTGGAGACGTTGCCGCCCGAGCGGCAGAAAGCGATTGCCCGTGAGTTGGCCAGCGGTGGCGTCGCGGCGCTGTATGGCTGGTTGTTAGACGTCGAGCTGGGTGAGTTCAACCAGCGCACACGCCCACCGGAGACCGAGGCCCGCCAGCGTTTGGTTGAGCTGAGCCGCACGGCCTGGCAGACCTTCTTCTACCTCTGGCGAGCCGGCGAGCTAGGGCACGGCCTATGGGGCTGCTGCCTGACCTCGGACGTATACGCAATGTTCTTGGAATGGTGTTCCCACAACAAAGAGAACTCAATGAGCCACACCAAGTTCTCGCTGATGTTCAGTGCGAAGGTTGAGAAGACACGGGCCATCCCCTGGTCAGACGGCAATAACCGACGGTTCGCCGCGTTCTTCTTCCCTAGTGACGGCGATCCTTCCCTGCCCCCATCCGCAGTGGCGGCCGAGCTGGGTAAGAACGTCGTCGAATGGCGTGCCCGGGCAAAGCTGGCTGGGTGGAACGTGGACGGCTGGGACCACATTAAGAGGCTTGCAGCATGATTCCGTCGGCAAGTGTGTTGGGTGTGTTGGGTTTGTGTTGGGTTGGTTTCGGTAAGCCAACACAGGTTAGAGCCCCGAGTCTCGTGGCGTGGAGGGCATGTGTGTTGGGTGTGTTGGGTTTGTGCACGCGCGCGCGCAGGCGCGCTTTTTTTAACAGTCATTCCGAAGGTGAGAAAAATCCCTATGCGAACCTCGATAAACCCAACACACCCAACACACTCAACTCAGGTCCGCCTAATCCATTGAATTCATTGGCTTTGAAGTGTGTTGGGTTTGTGTTGGGTTTGCCTAAATGCGTGTTGGGTAATGATCGGGAGGCTGGCGATGATGAATGACCAAGGTTTGCGCCTACAGCAGCAGGTGGACCTCGCGATGCACCGCATTGATATGGCGGCGCTCATCGACCAGGCCGAGCGCCTGCGCCTGGTTGGCGAGCTGATGAAGCATTGGGGTGAGCAGCGTTCTCAGCTTGGGCTGGAGGCCAGCTTGGGTAGCCAGATGGGCACCATCATGGAATGGAAGGGCTCAGCTCCACGCGGCGGCTCGTCGGGCTCGCGGATTTTGGTCTCGGGTGCAGGTCTCGACCACGCCGCGGCAGAAGTCGACGCGGCAGTTGCCCAGCTGGAGCGGCGCGACGCTCGGGGAGCCACGTTGGCCAAGTTGGCTCACCATCGGTACCTCTTCGGCACAACGGTGCGGATACAGATGCGCGAAGTCGGGCTGGCTGAGGATGCTGACCGCACCTACCGGAATTGGGTAAAGGCCCTGCACCTGCAGGTGTTTGCCATCCTGGCTGCTCGCGCTGGCCGAGTGAGGCAGCAGACCGTTCGTCGGGTCAGTATGCGCCGAGTGTGCGCCGAAGATGCGCCGAAGTAGCGCCGAAGCGGAGAACCGTAAATAGGCCCTTTTCGGTTTTTCCGGTGGCATGTACAAAGGCGTCACGATATGAAAAGTGCGCTTAGGCGCTTCCCCACAAGCACTGTGCTGTGCAACCCGCCCCGACTTGTCGGCGGATCGAGAACCCTGCCAACCGGCGGGGTTTTCTTTTTCCGGCGCCGTGCTTTGCCAATGAGGCTTACATGAACAGCGAGCAACAAACGTTAGCCGAACTGCCGATCTGGATGGTGATCGTGCTGTCCCTGGTCGGTGGTGTTTCGGGAGAGATGTGGCGGGCGGATATGGCGGGTGCTCGCGGTTGGGGGCTGATCCGCCGGTTAGCGTTGCGCTCTGGTGCCTGTGTGACCTGCGGTCTTTCGACCAACATGCTGCTGTACGCGCTTGGCGTTTCAGTGTGGGCGGCGGCAGCGGTAGGTTGCTTGGCTGCGATGGCTGGCGCCGACGTTGCGATCAACCTCTACATGCGCTGGGCCGCCAAGCGGCTTGGCCTTGAGCAGGCACCGCAGTCCAGCGAGCCGGGGCAGTGACCGATCTGTAGCCCCGGCTTCAAAGCTTGGTAGTGATTTAGCTTGGTACTCCGAAGTGTGTCGCTACGATGCGGGTGCCAACCGACAGCACCTCGCCCGCCAGACTGCCCAGAACGCTCTTTGTACCGTTTCTCGTGGCGTCAACAAGCTGTTCGCCCAGGGATGGACCTAGGGTGAGGCTAGCAGGAACAGCCTTGAGGGCCTCAAGCCCTTTTGCGGTGAGGACTACCTCGTCAAAACCTGAGCCATGCAGCCTATCCCCAAAACGCAAATATCCTGCCTCTGCCAACCACTCAATTGATGCGATGAAAAAAAGACCGTCCTGATTAGGTGTGTCCCCCTGAATATCGTCATCGAATGAGAAGCCATCTTCCAGAAAATCCTCGATCAGTAGATCTCGGGTTACCGGGAAGTTTTCATAGAGAGCGCCAAATACCTGTCCGGTGATCTCATCAAATTTCTGAATATTGGAGGTGGTCATGTCCTTGACTCCTGACGAAGAGAAAAAAAGCCCCCAAACCAGGGAGCAGGTAATGCGTTACATCGATATGCAGGTGCATCGAGCTTGCGACCTCATGCGTGCGCGACACTACTGGCAGAAGACGCTGGAGGAAACCCCTAAAGAAGTCCTCGTAGACCGGGGGCTGATTGCACTGCAGGCCTGCCAAGCCTACGTCCGCGAAATCACCGAGTAAAAGAGGCGAGCCAGGTGGATGCGTCAACATCCAGCCCGGCCCGCCGAACCCGCAGACCCTTCCTGCAAGTCCAGCCGCGGCCTCTGCCTTGTGCACAAAGCGCGGCGAGCCTAACACCTGTCTATCCATACAGTAAAGACTTGCATACCTATGACCTCTCCAATCATTCCATGGATGGGTGGCAAACGCCGCCTGGCCGACCGCTTGATCCCTCTCTTTCCCCCTCATGAATGCTACGTAGAAGTCTTCGCCGGCGGTGCCGCATTGTTCTTCATGCGTCCCCAGCCAGCCCCGGTGGAGGTGCTGAACGATCTCAACGGTGACCTGGTCACCCTCTACCGTGTTGTGCAGAACCACCTCGAGGAGTTCGTGCGCCAGTTCAAGTGGGCGCTCAGTTCCCGACAGATCTTCGAGTGGCAGAAGATGACGCGCCCTGAAACGCTGACTGATATCCAGCGTGCGGCGCGGTTCTTCTACCTGCAGCAGCATGCCTTCGGCGGCAAGGTCACCGGCCAGACGTTCGGGACCGCCACCACGGGTCCGGCCATCAACCTGCTGCGGATCGAGGAGAACCTGTCCACCGCATGGCAGCGCCTCGCCGGCACCTACGTCGAGAACCTATCCTGGCTCGCCTGCGCCGAGCGCTATGATCGAGCACACACATTCTTCTACATGGATCCGCCTTACTGGCAAACCGCCGGCTATGGCGTGGACTTCCCCTTCGAGGAGTACGAGCGCATGGCCGACTTCATGCGCAGGTGCAAGGGAAAGGTTATGGTGAGCATCAACGACCACCCGGCCATCCGGCGCGCCTTCGACGGCTTCCATTTCGAGTACCTGGATATCCGCTACACCAACACAAACCAGCGGCAGGGTAAGGCTGAGGTGACCGGGGAACTGGTAATCATGAACTGGCAACCGAGAGCGCTGGGCTGCCTTTTCTGAGTCGGAGCAGTAGTAACGAATATAATGTAGTAGTCGAAAATTTGGGTTGTTAGATCAACCTTTTGAAGATGCCGCATCAACGACGCCCCTCAGGGTAGGAGTATGAGTAAATCCCTGTCCAGCTGTGGATCGGCCGACGTCATGCTTGGCTATGGCTAGGATCCTAGGCTCGGTTGTATGATTGAACCCCTGTGATCAAGCGGTTTGCGAAGTTTCTAGCCATCTAATCAAGGATTATTCACTTGGCGTTCGGGTGGTAGGATAGTGATTCAGCGAGAAAATCGATGAATAATATGCATAAAATGGAGAGCATCTTTGAAAGATTCATACATTGAAAGCCTTCACGTGCGCAACGTAAGGCAGTTTGGTGAGTTGAATGTAGAATTCAACAGGGGGTTTAATTTTATTGCGGGTCCGAATGGGTGTGGCAAAACTTCAATTTTGGCCTGTATATCTCACTGTTTTAATCATGGGAATTTTCAGTATTCGAGGTTTAAGGAGGATGCAGAAATATGGACGGACTATACGGTTCGGGGGGAAAAAATACGGCTGGGCCATGGTAAGGGCGCTTTTGAGGTAAAGGGTTATCGATCTAGTGCAATAAGGCAGTGGGTCGAAACGCCTATAAAAGAAGGGAGAAGAAGTTTGGTGGCTCACGAGGCAAGTCGATACGAAAACGGCTTCTGTCCATTGTTTTTAGGGGCTAATCGAAGTATTAAATATAAGCAGATACATGGTATGCAGCGAGAGGACTCATTAGAGCGGAAATTCAATTCCTATATTAGTATGAGTACTCAGTCGCTTTACGGGGATCATCAGCAAGACATCAAGCAGTGGTTTGTCAATCGTTATTTTATGATTGACAAGGAGTGGGCTTCGGAAGAGCGAGAGAATTGGCAGCACCTTATCAGTAGTCTGCCTGCTATTGGTCCATTCGATAGCCGTTTTTCATACGTATTAACCGGAAAGGATCTCGAGCCAATATTTTCTATATATGGTGAAGAGTGTTATTTGGAAGAGTTGTCCTCAGGTTTTCAAGCGGTGCTTTCTATCATTGCCAACATTTTTGAGTGGATTGAAGGTAGTCGCCCCGAGGGTGATCGTAAGGTGGCAGAAGCCTCAGGAACTGTATTGATCGATGAGTTAGATCTTCACCTGCATCCTGAATGGCAGTTTACTCTGAGAGGGGGGCTCGAAAGAATTTTCCCTAATATCCAGTTTATAGTTACTACGCATTCTCCGCACCTGCTTGCCTCGGCGCAGCAAGAAGAAGTTATAGTTATGCCTAAAGTGTCCGGGAGGGATAGTTATGAACTAAAGCCGACCCAGAAAATGTACTCTGGCTGGAGCACTGATCAGATTTTAACCGAGGTGATGGGTGTAGAAAGTCTTGAAAATAAACAATACGAGATGTTGATATCTAAAGCTTTTGAGTGTATTGAAGATGGCAGGATTTCTGATCTTGAGAAAGTTATAGTGGAACTCCAATTGGTTTCGCATCCTAGTGATACAATTGTTGTGGTGCTGCAAGCCAAGTTGGCATCTATGGTGGCATTGCATAATGATTAAGTTGGAGAGGAGGGATAAGCCAGCAATTCTTGATGAAAATCAAGCGCTTTGGCAGCAGGAACTGGATTTGGCGATAAGAAAATATGGAGGTTACAATAAAATACCACAAAAAGAAAAAGAAGGATTGGTGTCGCACTATCGTCATGATCAAATCAAGCGTGGGTTGTTTCAGAGTTCAGATGATAAATGTGCTTTTTGCGAATGTAAGCCTGGTGAGAGTGGGAATATAGAAGTTGAACATTTTAGGCCGAAGTCTATATATCCAGAGCTGACGTTTGAATGGTCTAATTTCCTTCCTTGTTGTAGAAAATGTAATGGGAGAAAGTTAGATCACGATACTGGTTCTTCACCTATAGTCAATCCCTATGATATTGATCCGGTAACTGTTTTTGGTTATGAGGATATTAGGATTAAGGCTATAGAAAAAAATGATCTTGCTGAAAATACCATAGAGGTGTGTGGTTTAAACTCTGTTCGGTTAATGCGCCCAAGGGCTGAGATACTTGTAAGTTTGCATGACTTTGCTCACTCGCTCCATGAGGCTGTGGAGTTTTATGAAAGCAGTACTACAGACAGGCAGCGATCCGCCAGGGCTAGAAAAATTGCTGAGGCTGTCGAGCGGATAGAATTGCTCTCACATAAGGCCGAGCGATTTTCGGCATTTTGTAAAAGTTATTTAGATAGATGTAAGCCATATCTCGAAGCAAAGAAGATAATTTTTGAGATGGGTGAATAGTTTAATGGGGCGGTGTTCATGAGGCTGCAGATGACATGGTGTCATTCATGAATGCTTGGGCTGAATCACGCGTGCATGTTGCCGGCGGCACGCTCGAAGCAGACGCCAGCAGCTGGACCAGTCAAGCCCGCAGGCATTCTTGCCTGAATGAGATCGCCTCAACGTTAATGTCGAGGGTTGTTGGTGATCGTGATGTTTTCATGCATGTGGACTGAGCAGCGATGGAGAACCAAGCAAATTTACGGGTATACATACGTGGTGTCAGGCTGGAAAAGGCGCCGAAGCTCTGCAAATGCGAGCATTAGCGCCTTCCCTGTTCTACTGCAACACAATATCAGAGTTTACTAAGCCGGCAGGCTTACGTCTTCCAAAAGTTCGCTCATGTCTTGATGCTGCAGCCAGATCAAAAAACCTTTATCTACAATGTGGAGTGTTTTGCTTGACTGATCGTAGTCGACAATGATTGGCATTATATTTTTTTTGACTTGTAGAGATGCGCTTGATTGGAGAGACTGAGTAATATTTCCTGGGTTGAGATCGCCTTTTCGAGGATGTTTTTCAAATAGTATGTTTTTAATATCTCGATATTTAAGGCCTTTTTCTAAGGCTTCGATCTCAGCACAAAGTATTGGGTAAAGTAGCCACTTGTGCATTTCCAGCTCAGTTTCCTGGAAACCGTCCGAAAAATTTGTCAAGAAACCGTCGTATCGTGCGGACTGCTGGTCGACAATATCCTTTACTAGCGCGTCTACATTTATGCCCTTCCCAATGATGACGTGCTTTCCGCTGGTTGCTTTAATACCCTCTCCCAAGCAAGCGCGGCGGCATGCCTCTTGGACAACGTATACGCTCTCTCTGGCGATTTCGATCAAATTGCTTGAGAACTCATCGTCGAAAGTTACACCGAGTAAGCAGCCACCAGTATGGATGACCTCTTTAAGCTCGTCGGCACTCCATCTGTCGGCGTTGACAGAGATAACTCGACCTGTGAGATCTCCATTATAGACAATCAGCCGGTTATCCTCTAGCCAGACACCGACAACGATGAAGGTAAAGTCAGACGATTCATGGAAGGCTTTCAATTCGACCGAAAAGTCTCGTTGAGTTTCATATGGGAGGTAATGAAAGTCTTCCAGAACAATTTGTTTTTTAAATTCAATGGATGAGAGTGCGGCGATAACATCATTGACATCGTCAATGTCCAATTCAAGAGGGGCGGTAGTCAATTCACTTGTGTTGGTCGTTTCCCCTTCCCCTCCAGAAGATATTTCTCCACTGGCCCCCCATCCAAATAGTGAGCCTTTAACTCCTGCTTTTGCACTGACAATGACTTTGTTTTTACCGCTACTGCTTTTCTTGCTGGATTGAGTAATCTCGAATCCCGCGCGCTTCAGTATGTTGGCATGAAGGTCAGCCATGTCACTCTTGTTCGAGCATTGGACTAAAATGTACTCTTCTTCATTTAGACAGTGTTTGCGCAGTGAGGTTTTTCCCTGCTTGGAACTTCCATAAATAACGATGTGATGACCCGCATCGAGTTCTTCTCGAAGCTTTTTGTCTACTGTATCCCTTTCTACATAGTTGAGAGGCAACTGGCGCGTGATGCCGAAAACTTCGTCTGTGGTGTGCTGTGCTGTCATGAGTCATTGCCCTGCATTCAGGTACCTAGCAACCAAGCATGCATGAGCGGCATAGGTGGTATCAAGGGCTAGTGATGGCGAGTCGATGAAGTTGGTACGAAATTGGTACGAAAAATTAAACGTCAGCACGCAGGCCTTTATTCATGGGGCGTTCAAAAAGCACCCGCCCAATCCATCATGGGTGCAACGCTGAAGCGGCGTGACGGCTCAGGGCGCGTGGTTTCTGGCTTAGAGCCTGTATTAGCGGTCATATCGTTCAACGTTTTCGGTACCGAATGCTGGATTCTTGGGCTTAGCAGCAAATTGCAGGGGCGGCTTAGCAAATGCTGGCAACAAAAAGGATCTGCTTTTGCCCGGGGTGTCGGCTAGTTTACCAAGAGAGCTTGGTATCCGTCTGGAACAGTTCGAGTGTTCCGTCTGAGGCCCATACACGCGTGTAGACGTTAGCTATACGTGCCGGTACCGTCGCCCTGTGGAGATCGCTCCACACCTATGGAGAAATTGTGATGTCGGCTCAAATCAATGAGCGTGTTAAGCCCGTACCGATCAGCATGCGAGTGGGTACCAGACAACGCAGCCTGATCGATGCAGCAGTAGCGCTGCTGGGAACGGACAGAACCAGCTTCATCCTGGATGCTGCCTGCCGACGGGCAGAACAGGTGATCATGGACCGCCAGCTATTTCTTTTCAGCGACGACGCCTTCCGCCGCTTCGAGCAGGCACTGGAGCGCAACGCGTTAAAGGATAACAAGTGCCTACATGAACTCATGTTCAAACCCACCCCGTGGAGCTGAGCAAGCCCGTAATGCTGAGTGAAGTTCATGATCTCATTGGTTGACCATGGCGAACGCCCGGCTCAAGGGTAAGGGTTTGCGGAAAGGTTGCTGCAGATCCGATTCTTCGGGTCATGGCGTCCACGGAGGTGGTGGCTTCGTCGGCGATTCTGGTTCATCCGCTTGACGAAGCGCTTGCCGATTTCTACGCCCGTAAGGCCGGGTTTGTTCGCTGTCCCGATTTGTCTCCGCTGACAATGATGTTGTCCTTGCGCTAGGGCGCAACAAGCGGGCAGGCCAAGGCGCACGACCTCGGCGCTGCCTACCGATCCGCCGCTGATACCCAGTTCGTCCGGCGCCAGCAGCGCTGGCTAGACAGCCCTGTCCCCGGCGTGGTGGCGCCGGGGCTTCGTGAGGTGCCAGGCAATTCCCTAGAAGCTGTACTTCACATTGACCATCAGGTTACGCGGCGCCCCCCAGAAAACCGTACCGTAGTTGCCGATGCCACTGTAGTAATGCTTGTCGAACAGGTTATTGACGTTAAGGGTTGCCTTCAGGTTGCGGGTAAAGTCATAGCCACCCACCAACCCCACCAGCGCGTAGGACTTCTGTTCAAACTTGGCAGTCGGGTCGTCGATCGCGTACCAGTCCTCATCGCTTGGCTTGAAGAAGGTCGCACTCTGCCAATACGCATTGCCGCCCACGGTGAACTTGTGCCAATCGCCCTGCAGGCGGTAGTTGGTCGCCAGCTTGAGCAGATGTTGCGGTTGGTTGGTTGCCACGCGCTGGTCATCAGCATCGTGGGATTCGGCGAAGGTGTAGCCCGCCATCACTTGCAGGTCCTTCATCAGCTCGCCGTTTACTTCCAGCTCGACGCCGCGGGTGGTGACGCCTTGCGCCGCCCGGTAGGCGCTGCCGCCACTTGGCGTGGTGCCGCCGGTGAGCACAGCGAAGTTGTCCTGCTTCAGCTCGAACAGGGCCAGGCTGGCATTCAGGCGGTTTTCGAAGTAGGCGCCTTTGATACCGATTTCATAGCTTGCACCGGTAAGTGGGTCGATAGGCTTGCCGTCCGCGCCGAGGCTATACGCCTGCGGTTTGAATACGTCGGTGTAGCTGGCATACACGGTGTGGTACCGGTCCAGGTCGTAGGTCACGCCAGCGTAAGGCACGATTTCGCTGGAGTTGGTGGCGCTGGCCGGGAGGCGGCGACCGATGGCGTTGATCGTGTCGATGTCCCATTTGTAGTCGACGATCCGTGCCCCCAGGATGACGGCCAGCGCGTCGGTAGGTTTCAGGATGGTTGCCGCAAAGCCCACCTTCTGCCGCGCCTCGATATCGAAGGTGGACCACCATTCGAAGTTGGTCGGGGTATCGCCGTAGCCGTCCCACTGGAATACATCGTCGATGACGCCATTGGTCACGCCATCATCACGCTTGGAGGTGGATTTGGTGTGGGCGATGCTGTAGCCGAACACGGCTTCGTGCACGCGCCCACCCAGCGAGAACGGGCCGCGAGCATACAGGTCCAGGCCTTTTTCCTTGCTGGTGGTGTTGAATTTGCTCGCGGTGCCGTTGTTGTTCACGGCGCCGGTTTCGGGGTCGATGTTGCCGCCGACAAAACCATGAGAAATGCTGCCGTCTGCCTGAATGGCCTCGCTGCTGATGCCCGAGATCAGCTCGCGCGAGCGGTAATCACGGCTGCTGAGTACGCCTTTGAGTACCCAGTCGTTATCGAAGGTGTGGGCAAGTTCTGCAAAGGCGCGCTGGGTTTCCTGATTGCGCCAGGTCCAGCGGTCGGCGGCGTTGGTGTCACGGTCGAACTTGACCGTACGGCCATCGAGAAAGAACGCGGGCAGTGCGCCGGTGGTGCTGCCGTTGTCGTAGTTTTTCTGCACGTCGTAGCCAAGCGTGAACAAGGTGCTCTCGCTGAGGTCGGCCTCCAGCACGCCATAGAAGGTGTTCTGCTCGCCGGTCAGGTACTCGACGTAACTGTGCTGGGATTGGGTGCCAGCCACCATGCGGCCCCGGACATTACCGCTGTCGGTCAACGGGCCGGCAAGATCGAAGTCGGCCTGGTATTTGTCCCAGGACCCGGCGCCTGCGCCGATACGGCCCTGCAGTTCGGCAGTGGGGCGCTTGCGCACCAGGTTGATGACCCCAGAGGGGTTGCCGGCGCCGTTGACCAGGCCGGTTGCGCCCTTCAGTACTTCGACCCGGTCATAGACCAGGCTGTTGCCGATGCTGTAGTTGTCGCGCAATGAGCCGCCGTCGGAGGACAGGCTGGGCACGCCATCGAACTGGTAGTTATCCAGCTTGAAACCGCGCGAGTAGAAGGTAAAGGCTTCGGAGCTTTCCTGGTTGACCGTGACACCGGGCGTTTGCTTCAGGACTTCGGACACACTTTGCAGGTTCTGGTCGTCCATCTGCTGGCGGGTGACCACGCTGATCGACTGCGGGGTTTTGCGCAGGCTCAGGTTCAGCCGCGTGGCGGCGGCGGTTTCGCCGGTGGTGTAGGAGCCGCTTCCCTCGGTGGTCAGGCCCAAACCTTCTCCCGTGATGCTGGTTGCGCCCAGCTGCAGTGCCGAACCAGCATCAACCTGGCTCACCAGCACATAGTCGTTGCCCACCCGCTGGGCCTGCAACCCACTACCGGCCAGCAGTTGGGCAAATCCCTGTTCGATATTGAAGCGGCCGTGCAGCCCGCTGCTCTGCCGACCCTGGGTCAGCGCCGCATCGAACGACAGCAGCACCCCGGCCTCGCGGGCGAAGCGGTTCAAGGTCGTCATCAACGGCCCTGGGGCGATGTCGTAGACGCGGCTGGCCTGTTCGGCGTGGGCCTGGGCGCCCGTCGACAGCAGCGGGGCCAGCAGCCCGGTATGCAGTGCGATGGCGCTGCCAAGCAGCAGGGACGTGAGGTGTTTTCGGCGCGGGTATGGGCAGCTTGTTGTTATAGGCATGACAGCTCCTTCAAATGCCTGTTTGGGCGGTTTGCAGGAGAGCTCGAACGAGAGAGGCCAATCCGACAATGCGGCTGAGAAATATTTTCACCTGACGCTGTTACGTGGCAGGCATCAGCCTGACCCAGTAGCGCGTCCAGGTGCTGATCTTCAGCTGCAGCGCCTCTGTAATCGCCACCAGGGCGCGGTCGGTGTCGTCCAGTGGATACACTCCAGCCAGGCGCAGCCCGGCCACGTCGTCACTGCAGCTCAGTAAGCCGGGCCGGTAGCGCTGCAGTTCGGCCAGGGCGCGGCGCAGCGG
>Ga0160437_1001235_pt1 | contig 11867 bp, 9 predicted proteins | sample HID1975I_E0MG_FD_108227 | JGI IMG/M metagenome (GOLD analysis project Ga0160437, IMG submission 108227) | Enriched soil microbial communities from UW Madison campus, WI, USA - HID1975I_E0 MG | ecosystem: Environmental > Terrestrial > Soil > Unclassified | place: USA: Madison, Wisconsin... | reverse complement strand
CGACAACCAGGGCGAAGTCGAGCGCATCCTCGCCAGCGGCGACGTCAAGGTGCCGGAAGGCGCCACCCGCGAACAGGAGGAGCAGCTCATGCGCAATGCCATGAACCGCCCCATCGAAGGCACGTCCACTTATATGACCGGCGGTGACGTCTCGCGCTTCCAGCGCTCCAGCCGCCCGGCCACCGGCCCCGAAGTGGCGGCCCGCACCGTTCCGGTCGTCGGCGCACCCCAGACCGCTTCCGCAGCGCCCGTTCGTACCGGCCCCGTCGTGCGCGTCACGCGCGGCAAGGACACGACCGAAGAACCCGTCGGCAGCCACTGATGACCCGCCCGCAGAACGCATTCTCCGCAAAGCGCATCCATCCGACGAAGGGTCTCACGATGCAACCGCGCCTTCTCAAGTCCCTGCTGATCGCGGCCTGCGCGCTGGCGCCGCTCGCGGCCGCCGCGCCCGCCTGCGCGCAGTCGATCGTCCATCCCGCGCAGGACCTCTCGCTGTCGATCGGCAACGGCCAGCTCATCAACGTGCCCGGCGCCATGGCCGACGTCTTCGTTGCCAATGACGCGGTGGCCGACGTGCAGGTCAAGTCCGCGCGCCAGCTCTACGTCTTCGGCAAGGCCGGCGGCACCACCACGGTCTATGCCAGCAACGCGGCAGGCGCCGTGATCTGGTCTGCCACCATCCGCGTCGGTTCGAACCTCGACAGCGTGGACGCCATGCTGCGCCTGGCCATGCCGGAAGCGAAGATCGGCGTCTCGACGATGGGTTCCAGCACTTTCCTGCTGACCGGCACCGTCAAGACCCCGGAAGACGCCGCGGAAGCAGAGCGCCTCGTCCAGGCCTATGTCGGCAAGGATGCCAATGTCATCAGCCGCCTGCGCATGGCGACCCCGCTGCAGGTCAACCTCCAGGTCCGCATCGCGGAAGTGAGCCGCTCGCTGGTCAAGTCTCTGGCCGTGAACATGGCCACCATCGACGGCACCGGCGGCTTCAAGTTCGGCATCGGGCAGGGAACCGTCAACGAATTCCATCCCGGCCGCGCCATGGGTGTCGGCGGAGACGTCTCCATCACCTTGCCCGATGGAACGACGGTTCCCGGCAGCAGCGTCACCACCAACACGGCCGGCAGCACGCTGGCTGCGGCAGGCAAGCTGTTCGGCGTGAACATCCTCGGTTCGCTCGACGCCGGCGAGACCATCGGCCTCGTCACCACCCTCGCCCAGCCGAACCTGACCGCGCTGTCGGGCGAAACGGCTGAATTCCTGGCGGGCGGCGAATATCCGATCCCCATCAGCCAGGCGCTCGGCACCACGTCGATCGAATACAAGAAATACGGCGTCAGCCTTAGCTATTCGCCGGTCGTCCTCGCCAATGGCCGCATCTCGATGCGCGTCCGCCCGGAAGTCTCCGAACTGTCGAGTCAGGGCGCCGTCAATTTCAATGGCTACGAGGTTCCCGCCCTCACCGTGCGGCGTACCGAGACCACCGTGGAACTCGGCTCCGGCCAGAGCTTCATGATCGCCGGCCTGCTGAGCAACAATTCCTCCAATACCATCCAGAAGCTGCCGGGCGCCGGCGACCTGCCGATCCTGGGTTCGCTGTTCCGCTCCACCAGCTACAAGCGCGGCGAGACCGAACTGGTGATCGTGGTGACGCCCTACCTCGTCAATCCGGTCGACGCCTCCCAGATCGCGCTGCCGACCGACGGCTTCAACGCCCCGAACGACTTGCAGCGCCTGCTCGGCAACATGGAAAACGACGGCACCAGCGGCAAGAAGCGCTCGGAAGCCGTGAGCGGCGCCGCTGCCGCCCCGGGAGCGAGCGATGCCTCCACCGCGCCCGCCACGTCCGGCAAGCGCTCGGCCGCCGATACCGCCGTTCGCCCCGGCTTCAGCCTGAACTGAGAAAGATGAACCCGATGTCCAACCAGATCGCGCGTCGTCCCGGCCTCGGCCGTCTCGCTGCCGGCTCGCTCGTCCTCTCGTTCGGCCTCCTCCTTGCCGGTTGCGGCGGCATGCCCACCAACCGTTCGATGAACAGCGTGCATCAGCCCGTGATCGAGCGCGTCAACTACACGCTGGACGTGCGCACCGACGGCTCGGGCCTCGGGTCCGGGGAGCAGGGACGGCTGGCCGGCTGGTTCGAGGCCATGGGCCTCAAATACGGCGACCGCATCTTCGTGGACGATCCCTCGGGCAATCCCGCCGTCCGCAGCGCCGTGGAAGCCGTGGCCGGACGCTATGGCCTGATCCTCACCGAGGGCGCGCCGGTCACTGAAGGCTATGTCGATGCCGGCAATGCGCGGATCGTCGTCGCCCGCACCAAGGCTTCGGTGCCGGGTTGCCCCGACTGGTCCGCCCATAACGACTTCAATCCCAACAACGGCCTCACCAGCAACTACGGCTGCGCCACCAATGCCAATATCGCGGCCATGGTCGCCAATCCCGAAGACCTGGTGCACGGCGCCCAGTCGACCGGCGAAACCACCGTCATGAGCGCGTCCAAGGCGATCGAGGCTTATCGCAGCGCCACTCCCACGGGCGGCAACACCGTCGCCGCCACCTCCAGCAAGGCGAACTGAGCCATGAACGCACCCTGGAAATCCGGCGGCCCCGGCGGCCGCGACCAGTTCGCCGCCTATATGTGCGACGAGGCATCGCTCGACGTGCTGCGCCCCATTGCGCTCGAAATGGGCTGGCAGCCGGAGAAGTGCAACAAGGGCGGCCTGCGCAACGCGGTCCAGTCGCTGTCGATCACCGCAAGCCCGAACATCCTCCTGGTGGACCTGTCGGAAAGCGGCGACCCGCTGAACGACATCAATGCCCTGGCCGAAGTCTGCGAGCCCGGCACCGTCGTCATCGCGGTGGGCCAGGTGAACGACGTGCGCCTCTACCGCGACCTGCTGGCCAGCGGCATTCAGGACTATCTGCTCAAGCCCCTCTCCCCCGGCACCGTGCGCGATACGCTGGCGCAGGCGCAGGCCGTGTTCTCGGCCCCGCGCGGCCATGAGCCCGGCGCGGCCAAGTCCCACCTTTCCACGGCCGTGATCGGCACGCGCGGCGGTGTCGGTGCCTCCACCCTGGCGACATCGCTTGCCTGGCTGTTCAGCGCGGACGAAAAGCTGCCGACCGCCCTGCTCGATCTCGACATCCATTTCGGCACCGGCGCGCTCTGCCTCGACCTTGAGCCCGGCCGCGGCCTGACCGACGCGATCGAGAACCCCAGCCGCATCGACGGCCTGTTCATCGAACGCGCGATGATCCGCGCCAACGACAACCTGGCGATCCTCTCGGCCGAAGCCCCCATCGGCACGCCGCTGATGACCGACGGCGCCGCCTTCGTGCAGCTTGAGGAAGAATTCCGCCAGGCCTTCGAGATGACGGTCATCGATCTGCCGCGCAACATGCTGATCAACTTCCCGCAGCTTCTGGCCAATGTGAACGTGGTCGTGCTGGTCGTGGAACTGACGCTGGCCTCGGCGCGCGATACGATCCGCATGCTCTCCTGGCTCAAGGCCCATGCCCCGCATGCCCGCGTGCTCGTGGTCGCCAACAAGATCCAGCCCAGCCTGGCCGAGATCACCAAGGCCGATTTCGAAGCCTCGATCGAAACCCCGGTGCAGATTGCCATCCCCTACGACCTCAAGGCCGCATCGATGGCCGCGAAGCTGGGCCAGACATTCGCCGACACCAACCGCACCAACCGGGCCGGTGCCGCAATCCGCGACCTGTCGCGCCTGATCCTCGAAGAGACCGGAGAGGCCCGCGCGGCACCAGGCGGCCCTGCCGCCAAGCCTTCGCTGCTCGGCAAGCTCGACCTCAAGGCCTTCATGGGCAAGGCCGCGGCGAAGAAGGAAACGGCCCCCCGCTGAGGGGCCGCGTAAGGGGCGAAAAGCGGCCATGAACATGATGCAGTTGCTGCTGCTGGCGATCGGCCTGACGAGCGCGGTGGCGCTTGTCTGGGTCGCCTTTTCCGGCCCTTCGCCCGCCAAGGAATCGACGCGCCGGCTGAAGTCGGTGCGCTACCGCCATTCGCAGAGCACGACCGACCGCGTCGAGGCGCAGATGCGCAAGGCCGTTGCCGCGCGCCGCCCGAAAATGCACAAGACCGCGGGTTCGGGCTCGCGGATCGACGCCCTGGCCCTGCGCCTGCACCGATCGGGCGTGAGCTGGTCGCTGAACCAGTACCTCTACGTTTCCGGCGGCGTCGGCCTCTTCGTCACGCTGCTGGTGCTGCTCAAGACCAAGGCGCTCATCCTGGCGCTGGCCTTCGGGCTGTTCATGGGCGCGGGCATTCCGCATTTCGTGCTCAACAAACTCATCTCGCGGCGTACCAACGCATTCAACGCCAAGTTCCCCGACGCCATCGAACTGCTGGTACGCGGCCTGCGCTCGGGCCTGCCGGTCACCGAGACGCTGGGCGTCGTCGCCAAGGAAGTGCCCGGCCCGGTGGGCGAGGAGTTCAAGCTCGTCACCGAACGCATCAAGATCGGCAAGACCATGGAGGATGCCCTCCAGGACACTTCCGACCGTCTCGACATCCCGGAATTCGCCTTCTTCTGCATCACGCTGGCCATCCAGCGCGAGACCGGCGGCAACCTGGCGGAAACCCTGGCGAACTTGTCCGACGTGCTGCGCAAGCGCTCGCAGATGAAGCTCAAGATCCGCGCCATGAGCTCGGAATCCAAGGCCTCGGCCTATATCGTGGGCTCCCTGCCCTTCATCGTCTTCGGCATGATCTGGTGGATCAATCCCGGCTACATCGGCAAGTTCTTCACGGACGACCGCCTGATCGTGGCGGGCATGGGAGGCGCGGTCTGGATGGGCATCGGCGCCTTCATCATGGCCAAGATGGTCAGTTTCGAGATCTGAGCGAAAGATAGACGGTCCGATGCCAAACCAACCTGCCGGTCCCACCCTTCTCGGTTTCGACGTCATCATGGTCGGCACGCTGCTCGCGGCCGTCGCGGCGGCGGCCGTGCTGCTGGCGATCTATGCCGCGGTCACCGTGCGCGATCCCATGGCCAAGCGCGTCAAGGCGCTCAACCAGCGCCGTGAAGCGCTCAAGGCCGGGATCGCCACCGCCCCGCGCAAGCGCCAGAGCGTCGTGCGCCGGAACGAGACGACCGACCGCATGGGCGCCTTCCTCGGCAAGCTGAAGATGCTGCAGGACAGCCAGCTTCGCACCATCGAGCAGAAGCTGGCCCAGGCCGGCATCCGCAACAAGGAATGGGCGGTCGCGGTGGTCTTCGCGCGCCTCGTCGCGCCGATCCTGATGGGCGGCACCGCTGCTCTGGTGATCTACGGCATCGACTACTTCCCGCAATGGAGCAGCTTCAAGAAGTTCATGGGCTTCGCGGGGATGCTGATCGCCGGCTACAAGGGGCCGGATATCTTCATCAAGAACATGGTCACCAAGCGCACCGACGCGATCCGCAAGGGCCTGCCGGACGCGCTCGACCTGCTGGTGATCTGTGCCGAGGCCGGCCTGACCGTGGACGCCGCGTTCGACCGTGTCGCCCGCGAACTCGGCCGCGCCTATCCCGAACTGGGCGAGGAATTCTCGCTCGCCTCGATCGAACTGTCGTTCCTCACCGAACGCCGGCAGGCTTTCGAAAACCTTGCCTACCGCGTCAATCTCGACGCCATGCGCGGCGTCGTCACCACCATGATCCAGACCGAGCGCTACGGCACGCCGCTGGCTTCGGCCTTGCGCGTCCTGTCCGCCGAATTCCGCAACGAACGGATGATGCGCGCCGAGGAAAAGGCAGCCCGTCTGCCCGCGATCATGACCGTGCCGCTGATCCTGTTCATCCTGCCGACGCTGTTCATCGTCATTCTCGGCCCAGCCGCCTGCTCGATCGCCGATGCCTTCTCGGGCGGCGAGCCCCACGCGCCGAAGTAGAGCTAGCGGCGCTGCGACGGGCGGCGGGGGACATAGACGACCACGCCGTCCGGCCCGCGATAGACCCGCTGCCAGCGCCGCGAGCGGGCGAGTTCCCCCGCCAGCGGCGCATTGTGCTCCTCCTGGATGAGGAACGCGGCCGGATGCCACTTGGCGATCACGTCGACGAGGGGAACGTAGCCGTTCTCGATCCCGCCGTTGTACTGCCACTCCTCGCGCGCGTAGCGATAGTAGCGACCGTCGTAGGCGACGTGCCAGGCCGGCCAGCCCGCGTCGATGACAGGGCCGCCATAAGGGAAATCGGCGTAGATGGTGCCGTGTACGTCAAGCGTCTTCAGATAGGCGATGGCGCCGAGCGGCAGAGTAGGCGCAAAGCGCGTCGGTGCCGCGATCGGCGTGATCGCCGCCACGAACAGCACGGCGGCTGCGGCCAGACCCCGCGGCGCGGCGCGTTGGGTGTTCACGCGCTCTTCGCTCCCTGTCACGGCCCGCGTCATGGCCCGCGCGATCACCGGAACGAGGGCAAGGGCCCAGAACAGCACGAAGCGATAGGCAGTCGCCGTCAGGATGAAGAGAGCCAGCGCCAGCAACAGTTCGCGCGGCTCATGGCGCTCCTGCTGGCGCAGGACAAGGTACAGCGCAACGATGGCCACGGCCAGGACCGGCACGGCGTTGGTCCAGTTGCCCTCGATCCAGAGCGGGCGCCATTCGCTGGCGCCGATCGCAAGGCTCATCTCGGCATTCTTCGCCGAAATCGCCAGGATCGAGACGCCGTCAGGCGTGGCGAAGACCGCGCCGATCGCGGCCAGGCTCAGGATCGCCGGGCCGATCGGCAAGGGACGGCTGCGGTCGCGCAGCCAGGCAAGGAGGCCAAGGGCCGTCTGGATGCCCAATGCGAGCGCGCCGACGCTGACCGAGGGATGCAGGTTCTGCCAGAGCAGGAGCAAGGGCACGCCCAGCGCGATGGCCGGGAGAGGCCGCAATTCGAGGCGCTGCAGCGCCAGGAGCAGACCGAAACAGAGCGAGGCGTAGCTCTGCGGCCGAATGCTGGCCGTCGCGAGCGCGGCAATGAACGGCAGCACGAGCGCGGCGGCGACCGCCAGCCTGGAGGCGCCCCGCAGGCGGCAGGCAGCCGCGACCGCCCAGAACCCGCCGAGCCAGCATAGCGAATCGTAGATCCGCAGGCCGTCCCAGCCGCCGATGGCGCGAACGAAGGCCATGCTGGCCTGCGCCAGCCAGCCGATGGCCGGCAGCGGCTCGCCCAGATGCAGCGCGGCGAAGGGTTCGCGCGAGATCGGACCGCCATGGGCCAGGATGATCTCGCCCAGCTTGAGCTGCCAGAAAATGTCGACATCCCAGACCCGGCGGAGCAGCAGCACGGCGAGCATTGCCGCCGGCACGAGCGCCGCGGCCCAATGCGCCCAGGACACGTGCGCTGTCGTTTTGGCTTCGGCCGTCGGGGCCGCGGCGGCGACCGGCCGTCCTTCGCTCGTCTCGATCCGTCCGCTCACCTTGTCCCCCGGCTCGTGCCCCGCGCATGCCCATCACCTGCATGGCACGCGCTTTCCTTCACCGCAGCGCGAGAGGCTGTTCAAGCCCCCTGCGCTGCGGAAGCGGGGATAATCGGGTTCGGATGGCTATCCCGAACGTTGGCGCCGGACAAGGCCGCGCTCAGCGTGGCCGAAATGCCCGGCTCAGTAGCCCATCAGGCTGAGCACTTCCTTGCGGCTGCGTTCGTCGTCGAGGAAAGTGCCCATCATGCGGCTGGTGATCATGCTGACGCCCGGCGTACGCACGCCGCGCGCAGTCATGCAAGCATGGCTGGCCTCGATCACCACCGCCACGCCCTGCGGCTGGAGATGGTCCCAGATGCACTGCGCGACTTCGGCGGTCAGCCGTTCCTGGATCTGGAGGCGGCGCGCGAAACCGTGCAGCACGCGGGCCAGCTTGGAAATGCCCACGACATGGTCCTTGGGCAGATAGGCGATCGCCGCCTTGCCGATGATCGGCGCCATGTGGTGTTCGCAGTGCGACTGGAAGGGAATGTCCTTCAGCAGCACCACTTCGTCATAGCCGCCCACTTCCTCGAACACGCGGCTGAGGTGGATCGCCGGATCCTCGCCATAGCCCTGGCAATATTCCTTCCAGGCGCGGGCCACGCGCTTGGGCGTATCGATCAGCCCTTCGCGCGCGGGATCGTCTCCGGCCCACTCGATCAGCGTGCGGATGGCCTGCTGCACATGGTCGGGGACGGCCGGCTTGCCCAGCGGGTTGTCCTCGTCGGGACCGTCAAGGCTGCTCATCCCTTCTTACTCCTTCGCAATCTGTCCATGAGGCGCAGCCGCATGAGCTGCCCCTTGCGGCGGAAGAGACCGCGCCGCTCGATCGGCTCGAACATCTCTCCGGGTCTTTCCGGGTCGAGCAGAGCACTTTCACCCAGCGCTCTTTCAGCTTCGGAGAGATGTTTCAAGGGCAAGGGTTCCAGATGTTTGCCCGTGGGCACAAGGCTTTCGACCGCCGCCAGCATCGAGCCATGGCGATCCAGCGCCTCGGCGATGGTCTCTTCGGTCACGCCGCAATGCTCGGCGAGCAGGCGATGGCGCAAACCCGCGATCGCCGGCGAGACATGGGCGTTGGCAGGCCGCGCCGCATCGATGAAGACATCGCATTCGGAATCGAGCCCCATCGAACGGTTGTTCATGTTCGCCGAACCCACTCGCAGCACTTCGTCATCGATGATCATGAGCTTGGCATGGACATAGATCGGCGTGCCGTCCGCGGCGACCGGGTAGTAGATGCGGAAGCGACCGGCATGGTCAGCCTCGCCCAGCGTCCGCACCAGTTCGACGCGTGCGGTATCCATCGCCACCTGCTCCAGCCAGCCGTCCGCCGTCAGCGGATTGACGATCAGGAACTCTGGCGGATCGTCTTCCAGCAGCCGTTCGCAGATCGCCTCGGCTATCGCGCGCGAGGCGAAATACTGGGTTTCGGCATAGACGAAGCGGCGGGCGCGGCGGATCTGCTCCACGAACAGGGCCTCGATCTCGCTGACCTGGGGGCACTCGCCATATTCGGCGCGGGTCCGGGCAATGCCGACCTCCACATTCTCGAATTCGGCGCGGAGCTTGTCAGGCCAGGGGCTGAAGTCCTGCGGCACGCAAGGCGCGATCTCCGCACCGCCCGCAACCTTCCAGCGCTCGCGCCCCAATTCGCCCAGCGCGGCGGCCACTTCGCCCTCCATCACCATCGTCACGTCGTGCCAAGGGCCATAGAGCCCTCCGGTCGGGCGGCGGCGCCGAGGGTCCTTGGGCAGATGGTCCGGGGTGTCCCAGCGATCGGAAGTCATGTCGATACCGCCGCACGCCGCGAAGACATCGTCCACCACCACGATTTTCTGATGGTGACTGCAGCCGATCGGATGCGCGCCGTCGAACTTGAAATCGATTCGCGCCTGTAGCGCCCAGCGGACCAGGTCGAAGACCATCGTCCCGCGAAAGAGCGACTTCACCAGCGAGATGTTCCACTTGAGCAGCAGGATCTCCAACCGGGGGTTCGACTTGACCAGCCAGATGATGAAGGAACCGAGCCGCGCAGGAAATTTCTGGCGCCGCCCGCGTTGCCACCAGCGGCGGCCCGAGGCGAGCAGGATACGCGAATCGAAATCCCAGCCGATCAGGAAGATGCGTTGCCGGGCTTCTTCCATCACGCCGCGCATCAGTTCGAAATAGTCGGCCGCGTCGATCACCACATAGGCGCGCTTCGCCATGGCGTAGCGCCAGACCGATGGCGAAGCCGCTGGGTCCTGGCCTCCCCCGTTAGCCGAGTTTTGTATCATCACTTACCTTGCTGGATCAGCCGTCGCCCGCGATCAAGGGTTGAGATCGAGGGATGTTCCGAAGGGCATTTGTCCGACATGTGACACGACCCGCCGCCCCTGAAACCTGCGAATGGCCGATTTCCGCCACTTCACCGTAAAAAAGAGCCGCTTTGACGGTTGATCCGGCACCGTTCAGCGGCCATTCCGTTGCAAGTGTGCAACATGCACCGTCAAAGTCCGTTCCTTCCCAGTGCTAACCCACGCGGAACGGGCTTCCGACTTTCGGGTTGGAACAAATCGTCCGGGTCGTGAATTTTCCGGACCACCATTCACGCTTCCGCAGCGATTGCGCGTCGGAAGCCTCCGAGCCGGAACCGTTGGGTCGGTTCCCGCATCGAGAAGGAGTATGCCATGAAGAAATCTCTCATCGCCGCCGCGATCGCCGCCGCGACCTTGTCCCCGGTGACCGTCATGGCTCAGGGCACGGCTGCTGCCGCCACCGCCGCCCCGACGGTAGGTGCCAAGGTCTATGCCCCCGATGGCTCCGAAGTCGGTACCGTGGAAGCGGTCCAGAACGGTGTCGTCACCGTGAACACCGGCACGGCCCGCGCCGGCCTGCCCGGCACCGCTTTCGCCATGCGCGAAAAGGGCCTGACCATCGGCATGAACAAGGCCGACCTCGAAGCCGCCGTGAACGGCGCCAAGGCTGAGAGCAGCGCCGAACTCGCCACCGCCTTCGTGGCCGACAAGCCGATCAAGAGCAGCGACGGCGTCGTTCTCGGCACCGTGAGCAAGGTCGAAGGCGACGACGTCTTCGTGGCGCTCAACAACGGCTCGGTCGCCCAGCTCAAGAAGTCCTACTTCGGCCTGGGCGCGGACAAGTCGCTGACGCTCGGCATGACGTCCACGGCCTTCAACTCGCAGCTGCAGGCCAGCGCCGGCGGCCAGCCGGGTGCGGATGCCCAGGCGGCTCCTTCGGCCACTGCCGCCGCAGGCGAGACCCCCAGCGGCCAGTAATCGCCCGAGGGCAATCTGATCGAAAGGCCGGGAGCGCAGCTGCGTTTCCGGCCTTTTTCGTTTCTGCCTGCTCCGGCCTCTCAGCCCGCCTGTCATCGTGGATACGAAAAACCCCGCTGGAGCCAGGCTCCGCGGGGTTTTCAGTGCATTGGTGCAAGTGGTGCGCCCGGAGCGATTCGAACGCCCGACCCTCAGATTCGTAGTCTGATGCTCTATCCAGCTGAGCTACGGGCGCACAATTTGCCCTATGTGGTGCCATTCCCTGCCGAAGGAGAGAATGGTGCGCCCGGAACGATTCGAACGTCCGACCCTCAGATTCGTAGTCTGATGCTCTATCCAGCTGAGCTACGGGCGCAAATGTCATTCTCCAACCAAAGACCATGCCCCCGAAGGAAAATGGTGCGCCCGGAACGATTCGAACGTCCGACCCTCAGATTCGTAGTCTGATGCTCTATCCAGCTGAGCTACGGGCGCGTTGGAGAGGCGCCAATAGGAGCGCTTCGCCTTGCCGTCAACGCCTATATCGCGTTCTGCGCCAAGATTGTGGATAAGGCCGCGGCAAGCGGATAGTCGAGCGGCGGCATGTCGAGACCCGGGATCTCGCCGGGCATGTACCAGCCCAGCGCTTCGGCCTCATGCGCCTCCGGCTCGCCCTCCCAGGCACGGCACGCATAAAGAAGAATGACGATGGCGCGGCCGCCCCCGCTCTTGGCCCCGACCTTGGCAGCCTCGTCTCCGGACGGCAGGCTCCCCGGCCCGCTCGCGAAGCCCACGGGCATGAGCGCTTCCGGCGCCAGCGCCACGCCCAGCTCTTCATGCAGCTCTCGCGCGGCAGCCATCTCGGGCATCTCGCCTGCCTCGACTTTGCCGCCGGGAAACTCCCAGAGCCCGCCGTGTTGCGACGCCAGAGCCCGCTGCTGCATCAGCACGCGCCCGTCCGCGCGTAGCAGAGCCACGGCGACGACCAGCAAGGGTGTAAGGAAATTTTCCAGGGAAACGCCCTCCTTTAGCAGGGTGCGGAAAAACCCTCCATGAGGCGCGGTGATCGCCGGGCTCAAAGGGTTTGTCGGGCACCGGTTTGGGGAATTCGGCATCAGGTGGCAGTCGTTTGCTGCCAGAACCCGCCGT
>Ga0160437_1001234_pt1 | contig 11874 bp, 9 predicted proteins | sample HID1975I_E0MG_FD_108227 | JGI IMG/M metagenome (GOLD analysis project Ga0160437, IMG submission 108227) | Enriched soil microbial communities from UW Madison campus, WI, USA - HID1975I_E0 MG | ecosystem: Environmental > Terrestrial > Soil > Unclassified | place: USA: Madison, Wisconsin... | reverse complement strand
CGTTCACAAAATCATTACAATTAACCTACATATAGTTTGTCGGGTTTTATGCGGAACAGTGATCAGGGTCACGATAACAACATTATTTTAATTTTTACTCACCTGATTTGACAAATATTAAACATTATTGTTACAACCATTACTTAGAAAGGCATATAATGCGTAAAAGTTATGGGGTCACGCTTTCTCCTGACAAATAGTTATGAAATGTTGAGAAAGTATTGACCGATGTAATCAGGACAGTTAATAGTGATAGACAGGTTTGAATAATCGGACTGCTAAGACCCTGATTTGCTGGTGGTTCACGGTGGATTGAACGTATGCCCCAAGGCGCCCTTTGCTCTGTACCCTGGTTTACCCTCGCGAGCTGAGGGGTGAGCCGAATAACAAACTGGTAACGTCGAAATTCCCCCTGAAAGCGAATCCGGCATCCGGCAGTCTTATGCAATAAGGCGCTAAGGAGACCGTAAATGGCTGATACAAAGGCAAAGCTCACTCTCAACGGTGATGTTGCTATTGAACTGGATGTGCTAAAAGGCACACTCGGCGAAGACGTTATTGATATCCGTACCCTCGGCTCAAAAGGGATGTTCACTTTTGACCCCGGTTTTACCTCCACCGCATCCTGCGAATCAAAAATCACGTTTATCGACGGTGATGAAGGCATCCTTCTGCATCGCGGTTTTCCTATCGATGAGCTCGCAACACAGTCTAACTATCTCGAAGTCTGCTACATCCTGCTGAACGGTGAAAAACCGACCCAGGCGCAGTACGAAGAATTTAAAACCACCGTGACCCGTCACACCATGATCCACGAGCAGATTACCCGTCTGTTCCACGGCTTCCGTCGTGACTCGCATCCAATGGCGGTCATGTGCGGTGTGACCGGTGCGCTGGCGGCGTTTTATCACGACTCTATGGATGTGAATAACCCGCGTCACCGCGAAATCGCTGCATTCCGCCTGCTGTCGAAAATGCCGACCATGGCCGCGATGAGCTATAAATATTCCATCGGTCAGCCGTTCGTCTACCCACGCAACGACCTCTCCTATGCCGGCAACTTCCTCAACATGATGTTCTCCACTCCGTGTGAAGAGTACGTGGTGAACCCGGTTCTGGAACGTGCGATGGACCGTATTCTGATTCTGCATGCCGATCACGAGCAGAACGCCTCGACGTCCACTGTCCGTACTGCCGGTTCTTCCGGTGCGAACCCGTTCGCCTGTATCGCTGCGGGCATCGCGTCCCTGTGGGGACCCGCACACGGTGGCGCCAACGAAGCTGCACTGAAAATGCTGGAAGAAATCAGCTCTGTTGAGCACATTCCGGAATTCGTGCGTCGCGCCAAAGATAAGAACGATTCGTTCCGTCTGATGGGCTTCGGTCACCGTGTTTACAAAAACTATGACCCGCGCGCCACCGTGATGCGTGAAACCTGCCATGAAGTTCTGAAAGAACTGGGTACCAAAGATGACCTGCTGCAGGTGGCGATGGAGCTTGAGCACATCGCGCTGAACGACCCGTACTTCATCGAGAAGAAACTCTACCCGAACGTGGACTTCTACTCCGGCATCATCCTGAAAGCGATGGGCATTCCGTCCTCCATGTTTACCGTCATCTTCGCCATGGCCCGTACCGTTGGCTGGATTGCACACTGGAGCGAAATGCACAGCGAAGGCATGAAGATTGCCCGTCCACGCCAGCTGTACACCGGCTACGACAAACGCGAGTTCAGCTCGGACGTTAAGAATAAATAATTGACGTTGGGTGTGGTGCAATAAAAAAACGGTAACCTTCGGGTTACCGTTTTGCTTTTAGCTCGTGCAGCCTGATGCCCTCACTGTTCTACGTTGAGACGCCAGGCCAACTGTTCGAAATAACGATGCTGATCGTCTCGCGCTTTCAGCGCCTCTTCCAATGTGCACGGCACGAAGTGCATCGGCTGTCCCAGTGGAATTTGCGCGAGTTGGTACATATCGGCTTCGATAATGCAGGCAATACGCGGGTAACCACCGGTCGTTTGCGCATCGTTCATCAGCACAATTGGCTGGCCGTTGTGCGGCACCTGCACCACGCCCGGCAGCAAGCCGTGCGACAACAGCTCGCGATCGGTGGTGCGTACCAACGGCTGGCCCTGTAGACGATAACCCATGCGGTTACTTTGCGGGCTGAGCTGCCACGGTGCACGCCAGAAGTTCTCCTGCGAGGCGGTATCAAACTCATGATATTCCGGCCCCGGCAGCGCACGAATCCGGTTCCCCCGCAGCAGTTGTTTCACGCCCTGTGGACCGTTAAATGTGCGCGTGGCTGGCAGTAATTTCAGGGTGTCCCCATCCTGAAGCCGACGCCCTTCCAGCCCGCCTATCCCGACGTTAAGATCGGTACTGTACGAACCCAGCACTTTTGGCACATCGATGCCGCCAGATATCGCCAGATAGCTGCGAATGCCGTGCAAAGGTCGCTTCATGACCAGCGTTTGCCCGGCCTTAACCTGCAGTCGCCATCCCGCCCAAACGGGTTTATCGTCGAGCGTCGCTTCGCATCCTGCGCCTGTGAGCGCAAACCAGCCATCGCGTTCAAACTGCACCGTCAATTGGCCCAATGTGATTTCGAGCGCTGCCGCGCTCGGATCGTTGCCCACCAGCAAATTGGCGGTAATAAGCGCCGGTTTATCCAGCGCGCCGCAGCGGCTGACGCCGGACTGACGCAGGCCATACCGCCCGCCGTCCTGCACCGAAGTGTAGAGGCCTGAACGTATAATTTTCAGCATACGCCCTCCTTTTGCGGCACAAAACGCACCGTGTCTCCCGGCCGAAGTAAAACCGGTTCTTGCAGGCGTGAATCAAACATCGCCTGCGAAGTATGCCCAATCAGCTGCCAGCCGCCCGGCGTTGCCAGCGGATAAATGCCGGTATGCTGGCCACCAATGCCAACGGAGCCCGCAGGCACCTGCACACGCGGCTCTGCCCGACGTGGCATCGCCAGTTTCGGCGATAACCCGCCAAGATAAGCAAAGCCCGGCTGAAAGCCTAAAAACCACACCACATAATCCTGCGATGAGTGAAGCTCCACAACTTGCTGCGGCGTAAGGCCACAATGTTCAGCCACCTGCGGTAAATCCGGTCCCAGTTCCCCGCCATAAACGACCGGGATCTCAATCTGGCGGGAATCCGGCTCCAGCACTTCACTCTCTTCCCACCAGCGCTGAAGGCGCTCGATGGCATCCAGCGCCCGCGACTGCGGATTACGCAGGATAACGGTAATGTTATTCATCCCAGGAATGGCTTCGAGCACTTCCGGGTACTCAGGTAAACGCTGGGTCAGACGCCAGATACGTTTCTGGCTCTCCAGCGTCACAGGCGGTTCAAGTTCCAGAACGACTGCCGTTTCGCCCAACAGGTAACAACGCGCTCGCTGCACTTTCGCCCTCTCTCATCAGGCCGGGTTAGGGATGTCAATAAAGGTGACATCCAGATCGGTATTTTCAGTCAGCCATTCGCTTAACGCGCGAATGCCGCCGCGTTCGGTCGCGTGATGACCGGCGGCATAAAAATGCAGGCCCTGCTCGCGGGCGGAATGAATGGTTTGCTCCGACACTTCGCCGGTAATAAAAGCATCCACGCCAAAACGCGCCGCGCTGTCGATAAAGTTCTGACCGCCGCCGGTGCACCACGCTACGCGCGATATTTTGTCCGGCCCGGTGTCACCACTCCACAGCGGCGTTCGGCCAATGCGGGTTTCAATCCACGATGCCAGTTCCAGCCCGGAAACGGCCATCGACAGTTCACCCCACGGCACCAGCGGCTCAATTTCACCTTTGATATTGATGCCGAGGAGTGCGGCTAACTGGGCGTTATTGCCAAGCTCAGGGTGCGCATCCAGCGGCAAATGCCAGCCGTAAAGGTTAATATCATTGGCCAGCAGCGTTTTCAGCCGGTTGCGCTTCATGCCGCGAATCACCGGCGACTCCCCTTTCCAGAAATAGCCGTGATGCACGATGACGGCATCGGCTTCCAGACGCACGGCTTCATCCAACAGCGCCTGACTTGCGGTCACGCCGGTGACGATTTTTCGGATCTCTTCCCGCCCCTCAACCTGCAGCCCATTTGGCGCGTAATCGCTGATGGCTGCGCTGTTGAGTTTCTCGTTAATCAGTTGTTCCAGTTCACTGTTTTTCATCGTCACTCCAGACTTTCCCTCAATACTGTTGGATACCATAGCCGCCCGGCGGCTTCACGTCGATACCCCCGCAACGCCAGGCAAAAATCCGCTCATTTGATTAGCGCAAAAAACGCTTAACGCCACGCAGCACGTTCATGTATATTTATGCATTAGGACAGCATATAAATTGAGCTTTCACGCTCAAGGCACATGGAAAGCATATAAGAAACGAATAATGCAGAATGTTTACCTTCTGCACTTCTGGCAAGGCTGAGAGCAACATGAAGACACCATCGTCACAACCACGCGCTATCTATTACGTGGTCGCACTGCAGATTTGGGAATATTTTAGCTTCTATGGGATGCGCGCGCTGCTGATCCTGTATCTCACCAACCAACTGAAATATAACGATAACCACGCTTATGCGCTGTTTAGCGCCTACTGCTCTCTGGTCTATGTCACGCCCATCCTCGGCGGCTGGCTGGCGGATAAAGTGCTTGGCAACCGCATGGCGGTAATGATCGGCGCCTTTTTGATGGCCGTTGGCCACCTGGTGCTCGGCGCCAGCGAAATGTCATCGATGTTCCTTTATCTGGCATTGGCCATTATCGTTTGTGGCTATGGCCTGTTTAAATCGAACGTGAGCTGCCTGCTCGGCGAGCTGTATGCGCCAACCGACCCACGCCGCGACGGCGGTTTCTCCCTGCTTTACGCGGCAGGTAACGTCGGTTCCATTGTCGCGCCAATCGCCTGTGGCTATGTCCAGCAAGAATACAGCTGGGCAATGGGCTTCGCGCTGGCCGCCATCGGTATGCTCGCGGGACTGGTCATTTTCCTCTGCGGAAACCGCCACTTCAGCCAAACCGTTGGCGTGAACAAAGTCGTACTGTGCAGCAAGAAACTCGCCGTTCCGGTCTGGGGCTGGCTGCTGGCGCTGCTGGTAGTGTCACCGATTGTCATTGCCGTACTGTTCTGGAAAGAGTGGTCACTGTATGCGCTGATCGTCGCCACCGTCATCGGCCTGGCGATGCTCGCGCAAATCTACAAAAAAGCAGAGAACCAGAAGCAACGCAAAGAACTTGGGCTCATCGTGGTCCTGACCTTCTTCAGCCTGCTGTTCTGGGCCTTCGCCCAGCAGGGCGGCAGTTCCATAAGCCTGTATATCGACCGTTTCGTGAACCGCGATATTCTTGGCTATGAAGTGCCAACGGCGATGTTCCAGTCGGTCAACGGGTTTGCGGTGATGATGTGCGGCGTGTTCCTTGCCTGGGTGGTAAAAGAATCGGTGACGGGTAACCGCGCGGTGCGCATCTGGGGTAAATACGCCCTCGGCCTTGGGCTGATGAGCGCAGGTTTCTGCATTCTGACCCTGAGCGCACGCTGGTCTGCAACCTACGGTCATTCATCGATGCCGCTGATGATTCTGGGAATGGCGGTCATGGGCTTTGCCGAACTGTTTATCGACCCGGTCGCGATGGCGCAAATCACGCGTATTGAAATCCCGGGCGTGACAGGGGTGCTGACCGGCATCTATATGCTGCTTTCCGGCGCCATCGCCAACTACGTCGCGGGTGTGATTGCCGATCAGACGTCCCAAAGCGCCTTTGATGCCGCTGGCGCGATTAACTACTCCATTGATGCTTACATCGACGTGTTCAGCCAGATTACCTGGGGATCACTGGCCTGTGTGGCCGTGGTGCTGGTCATCTGGCTGGGCCACGCGATGAAAGTCAGATCCCGCCGTCTGGCACTGGAGTCTTAAGCCTTTCGGGCGGCTTCATACGCCGCCAGTGTCTCTATCCGCGCCTGTTTGTGATTCACAATCGGGCGCGGATATTCCAGCGTTATCCCCTCTTTATCCGCCCACTGCCACGGTTCGTGAATCGCCTTCTCCGGCACCGCATTCAATTCCGGTAACCAGTGACGAATAAACACGCCTTCTTTATCAAACCGTTCGCCCTGGGTAGTCGGGTTAAAGATGCGGAAATACGGTGCGGCATCGGTCCCCGTTGATGCCGCCCATTGCCAGCCGCCGTTGTTGGCCGCTAAATCGCCATCCACCAGCTGCGACATGAAGTAACGCTCACCTTCCCGCCAGTCAATCAACAAATCCTTCACCAGGAAGCTGGCGACAATCATCCGCAGGCGGTTGTGCATCCAGCCAGTTTCATTGAGCTGGCGCATCGCCGCATCAACGATCGGATAACCTGTTTTTCCCTCCTGCCAGGCGCTCAACCCCGCCTGATCGTTGTTCCACGTGACGTTCTCTGTCCAGCCGATAAACGGTTTATAGCGGCACAGTTCAGGATGATAGGTCATCAGATGGCGGTAAAATTCACGCCAGATGAGTTCATTTAGCCAAACCGAGCCGGGGCCGCCGTCTAATGCTTGCGGACATTCCGCGAGAAGCCGATGCAGACACTGGCGCGGAGATAGCACGCCCAGCGTGAGGCACGCCGATAACCGACTGGTGCCCTCAATCGCCGGAAAATCTCGCTTCTCGTCGTATTGCGCGGCCTGCTGCTGGCAGAAGTGGCGCAGCCTGGCGATGGCGGTTTTCTCATCGACCGGGAACAGTGCGCTATCAAAGGGCGCTTGCGCAAAATCGAGGACTATCTCAGGCGTTTCGCACGCCCCATCCTCACGCTGACCCGGAGCGTGAACGCACTCCGGCAACCCGTCTTTTAGCCGCCGCAGATACGCATTTTTAAACGGCGTAAAGACCTTATACATCTGATGATTGCCCGTCATTACGCTGCCGGGCGCCAACATCACGCTGTCGTCAAAACCTTGACACGTCACCGTATCCAGCGTTTTTTCCACGCAGCTGTCGCGCTGACGCTCATTAATTTCATATTGATAGTTATAGAAAAGCCGATCGACGTGATGTTCATCGCAGACATTTTTTACTGTCTCTACCGACGCCGCGAAATCCGCCACTTCGCGAAACAGCAAAGGAATGCCTTTTTGCGCCAACTGCGTTTGCAATGCGTTTAGCTGAGTCTGCAAAAAGGCCGCCTGCCGCGGCGCCATATGATGCTGCTGCCACTGTTTCGGTGTGGCAACGTACAACGCGATCACCTTCGCTTTGCGATCGCGACAGGCGGCGGCCAGCGCCAGATTATCGTGCAGGCGTAAATCGGTGCGAAACCAGACCAAATGGGTGGTCATAACTCTCCGGTTAATGTCCGTAACGTAAACGTAAGGCTTCCGGCCAAGGGTCAAAATAGCGCTGCCCGGCCAGATAAGCGTCTGGAAATTCCGCCATATAGTGTTTTAACAGCGTGACCGGTGCAAGCAGCGGCTGCGTCCCCTGCCGATAGCGATTGATAAGATCCGCTAACTCCTGGCGCTGACGGCTATTAAGCTGTTTACGAAAGTAGCCCTGCACGTGCATCAATACGTTGGTGTGATTGCGGCGAGTTGCCGGATGCGACATCAGCGTCATCAGCCGCTGGCGATATTCGACAAAGTAGTCGTCCAGCGATGTCCATTCCGCCATCGCCGCCACAAACCGCCCAAGCTCACGATAAAGCGGTTGAGAATGCGCCAGCAATAACAGCTTATAGCGGCTGTGAAACGCCATTAATTCGCCGCGATTCAGGCCCCGCTCACGAAGTGCGTGCAGTTCATGCAGGGCATAAATACGCTCGACAAAATTCTCACGAAGAACAGCGTCCTGTAGCCGCCCGTCTTCTTCCACCGGCAACCAAGGGAAGGTTTCCATTAATATTTGGGTGTAAATACCGCGTCCGGATTTGCGACTGTATTGGCCGTCGGCCTCGTAAACCCGCACTCGCTCCATGCCGCAGCTTGGCGATTTAGCACAGACGATATAGCCGCACAGCTTTTCAAAACGGGTAATCCGCTGACGGGTAAAGTCGCGCATCGCCTGGGTTAAATCGCCGTCGCGCCCATCGCTAAAACGCAAACCCGCACTGCCCTGTTCGTCTTTCATCAGCCGCAGCGCAGGCCTTGGCACCGGTAAGCCAATGGCCATTTCCGGGCAGACGGGCTCAAACGCGACCAGTGGGCTTAGGTCCTCTACCGCAAACGTCAGGCGTTTATGACCACCGTCAAAACGAACGGGTTCGCCGAGCAAACAGGCGCTGATGCCAACCGGGATTTTCTCACTCATAACCACTCCTTTCAGGCATATAAGAGAAGTGTAGACGCCAGATAATGAAAAAGGCCGCGCAAGGCGGCCTGAACGTCATTCGGTAAATTTTTAGGATTCCGTCCAGAAGCATCACCTTGATGCCTCGAGAAAATAAGCAAACCATCACTGCTGCTCGGTAGGAACGGAAGTCTTTCCCAACGGACCGCGAATCCTGAGGGCATTAAAAAACCGCCACGTTAATGTTGGCGGTTTTTTTATGCCTGCTGGAAAGTGATAAATCAGTAAAAATCACAGGTCGCTTTTTCGGCCTGATCCATCCACACCGGTTTTTCACTGGTTTTAGACCAGACACGGTGCAGGTAGCTGTAAAAACGCCCGCGATCTTTCCAGAACAGCATCACTGGCAGCGCCAAAACACCCGCCACAACGGCGAAAGTACGACGCATCAATACAACATGTGCAGGAAACTCTTTGTACATAATCTCTCTCCCCTTTCATGGCCGGCAACGCGCGCCGGTAAACGTTATCTGGGGCAAATAATACCGCTTTGGTTGTAATTTTGCTACTCATCCGACCACTTTTTTACGTGCGCCAAGGCTAATTTACACTCAACGCTGTAATTAAGTTACATAAAAGTTAAATTAATACTAATCAATAGTTAATTAATGGTCTTTATCATTTTTATATTATTTTTACACGCCACCCTGCGTTTTTTGCGAAATCTTTGCACCGGAAAACATACCGTTACCGCACATCATTAAACACCTGGAGGTGGACTGTGAGTGCAGGCGTGCTAACTGGTATCGTGCTGGTTTTCCTGTTATTGGGTTATCTGGTTTATGCCCTGATCAATGCGGAGGCCTTCTGATGGCTGCGCAAGGGTTTTTACTGATTGCCAGTTTTTTACTGGTCCTGTTCATTCTGGCGCGCCCATTGGGCTTCGTGCTGGCGCGGCTGATTGCCAACACGCCGCTGCCCGGTACGGCCAGAATGGAAGGCGGACTGTGGCGCCTGATGGGTATCTCCTCTCAGGAGATGAACTGGCGGCAGTATCTGCTGGCTATCTTGTTGCTCAACGTATTGGGGATTTTAGTGCTGTTCACCATGCTAATGCTGCAGGGCGTTTTGCCGCTGAATCCGCAACACTTCCCTGGGCTTTCGTGGGATCTGGCGATGAACACCGCCGTCAGCTTTGTCTCCAATACCAACTGGCAGGCGTATAGCGGCGAAAGTACGCTGAGCTATTTCAGCCAGATGTCCGGGCTGGCGGTGCAAAACTTCTTATCCGCAGCCACTGGCATCGCGGTGGTATTCGCGCTGATCCGCGGTTTCAGCCGCCACAGCACTCACACGCTGGGCAACGCGTGGATGGACATTGTGCGCGTTACGCTGTGGATCCTGCTGCCGCTGTCGTTGTTGATTGCCCTGTTTATGATCCAGCAAGGCACGCTGCAAAACCTTCTCCCGTACCAGCATTTCACCTCGCTGGAAGGCGTAAAAGGCCTGCTGCCGATGGGTCCGGTTGCCTCGCAAGAAGCCATCAAAATGCTCGGCACCAACGGTGGTGGCTTCTTTAATGCCAACTCCAGCCATCCGTTTGAAAATCCAACGGCGCTGACCAATGCGGTCCAAATGCTGGCAATTTTCCTGATCCCTACCGCGCTGTGTTTCGCCTTCGGTGAAGCGGTCAACGACCGTCGTCAGGGGCGCGCGATCCTGTGGGCAATGTCGGTCATCTTTGTTATCTGCGTGGCAGTAGTGATGTGGGCTGAGCTCAGCGGGAATACACACTTCCTGAAACTCGGGGCTGACAGCGCCATCAATATGGAAGGCAAAGAGAGCCGGTTCGGCATTCTGCAAAGCAGTCTGTTTGCGGTGGTGACTACCGCGGCGTCCTGTGGCGCAGTGAACGCCATGCACGACTCCTTTACCGCACTCGGCGGAATGGTGCCGATGTGGCTGATGCAGATTGGTGAAGTGGTGTTCGGCGGCGTGGGTTCCGGGCTGTACGGCATGCTGCTGTTCGTGCTGCTGGCCGTGTTTATCGCCGGGCTGATGATTGGCCGTACGCCAGAATATCTCGGTAAAAAAATCGACGTGCGCGAAATGAAAATGACCGCACTGGCGATCCTCGTGACTCCGGCACTGGTTCTGCTCGGCACCGCGCTGGCGATGATGACCGAAGCCGGTCGCGCCGGGATGTTTAACCCGGGTATTCACGGCTTTAGCGAAGTGCTGTACGCCGTCTCTTCCGCCGCCAACAACAACGGGAGTGCCTTCGGTGGCCTGAGTGCTAACTCGCCCTTCTGGAACTGTCTGCTGGCCTTCTGCATGTTCGTCGGACGCTTCGGGGTGATTGTGCCCGTCATGGCTATCGCCGGCTCGCTGGTCAGCAAGAAAATTCAGCCCGCCAGCACCGGTACGTTACCGACCTTCGGCCCGCTGTTTGTTGGCTTGCTGATAGGCACCGTGATTTTGGTCGGCGCGCTGACCTTTATTCCCGCCCTGGCATTAGGCCCGGTCGCAGAACATCTCTCTTCGTTATAAGACAGCTGGAGACACGTTTTATGAGTCGTAAGCAAACGGCAATTTTCGAACCGGCCCTGGTTCGTCAGGCGCTGGTGGATGCCGTAAAAAAACTGAGTCCAGCCGTACAGTGGCGCAACCCGGTGATGTTTATCGTCTGGCTGGGCAGCGTGCTGACAACCTTACTCGCCGTGGCGATGGCGGTTGGAAAAATTCCCGGAAGCGCCGGTTTCACCGCAGCAATCAGCATCTGGCTGTGGTTTACCGTGCTGTTCGCTAACGTCGCCGAAGCGCTGGCGGAAGGCCGCAGCAAGGCGCAGGCCAACAGCCTGAAAGGCATCCAGAAAACGTCTTTCGCCCGCAAACTGCGTGCCCCGCAGCACGATGCTCAGGTCGATCACGTTCCGGCGGATGACCTGCGCAAAGGCGATATCGTGTTGGTGGAAGCGGGCGACATCATCCCCTGCGACGGTGAAGTCATCGAGGGCGGTGCGTCGGTGGACGAAAGCGCGATTACTGGCGAATCCGCGCCGGTTATCCGTGAATCCGGCGGCGACTTCGCCTCGGTCACCGGCGGCACGCGCATTCTATCCGACTGGTTGGTTATCCGTTGCAGTGTCAACCCCGGCGAAACCTTCCTTGACCGAATGATCGCCATGGTCGAAGGCGCACAACGTCGCAAAACGCCGAACGAAATCGCCCTGACTATTTTGCTGATCGCGCTGACTATCGTGTTCTTGCTGGCTACCGCCACCCTGTGGCCGTTCTCCGCATACGGCGGCACAGCGGTCAGCGTGACGGTCCTGGTCGCGCTGCTGGTGTGTCTGATCCCAACCACCATCGGCGGACTGTTGTCAGCGATCGGCGTGGCCGGGATGAGCCGGATGCTCGGTGCCAACGTGATTGCCACCAGCGGCCGGGCAGTTGAAGCGGCGGGGGATGTGGACGTGCTGCTACTGGATAAAACCGGCACCATTACGCTCGGCAACCGCCAGGCGTCTCAGTTCCTGCCCGCGCCGGGTGTCGATGAGAATACCCTCGCCGATGCCGCGCAGCTGGCGTCGCT
>Ga0160437_1001233_pt1 | contig 11878 bp, 5 predicted proteins | sample HID1975I_E0MG_FD_108227 | JGI IMG/M metagenome (GOLD analysis project Ga0160437, IMG submission 108227) | Enriched soil microbial communities from UW Madison campus, WI, USA - HID1975I_E0 MG | ecosystem: Environmental > Terrestrial > Soil > Unclassified | place: USA: Madison, Wisconsin... | reverse complement strand
GTCCTGGCTGCACGGCGAGGCCGCCGGGAGCGCGTCGGGCACATCCGAGATGAAGCGAACGTGACGATCAGCGGGCCTCGCGCGGTCGATGTGGCTCGAATAGGCCCGCGATGTGGGGGACAGGTCCACCACATAGCTGGCGTTCGCTGACCCTGCCAAGATAGGGAGCGACGGGACGTCTGAAGAGCGCCGCACTGCAGGCGCTCGCGTCGTGAGCGGGGAAGGGCGGCTATCGCTGCGTTGCGGTCGTCTCGAGGCATCCAATAGACGGCTCGCATTGCGCCGGTCACCATGTACGGCGGGAGCGCGCGTGGTGCTGGGCGCTTCAGGCACGCCGCCAGGACGAGGCGCTGTCTTGCATTGCACTTGCGCCGTGAGGGTGTTCGAAGAAGAAGCGCAGCATCTCCACGCTGGCGTCGGGGCCCCGCCGGTCCGTATAGGACCCTTGAGCCTTGCCGCCAGACCACGCGTGGGACGCACCGTGCACGGTCCAGCGTTCCGCAATGATCCGACCGTTTGCGGCGCGGTAGATCGCGCGCGTAGCGTTGCGAACCCCTGGGCCTTCGACTGCCGATACCTCCACCGAGGCCGTGCCACCGATGCTGGCGGCAATGACGTGCTCGCCGTTGCGCACGTGCACCGTGGCGTCTGCGTCCCCGTGAAAGACGATGGTCGGCACTCCGCTCGGAGCTCCGGTCGGCGAACTGGCCGCGCCTTTCATGGCCGAGAGTGCGGAAGGCAAGTCCATTGCGCTGCCGGACGCAAGGCCGGAGTGAACGCCGATGGCTGCGTAAAGGTCCGGATAGGTCTCGCCCAGGATGGCTGCCATGGCGCCCCCCGCGGAAAGGCCGGCCACGTAGACCCGCTTCGGATCGATTCGATGCCGCGCCATCAGCTGTCGGGTCATTCCGCCCAGCAAGGCGGGTTCGCCTCGGTCACGTTGCTGGTGACTGTGCTTGAACCAGTTCCAGCACCCCTGGGGATTGGCCTGGCGCGATTGAGCGGGGTAAAGCACATAGAACCCGCGAGATTCCGCCAACTCGTTCATGCCCGTTCCGGCCGCGAAGTCATCGGGATTTTGCGTGCACCCGTGCAGCATCACCACCAGCGGCAAGGGCCGGTCACCTGCCCGCGCCGGAACGAAGAACTTGTAGTCGCGGCGGTCTCGCCCGTTGCTGAAGCTGCCTGCCAAGAAGCGCTCAGCGGCACCGGCAACCTCGCGGTCGGTCGGGTCCCGGCTGGCATCGCGCTCGTCGAGCTGCTGCGACGACTCAACGCCGTGATGCGCAATCCCCGGAAGGAGACGCGCCGGTACGTCGATGACGTCGTGTGATGCTTCGAATGCAGCCGGCGGCACCTGCGGCTCAGAGCGCCCCGCAAGCGCCGCCTGGATCGCCGCGGTTGCTGCGCGCAGCTGACCAGCGCGCACCAGGCGGGTGGCGTCGGAAATTCGTGCGAAGTCGATCTTCATGGGATTTTCCTTGGGTTGGCTGTGTCACCTGAGCCGGTCGGCAAGTGCTGCCTTCACCGGTGCACTCGCATGGAGCGCGCCCAGCACGGTGATGGATTCGATGGTTGCGAGAGCAAGCGCGGGCGATACGTTGGGGGCGATGACGGCCAGCCCGAGCACACGGATCTGCAGTTTTTCGCGTGCGGCCTTGGCCGCTTCGAGCTCGGCCACGCCGTAGTGCTCGATGCCCAGGACCAGGGCTTTGCGCGCAACCGTCTTTTGCACCGTCTCGGCGTGGGTGGCTAGGTGGTTGCGAATGGCCGTGCGGATGAGGTCGGAGCGGTTCGAATAGAAGCCCTCCTGCACGAGCAGATCGATCTGCCCGAGGTCCACGCAACCGACGTTGATCGTGATCTTCTCATCGGCAGGTTTGGCGGCGGCAGCCAGAATTGCGCTTTTCTTGGGCATGATTGACATCCTATTGCCATCCAAGTGGATGGTCAATGCCAAGCATGTAAAGCCTAGCGAAGCAGTTCCTTCAGCGCTTCGACGCCTTCGTTATGGCTTGCTCGTAGTGAGCAAAGCGCGTCGCGGACGCCACAACGCAGGCAACGGGTCCGCTTGAACTGGTCCCTCTCAGGAACTGGAGCATCGTTGGTACTTTGACGTACTCACCCACGCGGAACAACCCGAACCCGCGACACGGCATTGCCGCTCTTCAATAGCTGCTCCTTGTCGGTAAGGGCAATGGCTGTCACTCACCCCTGCTGATTTCCTACCATGGACTATGGCGGACTGATCCATCCTCACATTCCCAGCCACCCACTCTCCGGAGAGCCAAATGTCCACACGTTCGCCACCAGACGCCTGCACCCTGCTCGACTCCGATCACAGGAACGTCAAGAAGCTTTTCAATCAATACGACGAGATCAGCGGATCCAAGGCGAAGTCGTCCATGCAGACTCGGCGAGAACTCGCCGAGCAGATTTGTTTGGAATTGACCGTGCACGCGCAGGTTGAGGAGGAGATCTTCTACCCAGCGGTACGCGCCGCCATCAAGGAACACGATCTGTTGGATGAAGCCGAGGTCGAGCACGCCAGCGTCAAAGACCTGATTACACAGATCCAAGGGGCTTCCGAGGTGGACGACATGTTCGACGCCAAAGTCAAGGTGCTGGGCGAATACATCGACCATCACGTCAAAGAGGAACGAAACGAGATGTTCCCCAAGGCACGTGCCTCGAAGCTTGACCTGATCGCCATGCGCGAAGAGCTTCAGGTGCGCAAAGAACAACTCATGACTGAACTCGAAGGGGCGAACGCGTAGGGCGCGTTGGGGTGGGCAGCAGAAGCAGCCCCTTGGAGGGAGTTCATCAGCTTCGTCGTAGTGCGCCGCGAGTGCCTGCTAGTCCTTGCGGCTTCCTATCGCGGAGATCAGCACACTCGTCACCAACGCGCTCAGGGCAGCTGTGACGAGGACGGTCTTGATGGGGTCTGCATTGATGGACAGCGTGAGGTAGTCTGCATTCAGGTCAATCTTGGTCTTGGCAGTGGCGATGCCTGTTGCGTTGATCGCATCCTCGGCGTACGTGCGGCCTGTGTCTGTCGCTTGGTTCGCCAACTCCTTGAGGCCCGAAACCATCTCCTTGGCCTTGTCGGCCGCGTCCTGACCCAACTGCTCGGCATCTTTCGCGAGCTGCCTTGGCCATTCGTTCGAGTCGTTCATAGTTCCTCCGGAGGCACCAGCACGCACTGGTCCGAATAATGTGCAGTGGCGCGCACGCCTCCGACGTGGGGCTTCTTGTGCAACCAGCGTCAGCCTTTTTCCTGGCGGTGGAAGGGCTGTTGCGCGGCCTCTTGAGAGCTTCGTCGCGGCCGCGCGACCTACGCAGCTTCGGCTCCCCGGCTTGCAGCACGCCGGCGCGAGATCCCAAAGAATTCGAATCGCGGTAGTGTCGAGTGCAGCGCAATCCAGCACCTCCTGCCGCCACTTTGCCCTGCCATCAGGAGACAACATGGACACCTCCAAGAAGCATCATAGGCAGGCCGGGAGCCGGACAAATGGGCGGCCCAGAGGCCGCCAAGCAATTGTTTGAAGCGCGCGTCGAGAGGGGCACGCGACATCATGACAATCGACCCGGCTTCAGCCCCCGCAGCTGCGAAAGCTAGCGCCGCGCGTCCGCCATTTCGGACAGACGCGCGGGGGCGCTCCGGGCCCACCGATTCCGGTGCGCCGCACGCGGCGTCGGAAGCGCTGGCGAGCCTGGCCGCACTCGTTCCCGAACTCAAGCTCATGGCAGGGCTTCTGACCGGCGGCGCGATCATTGCGGCGCTCTACTTCGGGCGCGACATCCTGATTCCGCTTGCGGTTGCCTTTCTTCTTGGCTTCCTGCTGGATCCACTGGTCGTGCGCCTGAAGCGCTGGGGACTGCCGCGGGCACCGGCCGCGATCCTGGTCGTCACTCTGGCCTTGGGCCTGGTGGGGTTGGCTGGCGTCTTCCTCGGAAACCAGGTGAGTGCGCTCAGCGCCGAACTGCCCACCTACCAGAGCAACATCCGGCACAAGCTTCGCGAGCTGCGCGCCAGCGCGGACCGACCCGGGATGTTTGACGGCGCCGTGAAGACCTTCGATACCGTCAAGAAGGAAGTGGAGCAGGGCACGCCGTCCGCCAAGGCGCCACCGCCATTGCAGCGTGTGGAAGTTGCGGAACGCACGCCGACGCCGATGCAACAGCTGATCAACGGCGCCGAAAGGGCGAGCGGGCCGTTGGCCACTCTGGGCATCGTGCTTGTTTTCGTGGTGCTCATATTGCTCGACCGGCTCGACCTGCGCGATCGGCTTCTGCGCCTTTGGGGCGGCAGCCTGCACCGATCCACCGACGCCATGGACGAGGCAGGACGCCGCATTAGCCGATATCTGGCCATGCAGCTTGTGGTGAACCTGACCTATGGCATCCCCATGGCGGTAGGCCTGTGGCTTATCGGAGTACCCGGCGCCATCCTGTGGGGTGCGGTAGCAGCGCTCATGCGTTTCGTACCCTATGTCGGGCCGATGATCTCCGCCATATTTCCTTTGGCACTTGCATTCGCGGTGGACCCCGGCTGGACCATGGTGTTGTGGACGTTCGGACTGATCTTGTTCCTTGAGCTGGTCAGCAACAACGTGGTCGAGCCCTGGCTCTATGGCGCCAGCACCGGGTTGTCGGCCATGTCGCTGATCGTCGCCGCCACCTTCTGGACTGCCTTGTGGGGGCCTGCGGGCCTGATCATGTCCACGCCGCTCACGGTGTGCTTGCTCGTCATCGGGCGGTACCTGCCGCGTCTTCGCTTTTTCGATGTGCTGCTGGGCAGCCAACCCGCGTTGGATGCACCGACGCGCATCTATCAGCGCCTGATCGCTGGTGACTTGGAAGAGGCGAGCGACCTCGCGGAGGCGCAGGTGGACAAGAGCGGCGTCTTGGCGTTCTACAGTGAGGCTGCGCTCCCAGTGCTTCGCATGGCCAGCAGCGACCACGCGAGCGTGGCTACGGCCGAGCATCGCCACCGTGTAGTGGTCGGAATGAATGCACTCATCGATGAGCTGCAGGATGAGTATGCGGCTGTCCCGCCAGGCGCCGCGCCCCAGGTAGCCTGCATCGGGGGCAAGTGGGAGATAGACACCATGGCCGCACGAATGCTGTCGCACGCGTTGTCGCTCGACGGTCAAGATGCCGCCTGCCATGCAGCGGGCTCGGTCGACGCCCAATACATCGCCGAGCTTCAACTGGACCATATCCAGTGCGTATGCCTGAGCTATTTCAGTCCTGCGCCGCAGGTCCAGGCGCGCCACTTTTGCCGGCGGCTTCGCAGGCGCTGGCCGGACGTGAAGATCGTGCTCGGTCTTTGGAACATGGGCGCCGACTTCACACCCGACGAGAAAGCAGCCCAGACGCTGGGCGCCGATGCGGTGGTGACTTCGCTGGATGAAGCCGTGGTGCGGATCTCCGAATTCATGGGTGTGCACCTGACCGAAAGCTTCATGGAAGCCCCCGTGGCAGAGGCGGACGCGGTGCGCATGGACGCCGTGCGGGCAAGCGGAGTGCTCGACCCGCGGGCGCAGCCGTTGTTCGACGCGGCGGCGCAGCGGGCTGCGGACATATTCGACATGGAGATGGCGATGGTGTCGGTGATCGACGCCACGATGCTGCACATCGCTGGCGCATGGGGCAAGCTGGAGAATCCGAGTGCCGATGCTGCGCTCTCCATGCACGTTGGCGAGGCGCAGATTTCGCGCGCCGAGTCCCTTTGCGGTCATGTGGTGGCCAACCAGCAGACCCTGGTCGTGCCGGATGTTTCGAAGGACAGGCGGTTTGCCAGCAATCCTGCGATTCGCGATCGGGGCATCCGCTTCTACGCGGGCGCGCCGCTTCGCACGAAGGCGGGACATATCGTGGCCACCCTGTGCCTCCTGGACAGCGAGCCCCACACACTCACCCAGCGTGAAACCCGGTTGCTCGAAGCAATGGCCGCGGATCTGATGAAGAACTTCACTGCCAGCGCCACTGAGTGGCGCGAAGAACTGTCCGCCGCGCCGGCCAAGGACGCGTCCTCCGCCACGGTGGGGCAGTTGGTTCCGGAAGGAAGCTAGGAGGCACCGCGTGCGCGAAGGCCCCCGCTGTTGCGCGCTACTTGCTCATGCGGGCACTGCAACAGCGCTGGTGATGTGCACTGTCGCGTGAGGTGGCAATTGCTTCCACATCAGCCATTCGCCGCTGCGAACGCCTTGCGAAGCCTGCGCTTCGCCCAGGCCGTTCTCACGTGACCAGCGCAGCGCCAGCTCCCGTCCGTTCAGGCGCAGGACGAGTTCGAAGGCGGGCCAATCCGGCGGTACGCGCGGGTTCATGCGCAACCGGTCGCCATGCACTTCCAACCCCAGCAGTGTGCCGATGGCCGCGCGGTGCATCCAGGCCGCAGAACCCGTGTACCAGCTCCATCCGCCGCGGCCTTCGTAGGGGGATGCGCCGTAGATGTCACCCGGCATGACATAGGGCTCGATCTCGTAGTGCGGGCCCCGCCTTGGATCGGCGGCGCGGTGCGCGGGACTCAGGCCCCGGAAGCTTTCCCAAGCCGCCTCGAGGTCGCCTTGCAGGGCCTGAGCCATCATGGCCCACACGGCGCCATGCGAATACTGGCCGCCGTTCTCGCGTACGCCGGGAGGGTAGGCCTGGATGTATCCCGCATTCGGAACAGTCTGCGCCAAGGGCGGATGAAGAAGCCGTAGAAGGCCGGCGCGGTGGTCGGTCAACTGCTGCTTCACCGCGCGCATCGCTGGCGCCGTGTAGTCCTCGTGTGAGGCACCGGAAAGCACCGACCACGACTGCGCGATGAGGTCGATGCGGCATTCCTCGTTGATGGACGAACCCAGAGGTGTCCCGTCGTCGAAGAATGCGCGGCGAAACCACGCGCCATCCCAGCCAGCTTGGTGCAGTGCATGAATCCAGCCCTGCCGCGCGTCGAGCCATTGGGCCGCGCGCTCGCTCTGGCCGTGCCGCTGTGCAAGCGGCGCAAAGCGCTTGATCACGTCGCAGAGGAACCAGGCGAGCCATACCGATTCGCCCCGGCCCTCATGTCCAACACGGTTCATGCCGTCGTTCCAGTCGCCGGTGCCCATCAGTGGCAGGCCATGCACGCCGCTCTTCAGGCTGCGGTCGATGCAGCGGGCGCAATGCTCGAAGACGGTGGCCGACTGCCGGCTCGTCTCGGGGGTGTAGTAGGCATCCTCGGCACCTTCGGGGATCGCCGCGCCTTCGATGAAGGGCACGACCTCGTCCAGCACGGACAGGTCGCCGCTGACCTCGATGTAGTGCGCGCAGGCGTAGGGCAGCCAGAGCAGGTCGTCCGAGAAATGGGTGCGCACGCCGGCCCCGCTCGGCATGTGCCACCAGTGCTGGACATCGCCTTCGGGGAACTGGCGCGAAGCGTTCATCAGGACCTGCTCCCGCAGGCGCACTGGATCGCTCAATGCAAAGGCCATGGCGTCCTGCAACTGGTCGCGAAAGCCGAAGGCACCACCGGCCTGGTAGAAGCCGGCACGCGCCCACATGCGGCAGCCGAGGGTCTGGTAGGGCAGCCAGCGGTTGACCAGCGCGTCGAACAAGGGGTCGGGCGTCTTCACCTCGATGCGGCCGAGCAACTCGTCCCAAAAGGCGCGCACCTGATCCAGTGCCTGCTGCGTGTCGCGCGCCGCCCAGCGCTCAGCCAGCGCCTCAGCCGCATCGGCGCTCTCACCGTGGCCCAGAAGGAAGGCGAAGCTCGCGGTCTCGCCGGCCACCAGCACCATCTCGTCGGACACGGCAGCGCAGGCATCCAGCCCGCTGCCTGCGCGTTGCGACAGGGTGTCGGGCAGCAGGAGTGCGCCCATGGCCTGCAAGAAGAATTCGTTGCGATCGCTGGTCCACTGCAGGGCGCGGCCGCCTGTTCCGGCGAGCATCAGGAAGGCCGTGCTGCCGCCGAAGCCGGCGCCCGATTCACGCTGCTGACCGAACACGGCAGGAAGGCCTAAGTGTTTCCAGCTGGTCACGGTGCGGCGCTCGCCGCGCGCTGCGCCCATCTGCCACTCGATCACGGCCGCGGGCCGAAGCCTGCGCGGGCCCGATCCAGTGTTTTTCACGCGAACCTGCACGACCTTCATGCTGTCGGTGCGGTCGGCAAAGAAGGTGCACTCAGTCTCCAGGCCGGCGTGCCGGCCTTCGAAGACCGTGTAGCCTTGTCCGTGGCGAACCCGGTGCGAGGCACCGGACGCATCGCTCGTTTCAGGCGTGAGCGCCACCAGGGCGCGCGTCTCCAGGTCCTGCAGAAGGTAGTGCTCGAAGACGGGATCCTGCACGGGGTCGTTCGACCACGGCGTGAGTTGGTGCATGCGACTGTTGCCGGCCCAGGTGAAGCCCGCCCCGGCCTCCGACACCTGAAAGCCGAAGCGGGGATTTGCAATGACGTTGACCCAGGGGCGTGGCGTGCGCCGGCCGGTGTTGACCTCGAAGTGGAACTCGCCGCTCGCGGCATCGAAGGTGCCCTGCACCGGGCTTGTGTCGGCTGCCGCAATCGTGGCCATCGAGCCCGGCGCGTGCAGCGCAACGCGCGTGGCCGCTGCGGGTGCGTCGGGGGCCATGGGGGCGCGCGCCGCGGCCAGCGCGTCGCGCAGCGCAGCCACCTGCAGCTCCAGCGGACGCCCGTCGGCGGTGAACACCGCGCGTGCGTGCGCCGAGAGCGCCGCTTTTTCCGAGGCGGCGATTTCCTGCTCGCGCAGCAGGTAGAAGCCGGCCGAGTCGTTGCGCGGAAAGCTGTTCTGCACCTGCTGCGCCACGCGGTCGCGCAATGCTTGGATCTCCCGCTGCAGCGGCATCAAGTACGAATTGGGTTCGCTGTTGATGACCACGAGGTCGCAGGCCACGCCGCCAAAGCCCCACCAGGGCTGGGCGCGCAGCAGGGTGTTGAGCAGCCGCATGCCCTCGCTCGCGTGGATGTGGACCAGCACGATCGGCTTGTCGCCCGAGATGCCGAAGCGCCAGATCTGACGCAGGTCGATCGGGTGGCGCTCGGCGGTCGCGCGAGGCGTGGTGTAGGTCAGGATCGAGGTCAGGTCCTGCAGCGCCGCGATCTGCGCCGGCTCGATGCTCAGGTCGCGCAGGCGCACCTGCGCCAGGGTGGCGGCCATCCGCGTGGCGCGCTGCACGTGCACGGGCTGCAGGTAGCGGTCGATCACAGGCAGCAGGTCTTCTTCCTGCTCCGCGGCAGTGGTGGCGAAGGTGATGCGAGCGGTGGCATCGCCTTCCAGTCGCAGCCGCAGGCGCAGGCAGGCGATGGGATCCAGGCCGTTGACGGGCTGGCCATGGTCGTCGAAGGGCTGTGCGTGCAGCGCGGGCGAGGCCAGGCTGCGGTTGCGGCCGATGAAAGCACGCCGGTCGGCCATGCACTCAACTGAAAGAATGTGCGCATCGACCGCCGCGACGAAATGGGCGACCGACATGGCGGCATCGCCGTGCAGGCGCGGCTTGCGGGTGAGCAGCAGGGCGCGCCAGGCCGGCTTCCACTGCGTCTGCACGAACAGGTTGGTGAAGGCAGGGTGCGCCTCGTCATGCCTCGGCGGCGAGAGCACCGGCTCGAAGTACGAGATGAGCTCCAAGGTGCGCGGCGCATGGCCGGTGTTGTGGATGGCGACGGTGCGCAGCTCCGTGTCGTCCTCCGGGCTGATGAGCACGTTGGTGCGCACCTGCAGGTCGTTGCCCTCGGCATCGAAGCGCACGTGGTCGGCCAGAAAGCGTGCCCGGTAGCGCCAGCCCTTGCCGGGCGCCGGCAGCGCGGAGAGCGACACCGGCGCCTGCGGCGGGCCATCGTCCAGTTCCTCGCGCAGGAAGAAGAAGGCGCCGTACCCGTCGCGCAGCGGGTCGTCCCGCCAGCGGCTCACGTTCGACGAGTGCCAGCGGCTCACCCCGGCGCCGTTGGCGCGCAGGGAAACGGTGTAGCGCCCGTTGGACAGGAGATGCGTCGGCTGCAGGCCGGCTGCCAGCGGGTCGACGGTGCGCGGCTGGTAGGCCGGTGCCTCCTCACCTTCGCTCGGCGCCGGTGGCGTGCGCGGGTCGGCGCTGCCGATGATCTGCCGCGGCGTACGTTCATGCAGCAGCGCCTCGTGCGCCTGCACCAGCGGGGCCGAGGCGAACCAGCGGCGCGGGGCGTCGTCCCGCAGCAGGTTGCACAGCGCGACCAGCGACATGCCCTGATGGTGCGCCATGAAGTTGTGCACCACGCTGAAGGCCTGCCCCTGGGTCTGCCGCGAGGGGGTGAAGTCGACCGCGTCGAAGAAGCCGTACTCGCCCCGCGCGCCAAGGGCCTGGAGCACCTGCAGGTTGATGACTGCGTCTTGGGGCGCGAAGGGCGCGGCCATCATGCTGGCATAGGGCGCCACCACCTGCTCTCCCGGGGGCGTGCGGCGCAGCGCGAGGCGCGGCACGCCGAAAGGCGAATACTGGAAGGCCAGCGAATGGTCCTGAGCGTAATAGGCCGACTCCGACACGCCCCAGGGTTGCGCGCGCTCGGCGCCGAGTCGTTCCTGCTCGAGGATGGCCGACCGATTGGCGGCGTCGAGAAGGCTGTGTGCGGGCTCAGGCATGACGAGCGCCGGCATCAGGTACTCGAACATCGACCCGGCCCACGACTTGAGGCCGGGGCGAAAGCCCAGCGAGAGGAAAGGGCGCCCCAGCGCCTGCCAGTGACGCCGCGGCACATCGCCCTTGGCAATTGCCAGGAAGCTCAGCAGGCGGGACTCGGAGGCCAGCAGGTCGTAGTAGCTGGCGTCCAGCGCCATCTCCTGTACGCGCAGGCCGATGTGGAACAGGTGCCGGCTGCTGTCGTAAAGCCCGCGGAAGTCCATGGCATGGCACATGGCTTCGCAGCGTTGCGCCATGACCTCGAGCGCCTGCACGCGCTCCTCGCCGGGCTGGAGCGCGAGGCTGCGGCAGGCCTGGGCGACGCACAGCAGGTGTCCGGCCAGGTTGCCGCTGTCCACGCTCGAAACGTAGGCGGGGCGCAGCACCTGCAGCGTGCGCGTGTCATACCAGTTGTAGAGGTGGCCGTGGAAGTGCTCGAGCCGCTCCACTGCTGCGAGCGTGGCATCGAGCCTCGTCAGAAGCTGTGCCGAATCGATCCAGCCGAACTCGCGTGCGCAGCAGCTTGCCAGCAGGTACATGCCGATGTTGGTCGGCGAGGTGCGATGCGCCAGCGTGGGCTCGGGCTCCAGCTGAAGGTTGTCGGGCGGCAGGTGGTTGTCGTCCTCGCCCACCACATCCTCGAAGAACTTCCAGGTGTCGCGCGCGAGCGATTCGAGATAGCGCGTCTCTTGCACTTCGAGCGGGGTGTGCGGGTGACTGGCGGCTGCCGGCCGGCTGCTCCACCAGGCCAGCAGCGGACCCAAGGCCCAGATGGAAAAGATGGCCGCACCGGCCAGCGGCGTCGCACCCCACACCAGCGCAGCGACGGCCAGGGCCGCACCGATGACGCAGATCCAGGGATCGGCGCGCAGGAAAGCGCCGAGGCCATGGCGCGCCTGGGCCTGTGCCTGCGCCGAGCTGGTCCATTGCAGCAGGTGCCGGCGGCTCGCGGCCATGCGCCAGAAGGCGCGGGCGGCAGCATCGACCAGGAGGCGCGATTGCGACAGCAGGGTGGCCAGTTGCCAGGCACTGCCCGCCACTGCGCGCAGCAGCTCGACGCTTCCCACGTCGAGGAAGTGGCGCAGCTCAATGGCGCGGCGGGTCGGCACCAGCCCGGCCAGCGCACCCACCAGCGGCCCGACGGCCACCGCGGCGGCTACGGCGGCCAGGGCCCAGCCCAGCGGCATCGCGCTGGTGAAGACCACCCATGCCAGCAGCAACGTCGAAACGGGCGCGACCAGCGCGC
>Ga0160437_1001231_pt1 | contig 11883 bp, 10 predicted proteins | sample HID1975I_E0MG_FD_108227 | JGI IMG/M metagenome (GOLD analysis project Ga0160437, IMG submission 108227) | Enriched soil microbial communities from UW Madison campus, WI, USA - HID1975I_E0 MG | ecosystem: Environmental > Terrestrial > Soil > Unclassified | place: USA: Madison, Wisconsin... | reverse complement strand
GCCCCCTCGGTCACCGTGCCGTCGGCCGAGACCCGCACGGGATCGACCGATTCATCGATCCCACCTCCGAAGACGTAGACACCGGCGGCCTTCGCGTCGCGGATCACCTGGTGGGAGTCGGCCACGACCTGCGGGAACTCCTCATCGGCGAACTCCATGACACCGCTGGGAAAGGAGATCAGATACATCGACATGCCCCCGATTATCGCCATGCGCCCGCCGACGCGATAGTGCCGGGAGCAGAGCCGGCGCGGTAGCGTCGGAGCACGCGAGGGAGCCGAACACGGGGAGTCACGATGGAACATGTCGACACGGTCGTGATCGGAGCGGGCGTCGCCGGACTCACCGCCGCTCGCCTCCTCACTGCCGCCGGGCGGAGCGTCGTCGTCCTGGAAGCCCGTGACCGCCTCGGCGGGCGGGTGTGGAGCGACGACGACGGCGGTGTCGTGACCGACCGCGGCGCATCCTGGATCCACGGCATCACGGGCAGCCCCGTCGCCGCCGCGGCAGCGGCGTTCGGCATGCCGATGGTCGAGTTCACCGTCGGCGGCTACCAGCCCGACAGCCGCCCGATCGCCTACTACGGGCCGGACGGGCGCCGGCTGAGCGATGCCGAGGCGCAGCAGCACATCGACGACATCCACACCGTCGACGCCGCCCTGGGCGACATCATCGCCGCGTCCGAACCCGACGCCTCCTACCGCGACGTGACCGAGCGCGCCCTCGCGGCGCAGCCGTGGGATCCCGACCGCGTCCAGCGCGTGCGCGAGTATCTCGAGCACCGCAGCGAGGAGCAGTACGGCGCCTGGATCGAGGACCTCGCCGCGCACGGACTCGATGACGACTCCGTCGACGGTGACGAGGTCGTGTTCCCAGACGGATACGCGCGACTCCCGGAGGGCATAGCACGCGGTCTCGATGTACGCCTCCAGCACGTCGTCTCCCGCGTCACCTGGTCGACGGACGGTGTCGCCGTGCACGTCGGCGAGCACACCTTCACGGGCGACACGGCGGTCGTCACCGTCCCCGTGGGCGTGCTGCGCTCCGGCGCCTTCGAGATCGATCCTCCCCTGCCGCCCGAGGTGGCCGAGCCGCTGTCGCGGCTGCGGATGAACGCGTTCGAGAAGGTCTTCCTGCGGTTCCCCACCCGATTCTGGGACGACGACGTCTACGCGATCCGGCAGCAGGGGCCCGAGAGCAGGTGGTGGCACTCCTGGTACGACCTGACCGCTCTACACGGCGTGCCCACGCTCCTCACTTTCGCCGCGGGGCCGGCGGCGGTGCTGACCCGCGACTGGAGCGACCGGGAGGTCGCCGACTCGGTGCTCGCCCAGCTTCGCCGACTGTACGGCGGGCGGGTCGAGGAGCCGACAGACGTCGTCGTCACCGCCTGGCAGGACGACTCCTTCAGCCACGGCTCGTACGCCTACATGACGGTCGGCTCCACCACCGATGACCATGACGCACTCGCGACGCCGGTCGGCGGCGTCCTGCACCTCGCGGGCGAGGCGACCTGGACGGAGGATCCCGCGACCGTGACGGCCGCCATGATGTCGGGGCACCGGGCCGCGTCGCGGATCCTGCAGCGCGAGATACCCATCGAGCAGCTCTGGCTGCCGGACTGACACATTCGCGACGCACGAGGTGGGTGTCGCATATCGCGTTCGCGCGGGTCAGCGGGGCAGACCTCACCCCTGGGCACGAACGCAGGCGACGACGTGGGCGCCGATCCGCCGGCCCCATCGCGCGTAGGTGCGGGCGGTGAGATCGTTCGCCGCGTCGAGCGTGATCATCGGCGTTCCGGTGGCCTCGCAGATCTGCCGCGTCTCGGCGTCCAGCAAGCGGGCATGGCGCCCGGTCAGTCGACGCGCGAACGGCGTGAGGGTCCGCGTCAGCTGCATACTGGCGGCGCTCGTGACGAGGACCGATGCGGAGCTGTCTGCCGTCAGCCTTCCGACGAGCCCGGTCATGCTGTGTATCCAGCGGCGGCGAGGAGTGAGACAGAACGCATCCGTCGTCGCGAGCATGAGGACGATCACATCGTGCGGGTCCAAATCCATCGCGTCGAGCCTGTCGAGAGTCGAGCGGGCAGACGCAGCGGGCTCCGCGCTCACCGTCACCTGGACCCCACGTCCGATCCGGACACTCACGTGACGTGCCAGGGTTCCCGCAATCCCCATCTCGTGGAGCAGCACGCCGCATCCTGCCGCCGGGCCGTCGCCGATCACGAGGATGCGGACCGGGTCGACGCCGGCCACCCGGACTTCGGCGGGACCGGTCGGATAGCGCCATCCGCGCTGCTCCTGGGTAGCCGCACGGAACAGCGCCCAGAACACCGGACCGAGCACCACGTGCGGACTCTGCCATGTGTGACGGATCCGGCTCAGGACCGGGAGGGATCGGGTTCGTCGGTAACGGACTCGAAGGGGAGCATCCATTCGTCGCCTTCCTGGGGAGCCGCGGGCCGGCTCCGACGCGGATCACCGTAGGCAGGCTCTCGCGAGCGCCGATATCCGAATGGCGCGGTCGAGCATCCGATCCGTGCTGCCGCGCCGACCCGGGCCCTGTCCAGCGCACGTAAAATCACCGGGTGAGATCAGAGGCGGCTGAGATGTTCGCGGGCCACACGGTCGCGTCGAGCCGCGACGTGGACCACGCCCGGCACGCCCTCAGCGAGGTCTTCCTGCCGGTGGAGTTCCCGGCGGTGCGCGCGCCGCGCACGTTCCGGATGCGCCTCAACGCCCTGACCGTGGGCCGTGTCACCTGCGGCCACATGAGCTTCGTCGATGCGGTGAGCATCGAGACCGCCGAGGCGGAGGACTATCACGTCGACATCCCTACGGCGGGCCGCGCCGCGATGCGGGCCGCGATCGGTGCGACGATCCACGGCACGCGGAAAACGGCCGGGGTGTTCATGCCCGGCCGGCCCGTGCAGATCACCACCGAGGACCGGTTCTCGCAGGTCTCGCTGATGATCCGGAGGGAGCACCTGCAGCTCGAGCTGCAGAGCCTGCTCGGCTACGAGCCTTCGCGGCCGCTGGAGTTCCTTCGCGAGATCGATCTGCGGACACCGGGCGCGCAAGCGATGATGAACGCCCTGCGGATGATCGACGACGCCTCGCACGACGCGGGCGGACTGCTCGCGCACCCGCTCTCGGCGCAGCGGCTGGAGCAGGTCCTCATCCACAGCCTGCTCTTCGCCCAGCCGCACAACTACTCCGCCGCCCTCGCGGGCCCCACGCCGTCGGTCGGCGTCCAGCCCGTCGCCCACGCGGTCGAGCTCATGCGCGCAGACCTCGCCTACCCGTGGACGGTGGCCGAGCTGGCCGCCGCGGTCGCGGTCAGCGCCCGCGGGCTGCACGAGGGCTTCCGGAGGTCATTGGACGCGACGCCGATGGCGTACCTGCGGAGGCTGAGACTCGAGAAGGTGCGCGAGGAGCTCGTCGTCGCGTCCCCCGGCAGCACGAGCGTCACCGAGATCGCGGCGCGCTGGGGATTCGCCCATCTCGGGCGGTTCGCCGCGGCGTACCGCCGCGAGTACGGAGAGCGCCCATCCGACACGATGCGCGCCGCGAGCGCCCCGGCCGCGACCCGGTGAGAATCCGTCACCGGCGGCCGGCGCGGACCAGGTGCTCGTAGACCAGGCGGACAGCGACGGCGCCCTCGCCCACCGCCGAGGCGACGCGCCGCACTGATCCGCTCCGCACATCCCCCACCGCGAAGACCCCCGGCCGCGAGGTCGCGAACAGGGCTCCGCCGCGTGCGCCGTCGGTGACGACGAACCCCCGGCTGTCGAGCGCGACCGCTCCGTCGAGCCACCGGGTGTGGGGCTCCGATCCGATCAGGACGAACAGCGCGGTCGCCGGGAGCGCACGCTCCTCGCCCGTCGCGACGTCGCGGACGACGACCTCCTCCAGACTCGTCCCGCCGCGCAGCTCGCGGACATCGGTGTTCAGCCACAGGCGCACGCGGTCGGCGTCGCGGATGCGCTCGGCGAGATAGCGCGACATGTCGCGATCCAGCTCGCCGTGCCGGATCACCAGGTGCACCTCCGCAGCGGTGCGCGCCAGGAAGAGCGCCGCCTGACCCGCGGAGTTGCCGCCCCCGACGATCACGACCGCGTCGCCGCGGCACAGACGCGCCTCGAACTCGGTGGCCGCGTAGTACACGCTCGGATCCTCGAAGCGCTCCATGCCCGGCACGTCGAGGCGGCGGAACCTCACTCCCGTCGCGAGCACGACGGCGTGCGCCTCCACCCGCTCTCCGTCGGTCAGCCCGACGGCGTAGTGGCCGTCGACCTGCCCGAGCGACTGCGCCTCGGCCGGGACCAGGAAGGCCGCGCCGAACTTCCGCGCCTGCACCACGGCGCGGTCCGCCAGATCGGCGCCGGATATGCCCGCGGGGAACCCGAGGTAGTTCTCGATCTGGGACGACGTGGCCGCCTGGCCTCCCGTCGCGATCGCGTCGACGACCACGGTGGCCAGTCCCTCCGAGGCCGCCGCCACGGCCGCCGCGAGGCCGGCGGGTCCCGCGCCGACCACCACGAGGTCAGCCGCCTGGCGCGGCGGCGCGTCGGCTCTCAGGCCGAGCATCTCGGCGAGCTCCGCCGTCGGCGGATTGCGCAGCACGGTGCGCCCCTTCCAGACGACGATGGGCGTCTGATCGGGCGGGATGGCGAACGCCCGCAGCGTGCTCTCCGCAGCGGGATCGTCCTCCAGATCGTCCCAGCGGTAAGGGATCCGGTTCCGGCTGGCGAAGTCCCGCAGCCGCCGGGTGTCCACCGAGTAGCGCGAGCCGATGATCCGCAGGCCGACGCCGAGGTCGACGTGGATCGCGCGGCGGAGGATGAACGCCTGCAGGATCAGGTCTCCCAGCGCCCGGTTCTGCGTCACCGCCTCGCGGAGGCCATCGTAGGGGATCTGCAGGACGTCGACGTCGGTCTCGGCCTCGGCGGTGACCACGACGGCCTGCCCCGTCAGCATCGACAGATCACCGACGAAGCGGCCCGGTCCGTGGACGGCGATGACCCGCGGCTGCCCGTCGGGACCGTCCTCCTGGAGCACGCGGACCCGGCCGCTCTCGATGACGAACATCCCGCAGTCGCGGTCGCCCTCGCAGAACAGGGTGGATCCGGCCGTCAGCCGCGTGCGCCTGCCATGCGTCGCCAGGAGCATGATCTGCTCCTCGGCGAGGCGCGGGTACGCACCGAACGTGTCGGGTGTCTCCGGAGGCACGGAGGCGGACTCAGACGAAGGTCTCGTGGACATAGCACCACCTCCAGGACTCCCCCGGCTCGATCGATCGCACGATGACGTGCCCCGACGCGGCGGCGTGTGCGCGCGCGTGGCGCATCGGAGAGGAGTCGCAGCAGCCGATCGCCCCGCAGGTGAGGCACTGCCGGAGGTGCACCCAGGGCGTGCCCAGTCGCAGGCACGCCTCGCATCCCGACGACCGGGGCGGGCCCACGGGTCGAACGAGCGACAGGTGGGGGTCGCCTGTCGCTCGCCCGTCTGGGGCGCTCACGGCGCACCTCCGGGAGCGCCGTCGGTCTCGGCGGAGTCGGCGCCCGGCGAGGCACGCAGGTGCTGTGTCAGCCACGACCGCAGCACGTGGGTCGGAGCCGCACCCACCTGGGTGCCGAGCACGCGTCCCTCGTGGAGGATGATCAGCGTCGGTATCGCCTGGATCTCGAAGCGGCGCCCCACCTGCGGCGCCTCGTCGGCGTTGACCTTGACGAGCTTGACCTTGCCCGCCAGTTCGACCGCCAGCTGCTCGAGCGCCGGGCTGACCATCCGGCACGGACCGCACCACGGCGCCCAGACGTCCACGAGGACCGGGATGCTGGCGGCATCCACCACGGCGGCGAAGTCGGCGTCGGAGGTGTCCACCACCCATGGGAGCGGCTGCCCGCACTTCCCGCAGCGGGGCACTCCCGCTGCCGCCGGCGGCACGCGGTTCTTCGTGCCGCAGTGGGGGCAGACCACCGGTGCGCCGGTCTCCGTCGTCGCGGTGCTCATGCCGCCACCGCCCCGTCACCGGTGCTCTCGGGCGTCTCGGGCGGCACGGGCCTCACGGTCAGCTCGCCGTCCGCGACGTCCACGACGATCACCGCACCCTCGGGCAGATCGCCGCGCACGAGCGCGCGCGCCACGCGCGTCTCCACCTCGCGCGAGATGAACCGCCGCAGCGGCCGCGCGCCGTAGGCGGGGTCGAACCCCTCCTCGGCCAGGTGGCGGCGGGCGGCTTCCGTCGCCTCCAGGGTGATCCGCTGCTCGGCGAGACGCTCCCGCAGCTCGTCGAGCTGGAGGTCGACGATGCGCTCGATCTCGGCGAACGTCAACGGCGTGAAGAGCACGATCTCGTCGATCCGATTGAGGAACTCCGGCCGGAAATGCGCGCGCAGCGCGGCCATCACCAGCGAGCGCGCCTCCGGCTCGACCTCGCCGTGCGTCGTCACCCCTTCCAGCAGGTACTCCGAGCCGAGGTTCGACGTCATGATGATCACCGTGTTGCGGAAGTCGACCGTGCGACCGTGGGAGTCGGTGAGGCGCCCGTCGTCGAGCACCTGCAGCAGGATGTTGAAGACGTCGACGTGGGCCTTCTCGATCTCGTCCAGCAGGACCACCGAGTAGTGCCGGCGCCGCACCGCCTCGGTCAGCTGCCCGCCTTCCTCGTAGCCGACGTAGCCCGGCGGAGCGCCGACCAGGCGACTGACCGTGTGCCGCTCCTGATACTCGCTCATGTCGATCCGGATGATGTTCTCCTCGCTGTCGAAGAGCGCTTCCGCGAGCGCCTTCGCCAGCTCGGTCTTGCCGACTCCGGTGGGGCCGAGGAACACGAACGAGCCGATGGGACGTGTCGGGCTCTTGATCCCCGACCGCGCCCGCACGACGGCGTCGGTCACGAGCTGCACGGCTTCGTCCTGGCCGATCACCCGTTCGTGGAGCACGTCGTCGAGGCGGAGGATCTTCGCCCGCTCCCCCTCCTGCAGCCGGCTGACCGGGATGCCGGTCCACTGGGCGACGATCGAAGCGATCTCGTCGGCCGTGACGACCTCCCGCAGGAGCCGCCGCGTCCCCTGCTTGACCTCGAGGCGCTCCTCGCTCGACGCGAGCCGGCGTTCCAGCTCCGGAAGCTTGCCGTGACGCAGGCTGGCCGCCCGATTGAGGTCGTAGTCGCGCTCGGCGCGCTCGCTCTCGGACCGCACCTGCTCGATCTCCCGCCGCAGCGCCTGCACCTCCCGCAGCGCTTGACGCTCCGATTCCCACTCGGCGCGCATCGCGTCCGCCTCGGCCTTGAGGTCGGCCAGTTCCCTGCGCAGCTCCTCGAGCCGGCGGCGGCTGGCGGCGTCGGTCTCCAGGGCGACGGCCGCCTCCTCGATCTCCAGGCGGGTGACGCGGCGGGTGAGCTCGTCCAGCTCGGCCGGCATCGAGTCGATCTCGGTGCGGAGCATCGCGCACGCCTCGTCGACGAGGTCGATGGCCTTGTCGGGCAGGAAGCGCTCCGTGATGTAGCGATGACTGAGACTGACGGCCGCGACGAGGGCCCCGTCGTGGATCTTCACCCCGTGGAACACCTCGAACCGCTCGCGCAGACCGCGGAGGATCGACAGCGCGTCCTCGACGCTCGGCTCCTCGACGAGCACCGGCTGGAACCGTCGCTCCAGGGCGGCGTCCTTCTCGATGTGCGTCCGGTACTCGTCGAGCGTGGTCGCACCGATCAGGTGCAGCTCGCCGCGAGCGAGCATGGGCTTGAGCATCTGCCCGGCGTCCATCGCCCCCTCCGTCGCCCCGGCGCCGACCACGGTGTGCAGCTCATCGACGAACAGCAGAATCCCGCCCTCGGCGGCGAGCACCTCGTTGAGGACCGCCTTCAGCCGCTCCTCGAACTCGCCGCGGTACTTCGCGCCGGCGACCAGTGCCGCGAGGTCGAGGGCGAACACCGTCTTCCCCCGCAGTCCCTCCGGGACGTCGCCGTTGTGGATGCGCTGCGCGAGCCCCTCGACGATCGCCGTCTTGCCGACACCGGGCTCGCCGATCAGCACCGGATTGTTCTTGCTCTTGCGCGACAGGATCTGGACGGTGCGACGGATCTCCGCGTCCCGGCCGATGACCGGCTCCAGCCGTCCCGCGGCCGCATCGGCGACGAGGTCGCGACCGTACTTGGCGAGCGCCTCGTAGGTTCCCTCGGGCGTGGCGGAGGTGACCCGCTGCGATCCCCGCACCGCCGTGAGCGTCGTGAGGAAGGTGTCCCGGGTGATCCCGTGCTGGGCGAGGATCCGGCCGGCGGCGGACCCGGAGCCTTCGTCCAGGAGCGCGACGAGCAGATGCTCGACCGACACGTACTCGTCCGTGAGCCGCTTGGCCTCCCGGTCGGCGGCATCGAGCAGACGGTTCAGGCGCTGCGTCACGTACACCTTGCCGGGCTCGACCCCCGAACCGGTCACCCGGGGTCGGCGCCCGCTCGGGCGAGGAGGGGCAGCACGAGGCCGCCGTTCTGCTCGAGCAGCGCCAGCAGCAGATGCTCGCCGTCCACCTCCTGGTGCCCGAACCGCAGCGCGGTGGTCTGCGCATCGTGCAGTGCTTCCTGGGACTTCTGCGTGAGTCGGTTCAGGTCCATGGTGGTCCCCCTTCTGAGCGCGAGCGCCGGTGCGATCTCTCGAGTTCGGAGATCCGGTCGAGCAGGTCGAGCACGAGTCCGAGTGAGGAGTAGGTGAGGTTCAGCCGCAGGTGCACGCGCTGGATCCTCGCCATCTCGCGCACCTGCGACGGCGCGAACCAGATGCTCCCGTCGGCGTCGAGGTCTCGCTCGAGCAGGCCCAGCGCCACCAGGCGCCGGATCACGTCGGGGTGCACCCCGGTGATGCGCGCGTAGCTGTCCAGGCTCAGGCGGAACGGCCGAGCGAGCGGCCGCAGCCTGCCGCCGGCGGGGTCCGGCGACGGTGTCTCACCGGTCATGGTCGGCTCCTCGGGTCGAAAGCGGATGCGGCACGCAGCTGCTCGAACAGGGCGCGTTCCTCGGTCGACGGCGAGGCGGGCATCCGGATCTGCACCTCGGCGTACAGGTCCCCCGGCTTGCCGCGCGTGTTGGGGAGCCCTCGCGCCTTCAGCCGCAGGCGCCGGTGACTGGAGGTCCCCGCCGGTACCCGGAGGGTGGCGTCGCCTCCGGGCGTCTGCAGGGGAAGGGACGCGCCCAGGGCCGCCTCCCACGGGGCGACGGGCAGCATGACGTGGAGGTCACGGCCCTCGACGCGGTAGCGCGCGTGGGGGGCGATGCGGACGGTGAGATAGAGGTCGCCGGGCTCCGCGCCGCCGATGCCCTGACCGCCCTGCCCCCGCAGCCGGATGCGCTGTCCGTCGACGACGCCGGCGGGGATGACGACGTCGATCGTGCGACGCCCTCCCGCCCCGCCGAGGGACGCGTCCGACCCGCTGATCGTGAGCGTCCGCCGGGTCCCGCCGTACGCTTCCTCGACCGTCACCTCGACCTCCGCCTCCTGATCGGAGCCGGCCACCGGACCCCACCCCGCCCGGCCCGGGCCGCGCGCGCCGAACATGCCCCCGAGCAGGTCTTCGATGTCCACGTCGCCGCTCGCGTACCGGAAGTCGCCACCGGCCCCGGCCCCGCCCCACCCCCGGGAGCGTCCGCCGCCGGATCCGGCGCCCTGGGATGCGCGCGCCCGTCGGTACGCGGCCGGGTCCACGTCAGGGCTGACCCGGCGGAAGTCCGGGCCGAACGCGTCGTAGCGACTGCGCTGGTCGGGATCGGAGAGAACGTCGTACGCCTCGGAGAGCTCCTTGAACTCGTCCTCCGCACCCGGGTCCTTGTTGACGTCGGGGTGCAGCCTGCGGGCACGCTTCCGGTAGGCCCGTTGGATCTCCGACTGGTCGGCATCGCGGGAGACGCCGAGGACCTCGTAGGCGTCCCTGGGCATCAGGGGCTCCGCGTCGCCACGATCACCGAGGCCGGCCGGAGCGTCTCCTCGTCGGTTCCGTAGCCGGGGCGGAGGACCCGCGCGATCGTGCCGGGCACGATGTCGACGTCGACGACCGTGCCGACCGCCTCGTGGCGGAACGGGTCGAAGGGCGTGCCGACCTCGTCGTCGCGGCGCGGGTAGCCGACGTCCGCGAGCACGCCCAGGGCCTGCTGCAGCACGGACCGCACGCCCTCGACGATGTCGCGAGGATCGGAGGCGGCGTGCTCGAGGGCGCGCTCGAGGTTGTCGAGCACCGGCAGCCAGCGGGAAGTCGCCGTGGCCCGCTCCTGCTCGCGCGCGCGGGCGACGTCCTTGACGCAGCGCTTGCGGACGTTGTCGAGCTCGGCAGCGGTCCGCCGCCACGCGTCGTCGAGCTCGGCGATCCGCCGCGCTCCGTCTTCCCCTCCGGCCTCGGCGGCGGCCTCCGCCGCCTCGCGCGCCGGCTCGTCCTGCCCCGCCGGCCCATCCTGACCCGCGAGTCCCTCCTGCCCCGACATGACGACGACCTCAGTGCGCCGTGAACTCGGCGTCGATCACATCGTCCGCGTCGCCCGGACCGGTGCCGGCGGACGCGGGTCCCGGTCCCGCCTCCGAGGCGCGCGGCGACATGCTGAGCGCCTGCGCGATCTGATGGAGCTCCCCCGTCAGCGAGCGCAGCCGTTCGATCGGCGTCTGCTCGTCCAGCGCGGTGCGCGCCTCGCTGACCAGCAGCTCCGCGCGGGCCCGCTCGTGCTCGGCGACCGCCTCGCCCGCCTCGGAGAGCTGCCGCTGCACGCGGTACGCCACGGAGTCGAGCTCGTTGCGGGCGTCGACGAGTTCGCGCAGCTGCGCGTCCTCGCTGCGGTGCGACTCGGCATCCGAGACCATGCGGTCGATCTCCTCGGGGGTCAGGGTCGAGGTCTCGCTGATGGTGACCTGCTGCTCGGCGCCGGTGTCCTTGTCCTTCGCCGAGACGTGCAGGATGCCGTTCGCGTCGATGTCGAACGTCACCTCGATCTGCGGCTCGCCGCGAGGGGCGGGCCGGATGTCCTCGAGTCGGAAGCGCGCGAGCGCACGGTTGTCACTCGCCCGCTCGCGCTCGCCCTGGAGGACCACCACGTCCACCGCCTGCTGCTCGTCCTCAGCCGTGCTGAAGACCTCCGTGCGTCGTGCGGGGATGGTGGTGTTCCGGTCGATCACCTTCGTCATGACCCCGCCCTGGGTCTCCAGCCCCAAGGAGAGCGGGGTGACGTCCAGCAGCAGGACGTCCTTGACGTCGCCCTTGATGATCGCGGCCTGGACGGCGGCGCCGAGGGCGACCACCTCGTCGGGGTTGACGGTCATGTTCGGCTCTCTGCCGCCGGTCATCCGGCGCACCAGGCCCTGGACGGCAGGGATGCGGGTCGAGCCGCCGACGAGGATCACCTCGTCGATGTCGTCGGCGGTGACCTTCGCGTCGGCCAGCGCCTGCGTGACGGGGCCCATGCAGCGCTCGACGAGATCCGCCGTCAGCTGGTCGAACGTCGACCGCATCAGGGTGACGTTCAGATGCTTGGGCCCGGACGCGTCGGCGGTGACGAAGGGGAGGTTCACCGCCGTCTGGGTCACGGAGGACAGATCGACCTTGGCCTTCTCGGCCGCCTCGAACAGGCGCTGCAGGGCCTGCGGATCCTGCCGCAGATCGATCCCCGTGTCCTTCTTGAACTCATCGGCCAGGTGGTCCACGATCCGCCGGTCGAAGTCGTCGCCGCCGAGGTGGGTGTCCCCAGACGTCGAGCGCACCTCGACCACGCCGTCGCCCACGGTCAGCACGCTGACGTCGAAGGTGCCGCCGCCGAGGTCGAAGACGAGGATCGTCTCGTTCTCGAGCTTCTCCATCCCGTAGGCCAGAGCCGCGGCGGTGGGCTCGTTGATGATGCGCAGCACGT
>Ga0160437_1001230_pt1 | contig 11894 bp, 11 predicted proteins | sample HID1975I_E0MG_FD_108227 | JGI IMG/M metagenome (GOLD analysis project Ga0160437, IMG submission 108227) | Enriched soil microbial communities from UW Madison campus, WI, USA - HID1975I_E0 MG | ecosystem: Environmental > Terrestrial > Soil > Unclassified | place: USA: Madison, Wisconsin... | reverse complement strand
GCCGCCCAGCGGCCGCACCAGGAACGAGATCGCGAATGTCGCCAGCGCGAAAAGCGTCGCTTCGGCGGCCTCGCCAGGGAACAGCGCGGCGGAGATATAGCTGACGCCATAGGCATAGATGCCATAGTCGAACCACTCGGTGGCATTGCCGATCGCGGATGCGGCGATGGCGCGGTGCAGTACGGCCGGCGAAGTCTGGTCGGTCATTCAAGAGTGCTTTCGTCCGAGGCCACCGGGTCGAGCGCGGCGGACATGGGCGTGGTGCGCGGCAGCACGACGTAGGTTTCCTGGAGATGGCCGGGGACCGGCTCGGAGCGGACCTGTCGCCACAGGCCGAATGCCAGCGCGGCGCCGGCGCAGGCGGCAACGAAGAGGAACAGCCCGGCCGTTCCCAGCAGGGTCATCGCCAGCGCCCCCAGCGAGGGGCCGATGGCGGCGCCCAGCGAATAGAGCAGCACCAGCCCGCCGCTGGCGGCGACGCGCTGCTCGGCCGAGAGGTGGTCGTTGGTATGGGCGACGCAGAGCGGATAGAGCGCGAAGCTGAGGCCGCCCCACAGCGCGCCGAACGTCAGCAGCGGCAGGTTGCCCTCGGTCAGGGCGATGGCGAGGCTGGCGGCCAGCGTGCCGGCGAAGGCCATCACGATCACCATGCGCCGGTCCATCCGGTCGGACAGGCGGCCCAGCGGCCATTGCAGCGCCACGCCGCCCATGATGACGACGCTCATGAACAGCGCGGTCGCGGAAAGGTCCAGCCCCGAGCGCCGGGCATAGACCGCGCCCATCGCGTAGAAGGCGCCGAGCATGATCCCGGTCAGGAAAGCGCCGACGATCCCCAGCGGCGAGACCGCGTAGAGTTCGCGGAACGAGAGCGAGGAGGCTTCCCCCGGCGCGGGTGCGGCGATGCGGGTCAGCACCACGGGCACGGCGGCGAGCGAGATCAGGATCGATCCCACCATCAGCGGCATCGTCGATGCCGCGCCGCCGAGGTTGAGCGTGAACTGCCCGATCGCCTGCCCGCCATAGAGTGCGATCATATAGCCGGCCAGCACGCTGCCGCGCCCGGCGCCTTCGGCCCGTTCGTTCAGCCAGCTTTCCAGGCAGACGTAGATGCCTGCCAGGCAGATTCCGTCCGTGAAGCGCAGCAGGCCCCAGAACGGCACGTCGCGGTGGATGGCATAAGCCAGCGTGCTGGCGCTCAGCACGGCCACGAAAGCGGCGAAGGCGCGGATGTGGCCGATGCGGCGCAGCAGCGACGGCGCACGCATGGAGCCTGCGACCAGTCCTGCGAAATAGGCGGTGCCGACCAGGCCGATCGCCAGGGTGCCAGACCCCCCGCGCTCCAGGCGCACGCTGACGAGCGTGTTCATGAAGCCGCCGCCCGCCATCAGCACGAAGATGGCGAGCAGCAGGCTGCGCACGGGGAGGATGGCTTTCAGCATGATCAATCAAGCGATCAGGCGGCAGCCAGTTCCTGGGTTCCGGCTGGTTCCGGGGTTCCGCCCACCGGGGCGGCGGCGCCGCCTTCGACCAGCGCCTTGTGCAGCACCCGCACCGCCTGGTCGAAAGCCTCGACCGCGACGATGAACTGCACGTCGACATTGCGGATCTGGTGCTGCATCGCGGCCATGCCGATCCCGGCCTCGGCCATCGCCATCAGCGCGCGCGGGACCAGGCCCGGCTCCGCAAGGTCGCTGCCGATCACCGAGACCATCGCCACCGGCTGCACCGTCACGGCGGCGCCGGGCCAGTGCGCCTCGATGTCCGCGACGATGGCGGCCATCTGCGCCGGACTGGTGCCCGAGAGGTAGTGCGTGATGGTGTTGGCGTTGGAGCTCTTGCTGACGATCCACGCCCCGTGGCGGGTCAGCGCCTCCAGGATCGCGGCGTCGTAGCCCTTCTCGCCGACCATGTCCTGTTCGAACACCTGCAGCGCCTGGACCGAGGCCAGCCCGGTGACGATCTCCACGCGCGGACGGTCGGAAACGTAGTCGCCGCAGATCAGCGTGCCGCCGTCGTGCCGGTCGAACGTATTGCGCACCCGCAGCGGGATGCCGGACTGGCGCAGGCCCCGCCCGGCCCGCGGGTGGATGGCCTCCATGCCCAGGTTGGCAAGCTGGTCCGCCACGTCGTAGTTGGTGCGCCCGATCTTGCGCGCCACCGTTTCGCCCACCAGGCGCGGATCGGCGCTGGAAAGGTGGAACTCCTTGTGGATGATCGCCTCGCGCGCCTGCGTCAGCACGGCGATGCGGGAGAAGGTCATTTCCGAATAGCCGCGCGCATAGCGGCGCACCATGCCGCCCTCGCAGCCCGCATAGCCGGTGACGATGGGCATCTGCCTGGCAAGGTCGATCGGCGCCATGGCCTCGACGATGCGCTCGTCCAGGCTGCGCATGTCCGCGTGGTCCCAGAGCGTCAGGTCGACGAAGACCGCGTTCACGCCCCGGTCGCGCAGCATCAGCGCGGTGGAGTGCGCCGAATGCGCCTCGCCCAGACCGGCCAGCATCTCGCGCACGGTGGTCATCTGGTCCTTCAGGCAGAAGCGACCATGCGCGCGCAGGCGGTCGAGATCGTCCAGGCAGGTTTCCAGCGCGGCGATGCGCATGGCCACGAAGGCATCCGCTTCCTCCCGGCTGGCGGAGCGCGCGAACATCTCGGCATTGCGCGCCCACATCGCGCCCATCACGTCCGCCAGGGCGGAGCGCCAGGCGCCGGGCACTTCGTTGCGGATGAAATGGGCATGGACGCCGGGCTCGCCCGACTTCTTGTGCTCCAGCAGCAGGTCGGTCATCCCGGCATAGGCCGAGACCACGAAGATCCGGTTGTAGAGGTCCGCGCCCTTGCGGCCGGCGACCAGCACGTTGTCGAACACCGTGGAGGTGGCCGCCATCGAGGTGCCGCCGATCTTCTCGACGGAATGGGTCCGGTTCATGCGGCTTCTCCTTCGAGGATGCCGGAAACCGGCGTGATCGTCTTCACCTCGCGCGCGGCGATGAAGTCCGGACGCGGAGTGGCGGCGGCGAAGGGCGCTTCGAGCCGGTTGCTCACGGCGTTGTAGACCAGGAAGGCATTGGCGCGCGGGAAGGGCGTGATGTTGCCATTGGACCCGTGCATGGTGTTACAGTCGAACACGATGACCGTCCCCGGCTTGCCGGTGGGCGAGACGATGCCCTGGCGGTGCGCCAGCTGGGCCAGCGTATCTTCATCGGGCACGCCGTATTCCTGCTTGCGCAGCGACGCGCGGTAGTGGTCTTCCGGCGTCTCGCCCACGCAGGCGATGAAGACGTGCTGCGATCCGGGCATGACCATCAGCGGGCCGTTGTGAGGCGTGTTTTCCGCCAGCAGCACCGACATCGACAGCGCGCGCATGCGCGGCATGCCATCCTCGGCGTGCCAGGTCTCGAAGTCGGAGTGCCAGTAGAACTCCTTGCCCTTGAACCCCGGCTTGTAGTTCAGCCGCGACTGGTGGATGTAGACCTCGTCGTCCAGCAGGTAGCTGGCGACGCCGGCCAGCCGCGCGTCGGCGGCCAGGCGGCCCATGGTCTCGCTCTGCTCGTGGATCTCGAAGATCGAGCGGATCTCGCGGCTGCCGGGCTCGGCGATGACGGTTTCGTCCTTCAGGCCCGCCGGGTTGCCCAGGAGGCGGCCGGTCTCGGCCTGGAGCGCGGCCATTTCGGCCTCGGAAAACACGTCCTCCAGCACCAGATAGCCGTCACGGTCGAACTGGGCGATCTGCTCGGCGCTGAGCGGTGCGCCGGGCTGCCATTCGCGGCGCGCGACGGGTTCGTCGCGGGGAAAGAGCTGCGGCTGCGCGGCGCAGCGGGTGGGATAATGATCCTGCATCGTCTGGCCTTCCTCCTCAGTCCGTGAGGGCCGGCTCGCCGGCATCTTCACTGGCGTCGGCGGGATAGGCGCCGCTTTCGTCATGAACCTCGCGTCCGGTGACGGGCGGGCTGAACACGCAGGCGCAGAGGATGTCCTCGGTGGGCCGCACGATGTGCTTGTCGTTCTGGTTGAGCGCGTACATCACGCCGGCCTTCAGCTCATGATTCAGGCCGGTGCCCAGGTCCTCGATGGTCCCGGCGCCCTTCAGCACCAGCACGGCTTCCAGGTGGTTCTGGTAGTGCATGTGCAGTTCCTCGCCCGCGAACATCGTCGTGACGTGGAACGAGAAGCCCATGCCGTCGTCCTTGAGCAGCAGCCGGTCGGAGTGCCAGCCATTGGACTCGACGTGGCGGTCGGACTTGCGGATTTCCTTGAGTTGGCGAACGATCATATGGTCAATTCCTGTAAATCTGTGCCTCTAGTTCGAGGCGATCTGGAAGGGTGCTCAGGCAGCGACACCGAGCGGGCGCTTCACCGGGGCGATCGCCTCGGCCAGCGCGGTTTCCAGGATGTCGAGGCCCGCATTCAGCGTGGCATCGTCGATCACGAGCGGGGCGAGCACCTTGACGATCTCGTCATGCGCGCCGCTGGTCTCGATGATCAGGCCGGCATCGAAGCAGGCGCCGGTGATGCGGGCGGCGATCTCGCCGCTGCCCACGTCGATGCCGCGCATCATGCCGCGCCCGCGGGTCGAGAGACCATGGCGGTCGGCCATGCGCTCCAGCCGGCCTTCGAGGATGCCGCCGCGGCGGGCGACGTCGTCGGCAAAGGCGGGATCGGCCCAGAATTCGCGCAAGGCCGCCGTGGCGGTGACGAAAGCGTGGTTGTTGCCGCGGAACGTGCCGTTGTGCTCGCCCGGCGCCCAGATATCGAGGTCGGGGCGGATCAGGGTGAGCGCGAAAGGCAGGCCCATGCCCGAAAGCGACTTGGCCAGGGTGACGATATCCGGCGTGAAGCCCATGCCCTCGAAGCTGAAGAACCCGCCGGTGCGGCCGCAGCCGGCCTGGATGTCGTCGACGATCAGCAGCGCGCCGTGCTTCCGGGCGAGCGCGGCGATCTTGCGCAGCCAGCCGGGGCTGGCGGCGTTGAGGCCGCCTTCGCCCTGCACCGTCTCCACCAGGAAGGCGGCCGGCGCATCGAGACCGCTCGACGGGTCGGACAGGCGCTGTTCCAGCAGGTCCGCGGTATCCACGCCCTCGCCATAGTAGCCGTCGAAAGGCTCGTGGCTGACATGGTTGAGCGGCACGCCCGCGCCGCCGCGCTTGCCGGCATTGCCGGTGCAGGCCAGCGCGCCCAGCGTCATGCCGTGGAAGCCGTTGGTGAAGGCCACCACCATCTCGCGGCCGGTCACCTTTCGCGCCAGCTTGATCGCGGCTTCCACCGCATTGGTGCCGGTCGGCCCGGTGAACATCATGCGATAGTCCAGCCCGCGCGGCTCCAGCACGACATCCTCGAAAGTGCGGAGGAACTCGGTCTTGGCGTCGGTGTGCAGGTCCAGCGCGTGAGTCACGCCGTCACCGGCGATGTAGTCCACCAGCGCGGCCTTGAGCACGGGATGGTTGTGGCCGTAGTTCAGCGAGGAGCAGCCCGAAAGGAAGTCGAGATAGCGGCCGCCCGCATTGTCGTGCATCCACACGCCCTGCGCCTTGCCGAACTGGCGCGGCATGGAGCGGGAATAAGTACGCACGGCGGATTCGCGGCGCTCGTAGATTTTCGTGTCGGGCGCGGCGGCGCTCGGCATGGGCATCTTGGTCATGTCAGGGTTCCCCTGTTCAGGATTGGGCGGACGGCAGGGGCGCGATGCTCGCCTGCCATTCCGTGTCGTGCGCACCGGCAAAGTGCGCGTCGCGCTCGAAGCGCGGCGATTTCGAAAGCTGCGCGCCGTGGCGGCGCGCGAAGGCCGTGAACAGCGCCCAACTGGCGGCATTGTCCTCGGTGATGGTGGTGGTCAGCGTGGTGGCGCCGCGCACGGCGGGCCGGGTCAGCAGGGCATCGAGCATGCGTCCTGCCAGTCCCTCGCCGCGGGCCGAGGCGGCCACGGCCACCTGCCACACGAAAAGACGCTCGGGATGCGAAGGCGGGCGATAGCCGGAGATCCAGCCGACGGCCTGCCCATCCCGCTCCGCAAGCACGCAAGTATCGGCAAAATCGCTGCACTGGAGCAGGTTGCAATAGGCCGAGTTGGGATCGAGCGGCGGGGAAGCCGCGATCAGGGCCGTGACGGCGGGGCCGTCTTCGGCAGTGGGGCAACGCAGGTGCAGCGGCGCTTTGGCCACGTCTTCCTGCGGCGCGTTCTCGGGGCCCCCGGAAAGATCCCGGAGGCTTGCCTCGTTCGCATTCAAATCTAAGATTACTTCACCCTCCGAAGCACATCGTTGTGCTTGGCTATTGCCTCATAGTGACTGCGCTTGCGGCGAAACATACTGATTCGGCGCGGCATTGCAACAGCCCACCGGGGGAATGGTTCCAGAGACCCTGCCGTTTCATGTCGCAAATCTTCCATATCCGAAGCATATTCACACTTGGCGCAAAGCCCCGTCAAAGCTAGCTGTCGGGCATGGAATCGGACCTCACGCCAGCGGCGCTGACGGCGCTGCGAAAAATTATCGACGCCGCCGATCTGGATAACCGGAAAATGGCCGCCGCGACCGGTCTCACCCCGTCGCAGGGCCTGGTCCTGCGCCAGATCTGCGGGCACGAGTCGATCACACCCGGTGCGGTCGCAACCGCGCTGCGGTTCGGCCAGGCGACGATCACCAATATCGTCGACCGGCTGGTCGCCGGCGGCCTGGTCACGCGCACCCGCAGCCTGACGGACAAGCGGCAGATGCTGCTGCAGGCGACGGACGAGGGTCGCGAGAAGCTGCGCGCCTCCCCGTTTCCGCTGCAACTGCGCTTCAGCCAGGGCTTCGGCGCGCTGGAGCGGTGGGAGCAGGCCATGCTGCTGGCCGCGCTGGAGCGGCTCGATGCCCTGCTCACCCCCGGCCGGGGCGAAGAGACGCCGCCCCCGGCGCGCTAGGCTCCTCCGCTAGATCCGGAACGTCAGGTAGGCGGCGGCATAGAACAAGTCGCGCCCCGGCTTGAACTTCTCCGAAACATCGCCGTAGATCGTGTAGAAGCCGAGCGTTGTGAAGGGGTTGAGCGCATAGCGCCCGGCCGCCGTGGCACGCTTTCCGAAGAAGCGGGAATCGGTCTCGTCGGCGCGGCGCAGCACTTGCCCGCCCAGCGAATAGACGCCGTCGTGGATCGAGGTGCGCCACAGCCCTGCCGCCGAGAAGTCGAGCGTCAGCTTCGCGGTCGGCTGGAGCGTCAGCATCGGCTGGAAGATCGTCAGGTTATGCGGCCCGAGGTCGCCGTTGTAAGTGAGCGGCTTGGGGAACAGCGGTCCGTAGGTTCCGGCCTTGCCGTCGCCGGGATTGCGGTCGCCCGAGCCCACGTCGACGCGCAGGGCCAGTTTGGGCTTCCACCCTCCCTGCCAGCCGTGAGCGATGGTGCCGGTGACGTAGTAGGCATCGATGTCGAGGTTCCCGAACGAGCCCCATTGCCGGATGCCCTCCACATCGACGCTCCAGGCATCGGCCTTCCCGGCATAGCGCAGCGAGAGCGTGCGGCGCCGGTCGCGCGCGGCGGGCGCGGTGGCGAAGGACACGCTGGCGCGGTCGGAGGAAACGAACAGCATTTCGGCCCGGCCGGTATGGCTTCCGGCGCCAAAAGTGCGTCCGGCGTGGAGCCCGGTCAGGTCGTAGTCGTGGTTGGTCTCGTCGTCGAAGGTGCCCAGCTTTTCCAGCACCGCATGGCCGGTGAGGAAGCCGCCGTCCCACGGGCCCATCGTGCCCATCACGCGCAGGAGGTCCAGCGAGCGGCGGGTATTGGCGCCTTCGCGCATGTCGAACACGGTCTGGTTGCCGATGCCGATTTCCTGGCGGCCGAAGCGCGCGGTGATCCGCGCCGTGCCGACCGGCACATGCGCCTCGACGAAGGCCTGGTTGAAGTCCAGACGCCCTTCCTCGATCGGCGCGACCACGGAATCGAGCCCGGTGCTGGTGGCGTGCTCCAGGTCCACGAAGGCGCGGAACAGGCCCTCGACCTGGAGGTCGCCCCAGACGCGGGTGCGCTGCTGGAAGTTGCCGTCGTCATCCTGCGGACCGCGTCCCCAGCGTTCGCCGATGCGCAGCTCGGGCCGCAGGCGCAGCTCTCCGCCGAGCGAGGCATACGTATTGCCCGCCAGCGGAATGTACTTGATCCGGGTCCAGAGATTGGCGTCGCGCACGGCGCGGAAGCTGGAATAGTCCTCGTCATGGTTGATCGGCTTGAAGGCCGGCTTGGGCGCCTTGGGGCGGTTCGGACTTTGCGGCGGCGCGATCTCGGTCGCGGCGGTCTGTGTCGCGGCAGGCGCCTCGGCGGGGGCTTGCGCCGACACCGGCGCGGGAACGTCCGCAGGCACCTGCGCAGCGGCTGCGGTCAGGGCATGCGCCATGATCTGGAACATCGATACTCTCCCGTTTTTTCGTTTGTTCTGAAGGGGGCGACCCAGTCGCAGCCGCTATGTCATCGTCTTGCGGCGAAAGTCTGGAGCATGTGCACGGCCAGCCCGAAGACCAGGCCCCAGAAGGCGGAGCCGAGGCCCGCCAGTGTCATGCCCGAGGCGCTGACCGCGAAAGTGACGAGCGCCCCGTCGCGGCCCTGCTCCGCGCGCAGGGCCGTGCTGAGCGAGCCGGAGACGACCGGAAACAGCGCCAGCCCGGCCAGCGCGGCGATCAGGGTCTTGGGCAAAGTGGCGAACAGGGCCAGCACGGTCGCCGCGAAAGCGCCGAAGATCAGGTAGGTCACGCCGCCCGCGATCCCCGCGAGATAGCGCTTCGCCGGATCGGGGTGCGCGTCCGGCCCGAGGCAGATCGCGGCGGTGAAGGCCGCCAGATTCAGGCCGTGGCAGCCGAACGGGGCCATCAGGATCGAGCCTATGGCGCTGGCCGAGACGATCGGGCGCGCCGGCGGGGTCTCGTAGCCCGCGGCGCGCAGGACGGCGATGCCGGGAAGGAACTGCCCGGTCAGCGCCACGACCGCCAGCGGCAGGGCGATGCTGGCGGTGGCGGCCCAGTCGAACCGGGGCGTGGTCCAGACCGGCACGGTCAGGCGGGGGGTGCCGATGGTGCCCGAAAGGCCGCCGTCCAGCATGGTCAGCACCACGCCCGTCACCAGCACGGCGACGACGGCATAGCGCGGGGCGAGCACGCGCCCGGCGAAGAAAGCGGCGATCATCGCGATCACCATGACCGGCGCGGAGGGGACGGCGCCGATCATGTCGATCACGAAGCGGAACAGGATGCCGGCCAGCATGGCGGCGGTGATCGCGGCGGGCAGGCGCTTCATCAGCCGGTCGAACGCGCCCGAAGCGCCTACCGCCAGCACCGCGAGGTTGGCGACGATATAGGCGCCCACGGCCGTGGCGAAGTCGGTCTGGGGCAGCATCGTCACCAGCAGCGCAGAACCTGGCGCCGACCACGCCACCACGATCGGCACGCGCCAGCGCCAGCTCAGCACGATGCCCAGCACCCCGCTGCCGATCGAGATCGCCCAGATCCACGAGGCGACGACCGCCGGCTCCAGCCCTTGCGCGGCCTGGAACACGATCACCAGCGGTCCGGCGTAGGATATAGTGGTGGCGATGATCCCGGCGACGATAGCCGGGATCATCGATGTCTGGCCTTGTGCCGGGAGCGTCTCGATGGTGGTGGTCATGATCGTCCGTTCACGCCGCCAGGGCGTAGGCTTCCCGGCTGCGCTGCTGGCGGCGGCTCACCATGTAGAGCGCGGTCGCCAGTACGGAGACGAGGCCCGGAATGGAGAAGGCGAGGAAGTTGAGCGCCATCGGCAGTTCCGCCGCGAGCAGCAGTCCGCCGAGCATCGGCCCCACGATCGCGCCGACCCGGCCCATTCCCGAGGCCCAGCCCAGTCCGGTGGAGCGCACGGAGAGGCTGTAGAACTCCGCGACGCTGGCATAGAGCAGGATCTGCGTGCCGGTGGTGCCGGCGCCGGCGATGAAGATCAGCAGATAGAGCACCGGCATGGCGCTGTTCAGGCCGAGCAGGGCGATGCAGAGCGCGCCCAGGGCGAAATAGGCCATGACCACGCGGGGCAGCCCGAAACGGTCTGCCAGGCGCCCGCCCATGATCGCGCCGAACATGCCGCCGAAATTGAGCGCGAGCAGGAACGAGAGGCTGGAACCCAGGCTGTATCCGGCGCTGCGCATCAACTGCGGCAACCACGAACCCAGCGCATAGACCATCAGCAGGCAGCAGAAGAAGCACAGCCACATGGACAGCGTGCCCAGCGTGCGGTCATGCCGGAACAGTTCGCCCACCGAGGCGCGCCCCGTGTCGGCCTCGCGCAGGACCAGCGGCGCGCCGGAGGCGGCCTCGGGGGAGAGCTGGCGAAGGATCGCGCGGGCCTTGTCCTGCTCGCCCTTGCGCACCAGGAAGCCGACCGATTCCGGCAGGCCGCGCAGGATCAGCGGAAGCAGTGCCAGCGGCACGGCGGCGGCCAGGAACATCGCCTGCCAGCCGAACCGGGGCAGCAGCCAGATGCCCAGGCCCGCCGCGACCATGCCGCCCACGGCATAGCCGCTGAACATCAGCGCCACGAGCGTGCTGCGCATCCGCCTGGGGGCATATTCGTTGGTGAGCGCAACGGCATTGGGCATCAGCCCTCCGCAGCCCAGGCCCGCGGCGAAGCGCAGCACGCCGAACATCGTCGGCGTCGTCACGAAGCCGTTCAGGAAGGTCGCGGCGCTGAACAGGGTGAAGCAGAGGGTGATGCACTTCTTGCGGCCGATCCGGTCACCCATCGGTCCGAACAGAAGCGCGCCGGACATCATGCCGAACAGCGCCCAGCTTGCCAAAGAACCGGCTTGCGGTGCGGTAAGTTGCCACTGCTCCATCAGCTTGGGGAGCACGACTCCGTAAATGAATACGTCGTAGCCATCGACTATAAGCAGCAATGCGCAGGCTATAATTATCTTGAGGTGCAGATTTCCGAATCTGGCTTCGTCGACAAGACGACTTACATCGATACCTTGCATATCGATTCCTCTCCCATTTCACGTTGTGTGATTTTCCGGGAAAGTGAATGACCTGCAGGGGTTCAACAAATACCGTTTAAGTCCGATGCGAATACGCAGCGGGTATCGCCGGAAACGCGCCGGTCACAATTCCTCGCTCAGCGCGGCGGGCACGTCGTAGCCCCACTGCGCATATTGCCGCGCGATCACCGCGGCCATGAGCGCCAGTTCGGGAGAGCGGTCTCCCGGGCGGTGGCTCATGATGATGGGGGAGGTGGCCGGTTCCACCAGTTCGCGGAAGGCGACATCGTGGCTGCGCGCGCGGCGCACCGATTCCGGGACGATGGCCATGCCTTCCTCCGCCGCGACGAGGCCGATGGCGATCTGCAGTTCGCGCGCCTCGTGCACGATGCGCGGCTCTATCGAATGGTCGCGGAACAGCGAGATCACCTGGTCGGCATAGCTGGGGCGGGGCGCGCGCGGATAGATGATCTGCGGCTCATCGGCCAGGTCGCGCAGCGAGATCGGCCCGCTCCCGTTGGCCAGCGGGTGGTCGACTGGGAAGGCGGCCACGAGTTTCTCGTTGCGCAGGATGATGCGGCGGACCGAAGGGTCCTCGAAGCGGATGCGCCCGAAGCCGACATCGATGCGTCCGTCCTTCAGTGCGGCGATCTGGTCCAGCGTGGTGGCTTCCACCATGACCAGTTCCACGTTCTCTGCCGCCTTGCGGAATTCGCGGATCAGTTCGGGCAGGCGGGCATAGATGGTGGAGGCGACGAAGCCGATCACCAGCCGCCGCCGCTCGCTGGTGGCGGCGGCCCTTACCATGGCCTCCACGTCCTCCATGCGCGCCAGCACCTGCAGGGCCTGTTAGGAGCAGGCGGCCGACGGCGGTGAGCCGCAGCGGGCGTGTGCCGCGATCGAGCAGCGGTGCGCCGACATGCGCCTCCAACTG
>Ga0160437_1001228_pt1 | contig 11911 bp, 9 predicted proteins | sample HID1975I_E0MG_FD_108227 | JGI IMG/M metagenome (GOLD analysis project Ga0160437, IMG submission 108227) | Enriched soil microbial communities from UW Madison campus, WI, USA - HID1975I_E0 MG | ecosystem: Environmental > Terrestrial > Soil > Unclassified | place: USA: Madison, Wisconsin... | reverse complement strand
CTATTCTATGGGCATTCGGTTAGACGCTTCCACCATTGAGACCCTGAATGGTTTTAAAGCCATCGGCGGCAACGTGTACAACGGTACGTTGGGCATTATGTCGCTGATGGCGCCTTTTTTCATTGGTATGGCGCTGGCTGAAGAACGCAAAGTTGACCCACTGGCGGCGGGCTTATTATCCGTTGCCGCCTTTATGACCGTCACCCCTTACAGCGTCGGCGAAGCTTACGCGGTAGGTGCCAACTGGTTAGGCGGGCAAAATATCATATCGGGCATGGTGATTGGCCTGATCGTGGCGGAAATGTTCACTTTCGTCATTCGTCGTAACTGGGTGATTACCCTGCCGGATAGCGTGCCGACCTCGGTGTCACGCTCTTTCTCGGCGCTGATCCCCGGCTTCCTGATCCTGACCGTATTTGGCGTTATCTCCTGGGTACTGGCGAATCATGGCAGCAACTTCCACCAGATTATCCTCGACTCTATCTCCAAGCCGCTGGCATCCATGGGCAGCGTGGTGGGCTGGGCGTACGTCATCTTTAACTCACTGCTGTGGTTCTTCGGGGTACACGGTTCACTGGCACTTACCGCACTGGACAACGGCATCATGACCCCGTGGGCGCTGGAAAACATCGCCCTGTACCAGCAGTACGGCTCTGTCGACGCGGCGATCGCTGCCGGGAAAGAGTTCCACTTCTGGGCCAAACCGATGCTGGACTCCTACATCCTGCTGGGTGGTTCCGGTGCAACGTTAGGTCTGATTATCGCTATCTTTATCGGTTCACGCCGCGCTGACCATCGTCAGGTTGCGAAACTGGCACTGCCATCAGGCATCTTCCAGATTAACGAACCGATTCTGTTTGGTCTGCCGATCATCATGAACCCGGTGATGTTCATCCCGTTCGTGCTTATCCAACCGATTCTGGCCGCTATCACGCTGCTGGCGTACTCGATGGGCATTATCCCACCGGTCACCAACCTGGCTCCGTGGACCATGCCGACCGGTCTGGGCGCATTCTTCAACAGTAACGGTAGCGTGGCGGCGCTGTGTGTCGCGCTGTTCAACCTCGGGGTCTCGGTGCTGGTCTACCTGCCATTCGTGGCGGTCTCCAACAAAGCACAGGCTGTTATCGAGCAGGAAGAGAGCGAAGAAGATATCGCTAACGCACTGAAATTCTGATGTAACGCGGTGCGGGAGGCGACTCCCGTACCGCCAGACGTAAAGAGGGAAAGAGTATGTTCGATCTGGAAAATATCGTGGCAGATGAGGTTGCAGAAAACGACCTCGAAGAAGTGGTGATGGGGCTGATTATTAACTCCGGACAGGCGCGCAGCCTGGCGTACACCGCGCTGAAACAGGCGAAGCAGGGTGACTTCGTCACTGCCAAAGCCACCATGGAACAATCCCGCGTGGCGCTGAGCGAAGCGCATCGCGTGCAGACGCAGCTCATCGAAAGCGATGAGGGTGAAGGCAAAATGAAGGTCAGCCTGGTGCTGGTTCATGCTCAGGATCATCTTATGACCTCAATGCTGGCCCGCGAACTGGTTGCCGAATTGATTGAGCTTCACGAGAAGGTACAATAACGGGCAGATACCACCATGAGGCAACCAAAGATGACGACCCTGGAAATCAGTACCGCGCTTGAACAACAGCTGTTTAACGGGAAAAATTTTCACGTCTTCATCTACAACAAAACGGAAAGCATCAGCGGATTACATCAGCATGACTACTACGAGTTTACCCTCGTACTGACCGGGCGCTATTACCAGGAAATCAATGGCAAACGGGTGATGCTGGAGCGCGGGGATTTTGTCTTTATCCCGATGGGGTCGTACCACCAGAGCTTTTATGAGTTTGGCGCGACCCGAATCCTGAACGTAGGCATCAGTAAGCGCTTTTTTGAGCAACACTATCAGCCGCTGCTGCCGACCTGTCTGGTGGCCTCACAGGTCTACTCGGTTAAAAGTACCTTTCTCAGCTATATAGAGTCGGTGATTGCGTCACTCAATTTCCGCGAAAATGAATTTGATGAGTTTATTGAAGTCGTCTCTTTCTATGTGATTAACCGCCTGCGCCATTTCCGTGAAGAGCAGACGCAGGATGTTATTCCGCAGTGGTTAAAAACCACCGTCGAAGAGATGCACGATAAACATAAATTTGGTGAAGGCGCGCTGGAAAATATGGTGGCGTTATCCGGCAAATCTCAGGAATATTTGACCCGGGCAACCCAACGCTTTTACAGCAAGACGCCGATGCAGATAATTAATGACATCCGCATTAACTTCGCCATGAAACAGCTAGAAATTACCAATTATTCGGTGACCGATATTGCGTATGAATCAGGTTACAGCAGTCCGAGTCTGTTTATTAAGACCTTCAAAAAGCTGACTTCATTCACACCAAGCAATTATCGCAAACAGCTCACCGTGATTAATTAACGCTGTGCGGTTTGCCGCACGCACCCAATTCGATTAGCTATCCGCGCATAATGTGGAGCATCACTCACACGTTGTCCGCGGGTCACGAGGGAGAAAGTTATGAGCCAGAAATTAAAAGTCGTTACCATCGGCGGCGGCAGCAGCTATACCCCGGAATTACTGGAAGGCTTTATTAAGCGTTACCACGAACTGCCGGTCACCGAACTGTGGCTGGTAGACGTAGAGGGCGGTCAGGAAAAACTCGATATTATCCACGCCCTGTGCGAGCGCATGGTGCAGAAAGCGGGCGTGCCGATGACGGTGCATAAAACCCTGAACCGCCGTGAAGCGCTGAAAGATGCCAACTTCGTGACCACCCAGCTGCGTGTAGGCCAGCTACAGGCGCGTGAAAAAGATGAACGTATTCCGCTGAGCCACGGCTATCTCGGCCAGGAAACCAACGGCGCAGGCGGCCTGTTCAAAGGCTTGCGCACCATTCCGGTTATCTTTGACATCATCAAAGACGTGGAGGAAATCTGCCCGGACGCGTGGGTGATTAACTTCACCAACCCGGCCGGGATGGTGACCGAAGCGGTGTACCGTCACACCAACTTCAAACGTTTCATCGGCGTGTGCAACATCCCAATCGGCATGAAAATGTTCATTACCGATGTGCTGAAGCTCACCGAAAAAGACGACCTGTCGATTGACCTGTTCGGCCTGAACCACATGGTCTTCATTCGCGACGTTATCGTCAACGGCGAGTCGCGCTTTGCCGAACTGCTGGACGGCGTGGCCTCCGGCAAGCTGACCGCCAACACGGTGAAAAACATCTTCGACATGCCGTTTAGCGAAGGCCTGATCCGCTCCCTGAACCTGCTGCCATGCTCGTATCTGCTGTACTACTTCAAGCAGAAAGAGATGCTGGCGATTGAAATGGGCGAGTACTACAAAGGTGGGGCTCGTGCTCAGGTGGTGCAGAAAGTGGAGAAGCAGCTATTCGAGCTGTACAAAGATCCGGACCTCAGCATCAAGCCGAAGGAGCTGGAGCAGCGCGGCGGGGCGTATTATTCAGACGCTGCCTGTGAAGTGATTAACGCTATCTACAATGACAAGCAGGCTGAGCATTACGTCAACGTGCCGCATCATGGTCACGTGGATAACATCCCGGCGGACTGGGCGGTCGAAATGACCTGTATCCTGGGTCGCGATGGCGCGAAGCCGCACCCACGCCTGACGCATTTCGATGATAAAGTGCTGGGACTGATTCATACCATCAAAGGCTTTGAAGTGGCGGCCAGCCATGCTGCGCTGAGCGGCGAGTTCAATGACGTGCTGCTGGCGCTGAACCTCAGCCCACTGATTCATTCCGACAAAGACGCAGAAGTGCTGGCCCGTGAGCTGATCCTCGCCCACGAGAAATGGCTGCCTAACTTTGCCGAAACGGTGAAAACCCTCAAGCAGTAAAAGGAGTTGCAGATGGAACGTGTGCTTATCGTGAATGCCGATGATTTTGGTCTGAGCAAAGGTCAGAACTACGGCATTATCGACGCCTGCAAAAACGGACTGGTGACCTCCACAACCGCGCTGGTGAACGGCGCGGCTATCGAACACGCGGCGCAGATGAGCCGCTGTTTGCCGGAGCTGGCGGTGGGGATGCATTTTGTCCTCACGCTCGGGATGCCGCTGTCGGCAATGCCGGGCCTGACCCGCGAAGGTAAGTTCGGAAAATGGATCTGGCAGATGGCGGAAGACGACACGCTGCCGCTGGAGGAAATTGCCCGCGAGCTGGACTGCCAGTATCACCGCTTTGTTGACCTGTTCGGCTGCGAACCGACGCACATCGACAGTCATCATCATGTGCACATGATCCCGCAGATTTTCCCGATTGTGGCGGCATTTGCCAAAGCGAAAGGGGTGCCGATGCGAATCGACCGCCAGCAGCAAAAGCTGCACGGGCTGGACGATTTGGGCGTGCGCAGCAGCGCCGGTTTTGCAGTGGAGTTTTACGGCGAGGCCATCAGTGAAGCGCTGTTCCTGCAAACCCTGGAAACCTCCGCTCAGGCAGGGGAGTCCTCGCTGGAAGTGATGTGTCACCCGGCGTTTGTCGATAATACGATTATGGGCAGCGCCTACTGTTATCCACGCCTGAAGGAACTGGATGTGCTGACATCGCCGTCGCTGAAGTATGCGGTGGCCGAGCGGGGATATCGTCTCGGGACGTTCCGCGACATATAACCGATTGAAACGTGCTTTATTGGTGCCCGGCGTTCTCCCTGGGCACCGTGTTAGGGGTTAGGCCGGGCGGATGTCCCGGCATTTTTTTGCCAATGGATTAAGCCGGAATGGTCGCGATTTTCGCCTCGCGGGACCAGACGCGGTGCCCGGCCAGCAGAGTCAGGAAATCGTCCACCGATTTCTTAGTGACGGCGTCACTTTCGGCCACGCCTTCCTCACCTTTATCGCCAACGTTAATAACCGCTTTCAGCTTACGCGCATCGCCCGCCAACAGAAGTGGTTTCAGATGCTTATAGGCTTCCAGCAGGTAGTAACGCGCATCGCCGCTTTTCTCCAGGCTGGCAATCTCCCCGCCCGGCACCGCCACGGCATCCACCGTTAACGACGGCGCCCCGGCAAAGGTGGCGCTGATGGTCAGGACCGACCCATCATCGGCGGTGAGTTCACCCATCCGGCTGTAAAGCAATTTGGCGTGAACGCCTTTGTCCTTCAGGCCTTGCAGCAGCGTCAGCAGCTGTTTCGCATCCGGTTTATCGCTCAGCAACACGCCGACCACCCGGCCTTTAACTCCGCCGTCTGGAATGGCGTACAGGCTTAGGGTTGGATCTTTTTTCAGACCGTTCACATCGCCCGGCGCAGGCCGTTTAGCCTGTTCATCGCTCAGCGTAATACCGAGGTTTTCCCCGACCTTCTGTGCCAGCTGAATGTCGATATAGGTCAACTGATCGACCACGCGTTCGCGAATGTATGCCCTGGCGACCTTGCCGAGTTCAAAGCTGAACGCATCGACAATGTGCTGTTGTTCCACCGGGGTCTGACTCAGCCAGAACAGGCGCGGGTGGGCGTAATATTCGCCGAATGACGGGCTACGTTCGCGAATTTTGCCGCCATCCACTCGCTCCTGATAGGACTCGAATCCGCCGTGTTTTGGCGCAGGTGGCGTTTCGCGTGGCCAGTTGTCGTTGATCGAGTTCGGCTCATAGTTGGCAGGGTTGGTGTCGATATCCATCCGGTGCATGCCGTCGCGCTGGAAATTGTGATACGGGCAGGTCGGACGGTTAATCGGGATCTCGTGGAAGTTCGGCCCACCGAGGCGGCTGATTTGAGTATCGGTATAGGAGAATAACCGTCCCTGCAACAGCGGATCGTTACTGAAATCGATCCCCGGCACGATATGCCCCGGATGGAACGCCACCTGTTCGTTCTCGGCAAAGAAGTTATCCGGGTTACGATTGAGCACCATTTTACCGACGCGCTGCACCGGCACCAACGCTTCCGGGATAAGCTTCGTCGGGTCGAGCAGGTCGAAATCGAACTTGAATTCATCCTCTTCCGGGATCAGCTGGAAGCCCAATTCATACTCAGGGAAGTCGCCCGCCTCAATGGCTTCCCACAGCTCACGGCGGTGGAAATCCGGATCGCGCCCGGTCAGCTTCTGCGATTCATCCCACACCATTGACGCTTTACCCGCCAGTGGCTTCCAGTGGAAACGGACAAACGTGGCTTTACCCTCGGCGTTGATCAGGCGGAAGGTGTGAATACCAAAGCCTTCCATCGTGCGGTAGCTGCGCGGCAGCCCGCGATCGGACATCGCCCACATCACGTTATGCAGCGTTTCCGGTTGCAGAGAGACATAATCCCAGAAGGTGTCATGCGCGCTGCCGCCCTGCGGAATGGCCCAGTGCGGTTCCGGTTTTACCGCATGGACGAAATCGGGGAACTTCATCGCATCCTGCAGGAAAAACACCGGGGTGTTGTTGCCGACTAAATCGAACACCCCTTCATCGGTATAAAATTTGGTGGCGAAACCGCGAATGTCACGCACGGTATCCGCCGACCCCGCGCCACCCTGTACCGTGGAAAAACGCACGAAAACCGGGGTCGGTTTATCAGGGTGGGTCAAGAAGCTGGCTTTGGTGATATCGCTCAGATCGCTGTAAGGCTGGAAATAGCCGTGGGCGGCAGAGCCACGGGCATGCACGATACGTTCAGGAATACGCTCGTGGTCGAAATGGGTGATTTTTTCGCGCAGGATAAAGTCTTCCAGCAGCGTTGGGCCACGGCTGCCTGCGCGCAGGGAGTTCTGGTCATCGGCGATGCGCGTACCCTGATTGGTGGTGAGCGAGGCGTTTTCGCCACCTTTACGAAACGATTCCAGCGAGTCCAGTTTTTCGCTTTGGGTTTTCGGGGCTTTCAGACTACCTGGAGCAGTCGGTTCTTCCCCCGGAGCAGTAGGGTGAGGAGAGGCAAGGTGCGAGTTATCGGCGGGAGCAAGTGAGCCCAGCCCTGGCTTCGCTTCGGCCTCATCATGGACCGGTGAGTTATGATTCTTTTTAGGTTCTTGCTTCTTCGACATTGCTTTCGTCTCCTGTGGTCAGGGGTAATAAAAGGGTCGTTTTTGCGTCAAAACCCCTTAACTATAGAACATACCCCGGCAGGTCCTGACCAAACTGGGACAAATGCCTAATGCGCGTTGCCATTCCAGCGGTGATAGCACAGAGGGCGCGACGGTAGCGGTCACAATCGGCTATCATAGGAGTTTCATGACTTTTTTCCCGTTTTGGTGCTTTTCCGCTTATGAAACCGCTGCGTCAACACAACAATCGTCCCGTTATCAGCTATGTGCCACGTGTCGAACCGGCTCCGCCCGATCATGCTTCGAAAGTCGATGGCTTTCGTGACGTCTGGCTGCTGCGCGGAAAATACGTGGCGTTTGTGCTGATGGGCGATCGTTTTCAGCGTTCGCAGCCGTTTACCGGGCCAGAGTCTGCCCAGCGCTGGGCGGCACAAATGCGTCAGGAAGGGGAAGTGGAAGAGTAAAAGCGGAAGAGTAAAAGCGCTCCCTTCTGCGGTGAGAAGGGAGCCGGTCAGGCGTGCGGGATCAGCTCCACAGCGCCAGGATTGGCCAGCCGACCAGCAGCAACAGCGAGATGTAAATCACCCCGAAGATGGCCCCCAGACGCCAGTAATCTTTCGATTTCACGTAGCCACAGCCGTAGATAATCACCCCCGGCCCGGTGGCGTATGGCGTCAGGCAGCCCATGATCCCGATGGACAACACCAGCAGAATACACAGATGCTCCATCGGCACGCCCGGAATGCCTTTGCCTACCGCAAGGATAACCGGCAGCATGGTGGCAGTGTGGGCCGACAGGCTGGCAAACAGGTAGTGGGCGAAGTAGAACACCAGCACCAGCACGATAACCGTGGTGTTGGCTGAGAAGCCTTCCAGGTGCGAGCTCATGGTGTTGGCGAACCAGTCGATAAAGCCGGAGCGGGTCAGGCCGCTGGCCATCACTACCAGCGTCGCCAGGTTGACTAACGTGTTCCACGCGCTGTTGTATTTGGTGATGTCTTTCCACGGCACCACGTGCAGCGCCAGCATCAAGGATACCGCCAGCAGGCCCACCGCCGTGGCGTCAATATACTCCCCGCCAAACACCCACAGACCAAGGCTTAACAGCACCAGGCCAATCAGGGTTTTCTCTTTCCCCGTCAGTTTGCCCATCTCTTTCAGCGCATCGCTGGCCCAGCCAGACACTTCTTCGCTGTGGGTAATTTCAGGTTTGTACAGCACGTAAGACAGCCACGGGGCGACGATCAGCAGGATAATGCCCACCGGCAGGAAGCTCAGAAACCACTGCAGCCAGCTTATCTGAATGCCCGCAATCTTGTTCACAAACTCCAGGCCAAGAACGTTGGGTGCCGCGCCGGTGACGAACATCGAGGAACTCAGGCTGGTACTGATCACCATCATCCACATCAGATACCCGCCGATGCGTTTTGACGACGGATCGTTAGGATACGATTTGAACAGCGCTGGCAGGTTTTTGATAACCGGGAATACGGTGCCACCGGTACGCGCGGTGTTGGACGGCGTAAACGGTGCTAGCAGGATATCAATAATCACAATGGCGTAGCCGAGCGTCAGCGTGCGCTTGCCCATGAACTTGACCATAAACAGCGCAATACGCCGACCGAGGCCGGTGACTTCATAGCCCAGGGCGAAGATAAAGGCACCAAACACCAGCCAGACAGTGGTACTGGAAAATCCTGCCAGCCCCCATTTCAGCGCCTGTTTGCCAGCATTGAAGGTGGGGTCAGCCAGTTCCTTGGCGTCGAACAGCAGATAGTCGCTACCGATGACGCAAATCGTGACTGCAATAAAGCTAATGGCGGTGGCGGGGATGGGTTCGAGGATCATCCCGACAATCATCGCCACGAACACCGCAAAGTAGTGCCAGGCCTGCGGCGGCATACCGTCCGGCACCGGGATAATCAGCATTACCGCCATCACCAACAGCGGGGCGATCAACTTCCATATATTACCTTTTGACACAGACATAACTGAAACTCCTGCAAGGATTTTTTATACGTTTCTGAGGTAAGGTGCAGCGCTAACTTCATGTAAAAAATGGGTCACGATCAGTAGGTCAGCGCTGCCGCCCGGGCTGAGATTGCGGGCAATGCAACGCTGGTCGAAGGCATGTAACTGAAACAGGTCGGCCGGGCGGCGGATGCCTCCCTGAGCGAGCAGCGTTTTGGCCTGTCGTTGTAGCCAGTTCAGGCCCTGCACGCCGCCCCGGGACGCCACGTTGGTATCGCCGTTGTGGGCCATCAGCAACAGCAGGGTGTCGAGCAGCGCCAGTTCAGGATCGATGCCCTCTGCCCGGAGCGTCTGGTAATGCGGCAGGGCGAGGTTGATAACCAACGGATAACCCGCCTCGGCCTCGCCCCGCGCCCCGGTCAGCCCCAGTTGCTGATACAACCGCTGGCCCGCGGTTTGTTTTGGGTTGTTACGTTGCAGCTCCCGGGCGGTCAGCCCCTGACAAAATGCGCTCACGGTGGAGCAGAGGGCTTCCGGAGTTACAGGCTGCTGGCGTTCGCGCAGGCGTCCCACGGCGGCGCAGAGTAAACCCAGCGAAAAAATGCTGCCTTTATGGGTGTTTACGCCTGCGGTGGCGCGGAACATATCGGCTTCGCAGCCAAGACCCAGCGGGCGCAGGCCGGGTAAAACCTCTGGCGCTGATAGCCCGGCCCGGCTCGCGCCATAGCGGATAAAACGCGGTAGCCACGGGCGGATTGCGTCGGCGCTGTGGTAAAAGTCGGCCAGGGCCATGTCCCGGTGTGCGCCGCTGTTAACCCGGTCAACCAGGCCCGGTTTAGGCGACAGATTTACCTCGGCGATCATTGCGCGCCAGGCGAGCCAACTGACCTGTTCAACCACCATCGGATCAGGCGTGGAGATGATCGGCTTCATGCAGCATTGCCTCCATGCGAGACAGCAGATCGGCCAGCGGATGCGCGCGTTCTCTGGCGCAAATTCGGGCGTCGTTGTCACACAGCAGGCAACCCCGGGCCGGAAGGGCGAGTGCGGTGCGGGATAGAATTTCCCCCTGCGGCGTAAGCACGTCGATATCCCACAAACGTCCCAGCGGGTGCTGTTGCTCCAGAGCGATAGCGGCCTGCTTCAGCGCCTGGGCCGGGGCCGCGACCGCCAGCAAACCTTCTGCCCCGGTCGCCAGACTCAGACAGGACTGACGTTGGATTTCCCACGCCGATGCCGCAAGCATCTCCCGCAGCGCCCGCAGGCCGTGATTAAAAATCCGCCGGGTCAGTTCGCTGTCTTTTACCGGGCCGGGGGCGAGAGTGGTGAACGAAATCAGCGGCAGTCCGTACTGCGCCAGCCACGCCTGCTGTCGTATCTGACGGGCATCGCGGCTGGCAAGCAGTTCAGGCAGGGTAATAACGCGGTGGCTGGCACAGGTCAGATACAGCGGCATCGGTTTACTCCTTCACCTGGTGAACCACGTCAATCACCGAGCCGTCGCGATAGCGCACCACGGCAATGACCCGATCGGTAAATTCGATGGCGCGAGGTTTACCGGTCAGCGTTTCGGCTCGCTGGCGTAACCACTCTACCGACACCACGTTTAGCCCGGCCTCTTTCAGGCGATCGGCCAGTTCCGGACGCGCCGGGTTAACGGCTATCCCATGGTCGGTGACCAGAATATCGACGCTGGAGCCCGGTGTGACGCAGGTGGTGACCTGGTCAACCAGGGTCGGAATGCGGCCGCGAACCAACGGGGCGACGATTATCGACAGCGCGGCGGCGACCGCCGTATCGCAGTGGCCGCCGGATGCGCCGCGCAGCACGCCGTCGGACCCGGTGAGTACGTTGACGTTAAAACGGGTATCGATTTCCAGGGCGCTGAGCACCACCACATCGAGCCGGTCGACGGACGCCCCTTTGGAGCCCCAGTTGGCGTACTCGTTGGCGCTGATCTCAATATGATTCGGGTTCCGGGCCAGCGATCCTGCCGCCGCGCGGTCAAAACTTTGCACATCCAGCAGCTTGTGGATCAGGCCTTTTTCATGCAGGTCGACCATGGTGGAGGTAATGCCGCCCAGCGCAAACGCGGCATAGATATCGCGATGGCGCATTTTAACTTCCAGGAAGCGGGTCACCGCCAGCGATGCGCCGCCGGTGCCGGTTTGCAGGGAAAATCCTTGTTTGAAGTAACCGGAATTAACCACCACATCGGCGGCGCTGCGGGCAATCAGCAGTTCACGCGGATTAGAGGTCATGCGGGTAGCGTCGGCCCCAATTTTGTCGGCATCGCCGACCTGGTCAATCTGCACAATCAGGTCAACCTGATCCTGCCCCAGACTGGCGGGGCTGTGCGGATAGGGCAGCAGCGCTTCGGTGAGTAGCACCACCTGGCGGGCGTGTTCGGCATCGACTTTGGCATAACCCAGCGAGCCGCAGCAGGCTTTGCCGGTATAGCCGTTGGCATTGCCGAACGGATCGCATGCTGGCACCCCGAGAAACGCCACATCGATGTTCAGCTCGCCGCTTTTCACCAACTGCACGCGCCCGCCGTGGGAGTGGATTTGTACCGGTTCGGCCAGCAGGCCGCGGGAGATTTCTTCCGCCAGCGGGCCGCGCAGGCCGGAAGTATAGATTCGGCTGACCACGTTATTACGGATGTGCTCGATAAGCGGCGCATGACAGTCGCTCAGCGAACTGGAGGCCAGCGTCAGGTTTTTAAAGCCCATTCGGGCGATCACGTCCATCACCCGATTGAGCGTCAGGTCGCCGTTGCGAAACGCATGGTGGAATGAAATGGTCATCCCATCGTGCCGCCCGGAGCGACGGATAGCCTCTTCGAGGCTGGCGCAAAGCTTGTTGTCGCGCGGCTTTTGCGTTTGCAGGTTGAGCTTGGAAACCGCGTTAAACGCCGGGCTGTGGTTTTCT
>Ga0160437_1001226_pt1 | contig 11914 bp, 10 predicted proteins | sample HID1975I_E0MG_FD_108227 | JGI IMG/M metagenome (GOLD analysis project Ga0160437, IMG submission 108227) | Enriched soil microbial communities from UW Madison campus, WI, USA - HID1975I_E0 MG | ecosystem: Environmental > Terrestrial > Soil > Unclassified | place: USA: Madison, Wisconsin... | reverse complement strand
CTGCATCGCCGAAGCGGCCGCCCGCGTGGCCTTCATCAACACCGGCTTCCTCGACCGCACCGGCGACGAGATGCACACCGCCATGCAGGGCGGCCCGATGATCCGCAAGGGCGACATGAAATCCACCGCCTGGATCACGGCCTACGAACGCAACAACGTGCTGGTTGGGCTGGACACCGGCCTGCGCGGCCGAGCCCAGATCGGCAAGGGCATGTGGGCGATGCCCGACCTGATGGCGGCCATGTTGGAACAGAAAATCGCGCATCCGAAGGCCGGCGCCAATACCGCCTGGGTGCCTTCACCCACCGCCGCCACGCTGCACGCGCTGCACTATCACCAGATCGATGTGCAATCCGTGCAAAAGGAACTGGAACGCACCAAGCTGGATAGCGTGCGCGACGACTTGCTGGGTGGTCTGTTGACCGTGCCGGTGGGTGACCCGTCCAAGTGGTCCGCCGCCGACATCCAGCAGGAACTGGACAACAACGTGCAGGGCATCCTGGGTTACGTGGTGCGCTGGATCGACCAGGGCGTGGGTTGCTCCAAGGTGCCCGACATCCACAACGTGGGCCTGATGGAAGACCGCGCCACCCTGCGCATCTCCAGCCAGCACATCGCCAACTGGCTGCGCCACGGCGTGACCAACAAGGACCAGGTCATGGAGACCTTCAAGCGCATGGCCAAGGTGGTGGATGGCCAGAACGCCGGCGATGCGCTCTACCAGCCGATGGCCGGCAACTTCGACACCTCGCTGGCCTTCAAGGCGGCATGCGCCCTGGTGTTTGAAGGCCTGACGCAACCGAACGGCTACACCGAACCCTTGCTGCACAAGTATCGTCTGCAATTCAAGGCAGCCTGATCGCTGTTCGCGTTACACGCCAAAACGGGCAGCCTGGGCTGCCCGTTTTTTTGCCGTCCCAATGAGCCCCATTTAAAAAACACGATAATTTCGCACAGTCGTGCTAAATTTTGCCGCATGACTGCCAAAACAGAAAAAAGCGAGCTGACCTTCGCCGCCATCGTGGATGCGTCCCTGGAGATGGCCGCAACCCAGGGCATGGAAAGCCTGTCGCTGGGCCAGGTTGCCAAGCGCCTGGGCATCAGCAAAAGCGGCGTGTTTTCGCGCGTGGGGTCGCTGGAAGCCTTGCAGCAGGCCGTGCTGGACGAATACGACCGGCGCTTCGTGGCCGCCGTCTTCACCCCCGCCATGGCGCATCCGCGTGGCTTGCCGCGCTTGAATGCGCTGGTGTCACTGTGGGTTGAACGCGCCAGCAACGTCGAACTGTCGACGGGCTGCGTCTATGTGGCGGGCGCCTTTGAATACGACGACGTGGAATCGCCGCTGCGAGCCGTGCTGGAAGGCAACTTGCGACGCTGGCGCATGGCCATGGTGCGCACGGTGCGCCAAGCGCTTGAAGCTGGCCACTTGCGGCCCGACACCGATCCGGAACAACTTGTGTTCGAGGTCTACAGCCTGATGATCGGCCTGATGCATGACGCCCGCTTCCTGCGGGACCCGAAAGCCCCCGCGCGCGTACGCGCCGCCTATGACAGGCTTATCTCGACGTACCGCAGCTTTACGTACCTGGAATAACCCTATCTCCCGCCGGCTGCTGCCGGCGATTTTCTCGGCCAATTTCGCACGATCGTGCGAAATATTCTTTGGATACTGCCATGTGGATGCTGATCACCGCTCTTGCCCTTGCCGTACTGGCCTACCTTTGGCGGCAATGGCGCGCCCTGCTGCGTCAATTGCCCGACTGCGCGGAACATCTGGTGCTGTTCTAGTGATCAAGCATCATCCCGGTCTATATTCCGGAAAAGGCCATCCAAATTCCCCATGCCGCGTTCCGTCCATTTATTGATCGTCGACCCGCAGAACGATTTCTGCGATCTGCCCGAGCCCTACCTGCCCAGGGATCCCGTGACCGGACAGGCCAGGCAACCCGCCCTGCCCGTGCCGGGCGCCCATGCCGACATGCAACGGCTGGCGCGCTTCATCGACGCCACCGCGCCAGTATTAAGCTCGATCACCGTCACGCTGGATTCGCACCATCGCGTGGACATCGCGCATCCCACGTTCTGGCACACCGGCGCAGGCCAGGCTGTCGAACCGTTCACGCCGATCTCCGCCGCGCAACTGCGCGCGGGCCAATTTGTGCCCCGCCACGCCGACGACCTGCCGCGCACTTTGACCTATCTGGACCAGCTTGAAGCGCGGGGCCGATACACGCTGATGGTGTGGCCGGTGCATTGCGAAATCGGCACGTGGGGCCACAACGTGCACCCCGACGTGCGCGCGGCCTACAACCGCTGGGAAGACGCCGGGCAATTCATCGTGCGCAAGGTGCCCAAGGGAACGAACCCCTGGACGGAGCACTACAGCGCGCTGATGGCCGAAGTGCCGGACCCCGACGACCCGCGCAGCCAGCTCAACCGCGGCCTGCTGGATTCGCTGGATCGTTCCGACCTCATCCTGGTTGCGGGCGAAGCAGGCAGCCATTGCGTGCGGGCCACGATGGAGCATCTGGCCGAACATCTGCCTGGCGGCAATCTGTCGCGCATTGTGCTGTTGACCGACTGCATGAGCCCCGTTCCCGGGTTCGAAGAGGCGCAAACCACTTTCCTGCAACGCATGCGCGACCTGGGCGTGCAGGAACGCACCAGCATCGACATGGCGCGCGCGCTGCAAAATTGATGGCCACGGTTGACCCCCGTGATTAGACATCCATGACAACGGCCGCCTGCTTACGCCGGGCGGCCGTGAGGTACTACACCAATAAAGTCTTGCTGAACGCCTGTTGCCAGGCCGCTTGCGCTTAGACGCCCGCCGCCGGCTTGGCGGCCTTGTCGCACTCCACGTACAAGGCGCTGATGGCTTCGCACAACGCAGGCGCTTGCTGGAACAGCCGTGCCACCAGCAGGCAGCCTTGCACGGTAGCAAACACCGCGCGGCCAGCGGCCTCGGCCGTGCCGGAAAATTTCAACGTGCCCTCGGCGGCGCCTTGGGCAAGCACACGCGCCAGCCATGCTTCGTGAGCACGGAAAAATCCCTGCAATGCGCCGCGCACGCGGTCAGACAAGGTCATGATGTCGGCGGCCAACATGCCGCCCAGACAAAGTTCACCTTCGCCGCAAGCCGCCGATTCCATCATCGACAGGTACGCCTCAAGCTGCGCTTGGGCAGGCTGCGTGGTGTCGATGGCGCGTACCGCACCCAGCGCGCGTGCGCTGTAGGCTTCGACCGCTTCGTACAGCAGGTCGTCCTTGCCAGGAAAATAATAGTGAATGCTGGACGTCTTCACGCCCACATGCTCCGCCAGGTCGCGGTAGCTGAAACCATTGCATCCGCGCGTGCGGATAAGCTTTTCGGCATGCGCCAGCAGCAGGTCTCGGGTGGTGTTGGGGGTCGGAGTGTCCATGGCTGAATATTACCTACTAATAGGTCGGTCCGTCATCGGTGCCCGCCCTAGTGTGTGGACCGGAGCCCGTGCGAACCCCGGCCGGGAAACATCCCGCCCCCCGGGGTTCGCATGTGCCGGCATTGGCTTAGCCTTGCACGGGCGGGTAGTCCAGTTCGCCGGTATCGGTCAGGCCTTGGGCACGGGCGGCAGCCAGTTCCTGCTTGACCTGGGCGCGGGTCTTGTCGGCACCGACGGCGGCAAAGGCCGTGGCGGATTCGCCTTCTTCACCGAACACCAGTTCGCCGTTGGCGCGGGCGTCGGCCAGTTCTTGCTGCACTTGAGCGCGGGTCACGGTGCTGGCGGTGTTCAACGCCGGCGGGTAGTCGAGTTCGCCGGCTTGGGCGGCGCCAATGAACGAGGCGGACAGAATCAGAGCGGATACGAGGGTCTTCATGGTTGATCTCCAGTAAGGATCAGTGCTGCGTAAGGGGGCAATCGGTTTGAACAATCAGGATGAAACGTTGCTTCGAAAAGCTATCTATGCCTAGATAGATACGGCTTTAAAAAAATCAGCCTTGCACGGGCGGGTAAGCCAGTTCGTTGCTTTCGGTCAGACCTTGAGCGCGAGCGGCGGCCAGTTCCTGCTTCACTTGGGCGCGGGTCTTGTCCGAGCCGGCATCCGCAAACGTCGTCGCGGCGTAGCCTTCTTCACCAAAACTCAGTTCACCGTTGGCGCGGGCGGCGGCCAGTTCTTGCTGCACTTGAGCGCGGGTCACGGTGCTGGCGGTGTTCAGTTCGGGCGGATAGTCCAGTTCGCCGGCTTGAGCGGCACCAATGAACGAGGCGGACAGGATCAGGGCGGATACGAGGGTCTTCATGGTTAATTCTCCAGATGAAATATGCGAAAGGTGCTTCGGTTGAGTTTGGGTTACGATCACCAGCTATCTACTTATAGATAGGTACGGCGATAAATAAAAAAGGCCAATCAAAAATCGTCCTACTGTATTTCTGGTTTCGGCGGCAGCGGTGTTTCCGGGATGTTGCCTGGACTTGCCTTGCTGCGTTTGCTGCTTGTGCTGCTTGTGCTGCGTCGATGGATGAATCTTACCTACTACTAGATAGATAGCGCAAGCGGGTTTTGTGAAACTAAATATTTCATGATGCCGATGGGCAATGCTGGCCTTAGGCTTTCTTCACGACTAAGCCGCAACTACCAGGATCGCGGCGATGCGCCATAGCGCAGTTTGAAGACCTTGCTGAAATGGCTCAGGCTGGAAAAGCCCACCTCGCCCGCCACCTGCGTGACGCTCATGCCGGCCTGCAACAAGTCCGAAGCGCGAGCCAGCCGCATATCGCTCAGGTAGGCATGCACCGAACGGCCCACGCATTCGCGCATCAATTGCTGCAAGCGCTTTTCTGACAGCCCCACCGTGCGCGCCAGAAGCCCCGGCGGCCAGTGTTCCGCGCAGCGATCCCGCAACAGTTGGCACGCGTGGCGCACCCGTTGATGCTCGTGCGCCGTGGGCCCCTCCAGCGCGGCAGGCAAGGACAGTAGCTGCACGAATGCCGACAGCATTTCAAGGGACTTGGCGCGATACCAAAGGCGCCGCGCGTCCGCCGCTGGCGGCGCATCGCTGGAAAGGCTGCCCGCCAAGGCCAGCAAGTTGGCGGGCGCGTCCAGCGACGCCACCAAGGACCCGTGCGCCGGTACGCTCACATCGCGGTGGAAACGCTGCCGCAGCAAGCCGATGGGCATCGTGCCGCCCGCGCGCGCCAGCGCCTCAGGCGTGTAGCGAATGTCCACCATTCGCACCCGACGCCTGGCCGGCAGATGCGTGGCCCAGCCCATCACACGCTCGTGGTTGAACAAAAGCGCCGCGCCGCCTGCCACCTTCAGGGGCTCGCCCCCATCCAGCGCCAACAAGGCATCGCCTTCCAGCCAGACCTGCATGCCGAACACCGGCGCGCCCGGCGCGGGAATCGTCAAGGTTCGTCGTGGGCAACCATCCAGCACCACCAGGCTGACGCCCTCGTCGACCCGCAGCACTTTTTCGATGACATCTTCCCAGTCGTCGGTGGCGGGCACGGTCGGCAGCGTGCCACGCCACCATTCATGCGGCTTGACGGGACCCGTGCAGGGGTCGGGCAGTAACAGAGAAGACAAGGGCGCGGCAGCGCTGGCAGGCATAGGTGTCGGGCGCGAAAAATGGGGCGGCAGCAAAACCGTCAATCGGCGCCGAAGAAACGTCAGACAGAAAAACCGGGATCTGGAATCATGCCGACGCTTAGGAATGATTCTTGTTAATTATAAATTGAACCAGGGGTAACACCGTGTCCTTTTCCAAGAAGCCGCTGCCGTTGGCGCTGTTGGCCGCCATTGCCGCGTCGCCGGCTCTCGTCGCCGCCCAAACCGCACCGCCTGCAGCGAGCGGCGTGACCACGCTGGCCCCGGTGGTGGTGCAAGGCGCGCGCGACGCGTCGCCCACCTCCGGCGCGGACTACGTGGCCACGCGCAGCCGCTCGGGCACCAAGTCGGACGCCGAACTCATCGACACGCCCCAGACCATCAACGTCATCACCCGCAATGAAATGGACCAGCGCGGCGTCACCTCGGTCGCCCAGGCCGTGCGCTACACCCCGGGGGTGATCGCGCAATACGGCGACAACGACGTGCGCTATGACTGGCTGACCATACGCGGCTTTACGCCGTCGCGCTATCTGGACGGCCTGCTGCTGCCCTTTGGCGCGCGTGGCTATTCGCAGCCGCGCATCGACACCTATGGCCTGGAGCGCATCGAAATTCTGAAAGGCCCGTCCTCGGGCCTGTACGGCCAAAGCGCGCCGGGTGGTCTGGTCAACATGACCAGCAAACGCCCTACCGCCGAACCACTTAACGAAGTGGTGTTGCAGGCAGGCAGCTTCAACCGGTTTCAGGGCGCGTTCGACTTCTCTGGCCCGGCCGATGAAGAAGGCAAGTTCCTCTACCGGCTGACGGGCACATTGCGCGACAGCGATACGCAGTATCAGCACGTTGACGACGAACGCCAGTTCATCGCCCCCAGCTTCACCTGGCGCCCGTCCTCCGACACCAGCCTGAACCTAAGCGCCCAATATCAAAAGATCACCAGCCATGGCGGCGGCGGCGCCCCCGTGCTGCCCGTCATCGGCACGCTGGAAAAAAGCGACACCGCCGGCTACATCCCGCGCGACCGCTTCGTAGGCGAACCCGGCTACGACATCTTCACCAACGAACAGACCATGGTCGGCTACACGCTGGACCATCGCGTGAACAACACCTGGAGCCTGCGCCAAAGCGCCCGCTACACCAACGTTGATACCAACACGCGGCGCGTGCAGATTGGCGCGATGGTGTCGGACACCCAGGCCATCCGCTACGCCTGGGCCTTTCCCGAAACCTCGCACACCTTCCAGATCGATAACCAGTTGAACGCCAAGTTCAACGCCGGCCCGATGCGTCACGACCTGACGTTCGGTCTGGACTACCTGCGCGAAAAGTCGCGCTACAACGAGAGCAGCCTAGGCCTGATGCTGCCGCCCGCGTCCCCCTTGTTTGACGTGTTCGACCCGAACTACGGCACCTCGGTGACGCGCCCGGCCACGGCCACCAAGATCAACATGACGCGCAGCCAGTTGGGCCTGTACGCGCAAGACCAGATTGAACTGGACCGCTTGCGCTTCACGTTCGCCGGCCGCTATGACTGGACCGAAGGCACCACCGACAACGGCACGGTGGGCAGCGGCGGCCAATGGGGCTGGGCGTCCCGCACGGCCGACGCCGACCGCTTCACCGGCCGCGCCGGTGTGACCTACCGCTTCGACAACGGCCTGGCGCCGTACCTGAGCTATTCCACGTCTTTCCAACCGATGACGGGCGTCACCCGCGACGGCTCGGCGCTCAAGCCGACCACGGGCGAACAGTACGAAGCCGGCGTGAAGTTCCAGCCCGATGGCTACGCCAGCTTCATCACGCTGTCGGCCTTCCAGATCACGCAGAAGAACGTCAGCACGCCGGATCCCGTCAACACCAGCTTTGTCGTGCAGACCGGCGAAGCGCAGGTGCAGGGTATCGAGCTGGAAGGCAAGGCCAGTTTCGACAACGGCCTGGACCTGACCATGTCGTATGCGTTGAGCGACAGCGAAATCACCAAGACCAACGTGGCCGCGCAACGTGGCAACCAGTTGATTTTCGTGCCGCGCCATCAAGCCGCCTTGTGGGCCGACTACACGCTGCGCGACGGTCCGCTGCAAGGCGTGGGCCTGGGCGCGGGCGTCACATACCGTGGCGGCTTTTATGGCGACTTGAACAACCGCTACGCCATCCCCGCCGTCACCCTGGTGGACGCGGCCATCCGCTATGACCTGGGCCGCGCCAGCCCCACGCTGGCCGGCGCGCAGGTGGCGCTGAACGTGTCCAACCTGTTCGACAAGCGCTACGTCGCCAACTGCCTGGGCACGGCCGTCAGTTGCTACTGGGGCGCGGAACGCACGGTGATGGCGACGCTGCGCTATCGCTGGTAAATCGAGCGTGGATCGCGGGTGAATCGCGGGTGACCTGCTGAGAATGACCCGCAGCGGGGTTCGCCGGAGATTCGCCGGCAAACCTTGTGCGGGGGGCTGCCGCCTACGCCGACAACTGCCGCATGACGCTGATCAGGTCCGACTTGCCTTCAAATCCGATGCCGGGCAGCTCCGGCATCGTGACGTAACCGCCGTCCACCTTCACGCCATCGGGAAACCCGCCGAAGGGCTGGAACAGGTCCGGGTAGCTTTCGTTGCCGCCCAGCCCCAAGCCCGCCGCAATGTTCAAGGACATCTGGTGGCCGCCGTGCGGAATGCAGCGGCTGGCCGACCAGCCGTGCTGCTTCAGCATATCCAGCGTGCGCAGATACTCCACCAGCCCGTAGCTCAGCGCGCAATCGAATTGCAGCCAATCGCGGTCCGGGCGCATGCCGCCATGGCGGATCAGGTTGCGCGCGTCCTGCATCGAAAACAGGTTCTCGCCCGTCGCCATGGGGTTGGCGTAGTAGTTGCGCAGGGTGGCCTGCAACTCGTAATCCAGCGGGTCGCCCGCCTCTTCGTACCAGAACAGGTCGTACTGCGAAAGCGCCTTGGCGTACTGGATGGCGGTGTCCAGGTCAAAGCGACCGTTCGCGTCCACCGCCAGCTTCTGCCCGTCTTGCAACACGCTCAAGATGGAATCGATGCGGCGCAAGTCCTCGTCCAGCGACGCACCGCCAATCTTCTTTTTCACGACCGTGTAGCCGCGGTCGATGTAGCTGCGCATCTCGTCCTTGAGCTTGCCGTGGTCTTGCCCCGGGTAGTAATACCCACCCGCCGCATAGACGAACACGCGGCGGTCGGCCTGCCCGTTGCCGTAGCGGTCGGCCAACAACTGGAACAACGGCTTGCCCTCGATCTTTGCGACCGCATCCCACACCGCCATGTCGATGGTGCCGATCGCGACCGAGCGCTCGCCATGGCCGCCCGGTTTCTCGTTCGTGAACATCGCGTTCCAGATCTTGTGCGGGTCCAGATTCTTGCCCGTCGCGTCCACCAGCGACTCGGGATCCGCCTCCATCACGCGCGGAATGAAGCGTTCGCGCATCAGCTTGCCCTGGCCATATCGGCCATTCGAATTGAAGCCATAGCCCACCACCGGCTTGCCGTCGCGGATCACATCGGTGATCACGGCAACCAGGCTAAGCGTCATCTTGCTGAAATCGATATAGGCGTTGCGGATGGGCGAGCTGATGGGCAGCGTCTGTTCGCGGATCTCGACGATTCTCATGGGGTGTCTCCTGATGCGCCGCCTGTCGCGGCGTTGGTGCAAATGGGAACCCCTAGCGTAGAGGCGAATACCCGCACTAAGATTCACCATTATTCATTTGATTATTTACTTTCAGTGAAAACCGACATCGCGTCCGAACTGGAGTTCTTCATCCATCTGGCCCGGCTGGGCAGCCTGTCCGCCGCCGCGCGCGAGCTCAACCTGACGCCGCCCGCCGCCACCAAGCGCCTGGCGCTGATGGAGCGGCGCCTGGGCGTGCGCCTGGTGAACCGCAGCACACGCAACCTGAGCCTCACGAGCGAAGGCGAGACGTACCTGTCGCACGCCACCAAGATCCTCGAAGACCTGCGCGACATGGAAGACGCCGTCTCCAGCAGCGGCGCCACCCCGCGCGGCGCGCTGAAAGTGAACGCCACCTTGGGGTTCGGCCGCACCACCATCGCCCCGCTGGTCTCGGACTTCGCCAAGCGCTATCCCGACGTCCAGGTCCAACTGGAAGTCACGGACCGGCCTGTCGACCTGGTGGAAAGCGGGTTCGACCTGGCGATCCGCTTCGGCGAACTGCCCGACAGACGCCTGAGCGCACGGCGCGTCATGTCCAACCGCCGCTTCCTGTGCGCGGCGCCGCGCTATCTGGATAAACACGGCACGCCCGCCACGCTGGCCGATCTGGCGTCACACCGCTGCATCCTGCATACGCAAAACGATGAGGCGCACGGCGTGTGGCGATTCACCCGCGATGGGGAAAGCGTGGCAATCAAGGTGGATGGGGCCTTGTCCAGCAATGACGGAGATATCGTGCTGGGCTGGGCGCTGGACGGCCATGGCATATTGATCCGCTCGGAATGGGATCTGGCCAAGTATTTGAAAAGCGGACGGCTGCGGGTGGTATTACCCGACTTCACGCTGCCGTCCGCGGATCTTTTTGTTTATTACCCGCAACGCAGAAATCAAACCGCCCGGGCCAGGGCGTTTATTGATTATCTGGTTGAGGTGTTCAAGCGCTCAGGCTGATTACCATTCAAAGGTGCCTTGGTCGATGCCAACCTGCGGGCCGTCTTCGCCGTTGACGGTGCCGGAACCGAAGGACTGGCGGATTTCGCTTTCGGTGCCATAAGTGTCCGGGTGGAAATTCCATCCTACGAGGCTGCCCATGATGCCCTTGCCCAAGGCTTGGCCGCTGGAAGAAGACCTTTCGATTACGCCGGAATTCGCGCCCACCAGCCCGCCCACGGCGTCTTGCTCGTGGCTGCCCACCGCATTGCCGCTGGCATAGGAATCGACGATCAAGGCTGTTTTTCCGTGCGCGCTGACATTTCTTCCAACCAACCCTCCGGCGCTGCCCGTCGGAAATTTTGGAAAGCGCCCCCCGGCCGTTGCCAGACCGCTGGCGGACGATTGGCGAATGATTCCCCCCCGGTTCTTGCCCACCAATCCCCCGACGTCACTGTCCAGGCCCCCCGTGGCGTCACCTGATGCGTGACTGCGCAGAATAAACCCGCTGTTGTCACCAACCAAACCGCCTACAGAGCTTAAAGGAACCTGCGACGTCACATTCCCTGATGCTCGCGAATCCGCGATGGTTCGCCCCGGGGCGTTCAGCCCCACCAGCCCGCCCGTTGCATGACCGCCATGGCTATTTCCGCTCGCGTAACTGTTGTTGATTGAACCGTAGTTTTCACCGGCCAACCCGCCGGCATACAAAAGGCTGGAAACGTCGCCAGTCGCGTAAGACTGCTCAATTTTTCCGCCATAGTTTGAGCCGACCAAGCCCCCGGTATAGGATTGCCTCCCGTGAACAACCGCAGTTGAGTAAGAGCTAGCGATACGCCCCTCATTCGAACCGACCAAACCGCCGGACACACTCTTGCCTCCATAATTTGAGGAGCCGTCTACGGTGCCATGCGAATAGGAGTTCAACACCTCGCCATAGTTGTATCCGACCAGTCCGCCCAGTAAATTTACGATCTGTGTCGTACGGATTTGCCCCGAGGTGTAAGCGTACTTCACCACGCCAAAATTCGCCCCTACCAGACCTCCCAGGGCGTAGGAAGAGTCGAGCCCGCTTGCGGAAATACTGTAGTCCTGCAATCCGACGTTTCTAAGCACGCCATATGAATCGCTGAATACCCCTACATACCCCTTATAGTCCGACGAATCGACTCTCATCGTCAGCTTATCCACGGCATGTCCCATGCCGGTCAACACACCGCGGAATCTGTGCGTTTCACTTCCGTTATCCCCGCCAATTGGTCTAAACCCTGCGCCCGCATGCCAAGTTGCCGTCTCACTCGCGTCGATCCGATTAGCCAGCGCGTAAAAGCCGTCCAATTTGTTGTCAATGGCTTGTAGCTCTTGCACATTACGAATGAGCTGATAATCCTGCCCATTGATGCGTAAGCTTGCTTGTGACCCGGGCAACGTCACTGTGACGTTCTTACCCAAGATATAGTCGGCGTCGGCGTCATGGTTCATCACGAACCCCGCCTTATCCCCGCTTGCCTCGACATTCGCATTCAGCCGCACGGACTTCTTCGCATCCAGGCTCAACGTCGTATCGGCATCCCAGCTTATTTCCTCCAGAACGCGAAGGTCGCCTTGCGTGGATTTCAGCGCGATATTGTTTTTGGCCAATTGCTGATTCAAATGCTCGCCACTGATACCGCTGACCAGCGGCACTTCCTGGGTCGTCACGCTGATT
>Ga0160437_1001224_pt1 | contig 11926 bp, 11 predicted proteins | sample HID1975I_E0MG_FD_108227 | JGI IMG/M metagenome (GOLD analysis project Ga0160437, IMG submission 108227) | Enriched soil microbial communities from UW Madison campus, WI, USA - HID1975I_E0 MG | ecosystem: Environmental > Terrestrial > Soil > Unclassified | place: USA: Madison, Wisconsin... | reverse complement strand
GGCGGATGGAGCACTTGCTGGAGAAGGCCCCACCCGGGCTGTCACTGCTGCCCCGCCTGACCGCCTGGGACAGCCCATTCAACCCGGTGCGGCCGCTACCGCCAGTGGGTGGTTCACCATTGCTGCACGGCGTCGAGCCGAAGGAACAGGAAGCCAGCCTGCCGCTGGGCGAACGCGTCGGGCATACCCTGGTGCTCGGTACCACCCGGGTCGGCAAGACGCGCCTGGCCGAGGTGTACATCACCCAGGACATCCATCGACCCACCCAGGAGGTGGTCATCGTCTTCGACCCCAAGGGCGATGCCGACTTGCTCAAGCGTATGTACGTGGAGGCGCGGCGCGCCGGCCGCGAGCATGAGTTCTATGTATTCCACCTGGGCTGGCCGGAGATCTCCGCCCGCTACAACGCCATCGGCCGCTTTGGCCGCATTTCCGAAGTCGCCACCCGCATCGCCGGCCAACTCAGTGGCGAAGGCAACTCGGCAGCGTTTCGCGAGTTCGCCTGGCGCTTCGTCAACATCATCGCCCGGGCGCTGATCGAGCTCGGCCGGCGCCCTGACTACCTGCAGATCCAGCGGCACGTGGTGAACATCGATGCACTGTTCATCGAGTACGCTCAGCACTTCTTCGCCCGCCATGACCCGCAGGCCTGGGAAGCAATCGTGCAGATCGAAGGTCGCCTGAACGAAAAAAACATCCCGCGGCACATGATCGGCCGGGAAAAGCGCGTGGTCGCCATTGAACAGTACTTGACCGCCAAGCGCATCTTCGATCCGGTGATGGACGGCCTGCGTTCGGCCGTACGCTACGACCGCACCTACTTCGACAAGATCGTCGCTTCGCTGCTGCCACTGCTGGAAAAACTCACCAGCGGCAAGACCGCACAACTGCTCGCCCCCAACTACACCGACCTGGAGGATCCCCGGCCGATCTTCGACTGGCTGCAGGTCATCCGCAAACGCGGCATCGTCTACGTTGGCCTGGATGCGCTGTCCGATGCTGAGGTCGCCGCCGCTGTCGGTAACTCGATGTTTGCCGACCTAGTTTCGGTCGCTGGCCATATCTACAAGCACGGCATAGACCATGGCCTGCCAAGCTCCTCCAGCGCCGCGGACAAGGTGCCGATCAACCTGCACGCCGATGAGTTCAACGAGCTGATGGGCGACGAGTTCATTCCGCTGATCAACAAGGGTGGTGGCGCCGGTATCCAGGTCACCGCCTACACCCAGACCTTGAGCGACATCGAGGCGCGTATCGGCAACCGGGCCAAGGCCGGCCAGGTCATCGGCAACTTCAACACCCTGCAGATGCTGCGGGTGCGGGAGACCGCGACCGCAGAACTGCTGACCAACCAACTGCCCAAGGTCAACGTGCAGACCCGCACCCTGGTCTCCGGCGCCACGGACACCGCCGACCCCGATGCCCGTACCGACTTCACCTCCTCCTCGCAGGACCGGGTTACCACGACCGCCGTGCCGTTGATTGAACCCGCGCACATCATCGCCTTGCCCAAGGGGCAGATGTTTTCGTTCCAGGAGGGAGGACAATTGTGGAAGGTACGTATGCCGCTACCCAAACCAGCCAGCGATGATGCGATGCCGACGGATCTGCAGACCCTGGCTGCGCGCATGCGCGAATCGTACACCGCCAATGCGGGGAGTTGGTGGAGTAACGCGGGAGGCGCACCCACGGCCGATTTCGATCCGGATATGCCTCCCCCCGGGCGCAGAAACTCTCAATGAGCGCGCTATAAGCAGCCGGATACTCTGGAGTCCATATGCCGCCGCCCCCAACCAGCCCACCGCCCCCACAGCGAAGTCCGGGGCTCATCTTCGGCATGCTCGAACTGTGTCTGCGACTGCTCGGCCTGCTGTTCGCTTCGCTGATATTCTCCATTTTGCTGGAGTTTGTAGGCATGCTGTGGTTCTGGCCCGAGCAGGGCTGGCATCACAGCCATGCCATGTGGCTGAGCGAGCTGGGCTGGCTCAGTGGCCACTTCAAGAATTCATTGCTCGTGCAAGAGCCGGCGCAAGCGACCGCCAAGGTCCTCGAACACCTCAACAACTGGGTCGTAGTACGCTCTGGATGGGCGCATTCCGACACACAGCTGAAACTGCTCAGTCGAGAAGCGTCAATCCAGGGGGAGTTCGCGCAGATCTATGTTGTGATACAGGACTATCTGCTGGCGGCCCTGTTTACGGTCTTTACTTTCGTAGTGCGACTGGCCGTTCTCACCTTGGCCACCCCTCTGTTCCTGCTCGCGGTGATCACCGGTGCGGTCGATGGGCTGATGCGTCGTGACCTACGCAAATTCGGTGCCGGTCGGGAAAGCAGCTTCGTCTACCACAGGGCGAAGCGAACTTTGTTGCCTTTGATGTTCAGCCCCTGGGTGATATACCTCTCCCTACCCTGTTCGGTGAATCCCATTTGGGTGCTATTGCCATGCGCTGCTTTGCTTGGGTGGATGGTGGCAATCACGGCTGCAACGTTCAAAAAATATCTTTGAGAAACCAAGATATTTTCGAACTCTTACAAAACGCATTGAACACGGCAGACTTTGAACTTGCCGTATCACCTGCAAACTAGAAAATGCAAGCATCACTGCCGGCAGCATAATATCACGACATTCAATTTGAGAAGAGGCGAAATTACGCCTCTCCACCAAACTACACCCTGACGCTGCCTCACTCACTGGTTACAAATCAAGGCCATCAAGCGGATGAAGAATCTCATCCCTCACTTGCGCGAGGTCTGAGTTTTTCAAGAAAAAGTAGAACGTAGAGTCAACCACTTTTAACTGGCGCGAATTTGAATCATAAGCGAGCACAGGCGGATTAATGCCTTTCCCTGACTGGATCTCCGCAAGGCCGTTCAAAACTGCTACGAGTTGCGAACCCTTTAGATCTTCTTTACGATGATGAACTTGCTTAATTGCATGCAACATCGCTTCCTTACTGATCCCACCATTAACCCCCGCAAATCCAACCTCAAGAATATACATGACCACATAATAGTTCAAAAAGTACGGTAGAGGCTTCGCCTTATCTATAACCGCCGTATTACCTGAAGCAATAGCTTCTAAATTTTTTAAATGGCGCCCTGAGTAATCCGCAGACTTACGAGAGATCGCCCGAGCGACGACCTCCACATTATCAATGAAAACTTTATTTTCTTGTGCCTCTGCAATACCTGCCTCAAGGCAAGTTGCCTTCAACAACTCCTGAAAAACCCCGACACTTTTGAACGCATTATCTATACATTCCTGTATCAGAACCCTAGAAAAACTTACATTCAACTGAGGCGAACCTTGCTCAACGATCCGTAAAAAATCGTCCTCAAGCCACGGCTCAACAGGAACCTCTGCCACCCTGTCCTGTAATTCGCCGTTGAACTGAATCATGCGATTCGCTTCTTTCCACACACCGAGAATTACGAATCTAATCTTGAGATCATGAAAAGTTCTTAAGTCAAATGCAAAATCACGCTGGGTTTTTTCCGGAAGATAATGAAAGTTCTCCAGTATAATTGTCTTTCGCTCGCCTAGTCTAACCATCAAGCTAGCCACGTCATCGGGAAGATCTAGATTAAACTCAATTTCTTCGTATTTATCTTCGAGCTTGTAGCTGCTCTCACCTTCTACTGCCAGCTCAGCCCGCCCCTTCAAGACCATAGCAATTGCGCCTTGAATAAACGCTTTTCCTTTCACTTTTGTAGCATCACCTGTCCCTTCAGTGTATGAAGTCTTCAGGGTCACGCCTGACTTCCTTAATATAGACTGATAGATATCTCGGAGAGTCGTTTTTGGAGAAAGGCTTATTACAACATTATCATCATAATTCAGATGCTTTTTTACGAGAGCAGTTTTACCCTGCTTGGAAGCCCCATAAACAATAATTTGATGCCCAGCCTCTAACGCAGAGGTAAACTTATCATCAACATGCTCCCTTTCAACATAGCTCAGTACATCTTCACTACTGACGCCAAAAACCTCTTCAACTTTTTTCATTTTTTCTGACTCCATGTCTTAACGTTTTAACTGAAGTGGCACTATGCTATCGCTGATTGGTGACATAGTCTACCCATCCAGCAAGATCTCGTCAGGAAGTATCTCTGCTGCTTCCAGTGCCATATTGAATGATGCGGCTCCAGTGGTTTGAGGGTGGGAAGAGCACTAGGGAATGTCTGCAACGAGGGGATAAACTATTGAAGCTGTCTGTGAAGCTAGCCAGCAGGGGGAAGCCGTACCTTTATAGCCGCCCCCAACGACAACCCTTGGCACCACTCAACCACAGACAGATCAAGGAGTGAACTTAACCGGCGACCTGGCTATGCAGTCCTTGCAGTCCAGGATGATTCCGTTTTCGCACGTGCTTGCATGCACTGCGCTGGAGCCACAAGCGGGACAACTGAAGACTGAGGCCGACTTTGGAGAGCCAAGCATCGGTACCGGCACCGGCACAAAGTATTCGCCGACTTTTTTGTAGGACCCACCATCTTCCGCCCGCAGCACCAAATCGAAAATCACTTTATTCAGTTCGGACCGAGGATCACTGGTGAGGAATTTCTTATCACTAAGATTCCAAGCCTCACTGCGCGCTTTAATACCATACTCGTGGAGCTTTCGAGGAATGACATTCGTAGCTTGAGTAATACTCACATGAGAATTTTTGCGGTATTTGTACGCCTGATGCGCGGCCAAGTACGCGAAATAGCTGACCACCGCCACACTATAGTCCACCAACAGGGAAGCAACGACATCCCTACCTTTTTTTTCGGCAGTATAAAATAGATCGTATTGTGCACACTGATAATGGATCTGCCGCATAACTTGCTCAGTCAGAATATTTACCACCAGCGACTTGGTCTGATGAGCGTCATACCCTGCCGGGGCCATAGAAAACTCTTTAACAATCTGCCGCTGCACACCCTCCACGGAAATAAATGATATCCCCCGAAGCTCAACATTCACTAGCCATCTAACAGCCGATAGATTGATGGACTCTACTTTCCTAGTATCAAATGCAGAAAGAGGCGACTCCGGATCCACGACAATCACCCGGCGCCGATAGAGCAGCTCGAGCACTTCACGCTCCAGCTCCTCAGTTGGCGCCAACCATACGTCACGCCTACGTTCAAGCACCGATACAATTTTAGAGCCGTTCAGATCCCCTTGAGCGTTAATCAATGACAGCAAGTAGACTTTCTCCCGCATATCGAGATCTTCGTACGAGACAGCATTTGAAGTTAGCGGCTGCCAGTGCTCACGTATCCTTTCTCGTGCAATCTGATCTTTATTAAGCTGCTCTCTTTCACGCTCTTTCTCGCATGGACCGCAATTGCATTGGCGTCTGTAGCCTAGGTAACGCCCTTGGTAAGACTTGTGTTCGCACGTCTGGCAATACCCTACGGTTGCCCCTGACGCGAGATCCCCCTTACTTTTTCTTCGCTCATACATTTTCACACAGCAATATGGGCAAGATATCGAATTCAACTGTACTGGAGGAAAAACCTTGACCAAGCTATTTGGAGGAATAGCTATTTGATACTCAGCAACAAGGTCAGCATTTCGCTCACCAGAAATGTAACGTTGATAGAGCTCTTCCACTTGCTCTTCAGAAAGGTGCGAAATAGCCGAACATACAGACATTTAACCACTCACCAGTTATTCTCCAAGAGCATCAATATTAGCGCAACTCAGCACCGCGATAAACACCACAATCACAGATACAGCTAACAACACACACAAATGGCTCGAAGCTCTGCTAAGAGGATAAAAATTCTATGGGATTAGTGGTGACGAATGTATCGCGGTCCAAATAAGACTCGCAACTATGCGCTCGCGACTTAAAAATGAAGAGTCGAAGATCCCTTTTTTCAATGCCAAAGCCGGCCTGACTCATCAGGGTGGATACCAGGTACCCGGCTGGATTTCGCCATGAACACTTCAATTTCCGCCCTGTTGCTTACCTTTGTGATGTCGCTCGGCGCCGCCGCTCAGGACACGCCTGAGCGCTCGGATCTCGGCCTGGTGCAGCAGCAGATCACTTCCATCGAATTGTTGGCCGACCGCGCAAGCACCGCCGCAGTCAGTACCGCTGAGCCCCGTTATCGCTTCGACTACCCGAGGTTCGCAGCGGACCTTGAACGTGTGCGCCAAGGCATCCAAAAATACCTGTCTCCTTCGCGTGCGCAGCCAGCCGATCTGATCGAGCTGACCGGTGATTACCGTGCAGAAGCGCCTCACTCAGGTACCTCCGATGAGCATGACTGACGCCCAACTCAGCGCGTTCTCGGCCGTTGCCGGGTTCACTCCGCAGCTCAGCTCGGTGCTGTGGCGCTCATCGGTGCTGGTGCTCGCATTGCTCTGGTGCACCTGGGCCCTGTGGACCGGTTACCGGGGCTGGGCGGCCGGCAACCTCAATTTTGGTGCGCTTGGCGGTAGCACGCTACGCCTGGCCATCGCCCTGATCGTGTTGATGTTTTTCATGCTTTCGTAAGCAGGAGACCTTGCCATGAACCTCTCCCGTCGTTGCCGTCTCCCGTTCGCTCTGTTGCGGGAGTCCTGTTCACAAGTCCTGTGCGGTGGCCTAGCGCTGCTGAGCTCGACGCTGGCTTGGGCTGATCTGCCGACTATGGAGGCGCCCTCCCGCGGCGAGGGTTCGGGACTGATCGACACCATCAAGAACTACGCCTACGACGGCGGCATCCTCCTCGGCCTGTTGATCGCCACCCTCGCCTTCCTGGGCGTGGCCTGGCACTCGCTCACCGTCTACGCCGACGTGCAAAACCAGCGCAAGACCTGGAAGGACCTCGGTGCCGTGGTTGGCGTCGGCGCCCTGCTGGTGGTGGTGATCCTGTGGTTCCTCACGAAAGCCGCGACGATCCTGTGAGGTCACCATGACCGACGCCCCTGCCACCCTGCCTGACGGCACGCTGACCTTCCTCCCGGAGCGCCTCAACCGTGACCCGGCCGTCTTGCGCGGGCTCACCAACGACGAGATGTGGGTTGCGCTGATAGTCGGTGCCGCCTTGGGCGTGATCCTCGGTGCACCACTGGCGGTGGCCACCGCCTCCATCGCCACCCTCCCCGCCTGCATGTTCCTCTGCATGGCGCTGGTGTTGCTCGGTGGCGGCAAGCTGATGCGCCGAGCCAAGCGCGCCCGACCCGAAACCTGGTTGTACCGCCGCCTGCAGTGGCACTTGGCGGTGCACTGGGGTGTCAGCACTCATCAGTTGATCCTGCACTCAGGGCCTTGGACCGTGCGCCGCACGCGTCGACCTGCGAGGGTCACACCATGAGCCGCTTCCGCAACAAGGTGGATGCGCAGCAGGCGCATATCTTCAGCCTGCGTCTGGCCGTTTCGATCCTGGCACTGCTGTGCTGCGGGCTGTGGTACGGCTGGCAGTCCTCACCCTCCGAGCTGACCATTCACGTGCCGCCCGACCTGCGCTCCGGCAGCACGCGCAAGTGGTGGGATGTACCCCCAGAAAACATCTACGCCTTCGCGCTGTACATCTTCGGCCAGCTCAACCGCTGGCCCACCGACGGAGAGGTCGATTACCACCGCGCCATCTTTGCCCTGCAGCCCTACCTGACGCCCGCGTGCAAGACCTTTTTCGACGGTGACTTCGAGTACCGCAAGGCTGCCGGCGAACTGCGCGGCCGGGTGCGCGGCGTGTACGAGGTGCTGGGCCGCGGTTACAGCGACGACCCCGACCTGCGGGTGAAGCAGCTGGATAAGCACAGCTGGCTGGTCAAGCTCGACCTCAACGCCGACGAGTATTACGCCGCCGAGCCGGTGAAACGCGTGGTGGTGCGCTATCCGCTACGGGTGGTGCGCTTCGACGTCGACCCCGAGCACAACAAGTGGGGCCTGGCCCTGGACTGCTACGAAGGCACACCGCAGAAGCTGACGCTGCCTGGAGGTACGGGATGATGCGTGTCTTGATCATGATTCTGTCGGTAGCCGCAGGCTGGTGTTCTGCAGTCGGTGCGGTCGAGGTCAAATACTGGGATCGCCTGCCGCTGGCCGTTCCACTTACGGTGGGCCAGGAGCGAGTCCTGATGCTGGATGAGGATGTTCGCGTGGGGGTGCCGGGCACGATCGCCGGCAAGCTGCGCGTCCAGTCTGTCGGCGGCACGGTGTATCTGCGAGCCGCAGAAGCCCTTCCCCCTACCCGGCTGCAGCTGCAATCGGTGAAGTCAGGCGACATCATCCTGATCGACATGGAGGCACTTGAGGGCAGCGAGGAGCTGGAGCCGGTCAAGATTGTGGCCCAGGCTCCGGCACCGGACGTGAAAACTGAGAAAGACACGGCACCTGCTGCGACGCCGGTACCGGTGGTGCTCACTCGCTATGCGGCGCAGAACCTCTATGCCCCCCTGCGTACCGTAGCCCCGCTGCCCGGTGTACGGCGGGTGCCGCTGAGCGACTCCGTCGCGTTCAGCACCTTGCTGCCCACCGAACGGGTTTCAATCAAGGCACTCGCGGCCTGGCGGCTGGGCGACTACTGGGTGACGGCGGTAAAGATCGTGAACCGCGGTCCCGGCAAGGTCGCGCTGGACCCGCGTCACCTACAGGCCACGCTGTACGCCGCAACCTTCCAGCACGCGGACCTAGGTCTCACCGGTACGCCTGAAGACACCACCGTGGCCTACCTCGTCACCCGTGGCGGCGACCTAAAGCACGCGCTGCTGCTGCCCCCGCCAAAACCGGAGGCTGCCGATCATGAAAGCTAACGGCCTGCTGAAATGGTTGGTACCCGGGGTGCTACTAGGCATCGTGCTGATCATCATCAAATCGTGGGTAACCGCCCCAGATGGCCAGCCCGCTCACGATCCGGACAAGGCCACGCTGACCGCGGAGCAGGCCAAGGCCTTGGGCATCGCGGGTGACACCCCACGCGACACCGTGGCTACATTGATCGGCCAGGTCAAAGCGATGCGCAGCGAGATGCAGACGCTGAAGAAAGGCAACGATGTGCTGCAGACTGAGAACAGGCGGCTGCGCACCCGCGAAGGCAACATCGACACGCGCATCCAGAGCACGCTGAGCAGCGTCACCCAACAAGTCACCGAGCAGCGCCAGCAGGCCAACGATGCTCGGCAGAAGGCTGAGCAGCAGCACCGCGAGACTCAAGGGCTACTCTCCAAGCTCAAGGATCAGCTCACCGGTAAGCCCGCCGCAAAGTCGGATGTTCCTGCGGGATTCGGTCTTGAGCCGGGAGACGAGCAGCAGTTTGCAGGAACTCAGGCACCGGCAGATGCGGTGCAGTGGATCGAACCATCGAATGCACGCGCCGGCCAAGAGGACACCGGCAAAGCTGACGGACCACTGTCGTCGTTAACCTCGAAGTTCAAGGACCTGCACGCCCTGGACAACAACGCCATCGACCGTGGCCAGGACCGCTTGCGTGCCGTCGCCAAAGGCGAGCGTGAACTGGAGAACGCTCAGGACCGTACCGAAGGCGCCAGGCCTGTCTACACCATCCCCGAGAATTCGACGCTGATGGGCTCGATCGCCATGACCGCGCTGATTGGCCGGGTGCCGGTGGACGGCACAGTGAACGATCCCTATCCGTTCAAGGTGCTGGTGGGGCCGGACAACCTCACTGCCAATGGCATCGACCTGCCGGACGTGGTCGGCGCGGTCATGAGTGGCACCGCCGCCGGTGACTGGACGTTGTCCTGCGTGCGCGGCCAGGTCGAGTCGATCACCTTTGTCTTCAGTGACGGTACCGTCCGCACAGTGCCGCAGCCGCAGAAGGTCGTCAGCCGCAATCGCAGCAGTACTCAAACCTCGGACACCGAGAAGATCCGCGGCGGCCTTGGCTACATCTCCGACCCTTACGGCATTCCCTGCATTTCCGGCGAGCGCCGCTCCAACGCCCAGCAGTACCTGGGCAGCCAGAGCCTGATCACCGCGGCCGGCGCCGGCTTTGCTGCAGCCCTGGGCAGCGAGCAGACCAACACCTCGTTCATCAACTCGGCCGGCGGCAGCCTTGGCCTATCCCAGAACAGCGGTAACAGCGCGCTCAACTCAGTGATCAGCGGTGGCATTGGCGACATCCGTGAGTGGATCGACAAGCTCTACGGCGAAGCCTTCGCCGCCATCTACGTGCTCCCTGGGGCCAAGGTGGCTCTGCACCTGGACCACGAAATCAGCATCGATTATGAACCCAAAGGCCGGAGAGTGAACCATGAAAGCCCATCCGTCTCGGTACTGGATCTGGATTAGCCTGCTGCTCGGCCTGCAACTGGCCGGCTGCTCCACCAGCAAGGAAGAAATGCTGCCCCACGGCGATCACACCATGCTTGATATCTGGAACGGCGGTGGCGCGGTCGGTACTCAGCAACAGCTGCTGGAGGCGCGTGGCGAACTGCGTCGCCCGGTGCAGGACCCCGAGCGCCTGATCAACGACCAGAGCGCCTACACGCGCACGGCGGCCAACGAAATCCGTGCTCAGTTCCCACGTCTACCTAACCCAGACCTGATCATGTACGTCTACCCGCATCTGGCCGGTACCCAACAGACGCCAGTGCCTGGCTATTCGACCGTGTTCCCACTGTACGAGAAGGTCCAGTACGCGCTGCCCGGCGAGCGTCTGGACGATCTGTGATGGCCGATGACGCGAGTCGTGAACCGCCGCGTTGGAAGCCTTGGCGCGCGGCACAGCGTCGGCGCGCCACGCTGGCCGACGAGGCCGCCCAGTACGCACACAACCCCAGCTTTGCCGACCATCTGCCTTGGGTCGAATACCTCGCGGATGAGCAGTGTTTTCTGCTCGACGACAACCGCTCGGTGGGCGCCGTGTTCGAACTGCAACCAATCGGCACCGAGGGCCGTGAGCCCGAGTGGCTAATGGCGGCACGCGACGCCCTGGAAGATGCGCTGCAGGACAGCTTCGACGAGCTCGATCAGGCGCCCTGGGTGGTGCAGTTCTTCTGCCAGGACGACAGTGACTTTGCCCCGTACCTTGAACGCCTGGAGCGCTACATCGCGCCGCGCGCGCGAGGTACGCCATTCACCGAGGCCTTCCTCGCGTCGATGCAACGTCACCTTGAAGCCGTCGGCAAACCGGGTGGGCTGTTCGACGACCATGTCGTGTCTCACCTGCCGTGGCGCGGTAGCAACCGGCGGATTCGCCTGGTGGTCTACCGCTGGCTCGGCGACCAGACCGACGATGACGGCCAGAACCCGGCCCAACTGTTGAACCGCACCTGCGACCGCTTGGTGGCCTCGCTGCAGGCGTGCGGAGTCAGCCCTCGACGCCTGACCGGGCGTGATTTCTACGCCTGGTTACTGCCTTGGTTTAACCCCGCTCCTGCCCTCACCGACGAAACGCCTGCCGCGTTCTATCGACGTGTGCCCTATCCGGAGACGGAGGGCGGCGAGGATCTGCCGCTGCCGTTCGACCACGACTTCGCCGAGCGGCTGTTCTTTCAAGAGCCGCGCTCCGATAGCGAGCAGGGTCTATGGTACTTCGATCAACAGCCCCACGCCGTGATGGTGGTCGACAAGTTGCGCAGGCCACCGCATATCGGCCAGCTGACCGGTGAAACACGCAAGGGTGAAGCGTTGAACGCCTTGTTCGATCAGTTGCCCGAGCAGTCGGTCATGAGCCTGACCTTGGTGATCACGCCCCAGGATGTGCTCGAGGAGCAGCTCAATCGCCTGGCGCGCAAAGCCATCGGCGAGAACCTCGCCTCGACCCAGACCCGCCAGGACGTGGAAGAGGCCCGCGCGCTGATTGGCCGCCAGCACAAGCTGTACCGCGGAACCTTGGCGCTGTACTTGCGCGGCGCCGATGAACAGCAGCTGCGCCAGCGTTCGGTCCAGGCCGCCAATGTGCTGCTCGGCGCCGGCCTACAACCGGTGCGCGAGGGCGATGAAGTGGCCGCGTGCAACAGCTATCTGCGCTGGTT
>Ga0160437_1001223_pt1 | contig 11940 bp, 11 predicted proteins | sample HID1975I_E0MG_FD_108227 | JGI IMG/M metagenome (GOLD analysis project Ga0160437, IMG submission 108227) | Enriched soil microbial communities from UW Madison campus, WI, USA - HID1975I_E0 MG | ecosystem: Environmental > Terrestrial > Soil > Unclassified | place: USA: Madison, Wisconsin... | reverse complement strand
GCTTTTCTTTCCCAACAAAAGGGCTTTACAACCCGAAGGCCTTCTTCACCCACGCGGTATGGCTGGATCAGGCTTGCGCCCATTGTCCAATATTCCCCACTGCTGCCTCCCGTAGGAGTCTGGGCCGTGTCTCAGTCCCAGTGTGGCTGATCATCCTCTCAGACCAGCTACGGATCGTCGCCTTGGTGGGCTTTTACCCCGCCAACAAGCTAATCCGACATCGGCTCATCCAATCGCGTAAGGTCTTGCGATCCCCTACTTTCACCCGAAGGTCGTATGCGGTATTAGTCCCGGTTTCCCGAGGTTATCCCCCACGACAGGGTAGATTCCGATGTATTCCTCACCCGTCCGCCACTCGCCACCAAGAGAGCAAGCTCTCTCGTGCTGCCGTTCGACTTGCATGTGTTAGGCCTACCGCCAGCGTTCACTCTGAGCCAGGATCAAACTCTTCACTTAAGTTTTGCGGCTTCCAGCCCCGAAGGACCTTGGCCAATTTCTTGAGTGCAGTCGTCGTCACCGAGCTCCAGAACCACTCGCTTGCAATTGCTTGCATTTGAATTGATTTGGAGACTCTGTTACGAACGCCCTGCAAATGGACAGTCATCCACCTGCCAGACGCCCGCACAAGTCACCTGCGCACACTGTCAAAGATCCGGGGAAGAGGCCTCAGCGCCTGCTTCCGTTGTCTCCCCGACTTTCGTCGAGGTGAGCCGCCCATTATAGCGCGGTTTTTGCTTTCGTCAACACCCAGTTTCGGGTCCGACTTCAGCCTCCCTTCAACGTTGGCCCGGAGGCCGTCCCGTCGGGGGAGCCGCACATTCTAGCGCGGTTTCGGAGGACGTCAACACCTTGTGAAGCGTTTTTTCGTCCCCTCCCGCCTTGTCGCGCCGGCTTGCGCCGACCGCTCCGTGGCGGGGCGCGCATTGTGCATCCGGCGACCCGGTTTGGGAAGGGGGGACGCAGGATTTTTTTCACCGTCGCGACGGCCGCGGCGCTTGACGCCGCGCGGGGGCCTGCCCGATCGTGCGGCCGGACCCCTTAAATCACGCCACGGAGCCTTCCCATGCGCCCGATCCGCATCCTCGCGTCCCTGCTGTTGTGCGCACCCTGCCTGCTGGCGACGGCCTGCGCGGGCGGCGAATGGGTGGAACTTGCCGGCAAGCGCTACACGGTGGAGATCGCCGATACCGACGCCGAGCGCGCCCGCGGCCTGATGTTCCGCGACGAGCTCGGCGCGGACCGCGGCATGCTGTTCATCCACGACCAGCAGGCACCCCAGGCTTACTGGATGAAGAACACGCGGATCCCGCTCGACATCCTGTACTTCGACAACGACCGCAAGCTGGTCTCGCAGCAGCGCGACGTGCCGCCATGCTCGGCCGGCAACCGCTGTCCGCCCTACCCGAGCAACGCGCCGGCGCGCTACGTGCTGGAGCTCAATGCCGGCAACGCGGCGCGGCTCAAGCTCGAGGACGGTACGCAGCTGCGTTTCGGCCCCGGGATCCCCGCGTCGGGCGACTGACCGCGTACTTGCGGCAGCGCGGCACGCAGCGCAGGCTTGATGGCATGGACCACCGCATCGCACTGCCGGAGTGGCATACCCTCGCCCGGCTCGACGACGCGTCCCTGCCGCTGCTCGATACCGCGCTGCTGATCGCACACGACGAATATCCCGACCTCGACCCCGGCCTGTACGACGCGCAGGTCCGCGCGCACGCCGCCGGCATGCGCGCGGAGATCGACGCGATCGAGCATCCGGCGGTGAAGATGCAGGCGATCAATCGCCATCTGTTCGGGGAGCTCGGCTACGCGGGCGACCACGACCAGTACTACGACCCGCGCAACAGCTACATCAACGAGGTCTTCGAGCGCAGGCGCGGCAACCCGATCTCGCTGGCGATGGTGCAGATGGAAGTCGCGCGCCGGCTCGGCGTGCCGCTGGACGGCGTGTCGTTCCCCGGCCATTTCCTCGTGCGCCTGCCGGTGGACGACGGCGTGCTGGTGATGGATCCGTTCAACCGCGGCCGCCCGCTCGACGTCGACGAACTGCGCCAGCGCGCGCGGCCGCACCTGGGCGGCGATGCGCCGGACGACGAGGCGCTGTCTCAGATCCTCAATCCCGCGTCGCACCGCGCGATCCTGGTGCGCGTGCTGCGCAACCTGCACGGCGTCTATGGCGACGCCGGCGACTGGGAGCGCGCCACGCGCTGCGCCGACCGCGTGCTCAAGCTGTCGCCGAACGATCCCGACGCGCTGCGCGACCGCGGCCTGGGCTACCTGCACATCGGCCACGCCAGCGGTGCGCGCGCCGACCTGGCGCAATACCTGCAGCGCAATCCGCATGCGCGCGATGCGATGAAGGTGCGGATGCGCCTGGTGGAACTCGGCGGCGGCGGCCGCGTGAACTGAGCGCCGCTCAGAGCGGCATCATCTCGAAGTCGTCCTTGGTCACGCCGCAGTCCGGGCATGTCCAGGTGTCGGGGATGTCCTCCCAGCGCGTGCCGGGGGCGATGCCCTCTTCCGGCAGCCCGGCCGCTTCGTCGTAGATGAAGCCACACACGACGCACATCCAGGTGCGGTAGGCGACGGCGGTCTCGTTCATCGGATAATGGCGTCCCGGCGGGAGCGGTGCGGAAAGCCGCATTGTCCCACCCCGCGACCGCGCAGGAAACCGCGACGATGAATCCCCGATGGCCGCACCGCGGCAACGCAGCCGCTTCAACGCGCGGCCTGTACCTGCTCACGCCGGACGACGGCGACACCGCGCGCCTGCTGGCGCGGGTGCGCGCGGTGCTCGGGCAGGCGACGCTGCTGCAATACCGCAACAAGGCCGCCGGCGATGCGCTGCGGCGCGAACAGGCCGCGGCGCTGCTGCCGCTGTGCCGCGCCGCCGGCGTGCCGCTGGTGGTCAACGACGACTGGCGGCTGGCCGCCGCGATCGGCGCCGACGGCGCGCACCTGGGCGAGGACGACGGCGCCCTGCGCGAGGCACGCGCCGCGCTGGGCGACGCCGCGATCCTCGGTGCGTCCTGCTACGACGAGATGGCGCGCGCCGAAGCCGCCGCCGCTGCCGGGGCGAGCTACCTGGCCTTCGGTGCGTTTTTCCCCTCGCCGACCAAACCGGGCGCACGCCGCGCCAGCCCGCAGCTGCTCGCCGACTCGGCGCGCTTCGGCCTGCCGCGGGTGGCGATCGGCGGCATCACGCCGGACAATGCGCGGCAGCTGGTCGCGGCCGGCGCGGACCTGCTCGCGGTGATCAGCGGCGTGTTCGACGCGCCGGATCCGGTGGCCGCGGCGCAGGCATACCGGGACTGCTTCGAGGCAAGCCCCCAACAGCCGGCAACGGATGCTGCCGGGCGAAATGATCGCGGCTGAAGCCGCTCCCACAGATCGAGAACGAGCACGAAAGTCGTCGTCCGCGCTGCGGGCACGCAGGACGGAGAAGACAACAGCATGAATACCGAACGTTCCCAGGCCCTGTTCGAACGCGCGCAGGCACTGCTGCCCGGCGGCGTCAACTCGCCGGTGCGTGCATTCAAGTCGGTCGGCGGTACGCCGTTCTTCGTCCAGCGCGCGGACGGGCCGTATCTGTTCGACGTCGACGGCAACCGCTACATCGACTATGTCGGTTCTTGGGGACCGATGATCGCCGGCCACAACCATTCCGCGGTGCGCGAGGCGGTGGAACGGGCGATACGCGACGGCCTGTCGTTCGGCGCGCCCTGCCCGGCCGAGGTGACCATGGCCGAAACCATCACCACCCTGGTGCCGTCATGCGAGATGGTGCGCATGGTCAACTCCGGCACCGAAGCGACGCTGTCGGCGATCCGGCTGGCACGCGGGGCCACCGGGCGTGCGCGCATCGTCAAGTTCGAGGGCTGCTACCACGGCCACGGCGACTCCTTCCTGGTCAAGGCCGGCAGCGGCGCGCTGACCTTCGGCGTGCCGACCTCGCCGGGCGTGCCCAAGGCACTCGCCGACCTCACGCTGACCCTGCCCTACAACGACTTCGACGCCGCGACGAAGCTGTTCGACGAGTGCGGCGGCGACATCGCCGGCCTGATCGTCGAGCCGGTGGTCGGCAACGCCAACTGCCTGCCGCCGCGCGAAGGCTTCCTGCACCACCTGCGAGAACTGTGCACGCGACACGGCGCGCTGCTGATCTTCGACGAGGTGATGACCGGCTTCCGCGTCGCGCTCGGCGGCGCGCAGGCGCGCTACGGCGTCACGCCGGACCTGAGCACCTTCGGCAAGATCATCGGCGGCGGCATGCCGGTGGGCGCCTACGGCGGCCGCCGCGACCTGATGTCGCAGGTCGCACCCGCGGGGCCCGTCTACCAGGCCGGCACGCTGAGCGGAAACCCGGTTGCGATGGCCGCGGGGCTGGCGATGCTGGAACTGATCCAGGCGCCGGGCTTCCACGACGCGCTGGAGGCGAAGACGAATGCGCTGTGCGACGGCCTCGAAGCCGCCGCGGGCGAGGCCGGCGTGCCGCTCACGACGCAGCGGGTCGGCGCGATGTTCGGGCTGTTCTTCAGCGACGAGAAGGTCGACACCTACGCCCAGGCGATCGCCTGCGACAGCGCCGCGTTCAACCGCTTCTTCCACGCCATGCTCGCGCGCGGGGTGTACCTGGCGCCGTCGGCGTTCGAGGCCGGCTTCATGTCGAGCGCGCACGACGACGCGGTGATCGAGCAGACTCTGGTCGCGGCGCGCGAAGCGTTTCGCGAGGCGAAGGCATGATCGCGGCGCCGGCCGTCGTCCTGTTCGACCTGGACGGCGTGCTGGCGCATTACGACCACGCGGCGCGGCTGCGGGTGCTGGCCGGACGCAGCGATGCCGACGCCGACGCGGTGGCGCGGGCGCTGTTCGAATCCGGTCTGGAACGCGACGCCGACCTCGGCCTGCACGATGCACGGGGACAGGTGGACGAGTTCGCGCGCCGGCTGGGGCGGCCGGTTTCGCTGGCCGACTGCGTCGACGCGCGCCGCGCCTCGATGCGTGCGGACGCGGACGTACTGGCGCTCGCGCGGCGCGTCGCCCGGCAAGCGCAGGTCGCGATCCTGACCAACAACAACCTGCTGCTGCGCGACCACCTGGCGGCGATCTGCCCGCCGCTGTTCCCGCTGTTCGAAGGCCGCGTGTTCTGCTCGGCGCAGTTCCGGCTGGCGAAGCCGGATCCGGCGATCTTCCTGCATTGCCTCGGGCAGCTCGGCGCCACGCCCGCGCAGGCGCTGTTCGTCGACGACAAGGCCGAGAACGCCGAAGGCGCGCGGCGCGCCGGACTGCGTGCGCAGCACTACACCGGCCTGCCGGCGCTGCGCGCGTGGCTGCGCGAGTGCGGATTCGCCGACGCCTGAGCGCCCGCGCGTCAGTCGAGGAACAGGTCGGGCAGCAGCGGCTGCGACGGATCGACCGCGTAGTGCGACAGGTCGGTGACGCCGGCCTCGCGCAGGACCTCGTCGTCGATCAGGAAATTGCCGGCAAAGCCGGCCGCGGGACGCACCAGGATCGCGTGCGCGGCGTCGGCGATGATCTCCGGCCGCCGGCCGTTGCCGCGGCTCACGCCGGGGATCATGTTCAGCGCATCGGTGCCGATCAGCGTGCGCGGCCACAGCGCGTTGACCGCCACGCCCTGCGGGCCGAATTCCGCGGCCAGGCCCAGGGTGACGAAGCTCATGCCCATCTTCGCCAGCGTGTAGCCGGTGTGCGGGCCCCACCACTTCGGGTCCAGGGACGGCGGCGGCGCCAGGGTGAGGATGTGCGGGTTTGGCGCCGCCAGCAGGTGCGGCAGGCAGGCCTGCGCGCACAGGAAGCTGCCGCGCGCGTTGACCTGCTGCATCAGGTCGAAGCGCTTCATCGGCGTGTCCAGCGCGCCGCGCAGCCAGATCGCGCTGGCGTTGTTGACCAGGATGTCGATGCCGCCGAAGGCATCCACGGTGGCCGCGACGGCGGCGCGGACCTGGTCTTCCTCGCGGATGTCGCACTTGAGCGCCAACCCCCGGCCGCCCGCGTCGTTCACTGCCTGCGCGGCGGTGTGGATGGTGCCGGGCAGCTTCGGGTTGGGCACGTCGGACTTGGCCGCGATCGCCACGTTGGCCCCGTCGCGCGCGGCGCGCAGTGCGATGGCCAGGCCGATGCCGCGCGAGGCGCCGGTGATGAAGAGGGTCTTGCCGGCGAGGGTGGGCATGGGGGACCTCGTGTTTGCGGAGCGGCTTCAGCCGCGATCGGTGTTGCCATTATCGGCGGGAGAACACGCGGCCGGGGCCGCTCCCACAAGCGTGGCGTTGCCGCCAATCCCGGCCTTCAGGGCTTCGGCCCCTGCCCTTCGTTGTCCTCCCACTTGAGGATCCGCCGGGTGACGAAGCGGTACACCGGCTTGCCGGTGGCGAACCACGCTTCGCGCAGCCACGAGGTGCGCTTGAGGATGCGGCGTTCGACCGGTGTGATCGCGTCCGGGCAATAGGTGCGCTTGTGCTTGAGCAGGTGGCGCAGGTCCTCGCGCGCGAGCAGGCGCATCCAGCGCGAGCGGGGGTTGCCGAGGACGACGAGCTGGAAATCGATCAGCGCCGGGCGACCGTCGGCCAGCACCAGCCAGTTGGCCTCCTTGGCGAGGTCGTTGTGGGCGACGCCGCGACGGTGCAGCCGCTGCAGCAGCCGGCGCGCGGCGCGGAAGTAGGCCAGGTCGCCGTGCGGCGGGCGCTGGTACATCGCCGCGCCGTCGAGGTAGCTGCGGTCAAGGATGCGGCCGTCCCAGCCAAGCAGCTGCGGCATGGCGTCGAGCCCGTGCGTGCGCCGCAATCCGCGCGCCTCGCGCCGCGCCAGCCACCACGCCGGCAGGCGCAGCCACCACGGCACGTGGCGCAGATCGCGGCGCACGAATACGCCAGCGTCGCCGCGCATCAGCGAGATGCGGCCGAAGCTGTCGGATTTGAGGGCCTGGATTTCGATGGCGGGGCCGGGCATGGGGGGATTGTAGGGATTGGGGGCCGGGTTGATTGGGTGGCCTTTGGTGTGCGGGCGTGTCGAGGGCATTTTTTCGGGTGGGGCGCGGGGTCGCGGCTTCCGCCGCTCCTACTCTGGCTTTGATTCCGGAAGCGGAAAGAAGCTCGCTGCGCCCGCGCCCTCATCCGCCCTTCGGGCACCCTCTTCCGCAAGCGGGAGAAGGGCTTCGGTTTGGGGGAGAACCGAACTCGATTCACCGCCCGCCCCGTACAATCCGCCGATGACGAACGGATGGTTCGACCAACTCGTCGCCTGGATCGGCACGCATCCGCTCGCCGCCGGGCTGGTGATCTTCGCGATCGCGTTCTGTGACGCGGTGATCGTGCTCGGCGCGATCGTCCCGGCGCTGCCGCTGCTGTTCGCCGTGGGCGTGCTGATCGGGCTGGGCGAACTCAACGGGCCGTACGCGGCGGCGTGCGCGGCGCTGGGTGCCTTCGTCGGCGACGGGCTGAGCTTCTGGGTCGGGCGCCGCTGGGGCCACCAGCTGCGCGGGGTGTGGCCGTTCGCGCGCTATCCGCAGCTGCTCGACCGCGGCGAGGCGGTGTTCCGGCGCAACGCGGTCAAGGGCATCCTGATCGCACGCTACGTGGGACCGATCCGGCCGTTCGTGCCGGCGGTGGCGGGCATGGCGCGGATGCCGCTGCGACGCTATGTGCCGGCGAGCGCGTTCGCGGCGCTGACCTGGGCGCTGCTGTTCCTGGTGCCCGGCTGGCTGCTCGGCCAGGCCTACGACGCGGTGGCGGCGGTCGCCAACCGGCTGGCGCTGGCGGTCGGCGGGCTGGCGGTCGTGCTGGCGCTGGCGTGGGCGGGGGTGCTGTACACCTACCGCTGGTTCGCGCGCCACGCCGACACGCTGCTGGCGCGGGCGCTGCGCTGGACGCGCATGCACCCGCGGCTGGGCCGCTATGCGGCGGCGATGATCGACCCCAACCGTCCCGAATCCGCCTCGCTGCTGATCCTGGCCACCTGCCTGCTGGCGATCGGCGTGGCCTGGTTCGCGCTGCTGGGTACGGTACTGATGCGCGGCGAGCCGCTGGCACTGGACCTGGCCGTCCACGACACGATGCTGCAGCTGCGCAACCCGCTGGCCGACCGGCTGATGGCCGGGTTGGCGTCGATCGGCGACGCGGCGGTGCTGGTGCCGGCGATCGCGCTGACCCTGGCGTGGCTGCTGTGGCGCAAGCGCTGGCTGGCCGCGGCGCACTGGCTGGCGGCGCTGGCCTTCGGCCTGGCGCTGACCGCGCTGCTGGGCGCGGTGGTCGACATGCCCAATCCGCCCACCGCGCTGCGCGGCTTCGGCTTTCCGTCGATCGCGGTGACGATGACCACCATCACCTTTGGTTTCTTCGCCGTGCTGATCGCGCGCGAGATGCCCGGCCGCCAGCGCGTGTGGCCGTACGTGGTCGGCGGCGCGGTGGTGGCAGTGCTCGGGTTCGCGCGGCTGTACCTGGGCGCACACTGGCTCAGCGACGTGGTCGGCGGGATGCTGTTCGGCATCGTCTGGCTGCTGGTGCTGGGCATCGCCTACCGGCGCCACGTGGCGCGCTCGTTCTGGATGCGGCCGCCGGCGGCGGTGTTCTACGCCACGTTCCTCGTTGCCGCGCTGTGGCACGCGCCGCGCGCGGTGGACACCCTGCTCGCGCGCTTCGTGCCGCCGGAACCGGTCGTGGCCATGAGCGCCAGCCAGTGGTGGCAAGGCGACTGGGCGCGCCTGCCCGCGCAGCGCAAGGAACACGATCCCGCCCAGCGCTGGCCGCTGGACCTGCAGGTCGCCGGCCCGCTGGAACCGCTGCAGCGGCGGCTGCAGGCCAACGGCTGGGGCGTGCAGCCGCAGGCAAACTGGCTGGCGACGCTGCAGCTGCTCGACGACGATATCCCGCCCGACCGCCAGCCGGTGCTGCCGGCCACGCTCGACACCGAGGCCGAGACCCTGCTGCTGCGCCGCCCGGGCAACCAACCCGGCCAGATCAAGCTGCTGCGCCTGTGGCGCGCGCCGCTGCAGCTGTCCGACGGCGGTCCGCTCTGGGTCGGCACCACGCAGGTGCTGCACTACGCCGAGCCGTTCGGCCTGTTCGGCCTGTGGCTGCCGGATCCGGGCACCGGCGTGGCGCACGACGACGTGCGCGCGGCGATGGACGGATTCGCGCTGGAACAGTCCCCGCATCCGCAGACCGGCGTGGAAGTGCTGCGGGTGCGCATCCCCGCCGATACCGATTCAGATGCTCAGGAGATCATCCCGAGCAACTGATCCAGGCGCGCGTGCGGGTCGTCGTCCTGCAGCAGCGACTGCCGCTGGCCATCCGACAGCGGAAGCAGTTCCGCCAGCCGCCAGCCGATCCACGCCGCGTCGTCGAAGCGGGCCGCCGATGCCTGCGCGTGTTCGCCACCGACCTGTTCGAGGATGCGTTCGAGCACCATCGCCAGCAGGCCGTGCTGCGGCCGCAGTTCGTCGACGTCGCTGTCCTCGCGCCAGCCGACGTCGGCCACCAGCAGGCCGTTGTCGCGCACCCGCGTGCGCCGCACGTGGAAGCGCCGCGCGCCGCGCACGTGCAGGGTCAGCAGGCCGTCGTCGCCGGTGCCGAAGTCCTCGATCCGCGCCTCGGTGCCGAACGCGGCCGGCGTGGCCGGCGCGCCGGTCTCCTCGCCGTCGAGGATCAGGCAGATGCCGAAACCGCCGCCGCTGCGGCCGCACTCGCGCACCAGGTCGAGGTAGCGCGGCTCGAACACGCGCAGCCCCAGCGGCGCGCCGGGCAGCAGCACGGTGTGCAGGGGGAACAGCGGCAGGGAGTCGGCGGGCATCGGGCGAAGGCTAGCGCGGCTGGCGTGGGCGTGGTGTCTGTCGGGGGGCGGTGTTCGCCTTTGTATTTGTAGGAGCGGCGGAAGCCGCGACCACGGCCGGTCGCGGCTCCCGCCGCTCCTGCGATGGCAAGGCCGGCCCGCCCTACGCCAGCGCCGCCAGGAACCGCCGCGGCGCGCCGTCGAAACCGCCGTTGGACATGAACACCACGTGGTCGCCGTCGCGCGCGAGTTCGCGCAGGGTGTCGATCAATGCATCGGCGTCCGCCACCGCGTGGCCCTCGCCGTGCAGCGCCGCGACGACCTTGCCGGCGTCCCACGCCAGCTCCGGCCGGTGCAGGAACACCACCACATCCGCGCCGTCCAGCGACGGCGCCAGCGCGTCGGCGTGCGCGCCCAGCCGCATCGAGTTGCTGCGCGGCTCCATCGCCACCACGATCCGCGCATCGCCGACCTTCGCCCGCAGGCCGGCGAGCGTGGTCGCGATCGCGGTCGGGTGGTGGGCGAAGTCGTCGTACACGGTGATGCCGCGCGCCTCGCCGAGGACCTCCAGCCGGCGCTTGACGCTGCGGAACCCCGCCAGCGCCGCGATCACCTGCGCCAGGTCCACGCCCACCGCGTGGCAGGCCGCCAGCGCGGCGAGCGCGTTCATCACGTTGTGGCGGCCGAGCAGGGGCCAGCGCACGGTGCCGGCTTCATCGCCCGCGTGCAGCACCACGAACGCGCTGCCGTCGGCCTCGAGCAGGCGCGCGCTCCAGTCGAACGGCCGCCCGCCCGCCGCGGCGCCGGCGTCGATGCCGAAGGTCTCCACCGGCGTCCAGCAGCCCATCGCCAGTACCTGCGCCAGGCGCGCGTCCTCGCCGTTGACGATGAGCCGGCCGCGACCGGGCACCGTGCGCACCAGGTGGTGGAACTGGCGCTGGATCGCGGCCACGTCCGGGAAGATGTCGGCGTGGTCGAACTCCAGGTTGTTGAGGATCGCCACCCGTGGCCGGTAGTGGACGAACTTGCTGCGCTTGTCGAAGAAGGCAGTGTCGTACTCGTCGGCTTCGACCACGAACTCGCGGCCGCGCCCGATCCGCGCCGATACCCCGAAGTCCTCCGCCACGCCGCCGACCAGGAACCCCGGTTCGCGGCCCGCCGCCTGCAGCAGGAAGGCGAGGATGGTCGTGGTCGTGGTCTTGCCGTGGGTGCCGGCGACGGCCAGCGTGTCGCGGCCGGGCAACACGTTCTCCAGCAGCCACTGCGCGCCGGAGGTGTAGTCCAGGCCGGCGTCGAGCACGTGCTCGACCGCCGCGTTGCCGCGCGACAGCGCGTTGCCGACGACGACCTGGTCGACGTCGGCCGGGATGTTTCCGGGCCGGTAGCCCTGGCTGAGCGCGATGCCGAGGGTTTCGAGCTGGGTCGACATCGGCGGATAGACCGCCTGGTCGCTGCCTTCGACCTCGTGACCGAGTTCGCGCGCGAGCGCGGCGACGCCGCCCATGAAGGTGCCGGCGATGCCAAGGATGTGGAGCTTCAAGCCCAGACGCCTCTCAATGATTGGAACGGTCTGCAACGAAGCACGTCCCGTACGGCACCGACTTCCCTCCCCTCCTGCGGGAGAAAGAGGTCAAGTCACCCCACCACTTTCCCCGGCGCAATCGCCTCGACGATGCGCGCGAACACCTCGTCCAGCGAGCCCACCCCGTCGACCACCGTCAGCTGGCCATGGGCACGGTAGAACTCGATCACCGGCGCGGTCTGGTCGTCGTAGACCTTCAGGCGCGTGCGCACGGACTCGGGCGAATCGTCGGCGCGGCCCTCGGCCTGGGCGCGGCCGGCGATGCGTTCGACCAGCAGTTCGACCGGCACCTCCAGCTGCACCGCGTAGTCCATCGGCTGGCCGATCCGGCCCAGCAGCGCGTCGAGCGCATCGGCCTGGGCGAGGTTGCGCGGGTAGCCGTCGAGGATGAAGCCGTTCTTGGTGTCATCGCGCGAGAAGCGGTCTTCGAGCATGCCCAGCAGGATCTCGTCGGACACCAGCTCGCCGCGGGCCATCACTTCCTTCGCCTGCAGCCCCAGCGGGCTGCCGGCGGCCACTTCGGCGCGCAGCAGGTCGCCGGTGGAGATGTGCGGCACCTGCAGGTGCTCCTTCAG
>Ga0160437_1001222_pt1 | contig 11952 bp, 11 predicted proteins | sample HID1975I_E0MG_FD_108227 | JGI IMG/M metagenome (GOLD analysis project Ga0160437, IMG submission 108227) | Enriched soil microbial communities from UW Madison campus, WI, USA - HID1975I_E0 MG | ecosystem: Environmental > Terrestrial > Soil > Unclassified | place: USA: Madison, Wisconsin... | reverse complement strand
ATCCAGCAGGCGGCACTGCTCGCCGTTGATGGCGTACTCGCTGCCACCGTTGCGGAAGAGGGTGCGCGAGATGGTCACCTCGGAGTACTCGATCGGCAGCGCGCCGTCGGAGTTGTCGATCGTGAGCTGCACCTCGGCGCGGCCGAGCGGCCCGCGGGTGGAGGTGCCCGCGAAGATGACGTCCTCCATCTTGCCGCCGCGGAGCGTCTTCGCCCCCTGCTCGCCCATCACCCAGGCGAGGCCGTCGACCACATTCGACTTGCCGGAGCCGTTCGGTCCGACGACGCAGGTGACGCCCGGCTCGAAGGCGAAAGTGGTCGGCTGTGCGAACGACTTGAACCCCTTCAGGGTCAAGCTCTTCAGATGCACCCGGCCACTCCTCTCACCCGCTCGGCGTCGCTCTACGCTACTGCCCCGCGAGCGCAAGCCGGTGCCATCCCGGCCGGCACGCGTCATGCTGGAGGGATGGATGCGTTCACGATCGAGGAGATCCCGCTGCCCGCGGACCTCGTCGACGACCCCCACGCCCCCGACTTCCTGACGACCGTCGAGATCCGCAACCTCACCGAAGAGGACGGCTACGGCACCCCGGATGTGCGGGTCACCCCCGAGAAGCTGCTCGCCTATTGGAGCGACCCGTACGAACCGCACCGCCTCTTCGTGGCGCGGGCGGGCGGGCGGATCGTCGCCCGGGGCATGTACGAGACCCTGCTGGATGCGACGTCGACGGCGGCCTGGGTCGACGTGCGCGTGCTTCCCGAGGTTCGCCGCCGCGGGATCGGCGCCGCCCTGGCGGAGCATCTGGAGCAGCTGGCGCGCTCCGAGGGTCGCACCCACCTGATCGTCTACATCGTCTCGGCCGACGGCCCGGGCCCACGTCTCGAGCCGCCCACCGGATCCGGATCGCTCCCCGCCGACAACACCGAGGTGCGGTTCCTGCTGGGCCGCGGCTACCGCCTCGAACAGGTGGTGCGGGCCAGCCGTCTGCCGCTCCCCCTCGACGACGCCGAGCTCGACAGCCGGCTGAAGGCCGCAGCCGAGCGGGCAGGCGACGCGTTCGTCGTGCACAGCTGGAGCGGCGCCACCCCGGTCGAGTTCCGCGACGACATCGCGGCCCTCAACACCCGCATGAGCACCGACGCCCCGCAGTCGGGCCTCGACGAGCCCGAAGACGTGTGGACGGCGCAGCGCCTCGCCGACCACGAAGCGCACACCACCGCCGACGGCACGGTGCTGCTCACGAGCGCCGTCATGCACGTCGACGAGGGGCGCCTGGTGGGGTTCACCCAGTTGGCGCTGCCCACCGAGGCCGGGCGCCCCGTCGACCAGTACGACACGCTCGTGCTGCACGAGCACCGCGGACACGGGCTCGGGATGCTGCTGAAGCTCGCGAACCTGGTGCTGCTGCAGGACGAGCATCCCGGTCACCCCGCGGTGACCACCTGGAACGCCGACGAGAACCGGCACATGCTGGCCGTCAACGAGGCGCTCGGCTTCGTGCCGATGGGCTACGAGGGCGCGTGGAGGCTCGACCTCTAGCGAGTCAGTCCTCGTGCCACTCCGCCTCCTCATGGCGGGCGCGGCGGTCGGCTTTTCGCTGCACGTCCTCCGCGCGCAACTCGGCCCGTGTCGCATCGAGGTCGCCCGTGAGGGGGCGCCACCAGCGCGCCCGGGGGTCGGAGTCGATGAGCAGCATCCGCACCATCAGGGTGAGCGGGATGGCGATGATCGCCCCGATCGGCCCGAGGATGACCGCCCAGAACAGCACCGACACGAAGGTGAGCGTCTGGTTCAGCAGCACCGCGTTTCCCACGACCCGCGGCTGGACCACCGACTGGATGAGGGCGTTCACGACGCCGTAGATCACGATCACCCAGATCACCGTCGTCCAGCCGCCGACGAGCCCGCCGAACACGATCGGCGGGATGATCGCGATGAAGTAGCCGATGTTCGGGATGAAGCTGCACAGGAACGACAGCAGGCCCCAGAGTGCCGCTCCCGGCACCTGCAGGATCGCGAGCGCCAGCCAGTTGAACACGCCCTGCGCCAGGCCGAGCCCCGTGGTGACCACCATGTACCGGCGCACGCCGTTCGCGAAGATGCCGATCGCATCCACCAAGTCGGTGCGGTACGGACGCAGTTGACGCAGCAGGGCGGGGAGGAACGTGCCGTCCATCGCCATCAGCAGCAGCGTCGTCATCACCGTCACCAGCCAGAACACGAAACCGCCGACGCCGCCGAGCAGACTCGCAACGAGGTCGAGGATCGACCCCGGCGTGAATCCGGCGACGATCTCCTGCACCTGATCCGGGCCGAACCCGATGCGCTCCAGCACGTCGCCGATGCCGGCCGCGAAATCCTGCAGCTGGGGGGCGAACTGCGGCAGCAGGCTCGCGAACTGGCCGAGGGCCAGGAACAGCGCCGCGAAGAAGCCGGCGAGCAGCGCGAACACCGACACGATCACCGAGCCGGTGGCGATGCCGCGCGGCACGCCCCGCTTCTCGAGCGCCACCCGCACCGGCTGCACGGTGATCGTCAGCACGAGCGCGAACAACACGGGTCCGGCGATCTGACTGATCGCCGCGAGGCCGAATGCGACCACCGTGGCGCCCGCGAGCCCCAACAGGATCGTGGTGGCGCGGGGAGGGTCGGGCCTGCGCTTCGCGCCTGCCCGGGGAGGGGCCTCATCCGTCATCGGTGCTCATTCCGTCGGGATCGTTGACGGAATGCTAGAGGGGTGATGCCGGAGACGGCATCACCCCTCTTAGGCGATTCGTGCGGAACCGCGAACGCTAGTCGCGCGAGATCGCGAGCATCCGCAGGATCTCGAGGTACAGCCAGATGACGGTGACCATGATGCCGAAGGCGCCCGTCCACGCGTACTTCTTGTCGACGCGCTGCTGCACGCCCTTCTGGATGAAGTCGAAGTCGAGCACCAGCGAGTAGGCGCCCAGCAGCACCGCCAGGATGCCGAGGATGAGTCCGAGCGGGATGCCGGTGTCGCCGATCTCGGCGCCGCGCCAGCCCCATGGGTTGGCGTCGGCGCCGCCGAAGATCATGACGAAGACGTTGATCACCGAAAAGACCAGGTAGCCGACCATCGCGATGAGGAAGATCTTGGTGGCGCGCTTGGAGGCGCGGATCTTGCCGCTCGCGAAGAGTGCGAGCGTCACGCCGACGACCACGAAGGTGGCGAGCACGGCCTGGCTCACGATGCCGGGCCAGATCGCCTCGTAGAAGGCGGAGATGCCGCCCACGAAGACGCCCTGAGCCGCGGCGTACGCCAGGATCAGGGGCGGCGACGGCTCCTTCTTGAAGATGTTGACGAGTGCCAGCACGAAGCCGACGAGCGCGGCGCCGATCCAGAGGAACGGAACGACCGGCACGGTCACCCAGCCGATCGCGGCGGCCACCAGCAGCACGGCGAAGTTGCCGAACGACACGCGGATGGTGCCCTCGATCGTCATCGGCTCGGTCGTGACCGGAGCGGGCGACTGCGCGGACGGCAGGTCGAACTGCTGCTGCAGCTGATCGGCAGAGGGCGTCGGAACCGCGGGCACCCCCTTGCCGTTGAACGCGGGGCTGTTCGAGAAAGCAGGATTGTTGAGGGCCATGGCGATTCCTTACGTCGGGGTCCTGATCTCACAGTAGCGGCGAGATGCCTGCTGCGGCTGGGGATCCGCCGTCAGCGAAGCGGCCGATCAGCCGCGTGTGACGCGACGGCGAGCGGCGATCGCGGTCGCGACACCACCCATCACGAGCAGCAGCAGTGCGACCGCGATCGATACGTCGGACGCGGCACCCGTCGTCGGCAGTCCAGGTACGGCGGCCGGGGCCGCGTCGTCCTCGGTCACGGTGACGGTCGCCGCGTCGCGGCTGATCGTCGGGGTGAAGACCGACTCGGCGTCGCTGAGCCGCACGACGAACTCCTGGCCGGCCCCGTGCACGGTGTCGTCGATCAGGTCGATCTCGACGGTGTGCGCGGTCTCGCCCGGCGCGAAAGTCAGCGTGCCGGATGCGGCGACGAAGTCGCGACCGGCGACCGCGGTGCCGCTCTCCGTCGCGAAATCGACCGTCGCCGTGACGGTGACGTCGCCTGCGCGCGTGACGGTCACGGTCGCCGTGCCGGCGTCCTCCGACGCGCTCACGTCGGCGATGGAGAAGTCCGCGGGCGCGTCGTCATCGGTGATGCCGCCGACCGCCTCAGCACGGCTGATCGTCGGGGTGTAGGCGCCGGTCGGGTCGCTCAGGCGCACGGCGAACGCCTCGGCGGCCTCCTTCGCCACGTCGTCGGTGAGCAGCACCTCGATCGTCTCGCTCACGTCGCCCGCGGCGAAGCTCAGCGTGCCCGAGGCGGAGGTGAAGTCCGCGCCCGCGAGCGCGGTGCCCGAGGCGGTGGCGAAGTCGACCGTCGCCGCATAGCTCGTGTCTCCCCCACGGGTCACCGTGAACACCGCGGCCCCGTCGCCTTCGGACGCCGACGCATCCGCGACCGAGAAGTCGGCCACCGGGTCGTCATCGGTGATCGTGGCCGTCGCCACCGCCCGGCTGATGCTCGGGGTCACGTCGCCTGCGGCGCCCGAGAGCGTCAGCAGCAAGGTCTCGGCACCCTCGTGCACCGCGTCGTCGACGAGCGGCACGGTGACCGTCCGCGTCGCCTGGCTCGGCGCGAAGGTGAGCGTTCCGGATGCGGCGGAGTAGTCGGCGCCCGCCGTCGCCGTGCCATCGGAGGTGGCGTAATCGACCGTGTCCGTGCCGGCGAGGTCGCCGCTGCGGGTGACCGTGAACGTCGCCGTGCCCGCCCCCTCGGCGACCTCGACATCCGCCGCGCTGAAGTCGGGGATGACGTCGATCGCCAGCCCCCAGTTGTTGATGGTGCCGATGTCGAGGGTCGACACGTCGGTCACGCGGAGCGTCCACGTGCCGGCGGCGTTCTGGCCGTCGAAGGCGCTGAGCGCCTGCATCGGACGGTAGGTGCCGCCCCAGGCGCCGTAGTTCTCGATGCTGCCGGCCGCGGCATCGTCGAGGGTCGCGGCGATCTCGTCGGCATCCGGGCCGCAGTCCGTCGCGCGGTTCACGCGGTCGATGAGATTGATGGTCGTTCCCGCAGGCGACACCAGGTCGACGATCAGGTCAGAGCGCCAGGTGTGCGAGATGCCGATCGTGACCCGCACATCTGCGATCGTCCCCGAGTCGGGCACGGTGATCGTGCTCGTCACCGGCGTCGCCGTCGTGTAGCTGTTGCAGTCACCGCCCACCGCATCGGGGATCGCGACCGGAGTCGAGCTGGTGTAGGTGTGCGTGGCCGCGGATGCGGTCGCGGGCGCACCCGCGACGACGAGCAGGAGGGCGAGCGCGGCCGCGGGAATCGCCAAGAGGGCGCGATCGGACGGCACGGCGAAGCGGGCAGGGCGAACAGACATGGGTCGGGCTCCCAGAGGTTCGGGTGGTGCGGGCGACCGGAATCGGGTTCGGCGCGGTCGGGTGAGTCGCGCCGTCGGCCCCCGTTGCGCAGAGTAGCAGCACACCCCACCGAGCCGTCGCCGCCCGTCATCCCTCGGAGGCTGCACGGTGGCTGCCGAGCCTGGTCGCCTCGGGGTAAGCGGGCGACGGACGGGGCGGCGACGGACCGGCCGGGGGGTAGGGACCATCCTGGCGCGCCGTCTCGCCGGCCCGACAGTAGGGTTGCGGCTTATTCAGGGGCCGCGGGGGCGGCCTCGGCCCGCAGGATGCCGACCCGGCTGGTGACCGAGAGCCGCCGCATGATCTCGTGCAGGTGCTTCTCGACCGTCTTCACGCTGATACCCAGACGTTCGGCGATCTCGGCGTTGCTGGCGCCCGTCGACAGCTGGGCGACCACCTCGGACTGCCTCCCGGTGAGGCCGCCGACAGGTGCGGCCCGCGACGCCGGCACCCGCGCCGCGAGCGCGAACCGCGACGCGACCCCGAACGCCGCGAGCACCCGAGACACGTGCACCCGCACCGTGTGCGGCGACACGTAGAGGGCGGATGCGATGTCGGCGTTGCTGAGCCCGTCGAGCAGCAGCCGCGCCACCTCGCGCTCCCGCTCCGACAGGCCGTGCCACTCCGTCCCCGCGAGAGGACGCAGCCGCCTGCCCGCCGAGCGCAGCTCGCGCGCCGCCGCCTCCACCGCGGCGCGGTGACCGGTGAGGTGCGCCTCGTCGGCCATCGCCTGCAGCCGCCGACCCGCCGATCCGTCGTTCGCGGCGATCGCGGCACGCCCCGCGAGCCGGTCGGATTCGGCGGCCTCGATCATCCGCCCCTCGGCGCGGGCCATCGCTCCCGCACGTTCGGCGGCGCGGGCCGCGTCGGCGGCGTCGCCACGGGCGAGGAGGATGCGGCAGCGCGTGCGCTCGAGCGACGCGTCGCAGATCGGGCTGCCGGCCAGCTGCTCGGCCCGCGCCGCCCACGATTCCGCCGCATCCGGGTCGTCGTCGACGAGGGCCGCGTTCACCAGCAGCTCGAAGCCGATCGCCCGGTCGACGATCATCAGCCGGTCGAGGTCGGGGCCGCCTCCCGCCGCCAGCACGAGCTCGGCACCCCCGCGCACGTCGTCGAGCGCGATGAGCCCATACGAGGCGAGCAGGTGGCACCCGGCGGCGATGCGCGAATCGGGCCGCGGGTTCTGCAGCCGCACCCGATCGACGAGGGCGCGCGTGCGCTGCGGGTCGGCCGCGTTGCCGTGCACGAGCGAGTCGGTGGCCACGAGCAGCAGTTCGAGCAGGGGCACCTCGCTGGTGGCGCCCTCGAGCAGCTGCTGCGCCTCGGCGACGCGGCCGTTGAAGGCGGCGACCCGCGTGCCCAGCACCGTGAACACGACCCCGAACGCATGGTCGCGCCCGTCGCGCGCGAGGAAGCCGACCGGATCGGGCGCCGGCAGGCGTGCTGCGAGGCCGACCCGGGCGCTCGTGAGCGCGGCCTCGGCCAGCAGGTAGCGGGCGAACGCCGCATCGCTGCCGGCACCGAGTCGTTCGACATCTGCCAGCGCATCGACGAGCGGGTCGCCCGTCGGGGTCAGACCCGGCGCGACCGCAGCCCAGGAACCCGGATGCAGCTCCGCAGCCGCCGCGAAGACGCGTGCGGCATACGCGGTCACCCGCACGACCGGCTCGGATGCGGCATCGAGCCGCTCGATCGCCTCCCGCGAGAGCGCCGTCGCCCGATCGGCCTCCAGCCGTTCGCCGGCGACGAAGGCTGCCACGGCGAGCTGCCACGCGTCATCGGGATGCGGCGTCGGCACGGCACCCCCGCCCACGACGGCATCGAGCGCGTCGGCGAGGAACGCCTCCCGTTCGCGCATCATCCGCGCGCCCCGCCCGCCACGCGAACCCGCTGGCAGGTGGGGCAGAAGTGCGACCCCCGGTTCATGAACACCTCGCGCACGATCGGCCTCCCGCAACGCGGGCACGGCTCCCCCTGGCGCCCGTAGGCGTTCAACGAATGCGCGAAGTACCCCGAGGCGCCGTTCACGTTCACGTACTGGGCGTCGAAGCTCGTGCCGCCCTCGGCGAGCGCCTTGCCGAGCACCTCGCGCACCTCGGCCAGCAGGGCGCGGGCCCGCGGGCGGCTGAGCGCCCGCGTCGGCTGGTCGTAGTGCACCCGTGCCGCCCACAGGGCCTCGTCGGCGTAGATGTTGCCGATGCCCGACACGAGCGTCTGATCCAGCAGCGCGCGCTTGATCGTGGTGTCGCGGCGCGCGAGCCTGTCGAAGAACTGTCGGTCGTCGAAATGCGGATCCATCGGGTCGCGGGCGATGTGCGCGACGGATGCCGGGATCCGCTCACCGGCCACGTCGGACGTCGGCACGAGGCGGTCGATCGCCATCGAGCCGAAGATGCGCTGATCGACGAAGTCGACCCGCACCGGGCCGTGCGCCGGCTGATCCATCCACATCACGATGCGCGTCAGCTTCGCGACCGGTGCATCCACGTCGCGCAGCAGCACCTGGCCGCTCATGCCCAGGTGCACGACGAGCGCCTCCTCGGCATCCGCGAACGGCACCCACAGGTACTTGCCACGGCGCGACGGCGCGACGAGCGACACGCCCGTCAACCGATCGACGAAATCCTCCGACGGACCCGGATGCCGACGCAGCGAACGCTCGTCGAGCACCTCCACGCGCCACACGGTTGCACCCGTGACCGCCGGGATCAGTCCGCTGCGGACCACCTCGACCTCGGGCAGCTCGGGCATCGCCGGGCAGCCCTACCGCTTGGGACGCTGCAGGATGGCCCACGCGGCCAACGCCGCCGCCATCTCGGCCTGCTTCTTGCTGGTGCCATCGCCCGACGCGATCGCGTCGCCCCCGAGCGCCACCTCTGCGTGGAACCGCTTCGAATGGTCGGGCCCGGAGTCGGTGACCCGGTACTGCGGCAGGCCCTTGCCGAGACGCGTCGACAGCTCCTGCAGGCTCGTCTTCGGGTCCATCGCGGCGCCGAAGCGGTTCGGATCGGCCAGCAGCGGCGCGATCAGACGCAGCACCAACGCGGTCGCCGCATCCGGACCCACCGACAGGTACGCGGCACCGATGATCGCCTCGACCGCGTCGGCCAGGATCGACGCCTTCTCGCGACCGCCGGTGAGCTCCTCACCGCGGCCGAGCAGCAGGTAGCGGCCCAGCTCGATGTTGCGGGCGATCTCGGCCAGCGCGACCGCGCTCACCAGGCTCGCGCGGCGCTTCGCCAGCTCACCCTCGTCGACATCCGGGTTCTCGAGGTAGAGCATGACCGTCACAGCCTGCCCCAGGATCGAATCGCCCAAGAACTCGAGGCGCTCGTTGTGCCCGATGCCGCCCTTCTCGTACGCGTACGAGCGGTGCGTGAGCGCAAGCGTGAGCAGCTCGGGTTCGATCTCGAGCTGCAGCACCGAGTTCAACTCGGTGAGATCGTCTTCGCCACCCGGCGCGACGCTACCGGACGGCAGCGACTCAGACGTCGGCGACCTTACGGCCCTTGTACTCCAGGAACAGCGGAGTACCGGCGGAGTCCTCGACGACCTTCGCGCGGTGCGGGAGGCTGTAGGTGACCTTGCCGTTCTCGACGGTCTTCACGAGGGTCGGCACGGACGCCTTCCACTGCGAACGGCGGGCGTGCGTGTTGGCACGCGACTGGCGGCGCTTGGGAACGGCCATGACTATCTCTTCTCTGTGTTCGGCGCAGCGCGCCGGGAGTCTTACTCGGTGTCGGTTGTGGGCTGGAAGCCCTCAAGCGCCGCCCACCGGGGGTCGAGCACCTCGCGGCTCTGCCGTTCGGCGCCATCCGGCAGTTTCTCCCCCGTGACAGGGTCGAGACCGGGGCAGTCCGGTCGGCAGACCGGCTGGAACGGCAGTGCCAGCACCACCGCATCCCGCACGACGGATTCGAGATTCACGTGATCGTCTCGAATCGCGAAGTCGAAAGCTTCGTCCTCAGAATACGCGAAAAGCTCCTGGAATTCGACTTCGACCGGCACCTCGACCGGGTCGAGGCAGCGCACGCACTCCCCCGAGGCGACCGTCTCGATCTCGGCAGACACCAGGACGCCGTCGTGGAGGCCCTCCAGGCGCAGGTCGATGCGCACCGGAGCGCCCTGCTTCACGGCCACCACCGACTCGCCCAGCTGCTCGGGAGCGCCGAACTCGAGCACGCGCTCACGCAGCTCGCCGGGGCGGTGCATGACGTCGTGCACGGGCACGGTGTAAGGGCTGGTCACGTGAGGCACGATCAGCGATTCTACGCCTCCCCTTGACTCTCACACTGTGTCAGGCTCGAACGTGGCTTCCATCATGTACAACATCGGAGAGTTCGCGGCCTTCGGGCGGGTGAGCGTGCGGATGCTGCGCCACTACGACGCCATCGGCCTGCTCGCCCCCGCGCACGTCGATCCGGTCACCGGATACCGCCACTACGACGACCCGCAGCTGGTGACACTGCTGCGGATCGTCGAGCTGCGGCAGCTCGGATGCTCGCTCGACGACGCGGCCGAGGTGATCGGCGCCGCCGACCCGGTCGGCGCCCTGCGCGCCGTGCTGGAGCGGCGCCGGAGCGCCCTGTCGGCGACGATCGCCGACGAACGCGCACAACTCACGGCAGTCGAGACCCGCCTCCGTCAACTGGAAGGAAACGCCATGACCACCATCGAGGTCGAATACCGCCGGATCGAACCGGTGACCGTCTACGCCGCATCCGGGGTCGCCGCCGGGATGGGGCCCACCTTCGTGGGGCCCGTCGTGGAGAGCCTGCTCGGCCCCCTGCACGCGGCGCTGGAGGCCGCCGGGGTCGCCTACGAGGAGCCGGGCGTGTTCTGGTACGAGCCGGTGCCCGACACCGAACAGCTGCGGGTGAACGTGTCGTGGATCGCATCGGGCACGCCGCAGGCGGGCGAGGGCTACGAGGTGGTCGAGCTGCCCGCCATCGAGCGTGCGGCCACGTACCGCTACCGCGGCGACATGCCCGGCATCGGCGACGCGTGGATGGCGCTCACCGAGGCGGCGGCCGCCAACGGCGACCACCTGCTCGATCCGATGCGCGAGATCTACCTCGAGGCAGACGGCCCGCAGTCCGAGTGGCTCACCGAGCTCGTCATCCCCGTGTCGCCCCGCTGATGCGCGACGGCTCGGGCGAGCGCTACTGCTCGACCGCGGTGAACGCCTCGTCGAGGATCGCCAGCGCCCGCAGCACCTCCTCGGTGCTCACCGTGCACGGCGGCACCACGTGGATGCGGTTGTCGGATGCGAACGGCAGGTAGCCGCGCGCCATCAGCTCCTTCTTGAGGGCCGCGATCGTTGCACCCGGCACCGGTTCGCGGGTGCCGCGGTCGACCACCAGATCGAGCGCCCAGAAGACGCCGACGCCGCGCACCTCGCCGATCATCGGATGCGTCTCGGCGAGGGCGTGGAGGCCCGGGCCGAGCACATCGCGGCCGATCTCGGCGGCGTGCTCGATGATCCCCTCCTCCTCCATCGCGTCGATGGAGGCGACGATCGAGGCGGCCGCGAGCGGGTGGCCCGAGTAGGTGAGGCCTCCGGGGAACACCTGGTCTTCGAACGCGTTCGCCACCGATTCGGAGATGATCACGCCGCCCACCGGCACGTAGCCCGAGTTGACGCCCTTCGCGAAGGTGATCAGGTCGGGCACGACGCCGTCGGGGTTGATCTCCGGGTTCTGCCACGCGAACCAGTCGCCGGTGCGGCCGAAGCCCGACATGACCTCGTCGAGGATCAGCAGGATGCCGTAGCGGTCGCACAGGGCGCGCACCCCCGCGTACCATCCGGGCGGCGGCATGATGACGCCGGCCGTGCCGGGCACGCCCTCCAGCAGCAGGGCGGCGATCGACGACGCCCCCTCCGACACGATCACGCGCTCGAGGTGCTGCAGCGCGCGCTGCGTCTCCTGCTCGGGCGAGTCCGACCAGAACTCGGAGCGGTACGGGAACGGCCCGAAGAAGTGCACGTGCCCGCGGGCGAACTCGTTCGGCACGCGGCGCCAGTCGCCGGTCGCGACGACGGCGGCACCCGTGTTGCCGTGGTAGCTGCGGTAGGTGGAGAGGATCTTGTCGCGGCCGGTCGTGATTCGCGCCATGCGCATGGCGTTCTCGTTGGCATCCGCACCGCCGTTGGTGAAGAAGACCTTGCCGAAGCTGGGTCCCGCCTTCGCGAGGATGCGCGCGGCCGCTTCGCCGCGGGCCAGGTTCGCGGTCGACGGCGCGATGGTCGGCAGCACCGCCGCCTGCTCCTGGATGGCCGCGACGACCTTCGGATGCGCGTGGCCGATGTTGACGTTCACGAGCTGGCTCGAGAAGTCGAGGTAGTGGTTGCCCTCGAAGTCCCACACGTCGGTGCCGAGACCGCCGGCGATGACGAGGGGGTTGAGGGCGCCCTGGGCCGACCACGAGTGGAAGACGTGCGCGCGGTCGAGGTCGTGGGTGTGCTGGTTGTCGCTCATAGCCGTTCCT
>Ga0160437_1001220_pt1 | contig 11954 bp, 10 predicted proteins | sample HID1975I_E0MG_FD_108227 | JGI IMG/M metagenome (GOLD analysis project Ga0160437, IMG submission 108227) | Enriched soil microbial communities from UW Madison campus, WI, USA - HID1975I_E0 MG | ecosystem: Environmental > Terrestrial > Soil > Unclassified | place: USA: Madison, Wisconsin... | reverse complement strand
GCACACACAGGGCGTGCGTCTACGCGCTGAAGGACTGACGATGGACTGGGAGCTAGAGCCGGGAATGGTGGGTCGGCGATCAGCCGATCACGACCACGGCGGGCGGGTTCACGCCACGGACCCCGCCGACGGGCGGCGAGACGGGCGGCGACATCACCGCAAAGAGGACAGGAGAAACGACAGGAGATATGGCAGAACAAATGCCAGCGGAAAACACAGGGGAAAACGCGCTGCCCGTCACATGCGCCAAGCCTCGGCGCATGCCGTCCGCCGCAACGGCGGCTGCGGCTGCGGCAAGGCTGGCGAGAGGCGTGAAATCGGGCATCCGCAAAGACTACCGACCGCCCCTTTTCCCGTCAAGAACCTTAAGCGCCGATACGCCGCTGCTCCACGCCCATGTCGCGCCAGGCGTCCCCGTGGCAGGTGAACATCAAGATCTGATGGCGGGTTGCCGCGTCGAACAAGGCGCGCTTCATGAAGTCACGACGGGCGTCGTCGGTGTGTACCAGCGCGTCGTCCAGCAGCAGCAAGGTAGGCCGCCCGGCCTCGCGCAGCAGATCCGCATACGCAAAACGAGCCAGGATGCCGAGTTGCTCGCGCGTCCCGAAACTAAGCGCATCCAGCAAGTCTTCGCCCTCGGCGCGGCGCAGCGCGGTGGGCAGCAAGGCCTCGTCCAGCCGCAGCGCGGCGTCGGGAAACAGCAATGCCAGGTAGTGGTTCAAGCGGCGCGCCAGCGGCGCCTGCAAGCGTTGCGTAGCGGCGGCGCGCTTGTCCGTCAGCAGCTTTTGCAGCAAGTCCAGCGCGGCCGCGCGGCGCGACAGTTCATCACGGCGGCGAGCCAACCGTTCGCACGCTGCCGTGGCCTCCGACAGGCGTTCGCCCAAGCCCTGCGCGCCGGCTTGATCCAGCTTGCCCTGCAATTGAAGGATGTCGCCATGCCGCTTGTGTTGCGCCTCGCGCTCAATCGCCGCTGACTTTTCATAGCGCTGGACGTCTTGCTCGGCCAATTCGGGCCGATGTTCCGCCAGCGCGGCTTGCGCCTCGCGCACCCGGCGATCCAGATCGTCGTGCGCGCTGCGCACTTCGGCCAGACGCCCTGCCCGTGCCTGCCGCTGCGTGGCACGTTCGGCGGATTGCATATCCGCCGCGCGTGCCGCCGCCTGCCCTTCCAGCAATTGCGCGCGCGCTAAATCAGCATCCAACGCACGTTGGGCGGCCGCCAAAGAGGCTTCGGCTTGCGCCGCTACCGCCGTGGCTTCGCGCAAGGCTTGGGTGGCGGCAGGCAAATCATCGTCGCCCGTCAGCCCCGCCGCGGGCAGCTTGGCCAGCCGCTCTTGCAAGGGCACGCGGCGGGCCAGGGCCTCGTCCCGCTGCCCGCGCAACACATCCACGCCCTTTGGCGCATGGATGGCCAGCGTCTTGCGCATGCCGTCAAGCTCGCGCTGTAACGCCGTATAGCGCGCATGGCGCTGCTCGGCATCGGCCAGCGTTGCCACGCCTAGCCGTTCCAGCAAGGCGGCCCACGCGGCTTGCTGGCCACCTAGCTCGCGTTGCAGCACGGGCAGATCCTGGCCGCCCGGCTCAATCCGGAAGCGGCCCACGCCCGGCAGTTCAAGGTTGGCGGCGGATGTCAGCAACACCTGGTCGGCGCCGGTCAGCGTCCGACCATCCAGCGTTGCCTGGCGCCCAGGCTCAAGTTCGTACGACAAGCGTGTCGCGATGGCTTGCTGGCGTAGCTGTAGATTGGCCAGTTCACGTTCAGCCTTGCGCAGCGCGTCGATGTCGCCGTCGGCGATTTCAATGCGCAGCGCTTCGGTCTTCAGCGCGGAGCCCTGCTCGATCAGTACGGTGACGGCTTTGAGCGCGTCGTCCAGCCGTTCGACTTCGGCGTTCAACTGGGCAAGCTGGTGTTCGAGGTCGCGGCGGTCGGTTACGGCCTGCACGGCAGCCACCCGCAAGCGGGCTGCGTCAACCGCCGCTGCATGCGCCTGCTGCTGTTGCTGCGCGCGCGCCAACGGCGCTTGCGCCGCGTCCACGCGAGCGCGCGCACCCTGCGCTTCCTGCACCAGTGCCTGGTAATCGGCCTCGTCTTGTTGATCGCGACGCACCTGGTCTTGCAGCAAGGTCAGGGTTTGCGCGGCTTGTGCCTGTTCGCGGCGCAGGCCGTCCAGCGCCTCGCGTTGTTTCGCCACCGCCGCCAGCCGCGCGCGCGCGTCGGCGGCCTTGGCCTCGAAGTCTTTCCAGGGTTCGTCGACCTGGGCGCGTTCGTGGTCGCGGCGCAATTCGGCCAGGCGGTCCACGTCGGCGTTCAACTGCGCCATGGCTTGCGCGCAATCGTCGCGTTCCGTGGTGGCGCGCGCCAAGGCGTCTTCGGCGTCTTTATAGATGCCCTTGGGGCGGCCGTTGCGCGCATCCAGCAAGGCGGCGCGTTCGCCCGAAACACGCTCAAACAGACGGTCGCCATCGCTTGAGGCCAGCTCGCCGGACAACTGCGTCAGCGCATCGCGCAAATGCGTGCCGGCGTAAGACGCCGCCGCTTGCAGGTTGTGGCCGTCGCCTTGCTGAATCCACAACAGGCCGGGGATGCCGGCCAGGTCCGGCTTGCTTTGCCCACGGCCCGGCAGTTCAAAGCCCAGCAAGGCAGCCAGCGCGTTTTCGGCTTCTTCGCCATCCAGGCGCTGCACGCCGTCGTCGATCAGCAATTCACAGCGGGCGCGCGACAGGAATTGCTTTTTCAGCACATAGGTATGGCCGGCATGCGCGAACGACAGCTCCACGCTGGGCCGCGCGCCAGACTCGCCGTGCGGCGCCAGGTCCGCGACCTTGCTGGTGCTGTAGCGTTCAAGAAAGGCCGCGCGTATGGCGGCGGCAACGGTGCTCTTTCCGGCCTCGTTCGCGCCCACGAACAGGTTCAAGCCGTCTTGCAGGCCGTCCAGCACCAGGGGTTGGCGAAACTTGCGGAACTCTTCAAGCGCAATTTTGGACAGCTTCATTTGGCGGCCCCCATGGCGCTTTCGCGCTGGAACCGCAATAGCAAGCGCAAGGCCTCACCGGCCACGCCGGCCTGCTCGCCGTCGCCCTGCATGCTTTGCAATTGCGCCGCCACTTCGCCCACGTAGCCGCTGGCGCCCAGTTCGGCCAGGTCGGCTTGGTCGGGCTCCAGCCGCAAGCCGGACAGGTCGGGCAGCAAGGCACGCACCTGCGCGGCGGCCTGATCCACGGCGCGTTGCAGCGCGTCCCAGGTTTCCATGTTCACGTGGCCCTGCACATCCAGGCGTAGGACATCTTCGGCGCGCAAGGCTGCCAGGCGTTCGGCCAGCGCCTGCGCGTCGGTAGGCAAGCTGATGGTTTCCGTCCAGGCCGACCAGCGGTACTTGCCGATGGCGATACGTTCGACCACAGGCGTGGCGCCTGGCGCGTCGATGCGCACGTCCAGCACGTAGCCCGGCTCGTTACCGCGAAAGCGATCCTGCTCGGGTGTGCCCGCGTACCAGGTGTGCGCGTCAATGGACAGGCAGCCGTGCCAATCGCCCAGCGCCAGATAGTCAAGGCGGGCACGGGCGGCGCGGTCGGGCGCGATGGGGTTGGTGGCGTCGATGGTGTCCGGCAAGCGGCCCGCCACGCTGCCGTGGGCCAGGCCCACGCGCACGCGGCCGGCTTCGGTGTCCAGCGTGTCGAAGGACTGCGTCACGTCGTCGTAGGTATGGCGTTGGGTCAGCGGCGCGGCCAGCACGGCCAGGTTGATGGCGGGCAAGTCCACCACGCCGATGCGCGTAGGCACGTGTACGTTGGCGGGAATGCAGCCCAACTGCGCAGCGCGGCTCCAGACGCTGTCGGCCAAGGCGGCGTCGTGGTTGCCGGCGATCATGACCCAAGGGCCGGCATAGGCGGCCATGGCGGCGAAGAGCCGGCGGATAGTGCGATCGGACACGCCTTGCGTATCGAAGACATCGCCCGCGACCAGCACGGCATCCACGCGGCGTTCGGCGGCAAACGCCGCGATACGGGCCACGACATCAAAGCGCGCCTCGGCCAGGATGGCGGCGTCGTCGGTTTCAAACTGGCCGTATTGACGGCCGATCTGCCAGTCGGCGGTATGCAGGAAATGAGTCATGCGCCGATTTTGGCATAAGCCGGCACCCGCCAAAGCAGCAGAGTGCCGAATCCGTCACGCCGGGTTAGCGCCTGTTCAGGCGCCCTTGCCGTCCAATACCAAGGACGGGCTTGACGCCGCGCCGCGCTCGTAGCGCGAGATGCCCAGGCCGTCGGTGCGGATGGCGGGGCGCTGCCCCATCACCTGGTCGGCCACCAGCTTGCCGGAGCCGCAAGCCATGGTCCAACCCAGCGTGCCGTGGCCGGTGTTCAGGAACAGGTTGCCATACCGGGTGGGCCCGACGATGGGCGTGCTGTCCGGCGTCATGGGGCGCAGGCCGGTCCAGAATTCAGCTTGGGCCACATGGCCGCTATCAGGGAACAGATCATTGACGACCAGTTCCAGGGTCTTGCGGCGGGCATCCTTCAAGCGCAGGTCGAAACCGGATAGTTCGGCCATGCCGCCCACGCGAATGCGGTCGTCAAAGCGGGTGACGGCGATCTTGTAGGTTTCGTCCAGGATGGTGGAGACGGGGGCAGCGGTCTCGTCTTTCATGGGGATGGTCAGCGAATAGCCCTTGACCGGGTAGACCGGCAGATCCAGGCCCAGCGGCTCGAGCAGGCCGCGCGTATAGCTGCCGAAGGCGGCCACGTAGCGGTCGGCCGTCAGGACCTCGTTGCCCACGCGCACGCCGGTGATCTGGCCGCCTGCGGTGTTCAGGCCGGAAACGGTCTGGTTGTAGCGGAAGTCCACGCCCAGCGCGGCGGCCATCTCGGCCAGTCTGGTCGTGAACAGGCGGCAGTCGCCGGTTTCGTCGTTCGGCAGGCGCAGCCCGCCGGCCAGCTTGTGGATCGAGCGCGCCAGGGCGGGTTCGGCCGTGATCAGGCGGTTGCGGTCCAGCAGTTCGTAGGGCACGCCCACTTCTTCCAGCACGGCGATGTCGCGCCGGGCGGCTTCCAACTGGGCATCGGTGCGGAACAACTGCAAGGTGCCGCGCGTGCGCTCTTCATAGTGAATGCCGGTGGACGCGCGCAGTTCGCGCAGGCAATCGCGGCTGTATTCGGCCAGGCGCAGCATGCGCTCTTTATTGACCGAATAGCGGTCGGCCGAACAGTTGGCCAGCATGGCGGCCATCCACTTCAATTGGTACAGGCTGCCGTCCAGGCGTATCGCCAACGGCGCGTGCTTCTTGAACAGCCACTTGATGGCTTTCAGCGGAATGCCGGGCGCGGCCCAGGGCGTGGAATAGCCGGGCGAGACCTGGCCGGCGTTGGCGTAGCTGGTTTCCTGGGCCGCGGCGGGCTGGCGGTCCAGGACCGTCACGCGGGCACCCTGACGGGCGAGATAATACGCGGTCGTGGTGCCGATAACGCCGCTGCCTAGGACGATTACATGCATGATTCTTTCCGTATTTGGATTTACTCAGTTATTTCGGTAGTCTATGACCCCAATCGCAGTGAAAAGCACTGATTATTTTCCTTTAGCAGCGCTTTTTCTGGGGTGACCCCTGTTTTCCGATCGGCAAAAGTGAAATGCGCGACCTAGACCGAATTGACCTGAAAATCCTGGAAATCCTGCAGCGCGAAGGCCGCATTTCCGTTACCGATCTGGCCGAGCGCGTCAGCTTGTCGGCCACTCCCTGTTCGGACCGGGTCAAACGGATGGAACGCGAAGGCGTCATCACGGGTTACCATGCGCGCGTCAATCCAGCAGCGTTGGGCAAAAACCTGCTGGTCTTTCTAGAGATCAAGCTATCGGCCAAATCCGGCGACGTGTTTGACAAGGTCAAGAAAGAGCTGCTGTACGTGCCCGAAGTGATGGAATGCCATCTGGTGTCTGGCGATTTCGATTACCTCGTCAAGGCGCGCCTGACGGAAATGAACGAATACCGCCGCCTGTTGGGCGAAATCCTGAAGCGCTTGCCGGCGTCGGCGGAGTCCCGCAGTTACATCGTCATGGAAGAAATCAAGGAAACCCTGTATCTGCCGGTGGATCGGTAGTTGGCACGTTGACCTTGGGCAAGTGCCCCACTGGATACGAGGTTTGTTACGGGCGCGCGCGCCCGCGGCTGCTATGCTGGCGGCCCTCTGACCCGTGCCACCCAACCCTGGTCCGACCCCAATTCTTTAGTCCCTGCCTATGAATCGCCTCTATAAATACTTCTTCCGCGGCCTGATTACCGTGCTGCCGCTGGCCCTGACCATTTACCTGCTTTACATCTTCCTGGCGTGGACGGAAGCCGTGGCGCTGACGTTCCTGCGCCCCTTCATCGGCGGCTTCTACGTGCCGGGCATGGGGCTGGCGCTGGGCATCCTGGGCATTCTGGCCATCGGCTATCTGGTGTCCAAGCAACGCGTGCAGAAATTCCTGACCGTGGTGGAAATGCCCTTTACCAACCTGCCGGTGGTCAAGAGCATTTACTCATCGCTGAAGAGCTTTGCCGACTATTTTTCGCCCAGCTCCAAGAACACGGCGCAACAGGTCGTTGTCCTGCGCGTGCCGGGCCAGCAGTTGGAGCTGGTGGGCCTGGTGACCCGCCGCAGCATGGAAGGCCTGCCCGAAGGGTTTACGCAGGGCGACCGCGTGGCCGTCTACCTGCCCATGGGCTACATGATTGGCGGCTACACCGTGTTTGTGCCGCAAGACTGGGTGCAGCCCATCCAGATGTCGGTCGAGGAAGCCATGCGCTCGTCGCTGATCGCCTGGATGGCGCGTGCCGAGAACAACAGCCGCCCCGCGGCGCCGCCCGTGCCGGACACGCCCGTGGCGCCCCCGCCGCCCCCGCCCCCGCCCGCCAGTACGAATAGCGGCGGCCCGGCCTGACGGGCTTTTCATCTACCTTTTTGCGCGCAATCCATGCCCATTATTGAATTCACGCTTGCCGAAGGCAGCCCCTATATTGAGATCAACCAGCTCTTGAAAGCCACCGGCGTCTGTGACAGCGGTGGCGCGGGCAAGATGATGGTGGCCGACGGCCAGGTCAGCGTGGGCGGCGTCATTGAAACCCGCAAGACCGCGAAGATCCGCGACGGCCAGATCGTCACTTGCGGCGACATCCGCATCGTTGTGCGAGCCCCGCAATGAAACTCAAGATGGCCAAGAATTCCATCTTCGCCGTGCTGCTGCGCTCGCCGTGGTGGATGAGCGCGGGTGTGGCCGTGCTGCTTAGCGCCGGCGGGTTTGCCGCGCTGCCGCTGGAGTACGCGGCGATGGGCGTGTTCGCGGCGGTGCCGTTCGCGGTCATCGCCATCATGGCGGCCTACAAGCAGTTGCGGGCACCGTCCGAAACGCGTGTGCAAGCCGTGGCCGAAGCCACCGCGGGCATGTCCTGGGCCGACTTCGCCAACACTGTTGAAGCCGGTTTCAAGCGCGACGGCTGCGAGGTCGAACGCCTGCAAACGCCCGGCGCCGACTTCGCCTTGAGCAAAGATGGCCACGTGGCGATCGTCAGCGCCAAACGCTGGAAGGCCGCGCGGGTTGGCGTAGAGCCGCTGCGCGAACTGCAAGCCGCGCGTGAAAAGCGTGGCGCGCGCGAAGCCATCTACATCGCCCTGGGCGACGTGTCCGACAACGCCTGGAAATACGCCAAGGCGCAAGGCGTGTCGCTGATGACTGCGCCGGAACTGGCCAAGCTGCTGCGCGACCTGAAGGTCTGAGCGCCTCGCCCGTCGTGCTTTTGCATTCGTTCCGGATATTCCAATGACCTACCGTATCCTTGCCGACCTGGTGCTTGTCGTGCACGGGCTTTTTGTTGCCTTCGTGGTGTTCGGCGGACTGTTGGCGCTGTGGCGGCCGCGCATGGCCTACTGGCATCTGCCGGCGCTGGTCTGGGGCGCGGTCGTGGTCGGCATGGGTTGGATCTGTCCCCTGACCCCGCTGGAAGTGTCGCTGCGCCAACAAGCGGGGCAGCAAGGCTACGCGGGCGGCTTCATCGAACATTATTTGCTGGGCATCATCTATCCCGACGGCATCACCCGGACGACCCAGATGGTGCTGGCTGGGTTGTTGATCGTCGGCAATATCGTGGTGTATGCCCTGTGGGCGCGCCGACGCCGGCGTGCGGGGTCGCAACGCCGACAAGGCGACTAGGCAAGGTTTTGAAATCCAAGCCTAAGAATGGGGCTTGCAAACCCGGGACCTGCAAACCCGGGACCTGCAAATCCGGCTTTTAAATCCCTGGCTGGCAAATCCGCGGATTACAAACCGCGCGCGATCACCAGCCGCTGGATGTCACTGGTGCCTTCGTAAATCTGGCACACGCGCACGTCGCGGTAAATGCGTTCGACCGGGAAGTCTTTCAGATAGCCGTATCCGCCCAAGGTCTGGATGGCGGCCGAACACACTTTCTCGGCCATTTCCGACGCAAACAGCTTGGCCATGGACGCTTCCATCAGCGCCGGTTTGCCGGCTTCGCGCAGCGCCGCCGCATGCAGCACCATCTGGCGCGCGGCGTGGATCTGCGTCGCCATGTCGGCCAGGCGAAACGCCACGGCCTGATGTTCCATGATGGGCTTGCCGAATGCCTGGCGATCACGCGCATAGTCGCGCGCGCATTCAAAGGCGGCCCGCGCCATGCCCACCGATTGCGACGCGATGCCGATGCGCCCGCCTTCCAGGTTGGCCAGCGCGATCTTGTAGCCCTGCCCTTCGTCACCCAGCCGGTACGCGGCGGGAATGCGCATGTCTTCAAACGCGATCTGGCAGGTGTCAGACGCATGTTGACCCAGCTTGTCTTCCACCCGCAGCACCTGATAGCCCGGGGTGTCGGTGGGCACGATGAAGGCCGAGATGCCGCGCTTGCCGGCGTCGGGGTCGGTGACCGCGAACACGATCACGGTCTGGCCGCTCTTGCCCGACGTGATGAATTGCTTGGCGCCGTTCAAGACGTAGTCGTCACCGTCGCGGCGGGCGCGTGTGCGCAGGCTGCTGGCGTCCGAGCCCGCTTGCGGCTCGGTCAAGGCAAAGCCGCCAATGTGCTCGCCGCTTGCGAGCGGACGCAGGAACTGCTCTTTCTGCGCGTCGTTGCCGAACTTCAGGATGGGCATACAGGCGACCGAATTGTGCACGCTCATGATCGTGGAGCATGCACCGCTACCGGCAGCGATTTCCTCCAGCGCCACGGCGTACGACACGTAGCCGCTGTCGTTGCCGTCCCATTCCTCGGGCACCAGCATGCCGAAGAAACCCAACTGCGCCATCTCTTGAATGGCGTCGGCGGGATAGTGGTGGTCACGGTCCCAGCGCTCGGCGTTTGGCGCCAGGCGTTCCATGGCGAAACGGCGCGCCATCTCCTGGATACTGAGTTGCTCTTCGGTCAACAGCATGTTTTGTCTCCTGGGGTTGCTCGGGCTGGCGCGGGATGGGCGCCGCCCGCCTTGTTCTGTTGTGTCGCGTCGAGGGGTGCGGACGCGGCACGGAAGTCGAGAATACACCGTCGACCACCGGCGCGCGGCAAGGCTTTTCGGATAAAGAACTTTTGATGTTGCATGAAAATCAATACTCGAATTATCATGCAACTTACTAAGTATCTTGATGAGCAATGGAAAGGAGTTTGCGCATGAATTACGACGTGATCATTGTGGGCGGCAGCTTTGCCGGGCTGTCGGCCGCGATGCAACTGGCTCGCGCCAGAAGGCGCATCGCGCTGATTGATGGCGGACAGCCCCGCAACCGCTACGCCGCCCACTCGCACGGCTTTCTGGGCCAAGACGGCAAGACGCCGCATGACATCGTGCAGCAGGCCCGCGAGCAGTTGGCCCACTATCCCACCGTGACATTCCTGGATGGCGATGCCGTGACGACAAGCGGTTCAATCGGCCGCTTGCAAGTGACGATGGCCGACGGGCAACAGGTGCAAGGCAAGCGCCTGATTCTGGCCACGGGTCTGCGCGACGAACTCCCCGCCCTGCCCGGCTTGAACGAGCGTTGGGGCAAGACGGTCTTGCACTGCCCTTACTGCCATGGCTATGAAGTGGCCGGCAGCCCGCTGGGCGTGATGGCGGCGCATCCGCTGTCGGCGCATCAGGCCATGCTGCTGCCAGACTGGGGGCCGACCACGTACTTCACGCAAGGTGAATTTGAACCGGATGACGAACAGGCCACCTTGATGGCCAAGCGCGGCGTGCGTATCGAACGCAGCCCTATCGTTGAGTTGATGGGTACGGCCCCCGGGTTGGACGCGGTCAAACTGGCCGACGGGCGGCGCATGGCAGTCCACGCGCTGTTCGTGGCCAGCAAGACGCACATGGCCAGCCCGTTGGCCGAGCAATTGGGATGCGCGTTCAACGACGGCCCCTTGGGTCCGTTGATTCGCGTGGACGATCTGCGGCAGACAAACGTTGAAGGCGTCTTTGCCGCCGGCGACGCCGCCATTCCCATGAGCAACGCCACGCTAGCCAGCGCGTCCGGGGTGATGGCGGGCGTGTGCGCACATCGGTCGCTGGTGATGGAATGTTCGTAGGATGGGTGTAGCGCGCGCTACGTGGCGCAAGAACCCAACCGAAGATCGCGCGTAACCCATCGCGCGGACGTTGCTGATGGGTTACGCGCGGCAGGCGCCAGTTTTCGCGGGCAGGTGGTGCCGCGCTTCACCCATCCTACGCATCGTCAATAGCACGACGATCCCGCCCGTAGGATGGGTGTAGCGCGCGCTACCCGTTGCAAGAACCCGACCGAGGATCGCGCGTAACCCATCGCGTGGACGTTGCTGATGGGTTACGCGCGGCAGGCGCCAGTTTTCGCGGGCAGGTGGTGCCGCGCTTCACCCATCCTACGCATCGTGAATAGCACGCCGATCCCGCCCGTAGGATGGGTGAAGCGCGCGCTACCCGTTGCAAGAACCACGCCGAAGATCGCGCGCAACCCATCGCGTGGACGTTGCTGATGGGTTACGCGCGGCAGGCGCCAGTTTTCGCGGGCAGGTGGTGCCGCGCCTCACCCATCCTACGCATCGTGAATAGCACGCCGATCCCGCCCGTAGGATGGGTGAAGCGCGCGCTACCCGTTGCAAGAACCACGCCGAGGATCGCGCGTAACCCATCGCGTGGACGTTGCTGATGGGTTACGCGCGGCGGGCGCCAGTTTTCGCGGGCAAGCGGTGCCGCGCTTCACCCATCCTACGCATCAAGTCAGGAGACCGGGTCGGGTCACCGGTTTGCGGGAGCACGGGCCGCGTCGCTGGGTGTCGGCGTCGGCGTCGGCGTCGGCGTCGGCGGGATTACGGTATCGCCGACGTGCGCTTTGAAGAACGCCGCCATGCGGGCGTTCCAGGCTTGATGGAATTGGCTGCGGTCGAAACCGGGCGCGTTCTGGCAGATGTCGGCTTGCGCCTGGTCGGGCGGGCAAGACGCCAGGAACGCGAAGTGGCCCGCGCCTGCCACCACCTGATAATCCGGAGCTTGGCCCTGACCCCGGCCCGGATCCTGACTCTGACCCTCCTTCCGGCCTTGATCCTGACCCATACCCAGCCCCTGCCCCACCGCCTCCACACTGGCGAGCGTCACACCATCTCCACCCAGCGCCGACGCCCACAGCTGCACGGGGATCTTCACCGCCCGCAACGCGTCGCTCGGAAACACATTCAGCGGGTCCGCAATCACCACCGCCTTGATGCGCGCATCCTGCACATAGGGCTGTTGAGGAATTTTCCCGGACGCGATATCGCGGCACATGGGCAACGTCGGCGCGTCCTGGCAAACCGCCAGGCCTGCCTGAAAATCTGGCTTGGCGCCCGCCAACACCAAGACCGTGTATGCGCCGCGAGAAAAGCCGAAGGCGCCGATCTTCGTGGCGTCCACGCGCGCTTGCTGTGGCCAGGCGGAGGTCATGTAGTCGATTGCGCGTCGTATCTCACGCGGGCGCG
>Ga0160437_1001213_pt1 | contig 11974 bp, 9 predicted proteins | sample HID1975I_E0MG_FD_108227 | JGI IMG/M metagenome (GOLD analysis project Ga0160437, IMG submission 108227) | Enriched soil microbial communities from UW Madison campus, WI, USA - HID1975I_E0 MG | ecosystem: Environmental > Terrestrial > Soil > Unclassified | place: USA: Madison, Wisconsin... | reverse complement strand
CGGTCAGGTCCGGGTTCGAGCCGTTGGTGAACTCATAGCCGGTCTGGCACGGGAACTGCGTGCAGGGCCGGCCGCCTTGGCCAATCTGCACGTAATCGGCGGGAACGCCGGCCCCGGTGCAGGCGGCGCCGCCGTTGCCCGGCTGGCCCACGGCGCAAGGGTCGGTGTAAAACTCGAAGCTGCCGCCGGTGCCGCCGTACAGGTCGGCGATGGCCGGCGCACGGAAGCCGTCGGCGTAGGTGGCGCGGACCAGCAGGCCGTCCATCGGACGCCAGCGCATCTGGAACTTGTTGTTGATCGTGTCGCCGAAGTTCGAGTAGTCCGAATAGCGGCTGGCAACGTTGAACGTCAGCTCCTTCGCGCCCGGCACGTCGGCCAGGACCGGGATCTCGAGTTCGACATAGGCCTCGTCGAGCTCGTAGCTACCAGCCGTGGTGGTCGCCGGCAGGCCAGTGCTCTCCGCCGTCTGGTTGACCGCGTCGGGGACGAAGCGGCCCTGCTCGCGACGGTGCTCGACGCCGACCGCCAGACCGAGGTCGCCGGCGGGCAGGCTGAACAGCGTGCCGGCCAGGTTGGCGGTGTAGTCGGTGGTCTTGGTGGTGCCGTGGTCGTGGTACTCGGGGAACAGATAGGTCTGCAGAGTCTGATCGCCCAGCGAGCCGTCACCAGTCTCGCCGAACGGCAGGAACGGGTTGAACGGAATGCACTCGCCAGCGCCATAGGAACCACCGTAGGCGATCGGATCCGCGGCGCTGCCGCACTCGACCCGGCCGGTGTCGGCGTTGTAGAACGACGGGCCGAGCGACGCCCGCAGGGACGGCAGGTAGGCGTCACCGCGGCCCTGCTTGTTGATGGTGTTCTCGTTGGAGAGGAAGCCGACGTCCCAGTTCCACAGGCGGTCTTCACCGAATTCCAGCGTGCCTTCCAGGCCCAGGGTCACGCGGAAGGTGTCCATCTGGCTCTGGGTGGTGCGCGGCACTTCCCAGAAGCGGCGGTAAAAGTACGCATCGCCAGCGGTCGGGTTGGGGTTGAAGTAGCTTTCGGCCGACATCAGGCTGTTAGCGGGCTGGCCCGGGTAACCCGCGATCTGCTGGTTGGTGGTACGGCGGTTGTAGCCAACATCGGTTGTGAAGCGAATGCTGTCGGAGATGTCGTAGTAACCGCTGACGAACAGCGACTTACGCTCCAGACCCGTCTGCACCATCATCTGTTCGTTGGCGTTGGCCAGCTCATCATCCCTGATTTCGTGGTAGTTGGCCGGGTTGCGCGGATCGGAGCCCTTGTTCAGCGTGCAGTAACCGTCGACGCCGCAGGAGGGGTCGGTGAAGACGCCGTCCTCGTTGACGTTACCCAGCCATACGCCGTTCTGGCTGACGACGCTCCAGCCGTCGTACGGGATGTCGGGGCTGTTGCCGTACTTGGAAAACTCGCGGTTCTTGCCGTAGACCGGATCGTCCTTGGCGTATTCGGCGCTGACCGTGAGGCCGCCGCGGTCGTTGCTGGCGCCCAGGGTCACGCTGTAGTTCTGCTTGGCTTCGCCTTCGTCGAACGCACCGATGTAGCCGTTGAATTCGGCGCCTTCGAAGTTGCGACGGGTGATGACGTTCACCACGCCGGCGATGGCGTCGGAACCGTAGATGGAGGAGGCACCGTCCTTCAGGACTTCGATGCGCTCGATGGCGGCCATCGGCACCTGGCTCAGGTCCTGCAGGCCGTTGGTGTCAACGCCCAGGCGCTTGCCGTTGAGCAGCACGAGGGTGCGGTTGGCACCGAGGTTGCGCAGGTCGATGTAGTAGCCACCGACGCTCTCGCCGGACGACAGGGCGTCGGCGCGGCTGATGGCCGGCGAACCGGCGGAGGTCAGGTTCTGCAGGATGTCGGCGACGGAGCTGAAGCCCTGCTCCTCGATCTGCGCGCGGCTGATGGTGATGATCGGCTGCTCGTTTTCGATCTCGGCGCGCGGGATGCGCGAACCGGTGACTTCGATGCGATCGAGCGTGGTGGTGGAATCCTGGTCGCTCGAGGTGTCTTGCGCGAACGCGACACCGCTACCCATCAGGGTCGTGGCGCTCACGGCAAGCACCATCGAAATGGCGTCGCGGAGCTTGGTGGTCTTGAGGGTCATCTCTCTCTCCAAACGTGGAAAAGCTCGGGTAAATCCCATGAGAACCTTGCCGGATGGCGTCAAGAAAGACCCCAAGCTCCGGTAAGGCTGCGGCGATAGTAGTCCGGCTGGCCGAGAAATTAAAGTGTCGTTAACAAACGGGTTTTCGCAGGCAGGGCTGTTGAGAACAGTACTCACCGGTACTGTTTTGCATGCGGGCGCAGGCGCAGCACATGATGAATGGGCGCGCGGCGACCGCATTCAGGTGGGTCTCGCCGCTGCTGCTTTGCACAACTGGTGACGCAGGCCGGAGCCGCGCCCGGCAGGATTCTGCGGTGTGCATCACATTAATAATGTATGGATCGGAGAATTGCCGGCATCACGCGCAGGCATCATCCGCGCCGCATGCCCGATGCCGGGTGGCGCTGGTGGGCTGGTGATGGCGTTTGCAGGGCGCGCGGCGCGCCCGGCAGGTCAGAGATCCTGCTCGTAGCGCACGTAGGGGATGGCGCCTTCGTCCTGCTTGCCGTCGACGCTGGGCGAGAACGGGTTCTTGCCGCGGGTGACGAGGTTGTCGGCGCCGACCGTGAGCTGGCCGCTCCAAGGGGTGCGCCAGGTCAGGCCGATGCCGAGGCCTTCCCACTGCTGCTGGCCGGGGGTGCTGACCACCTGGCCGATGATGCTGGCGCCGAAGTTGCCGTAGGCGCCGCCGACCGAGAGGGTCTTGCTGTCCCAGTTGTCGGCAATGCCCGACGGGATCTCGCCGCTGGCCACCAGCTGCGCCCTGGCCATGGTGCCGGCGATCGAGACCACGCCTTCGCTGCCGATGTTCTTCTGCGCGAAGACGGTCAGGTCGTTGATGTTGACGTCGCTGCGCTGGTTGCCGTTGGGCGTGAGCCAGTTCGGCAGGTTGGCGCGGCCGCTGCCCGCGGTGACGCCGACGCTGCCGCCGGGGCGGCTGAAGGCGGCCGTGGCGCTGGCGTGGTGGCTGTCGTCGCCGTCGCTGATCGAACCGAGCATGCAGTTGTTGACCAGGCTCGACAGCGCGCTGCCCATGGCGCCCTTGCGGCTGCACAGCAGGGCCAGCGAATCGCCCGCTTCGAGGCCGAAGGCCGCGTCGAGCTCGTTCTTGCCGCCGAAGCGCCAGCGCGCGCCGGCCTGCTGGCCGTCGGCCGGTTCCAGCAGCAGGTAGCCGCCGATCTCGTTGCCGGCGTCCTTGTAGATGATCGGCAACACCGCGGTGTTGGCCGGATCCGCCTTCGCCTTCGACTGCGCGTGCGCGCCCGTTGCCGCGCCGAGGGCGAGCAGGGTGGCGACCGACAGTTGGACGAGGTGCTTGCGCATGGGACTTGGATCGACCCCTTTCTCCAGTCGAAGTTCCCGCAGTCGCGGGGTCCTTGACTCTATCCGATTTATGTTTCTTTAACAATCCCCGGAAACTGTCCGGTTCACTGAAGGCCCCCGGGCGCCGGGGTGTCCGGGCCGGGGCGGCTGAACAGTGCCTCGACCTCCCCCGGACTGAAACTGTACGCCTGTCCACAGAACTCGCAATGGATATCGGCGCTGCCGTCGATGACCGCGGCCCGGGCTTCGTCGGGACCCAGCGATTCGAGCATCGCCGCCACCCGTTCGCGCGAGCAGGAGCAGGCGAAGCGCAGCGGCCGGTCGCCCAGCAGGCGGACGCCTTCTTCCGGGAACAAACGCGCCAGCAGGGTTTCGGCCGGCCATTGCAGCAGCTCGTCCGGGCGCAGGGTGTCGAACAGCATGCCGGCGCGGTTCCAGCCGTCGTCGTCGCCTTCGTCGCCGGGCAGCTTCTGCAGCATCAGCCCGGCGGCCTGGCTGCCGTCGGCCGCCAGCAGCAGGCGAGTGGGGAGCTGCTCGGACTGCCGGAAATACTGTTCGAAGGCGGTCGCCAGCGAGTCGGCCTCCAGCGCCACGATGCCCTGGTAGCGGACCGGTTCGCGCCCGGACAGGCCGCGGTTCTCGATCGTGATCGCCAGCATGGCGTCCGCACCCAGTTCGCGCAGGTCGCGCGGGACCGGGGACGGGTCGTCCCCGGCGAGCCGGGCGATGCCGCGCACGGTGCCCGCCGCGGTGCACTCGGCAAACAGCGTGCGCAGGCGCCCCGGCCCGCGCAGCTGCACCGACAGGCGGCCGTCGACCTTGACGTGGCCGGTGAACAGCGCGGCGGCGGCCGTGGCCTCGCCGAGTATCTCGGTGACCGTCGGCGGGTAGTGGCCGCGTTCGCGGACCTGCGCCCAGCTGTCGGACAGGTGCACGCGCACCCCGCGCACGCCCGCGCGGTCGAGGAGGAAACGGGTCAGGCGGTCGCTGTCCTGCGGCTGGTCCGTGCAGTCGGTGGCCATGTGGTTGGTCGATTCCCTGGTGGGCGGCATCGCGGATAATGCCTTGGTCGCTGTCATGGGAATCACAGGTGGGGACTGCAGCACGAATGGGCAAGCGCGCCGGGGCGTGCAGGTGATGGCGCCGCGCCGCGGGCGGCGATGGCTGCATTGGCTGTGGAAGCTGCCACTGCTGCTGCTTGCGCTGAGCGTGCTGCAGGTGCTGGTGCTGCGCTTCGTCGATCCGCCGTTCAGCGCCTTCATGGCCGCGCGCCAGGCGCAGGCGTGGATGGCGGGCGACGGGTCGTTCCGCATCGCCTACGACTGGCGTGACCTGGACGACATCGCGCCCAGCCTGCCGCTGTCGATGATCGCGGCCGAGGACCAGAACTTCGCCCGTCACCGCGGCTTCGACCTGGAGGCGATCGAGAAGGCGCGTGCCAGCAACGCCCGCGGCGGCAGGCTGCGCGGGGCCAGCACGATCAGCCAGCAGGTGGCCAAGAACCTGTTCCTGTGGAACGGTGGCAACCGCGTTTCGCGCTGGGTACGCAAGGGCGCGGAGGCCTGGTACACGGTGCTGATCGAGGTGCTGTGGCCGAAGACACGGATCCTGGAGGTCTACGCCAACGTCGCCGAGTTCGGCGACGGCATCTACGGCGCGCAGGCCGCAGCGCGCAGCTACTGGCGCCGGGATGCCGCGCGCCTGACCCCGGCGCAGAGCGCGACGCTGGCGGCGGTGCTGCCCAACCCCAAGGGCTACAGCGCCGCGCGGCCCGGGCCGTACGTGCAGCGTCGCGCGCGCTGGATCGAGAACAACGTGCGCCGGATCGGCGGCACCGCTTATCTCGAACGCCTTGATTGAGGGGCAGCGCGGTCCCGCGACGCGCTACGATCCGCCCATGCCCCGCGAACCGCTCACCGTCGTCGTCGCCGCCTTCAACGAGGCGCAGGCCCTGCCGTCGCTGCACCCGCGCATCGCCGCCGTGCTGGACGGGCTGGCGGGCGAGGTCGACGGCCGCGTGCTCTATGTCGACGACGGCAGCCGCGACGGCACGTGGGACGTGCTGCGCGGCATCGCCAACGGCGACGCGCGGGTGTCGCTGCTGCGGCTGTCGCGCAACTTCGGCAAGGAGGCGGCGCTGACCGCGGGCCTGGACCGGGTCGAGCAGGGCGCGGCCATGATCCTCGACGCCGACGGCCAGGATCCGCCGGAGTTGATCCCGGAATTCGTGGCGAAGTGGCGCGAAGGCCACGACGATGTCCACGGCACCCGCAGCGGACGCGAGGGCGAGGGCTGGGTGAAAAAGACCACCGCGCACGTCTTCTACCGGGTCATGCAGCGGCTGTCGCGCACGCCGATCCCCACCGACACCGGTGACTTCCGCCTGCTGTCGCCGCGTGCGCTGGCGGCGCTGCGGCAGCTGCGCGAGCGGCACCGGTTCATGAAGGGGTTGTTCGGCTGGGTCGGCTTCCGCCAGGTCGCGATCGAATACCGGCGCGAGCCGCGGCTGGCAGGCAGCAGCAAGTTCAGCCTGTGGCGGCTGTGGAACTTCGCGCTGGAAGGCATCACCAGTTTTTCGACCGCGCCGCTGCGGCTGGCCACCTACGTCGGCGTGGCCACCGCGCTGCTGGCGTTCCTGTATGCGGTGTGGATCGTGGTCAAGGCGCTGCTGTGGGGCGATCGGGTGGCCGGTTACCCGAGCATGATGGCGGTGATCCTGTTCCTCGGCGGCATGCAGCTGGTGGCGCTGGGCATGATCGGCGAATACCTCGGCCGCCTGTACGAGGAATCCAAGCAGCGGCCGCTGTACCTGGTCGATAGCTGGCACCCGGGATCGGAGGTATGCTCGGGCGGTGTCCACCACCGGGGAGACTCCCATGCGTACGGTACGGCACCTGCTGGAAGGGAAGAGTCCGGAAGTCTTCGCGATCGGTCCTGATGCGCCGGTGATCGACGCGGTCCGCCTGATGGCGGAGAAGGGCATCGGCGCGCTGCTGGTGATGCAGGGCGGCCGCCTCGCCGGCATCCTGTCCGAACGCGATTACGCGCGGAAGGTCGTGCTGCAGGGGCGCGCATCGTCGACCACCCCGGTGCGCGACATCATGACCGTCGACGTGGTCAGCGTCGGCCTGGACGACACCGCCGAACGCTGCATGCAGATCGTCACCGAAAGCCGCATCCGCCACCTGCCGGTGGTCGACCGCGACGCGGTGCTGGGCGTGGTGTCGATCGGCGACCTGGTCAAGGCCGTGATCGAGGACCAGCAGCACGAGCTGGACCAGCTGCAGCGCTACATCGCGTCCTGATTTCCGTCAATCGATTTTCCCGCAATCGCGGGAGGCCGGAAACGGCAGCGGTCAGGACGTTTCCCCGCACGCCAGTTCGCGCGCGCCGTCCTGCTGCGACAGGTGCGCTGTGGCCGCGCCGGTCGACGCCGCGTCCGCAGTGTCCGCATCCGCGGAAGCGGCTTCCACCGTGAAGTACAGCGTGTCGCCGGTGTAGACCTGCGGCTCGCTGCCGGCGACGGGCGAGAGAAAGTGCTGCTGGCCGCCCGGCAGCGACACGCGCGCGTCACCGTTGGCAAGCACGGCGACGGTGGTGCCGGCCTGGCAGTCGAAACGGCGCAGGACGCCTTCGTCATCCCGTGCGGAAGCGGCGGCATCCGCGGGCGCGCCGGCTGCAGGCTTGTCCGGCGCGGGCGCCGGTGGCGGGGCATTGTTGCCGCAGCCTGCGAGGCAGGCCGCCAGCAAGGCTGTCGCAAGGGTGGGGAGCGTGCGCACGTGGCCTCCGGGCGGGATTGCAATCGTGCGCGCGGAGTGGTCAAGCGCAGGTGACGCCCCGCGGCCGCGCGTCTACTTCGCGTACTGCCCGCCACAGCCGCTGTCCTCGCCGCCGCCCAGATCGATGGTGGCCAGCAGCGCCGCCGGCGGGGCGATGCTGCCCAGCGCCACCGCGATTGCGCCGCGCAGGCCGAGGCGCTTGAGGTCGGGCCGGAACGAAGGGTTCTTGAACGTGCCGTCCACCACCAGCGGCGAGCGCAGGGTCAGGATGCTGCGGTCCTTCGGCCGCGGCTTGAGCAGCAGGTCGAGGGTTTCGTCGCGCAGGTTCACCGTGCCTTCGCCGACGATGATCGTGTCGGTGGTGTCGAACGCCAGTGCGCGCGAGGTCATCAGGCCGTCCTTGACGCCGAAGTCGCCGAACGCGCAGCGGATCGGGACCTTGTGGTCCTTGCCGATCAGGAATTTCAGCGACTCGTAGATGTCGATGCCCGCCAGCTCCATCAGCAGGTTGCTGACCTGGCCACGGCCCATGCCCAGCACGATGTCGCCGTCGGCGCTGCCGAGCATCTGCGCGATCGAGTTGCCGGTGCCTGTGATCGCGACGTGGCCACCGAGCTTGCCGATCGCGTCGTCGGTGAGCTTGGCGTCGGGGAACAGTTCGCCGAGGTTGAGGCCGCTGGCCTTGATGTCGGCGCGGGTACGGATGGTTTTCTCGCGCGCATCCATCTGGATGGTGGCGCGGATGTCGCCGCCGGCGACCCCGAAGTCCAGCGGGTCCAGCCGCAGCAGGCCGTTGTCCAGCTGCAGGTGCGCGTCCATCTCGTCCAGCGGCAGCGATGGCGCGTTGATGCGCTGCGCCTTCAGGCGCACGTCGGCGTCCATCGCGCGCAGCTTTTCCAGCTGGTACGGCGTGTCGGGCAGCAGCTTCGGGTTCGCCTCGCGTTTGGCGGCCAGTGCCTGGAGCTCTGGGTTGGTCGTTTCCCCGCCGCCTGCCTGCGGCGCGCCGCCGATGAAACCGGCGAGGTCGTCGAAGTCCAGTCGCCTGGACACCAGCTCCGCGCGCAGCATCGGGCGCGCGCCGCCGGTTTCCACGCTGGCGGTGCCTGACAGGTCACTGTCGCCGACCTTGCCGTCGAAGCCTTCGTAGCGCCAGGTGTTGCCGTCGCGGATGAAGCGCCCGTCCAGCGCGTACGGCGGCGTGGGCGGCAGCGAGATGCCCAGCAGCGGGTAGAGGTCTTCGAGGTTCTTGCCCGACAGCGCCATGCGCAGGTCGAAATCGCGCAGCCGGAACGGATTGACCAGCGTGCCGCGCGCGTGTGCCCGGGTCGCGCCGGCGGCGGCGCGCAGGTTGATGCGGTAGGGCGTGTCGGTCTGCTGCAGTTCCAGCGGCGATTCGGCGACGCCTTCGAGGGTGAAGCGGTTGCCGGACCACTTGCCGCCGCCTTCCACTTCCACCGGCGGCGCATGGCCGACCTTCCTCGGCTTGCGGCTGGCGACGTCGACGTTGATGTCGGTGCCGTTGGCCGCGTCGACGAACTGCAGGTGGCCGTCCTCGATCCAGATCCGCTGCAGGCGCGGCGGATCGCCGTCGCCTGGCGCCATGCCGAAGTCCCAGTTGCCGCCGCCGTCGGGGCCGGTTTCCAGGCGCACGTCGGGTTTGTCGAGGCGGATCTGCGGGACGACGATGTCGCCGCGCAGCAGCGCGAAGGGACGGATCTGCAGTTCCAGCCGGTCGGCGCTGGCCATCCGCGCCTGTTTCGACCACTCGGCGTTGCCCAGTGTCAGACCGCCGGCGCGGATCGTGGTGACGCGGCCGAGGTCGACGTCCAGGTCGCCGGCGATCTCGAAGCTGCGCCCGGTGCGTGCTTCCACTGCGCGTTCGACCGGACCCTTGAACCAGTTCCAGTCCCACAGCAGCGCCAGCACCACCAGCGCCACCACCACGGCGGCGAGCACCGTGAGCCACGGATACCCGGTGACGGCATCGCGCGCGCGGCGGCCTGCTGTGGGAGTGGGGGACTGGGGCACGCGCCCACTGTCCGGGCAGGCGGATCAAGCAGCAGTGAACGCCGTCAGCGGCGATTCATCGCGGCGGCAGCACCTGCGCCATCACCGCGACGTAGTGGCAGACGCTGCCTGCGATGCAGAACAGGTGCCAGATCGCGTGCGAGTAGCGCAGTGATTCGCGGTGGTAGAACACCGTGCCCAGCGTATAGAACAGGCCACCGGCGACCAGCCAGCCGAAGGTCCAGTCGTCGAGCGCCGCCATCACCGGCTTGATCGCCACGATCACCAGCCAGCCCATCGCAACGTAGATCGCGGTGGACAACAGCCGGAAGCGGCCGGTGAAGAACAGCTTGAACACTACGCCGGCGATCGCCAGCGTCCAGATCGCCGCGAACAGCGACCAGCCCAGCGTGCCGCGCAGGCCGACCAGGGTGAACGGGGTATAGGTGCCGGCGATCAGCAGGTAGATCGCGCAATGGTCGAACACTTTCAGCCGCGGCTTGGCGACCGGGTGCGAGACCGCGTGGTACAGGGTGGAGGCGACGTACAGCAGCAGCAGGCAGATGCCGAACACGATCGCCGCGGTCAGCTGCCAGCCGTCGCCGTGCAGCGCGGCCAGCGCGATCAGCACCGCGCCCCCGGCCAGTGCCGCCGCCGCGCCGACGCCATGGGTCAGCGCGCTGGCGAATTCCTCGCGTGGATCGTGGACGATGGCGGGTGCAGCGTGCATCAGGGCACCATGCGCCGACGGGGTGGAGTAATTACTCGGCGGCCTTGTCCGGATGGCATTGCAGGCGTTCCTCGGCGCCGGTGGACAGGATCACCGTGTCGCCCTTGTCCTGGCGTTCGAGCCCGATCTCGCTGCCGACGAAGACGTCGTCCTCGCCGTCCGAGGCGGACTCGGCCCTGGGCAGGGTCACGGTGCGGCCGTCGGGAAGCCGGATCCGCGCGTAACCGTCGAGCCAGGCGACCGCCAGCCGGCTGCCGTCGTCGCAGGCGTAGCCGACCTCGCCGTCGCCGGGGCTGCCGTCGCCGGGAGTGTCGACGGCCTTATCCGCGGCAGGGGCGGCAGGGGAGGGCGTCGCGGGCGCATCCGGCCCGGACTGCACGGCCGCGCGTCGCGCGGGGTCCTCGGGTGCCGGGCCGCAGGCGCTGCAGGCGAGTGCGATGGCGAGTGCGGACGGAAGGAGAAGTCGCGTCATGGGGGACTCCCGCTGCAAAGGGAACCCCGAGTCTGGACGATGCGCCGCGGTCGCGGAGTGACGGCCGCGGCGGGGGAGGCCGGCCCTCAGCCCGTGCCGGCGGTGTAGGCCTGCTCGCGCGTGGCCAGGAACTCCACGCCCGGCGCGCGCTCCTGCGCCAGCTGCAGGTTGACCCGCGTCGGCGCCAGGTACACCAGCTCGCCGGCGCCGTCGATGGCCAGGTACTGCGCGTTCTTCTCGCGGAATTCCTCGAGCTTCTTCGCGTCGTCGCAGCGGATCCAGCGCGCGGTGGCCACCTGCACCTGCTCGAATGCCGACTCCACGCCGTACTCGTCCTTGAGCCGGTACGCGGCCACGTCGAACTGCAGCACGCCCACCGCGCCCAGGATCAGGTCGTTGCTCATCAGCGGGCGGAAGAACTGGGTCGCGCCTTCCTCGGCCAGCTGCGCCAGTCCCTTCTGCAGTTGCTTGAGCTTGAGCGGGTCGCGCAGGCGCGCGCGACGGAACAGTTCCGGTGCGAAGTTGGGGATGCCGGTGAACGAGATCGCCTCGCCCTCGGTGAAGGTGTCGCCGATCGAGACCGTGCCGTGGTTGTGGATGCCGATCACGTCGCCCGGCCAGGCCTCGGCGGCGATCTCGCGATCGGACGCCATGAACGTCAGCGCGTTGGCCAGCTTGACCTCCTTGCCGCTGCGCACGTGGAAGGCCTTCATCCCGGCGACGAAGCGCCCGGAACACACGCGCATGAAGGCCACGCGGTCGCGATGCATCGGGTCCATGTTGGCCTGGATCTTGAACACGAAGCCGCTGAGCTTCGATTCGGCCGGTTCCACCGGGCGCGTGGTGGTTTCGCGTGGCCGCGGCGCCGGCGCGTGGCGGACGAAAAAGTCCAGCAGCAGCTGCACGCCGAAGTTGTTGACCGCCGAGCCGAAGAACACCGGTGTCTGTTTGCCGGCCAGGTAAGCGTCGACGTCGAACGGGTGCGAGGCGCCCTGCACCAGTTCCAGCTCGTCGCGCACTTCGCGCAGCATGTCGGCGCCGATGCGCGCTTCGAGCTGCGGGTCGTCGATCGAGGCGAAGATGGTCGAGTCCTGGCGGGTGAAGTTGCGCCCCGGTTCGTACAGGTGCACCTCGCCGGTGACCAGGTGCACCACGCCCTTGAGGCGCTTGCCCATGCCGATCGGCCAGGTTACCGGCGCGCACTGGATGCCGAGCACGCTTTCGACCTCGTCGAGCAGTTCGACCGGGTCGCGGCCTTCGCGGTCGAGCTTGTTGATGAAGGTCATGATCGGCGTGTCGCGCATGCGGCACACCTCCATCAGCTTGATCGTGCGCTCCTCCACACCCTTGGCCACGTCGATCACCATCAGCGCCGAGTCCACCGCGGTGAGCACGCGGTAGGTGTCCTCGCCGAAGTCGGCGTGGCCGGGGGTGTCGAGCAGGTTGACGATGCGCTCGCCGTAGGGGAACCGCATCAACGAGCTGGTCACCGAGATGCCGCGCTCCTTCTCCAGCGCCATCCAGTCGGAGGTGGCGCT
>Ga0160437_1001212_pt1 | contig 11983 bp, 5 predicted proteins | sample HID1975I_E0MG_FD_108227 | JGI IMG/M metagenome (GOLD analysis project Ga0160437, IMG submission 108227) | Enriched soil microbial communities from UW Madison campus, WI, USA - HID1975I_E0 MG | ecosystem: Environmental > Terrestrial > Soil > Unclassified | place: USA: Madison, Wisconsin... | reverse complement strand
TCCACGCGCTTGTGGCCGTTCAGGATGTCTTGCTCGATCTGGTCAACCAGAATCACCGAGTTGCGCATGATGATGCCGAACATAGCGATGACGCCCAGCATGGCCACGAAGCCGAAGGGCTTGCCGAACAAAAGCAGCGCAGCCACCACGCCGATCAGGCCCAGCGGCGCGGTCAGCACCACCATCAGCACGCGGGCGAAGCTTTGCAGTTGCACCATCAGCAGCGTCAACACGGCCACCGCCATCAGCGGCATCTGCGCGTTGATGGACGATTGGCCCTTGGCGCTTTCCTCGACCGGCCCACCCACCTCGATGCGGTAGCCCACCGGCAGGTCGGCGCGGATGGCGTCCAGCTTCTTGTTGATGGCGTGGGTGACGTCGATGCCTTCCGCGCCGCTCACCACGTCGGCCTGCACGGTAATGGTGGGTTGGCGGTCGCGTTCCCAGATCACGCCGTATTCCAGGTCGTAATGCACTTGGCCCAGGCTACCCAGCGGCACGGGGCCATTGGGCGTGGGCATGGCGAGCGTGGCCAGGCGGGCGGGGTCGACCCGTTCTTCGCGCGGCGCGCGCAGGCTGACGTTGATGAGCTTGTCGCGTTCGCGGTACTGCGTCACGGTGTAGCCCGACAGCGTCATGGCCAGGAAGTCAGAGATGTCGCTGGAACTGATGCCCAGTTCGCGCGCCTTCTGCTGGTCGATCTCGAAACGCACCGACCGTTCCGAGGGCTCGTCCCAGTCGAACTGTGTGTTGACCGAGCGGCTGTCGGCGCGGACTTCGGCAGCTACTTTTTCCGCCACCGCGCGCACTTCCGGAATCTTGTCGCCGCTGACGCGGAACTGCACCTGGTACCCGACCGGCGGCCCGTTTTCAAGCCGCGACAGCCGGGTGCGGATAGCGGGGAAATGCTCGCGCAGCATCGGCTCCAGCCAACTGGCCAGCTTTTCGCGGTCTTCCACGGAATGCGTGGTAATGACCAGTTGGCCGAAGTTCGGCGTGGCCAGTTGCTGGTCCAGCGGCAGGTAGAAACGCGGTGCGCCGGTGCCCACGAAGCTGACCGTATGGTCGATCTCGGGCCGGCCGTCCAGCGCCTTTTCCAGGCGCTCGACCTGGCGCAGCGTGGCCGCGAACGACGCGCCTTCTTGCAGGCGCACGTCCACCAGCAGTTCGGTGCGGTCCGAGCTGGGAAAGAACTGTTGCGGCACGAACTTGAAGCCCGCCATCGCGATAACGAAGATCACCACCGTGCCCGCCAGCACCCAGAAGCGGCGGTCCACGCACCAGGCGACCCAGCCGCGCAGCCGCTGGTAGAAGCGGGTGTTGTAGATGTCGTGTTCGTGGTCGTGCGGCAGATGCGCTTCGCGCTTGCGTTCAGGCAGCAGCCGATACCCCAGAAGCGGAATCAGCACCACGGCGGCAAACCACGACGTGATCAGCGCAATGGCCGACACCTGGAAGATCGAACGGGTGTATTCACCGGTGCTGGACTTGGCCAGCGCAATCGGCAGAAAGCCCGCCACGGTGACCAGCGTGCCGGTCAGCATGGGAAACGCGGTGCTGGTGTAGGCGAAGGCGGCGGCGCGCGCGCGGCTCCAGCCTTGCTCCAGCTTTACCGCCATCATTTCGACGGCGATGATGGCGTCGTCGACCAGCAGGCCCAGCGCCAGCACCAAGGTGCCCAGCGACACCTTGTGCAGGCCGATGCCGAACATGTCCATGAACAGCGCGGTGATGGCCAGCACCACCGGTATCGAAATCACCACCACCATGCCGGTGAGCAAGCCCAAGGACACTAGGCTGACGATCAGCACGATGGCCACGGCCTCGGCCACCGAGCGCAGGAATTCATCCACCGAATCCGACACGGCGTCCGGCATGCTGGACACTTCGGTCAGCGTCAGCCCGGCAGGCAGTTGCGCCTTCAGCTTTTCAAAGCTCGTGTCCAGGGATTCGCCCAGGCGCACCACGTCCTGGCCCGGCTGCATGGTGATGCCGATGCCCAGCACGGGGGCGCCGCCGAATCGCATTTGTTCAATGGGCGGGTCGTCGTAGCCACGGTGGATGGTGGCAATGTCGCCCAGCCGGATAGACTTGCCGTTCACGCGGATCAGCGTGTCCGCCAGCGCGCGACTGTTGTCGAACTGCCCGGTGGGCCGCACAAAGATGCGGTCGTCGGCGGTGGTCAGCGTGCCGGCGCCGGCCACCGCGTTCTGCGTGTTGATGGCTTGCGCGATCTGTTGGGGCGATACGCCCAAGCGCGTCAGTTGCGTGTTGGAGATTTCGATGTAGACGTGTTCTGCCGGGTCGGCAAAGTAGTCGACCTTGGCCACGCCGGGCACGCGCAGCAGTACGGTGCGCAGGCGGTCGGCGTAGTCGTGCAGTTGCGCCGGCGTGAAGCCGTCGCCCTGCAGGGTGTAGAGGTTGGTGTAGACGTCGCCGAATTCGTCATTGAAGAACGGGCCTTGCACGCCTTGTGGCAGCGTGGCCTGGATGTCGCCCACCTTCTTGCGGATCTGGTACCACTGGTCGGCCACCGTGTTGGCGGGAGCCGAGTCTTTCATGGTGTAGAAGATCAACGATTCGCCGGGCCGCGAATAGCTGCGCAAGAAGTCCGTGTTGGCGGTTTCCTGCAGCTTCTTGCCGATCCGGTCGGTCACCTGTTCCTGCACCTGCTGCGCGGTGGCGCCGGGCCACAGGGTCTTGATGACCATCACGCGGAACGTAAAGGGCGGGTCTTCGGACTGGGCCAGCTTGGAGTACGACAGCACGCCAAACAGCGTGACCAGCGTAATCAGGAAAATCACCAGCGGCTGGTGGCGCAGTGCCCAGGCCGACAGATTGAATTTGCCTTCCTTGTGTTCGTGGCCGGGGTCATTGCCAGCTTCGTTGCCAGGTTCGTGGCCAGCTTCGTTGCCAGGTTCTTGGGGGCCGGCGCTCATGATGCGAAGTCCTCGGGATGCAAGGGCGCCACGGGGCGGACTTTTTCACCGGCCGTCACGGTATGCACCCCTTGCCAGACCACGCGCTCGCCAGTTTGCACGCCGTTGGACAGCGTGACCGTGCGCGCGTCGTAGCGCAGCACCTTTACGCGGCGCAGTTCCAGCGTGTCTTCTTGCGGCTTCACGATCCACACGGCGGGTTCCTTGCCGTCATGGAACAGCGCCGTGGCGGGCACGGTGTAGGTGGCCTGGCTCGCGGCGCCGGGGTTGTCGAAGCTGATGTTGGCGGTCATGCCCAGCCGCACATCTGGCGAGGGCGATTCCAGCGTGAGCTTGACGCGGTAGGTGCGGCTTTGCGGGTCGGCGGCGGGCGCGATCTCGCGCAGCACGGCGGTAAACGTCTGGCCGGGCAGGGGCCCCAAGGTGACGCTGGCGCGCTGCCCCACGGTCAGCCCCGCCAGCACGCTTTCCGGCACGTCGCAGATGGCGTCGATATCGCCGGCCCAGGCCAGTTGGTAGACAGGCGTGCCCGCGGCCACGTTCTGTCCCGTGTCGGCCTGTTCGGCGGTGATGACACCGGCCTGGTCGGCTTGCAACGTGGTGTATTCAAGCTGGTCGGCCGATAGCGCGGCTTGTTGCGCGGCCTGGTCGCGTTGCGCCAATGCCGAGGCGTAGGCGTTGCGGGTCTGCTCCAACTGGTTCGTCGCGATCAGGTTTTCGCGCGCCTGGGCGCGGTCGCGCTCCAATTGCTGACGCGCGTACGTCAGTTGATGCTGCGCGGCCGACAACTGGGCCTTGGCAGCCGCGGCGTTCTTGGCGGCGTCGGCGGGGTCCAGCTTGGCCACGACCTGCCCGGGCACCACGCTGTCGCCCAGCCTGACCTTGCGTTCGATGATCTTGCCGCCCACGCGGAAAGACAGCGGCGTGCTGTAGCGCGCCTGGACTTCGCCCGGCAAGGTCCACGCGGGCAGGCGCTCGTCGGCCTGGGTTGGCATGGCGACCACGGGGCGTGGGGCGGGGGCAGGCGCTTCCTTGCGGCCGCAGGCGGCTACGGCCAAGGTCAAGGCCAGCACGGCCGGCAGCGCCAGGCGACACGTCCAGGTTCGGCGAAGCAAAAAGGCGGATGAAGATGCCGTGTCGGCGGCAGGGGCGCGCACCGGCGAATGTGGGCGGGAACCAGGAAAATTCACGAAACACCTCGCGGCGCGAAGAGGGGAAAAAGGCGAGCCTAACTCGATACGGCCTGAATTCTAATTCGAGTATGTATTCAGATACAAGGGTGTATTTGAAATTGAGGCCAGTGCTAAACTCGCGCCATGTCAAAAGTCCGCCTTACCCGCGAGCAAAGCCGAGACCAGACGCGCCAGCGTCTGCTGGACGCTGCGCAATCGGTTTTTCTCAGCAAGGGTTTCGTGGCCGCCAGCGTTGAAGACATCGCCGAACTGGCGGGTTACACGCGCGGCGCCTTCTATTCCAATTTCGGCAGCAAATCCGAACTTTTCCTGCAATTGCTCAGGCGCGATCACGACAAAGTAATGGCCGACATGCGCGCCATCTTCGAAGCAGGCGAATCGCGCCAGCAAATGGAGGCGCGCGTGCTGGAGTACTACAGCACGCACCACCGCGAAAACGACTGTTTTCTGCTCTGGATGGAAGGTAAGCTGCAAGCGGCGCGCGACCCGGATTTTCGCGTGGGCTTCACTGACTGCCTGCGTGAATTGCGCGCGGCCACCACCGAATACGTGCGCCAGTTTTCCGCCCAGGTTGGCACGCCGCTGCCGCTGCCCGCCGAACAGTTGGCGGTGGGCTTGCTGGCCTTGTCGGACGGCATGCAGTTCAGCTATGCGTTCGACCCGCAAGGGGTCAGCCTGGAAATGACCGAAGCCGTGCTGGCAGGATTTTTCCGCCGCGTGGTGTTTGGCGAGCCCGCGCCGGAGAAAGCGACGGACGCTCAGTTGGACGGCCACTAAGACGGCTGCGTAGGCGGCAAGCAAAGACAGCGAAAAACCGGGCGATACCCATCATATATCGCCCGGTACTCAACTTTTTGAGATTGTCATCCACACGCTGGCCGTGATAGTAATACCTGCGGCGCGCTGTCGGACTGAGGGGGGCCGCGCATCGGAAATTTCCACCCTCGGGCGAAAGGAGCTGCTGCATGACTTCAGAAACCCGACCATCCACCATCAATCGCCCTGTGTTTTTTCCGGCGGCCATCTTCACGCTGCTGCTGGTCGGGTTCGCGATTCTTGCGCCCAAGCAGGCGCAGACCGTGTTTGACGCCGTGCAAGGCTGGATCCTGGGCAACGTCAGTTGGTTCTACATCCTGGTCGTGGCGATTATCTTGCTGGCCGTGGTGTTCCTGGCGGTCAGCCGGTATGGCGACATCAAGCTGGGGCCTGATCACAGCGAACCCGATTACCGCAACTTCACCTGGTTCGCGATGCTGTTTTCCGCGGGCATGGGCATCGGCCTGATGTTCTTCGGCGTGGCCGAACCGGTGATGCACTTCATGTCGCCGCCCGTGGGTGAGGGCGGTACCGCCATCGCGGCGCGCGAGGCGATGAAGATCACCTTCTTCCACTGGGGCCTGCATGCCTGGGCCATCTATGCCGTGGTGGCGTTGGTGCTGGCGTTCTTCAGTTATCGGCATGGCTTGCCGCTGACGTTGCGTTCGGCCTTGTATCCGCTGATTGGCAACCGCATCCACGGGCCGATCGGGCACGCCGTCGACATCTTCGCCATTCTGGGCACGGTGTTGGGCGTGGCGACCTCGCTGGGGCTGGGCGTGGCGCAGATCAACAGCGGGCTGAATCACTTGTTCGGCATACCGGTAGGGGTGACGACGCAGATCATCCTGATCATCATCACCTGCGGGCTGGCGACAGTATCGGTGGCCAGCGGGCTGGACAAGGGCATCCGCATCTTGTCCGAAACCAACCTGGTGCTGGCCGCGGTGCTGTTGCTGTTCGTGCTGATCGTGGGCCCCACCGTGTTCCTGTTCCAGACCTTTGTCCAGAACACGGGCGCGTACCTGTCCGACATCGTCAACAAAACCTTCAACCTGTACGCCTACGAGCCCACCGACTGGATCGGCGGCTGGACGCTGTTCTATTGGGGCTGGTGGATTGCGTGGTCGCCCTTCGTGGGCATGTTCATTGCGCGCATCTCGCGCGGGCGTACGATCCGCGAATTCGTCACCGGTGTGCTGCTGGTGCCGGCGGGTTTCACGCTGTTCTGGATGACCGTGTTTGGCGACACCGCCATCCACATGATTCTGGTGGACAAGGTGCAGGGCTTGGCGGAAGTCGTGGATGCCGATTCATCGCTGGCCTTGTTCGCATTTCTTGAGCAATTGCCCTGGAGCGGGGTGCTGTCGGTCATCGCCATTGCGATGGTGGCGGTGTTCTTCGTGACCTCGGCCGACTCGGGGGCGCTGGTGGTTGACCTGCTGGCGTCGGGCGGATCCGACCGCACGCCCGTGTGGCAACGCATATTCTGGTCGCTGCTGATGGGCGCGGTGGCTATCGCCCTGTTGCTGGCCGATGGCCTGAAAGCCTTGCAGACCGCCACCATCGCCAGCGCGCTGCCGTTCTCCATCATCTTGCTGCTGTCCCTGTGGGGCTTGTTCAAGGCGCTGAAGCTGGACGCCACCAAGCGCGGCATCCGCTACCAGTCATTGACCTTGTCGCGCCCCGCGCGCGGCGGGCAGTCCTGGGAGCGCCGGCTGCGCAACATGGTGATGATGCCGCGCCGTTCGCACGTGCAGCGCTTCATCAGCGATGTGGTGCGGCCTGCCTTGGAAGACGTGGCGGATGAACTGCGCAAGCAAGGCTACGCGGTGGAGGTGCGCGAAAACGAAAGCGACGGCAGCGCCGTGCTTGAGGTGTCCCATGGCGAGCACCTGGATTTTTCGTACGCTGTGCAGCCCGAGGCCTTTGTGCGCCCCAGCCTGACGCCCGAGGAGGCCGCCGACGAAGAAGAACGCAAGTACTTCCGGGCCGAAGTGCACTTGCGCGAAGGCGGGCAGGATTACGACATCATGGGCTGGAGCCGCGATGCCGTCATCGGCGACATCCTGGACCAGTACGAACGCCATCGCCATTACCTGCACATGGTTCGAACCTGAACCCCGGCCTTGCCGCAACCTCACGCTTTACCCAAAACCGCCAGCATCGCCTGGCGGTTTTTTTTCGCCCGATAGCGTGGCGCTATCTCCCATATTGCATCTGCCACTTTGACGAAGCACGCCGAATCATGGATTATCCAAGCTTATCCTTGGATAAATAAAAGAGAGAATCATGAAGGCGAAATCTGGGGCATGGGCGCTAAGCGCCGTCGTGCTGGTGTTGGCGGTGGCAGGTGGGCTGGTCTGGAAGTACAGCCAGGCGTCGGAGCAGGGCGAATGGGCAATGGCGCCTGCCAAGGTGGCCGTGGCGCCCGCGGTGCAGGCGGCTTTTCCGATGGCCTTGAGCGGGATCGGATCCTTGGAGGCAACGCGCCAGGTGCAGGTGCCGGCGGAAGTGGACGGCCGCGTCACGCAGATCCTTTTCACGGCGGGCCAGCAGGTCAAGGCCGGCCAATTGCTGGTGCAGATGAACGATGCGCCCGAACAGGGCGAACTGGCGCGCTTGCAAGCGCAGGCCCGTAATGCGCGCGCCTTGCTGGAGCGCACGCGGCGCCTGTTGCCGCAACAAGCGGCCACGCGAGAACAGTTGGAGCAGGCGCAGGCAGACTATGACCAGGCCGCCGCCGACATCAAGCGGGTGCAGGCGTTGATTGAGCAAAAGCGTGTCAAGGCGCCGTTTGACGGCGTGCTGGGTGTGCGCCGCGTCAACCTGGGCCAGTTCACCCGGGCGGGCGATGCACTGGTATCGCTGACGGACGCCTCCACCGTGTACGCCAACATCACCTTGCCCGAACAGGCGCTGGGCGCGGTGCGTGCCGGGCAGCCGGTGACCGTGACCGTGGACGCCCATGCCGGACGCGAATTCGCCGGCCAGGTGACGACGGTGGAACCACAAGTGGATGCCGGTTCGCGCACGGTGCGCGTGCAAGCCACCCTGGCCAACGCCGACGGGGCGCTTGCGGCCGGCATGTTCGCGCACGGCCGTATCGGCCTGCCCGACCGCCCCAACGTGATCACCGTGCCGGAAACCGCCGTCAGCTACAGCGCCTATGGCGACTCCGTGTTCGTGCTGGCGCGTCCCAAGGCGGGCGAGGAAGGCGCCGCCGCCACGGTGCGGCAAGCCTATGTCAAGACCGCCGAGCGCATGCGCGGCCGGGTGGTCGTGACCGACGGCCTGAAAGCGGGCGACCAGGTGGTGACGTCAGGCCAACTGCGCCTGCATAACGGCGCGGCGGTGGAAGTCATTCCGTCCGACACCGTTGCGTTGGGCACGTCTGGGCAAGCCCCGATACAAACCCCAATGCAAACCCCGGCGCAAACCGTTGCGCAAGCCCCGGTGCAAGCCGATTGACGCGGCGGAGACAAGCATGACTTTCACCGATCTCTTCGTGCGCCGGCCGGTGCTGGCCCTGGTGGTCAGCACCCTGATCCTGCTGCTGGGCATCAAGGCGCTAAGCGGCCTGCCGGTGCGGCAGTATCCGCTGACCGAAAGCACCACCATCACCATCACCACGCAATACCCCGGCGCATCGCCCGAGCTGATGCAGGGCTTTGTCACGCAACCCATCGCGCAATCCGTGGCCACGGTGGAAGGCATCGACTACCTGTCGTCGTCGTCCACCCAGGGCCGCAGCGTTATCACGGTGCGGATGAAGCTGAATGCCGATTCCAACAAGGCCATGACCGAGGTCATGGCCAAGGTCAACGAGGTCAAGTACCGCCTGCCGCAAGACGTCTACGACCCGGTGCTGGTCAAGTCCGCGGGCGAGGCGACCGCCGTGGCCTATGTGGGCTTTTCCAGCACCACGCTGTCGTTGGCGGCGCTGACCGATTACCTGTCGCGCGTGGTGCAGCCGCAGTTGTCGTCGATAGACGGCGTGGCCAGCGTGGAACTCTACGGCGGTCAAAAGCTGGCGATGCGTGTCTGGTTGGATCCCAACCGCATGGCGGCACGCGGCATTTCGGCGGGCGAGTTGGCCCAGGCGCTGCGCGACAACAACGTGCAGGCGGCGCCCGGCCAGGCCAAGGGCCTGTATGTGGTGTCCAACATCCAGGTCAACACTGACCTTGTGAATGTGGCGGAATTTCGCGATCTGGTCGTCAAGCGCGATGGCGATGCGCTGGTGCGGCTGGGCGATGTGGCCACGGTGGAACTGGGGGCGGCGTCCACCGATTCCAGCGGTCTGATGGACGGCGAACCGGCGGTCTACTTCGGCCTGAACGCCACGCCGGTCGGCAACCCGCTGGTCATCGTCAAGCGCTTGCAGGAACTGCTGCCCAACATCAAGCAGAACCTTCCGCCCGGCACCAGCGTGCAAGTGCCCTTCGAGCTGGCGCGCTTCATCAGCGCGTCCATCGACGGCGTGATGCAAACCCTGCTGGAAGCCATTGCCATCGTGGTGGTGGTGATCTTCTTGTGCCTGGGCTCGTTGCGCGCGGTGCTGATCCCTGTTGTCACCATTCCGCTGTCCATGCTGGGCGGGGCGGCCATCATGGCGCTGTTCGGTTTCAGCGTGAACCTGCTGACCTTGCTGGCGATGGTGCTGGCCATAGGCCTGGTTGTCGACGACGCCATCGTGGTTGTGGAAAACGTGCACCGGCATATCGAAGAGGGTAAATCGCCCGTGCGGGCGGCGCTGATCGGCGCGCGTGAAGTCGCGGGGCCGGTGATCGCCATGACCATCACGCTGGCCGCGGTGTACGCGCCCATCGGCCTGATGGGCGGGCTGACCGGGTCGCTCTTCAAGGAATTCGCCTTCACGCTGGCGGGCGCGGTGGTGGTGTCGGGCGTCATTGCGCTGACCCTGTCGCCTGTGATGAGTTCGTTTCTGCTGAACAATCGCGTATCCGAGGGCTGGATGGCGCGCCGCGCCGAGCACTTCTTTGGCCGCCTGGGCAACGCCTATGGCAGCGTGCTGGACGTGTCGCTGCGGCATCGCTGGGTGACCGGGCTGATTGCGGTAGCGGTGCTGATCAGCCTGCCGTTCCTGTACAACGCCGCCCAGCGCGAGCTGGCGCCGGTGGAAGACCAGTCCACCGTGCTGACCGCGATCAAGTCGCCGCAGCAGGCCAACATTGATTACGTGGAGAAGTTCGGCAAGAAGTGGGACGACGTCATGAAGACCGTGCCCGAGCAGAAGGGGCGCTGGCTGATCAACGGATCGGATGGCGTGTCCAACAGCATCGGCGGGGTCGATTTCGTGGATTGGCAGGACCGCAAGCGCAGCGCCGACGAGATCCAGGCCGACATGCAGTCGCTGGCCAATCAGGTGGAAGGCAGCAACATCTTTGCGTTCCAGTTGCCGTCCTTGCCGGGTTCCACCGGCGGCCTGCCGGTGCAGATGGTGCTGATGAGCGCGGCCGATTACCCGGTGGTCTACGAGGCCATGGAAGGTTTGAAGAAGGCCGCGCGCGAAAGTGGCCTGTTCATGGTGGTGGATAGCGACCTGGACTACAACAACCCGGTGGTGCAGTTGAAGGTGGACCGCGCCAAGGCCAACAGCCTGGGCGTCACCATGAAAGCCATCGGCGACACCTTGGCGGTGCTGGTGGGCGAAAACTACGTCAACCGCTTCGGGATGGACGGGCGTTCGTATGACGTCATTCCGCAGAGCCAGCGCGAACAACGTGTATCGCCCGAAGCCTTGGCGCAATTCCACGTCAAGAGCGCCAGCGGCGCGCAGGTGCCGCTGTCCAACCTGGTGACGGTGTCCATGGGCGTGGAACCCAATTCGCTGACCCAGTTCAACCAGTTGAATGCCGCCACGTTCCAGGCCATACCGATGCCCGGCGTCACTATGGGCGACGCGGTGAAGTTCCTGTCGGCACAGGCGCAGCGGCTGCCCGCCGGCTTCAGCTATGACTGGCAATCGGACGCGCGCCAGTTCAGCCAGGAAGGCTCGGCGCTGATGATCACCTTCCTCTTCGCCATCATCGTCATCTACCTGGTGTTGGCCGCGCAGTACGAGAGCTTGCGCGACCCGTTCATCATCCTGGTCAGCGTGCCCATGTCGATTTGCGGCGCCTTGATTCCGCTGGCGCTGGGCATGGCCACCATCAATATCTACACGCAGATCGGCCTGGTGACGCTGATAGGGCTAATCAGCAAGCACGGCATCCTGATGGTGGAGTTCGCCAACGAGATGCAGCTTAGCCACGGGCTGGATCGGCGCGCGGCGATGGAGCAGGCCGCCCGCATCCGGCTGCGTCCCATTTTGATGACGACGGCCGCGATGGTGATGGGGCTGATCCCGCTGCTGTTCGCCACGGGGGCCGGCGCGCACAGCCGCTACAGCCTGGGCCTGGTAATCGTGGTGGGGCTGTTGGTGGGCACGCTGTTCACGCTGTTTGTGCTGCCCACCGTGTACACCGTGTTCGCCCGCGACCATCGGGCCGCCCACGACACGCCGCGTGCGCGTGAACTGTCGGCGGCGCAGGCCGAAGACGCCCGCCCGGCGACCACGCATTAAGGATGCAACCATGACCCATATTCTTCGACCTTATCGCCTGCGCCGCGCGGCCGCCGGTTTGCTCGCCACCCTGGCGCTGGCGGGCTGCGCCGTCGGGCCCGACTATCAAACGCCGCAAGCCGCGCCCGTGACGCTGGCCAGCCCCGAGCAAGCGTTGTTTTCCGCTGACCAGGTGCAACGAACCTGGTGGAAGCAATTGCAAGACCCCCAGTTGGATCGTCTTGTGGACCTGGCACTAAGCCGCAACCACGACATCCGCATCGCCCAGGCCAGGCTGGCGGAATCCCGCGCGGTGCTGGATGAAAAGGAACTGGACCGCTTGCCCGCCGTGACGCTGGACGGGCGCTACGAGCGTAGTCTGTCCCAAGCCAATGCCGGCGTGGCCGGCCAGCGAAATCTGGCCCAGAGCTACCGGGCGGGCTTTGACGCCACCTGGGAACTCGACC
>Ga0160437_1001203_pt1 | contig 12008 bp, 10 predicted proteins | sample HID1975I_E0MG_FD_108227 | JGI IMG/M metagenome (GOLD analysis project Ga0160437, IMG submission 108227) | Enriched soil microbial communities from UW Madison campus, WI, USA - HID1975I_E0 MG | ecosystem: Environmental > Terrestrial > Soil > Unclassified | place: USA: Madison, Wisconsin... | reverse complement strand
CGGAGGCCAGGCCCCGGCGCTGTTCAAGCGGCTGACGTCCAAGGGCGTGCCGCTGTACGCGCTGCTGGCCACCACGGCGCTGGCCTGCCTGTGCCTGTTCAGCGTGGTGTACAGCCCGAAGGCCGTCTATATCTGGCTGCTGAATTTTGCGGGCATGACGGAATTCATCGTGTGGCTGAGCATCGCGATGAGCCATTACCGGTTTCGCCAGGGCTACGTCAGGCACGGCTACGACACGGCCGACTTGCCCTACAAGGCCGGCCTGTTTCCCTTCGGCCCGGTGCTGGCCTTTGTGCTGTGCCTGGTGGTGACGCTGGGGCAGAACTACCAGGCATTCCTGCAAGATCGCATCGACTGGATCGGGGTGGTGTCCACGTATCTGGCCATTCCGCTGTTCCTGGCGCTGTGGATCGGGCACCGCGTGGTGAAGAAGTCGCGCTGGGTGCGCTACGGGGACATGCGCTTTTATGGGCTGGATCGGGACCCCGGCTAGGCGCGGGTCCACCGGTTCCGGCCCCAAAGCAGCTCACCTGGCGGCCCATGGTTGGCCCAGGGACGGCTCATAGTCGGCTCATAGTCGACCCATGGCCGCTTAAAAAGCGGCCCACAAAACGGGGCTACAATACTGTATATTCATACAGTAATGATGACCCCTGAACGCATCCATCCCGCGTTGTGGCGCGCCACCCAGTTGGCCAAAGGCGCCGCGCGCAACCTGCCCACCGGGCACGCTTCGCTTTCCGCCGAGCTGCCGGACGGCGGCTGGCCGCTGGGATCCCTGATCGAACTGCTGACCCCGCACCCCGGCGTGGGCGAAATCCGCCTGCTGCGCCCGGCCCTGGCCCAATTGGAAACGCGCCGCCCCATTGCGCTGGTGCAACCGCCGCACCGGCCCCACATCGCCAGTTGGATGAGCTGGCGGCTGGATCCCCGGCAATTGCTGTGGGTGGCCCCGCAAAAACCCGTCGATACCCTCTGGGCCACGGAACAAATCCTGAAAAACGGCAGTTGCGGCGCCCTGATCTGCTGGCTGCCGCATGTGCGCCCTGAATCCCTGCGCCGCCTGCATCTGGCGGCCCAGGCCAGCGACCTGCTCTTCATCGCCATCCGCCCGGCCAGCGCCGCGCAGAACGCCACCCCCGCCCCCTTGCGGCTGGCGCTTGCGCCCGCCCCGGGCGGCTTGTCCGTCCATATTCTGAAGCGCCGGGGGCCTGTCTGCGACACCCCGCTGTACGTGGGCCTGGAGCCCGGCGCGCTGACACCGTCTTCCCCCCGCCATGCGCCTCTGGATCGCCGCCTTCCTGCGCTGCCTGCCGCTGGACGTACTACGCCCGCACTGGCCGCATGAGGGGCAGGCATTCGCCGTCCTGGACCAGGAACGCGTTGCCGCCCTCACCCCCGCCGCCCGCCAGGCCGGCGTCACGCCGGGCATGCGCCGCGCCGGCGCGGCGGCCATCGCCCCGCAGGTGGAACTCTTGCCGCGCCAGCCGCAGGCCGAAGCCGATACCCTGCACGGCGCGGCGCTGGCGCTGCTGCAATACACCCCCGAAATTGCCTTGGGCGATGCCGACACCGTGCTCTTGAACGTGGGCGCCAGCCTGATGTTCTTTGGCGGCCCGCGCGCGCTGGCCCGGCGCATACGGGCCACCTTGGGCGCGCTGGATGTGCGTGTCTCCCTGGGCATGGCGCCCACCGCCCGGGGCGCCTGGCTGCTGGCTCACCGCCCCGGCCGCCGCGTGCCCCGGCGCACCCTCACCCTGCCCACCCTGACCCGCCGGCTGGACGCGCTGCCGCTGGCGCTGCTGCCCCAGGCCCAGGCGCGGCTGGACTGGCTGGGCGACATCGGCTGCCACACCTTCGCTGACCTGCGCGCCCTGCCGCGCGCCGGCCTGCAACGGCGCAGCACGCCGGATCTGCTGCCCGCCCTGGACGCCGCCTATGGCCAGGCGCCGGAACTGTATCGCTGGATTGAACCGCCCCACCAGTTTTCCCGGCGCATCGAACTCATGGACTACGTCGAACACACCGACGCCGTGCTGGCGGTGGCCCGCCGCCTGGCCGAACAACTGGGCGGGTGGCTCACCGCGCGGCAATTGGCGGTGCGGCGCGTGGTGCTCAGCATGGAACATGAACGCGGCCGCCATGCCCGCCCGCCCACCGAACTGGAACTGGCGCTGGCGCAACCGGTCTGGCAGGCGCCGCAAATCCTGCACCTGCTGCGCGAAAAGCTGAACCACGTCACGCTGGAAGCGCCCGTCATCGCCGTGTCGCTGCTGGCGCCCGACACCGTGGAGCAACCCGCCGTCAGCACCACGCTGTTTCCCGAACCCGGCGGCACCGCGGCCGACCACGCCCGCCTGCTGGACCTGTTGGTGGCCCGGCTGGGCCGCGATCAGGTGCGCCACGCCCACCCCACGCCCGACCACCGCCCCGAAGCCGCGAACTCCTGGGGCGACGCGCTGGCCACCCCGCGCCCGCCCCAGCCCCTGCCTCCCTTGCTGGACCGCCCTTTCTGGCTGCTGGAAACGCCGCTGGCCCTGAAGCTATCGGGCCATCGCCCCCAATACGGCGGCCAGCCGCTGCGGCTGGTGCGCGGGCCGGAACGCATCGAAAGCGGCTGGTGGGACCCCGCGCTGACCGTGCGCGACTACTTCGTCGCCGAAGACGCGGCGGCGGCGCGCTACTGGATCTACCGCGAACGCGACGCGGAACACGCGCGCTGGTTCCTGCACGGGCTCTACGCCTGAGGCTTCGCGCATGCAAGACGACCCTCACGACGCCCCCTACGACGCCCCCGACCCGTCCGAACTTTTGGCAACGTTGCCCGGCTACGCCGAGCTGCAATGCCAGTCGAACTTTTCCTTCCTGCAAGGCGCCTCGCACCCGGAAGAGCTGGTCGCGCGCGCCGCCGAACTGGGCTACGCCGCGCTGGCGCTGACCGACGAATGCTCGCTGGCCGGCGTGGTGCGCGCCCACATGGAAGCCAAGACCCAGAAGCTGCCACTGATCATCGGCGCCACGTTCCAGTTGCGCGCCGCGCCCGACGCCGCCCCGCTGGGCCTGACCCTGTTGGCGCAAACCCGCGAAGGCTACGGCAACCTGTCCGAACTCATCACGCTGGCCCGCACCCGTGCGCCCAAGGGCGAATACCGGTTGGCACCCGACGACCTGACCCACCCGCCCTCGGGCTACGCGCACCTTGGCCAGGTACCGGAATGCCTGGCCATCCTGACCCCCGCCTACGGCACCGACGCCGACCGCCTGGCCGAGCAGGCGCGCTGGTTGGCGCGCGTGTTTCCCAACCGCGCCTGGGTCGGGCTGAACCTGCTGTACCGATCACGCGACGACCAGCACCGCGCCGCCGTCGAGCATGCCGCGCGCCAGGCCGATCTGCCCATCGTGGCGGTGGGCCAGGTGCAGATGCATGTGCGATCGCGCAAGCCCCTGCACGACACGCTGGCCGGCATCCGCACGCGCCAGCCCGTCGCCCAATGCGGCTACGAATTATCTGAAAACGCCGAACAGCACCTGCGCACCCGGATGCGTCTGGCCAATCTGTATCCGCCCGACGCGTTGGCGCAAACGCTGGTGGTGGCGCGCCGCTGCGCGTTTTCACTGGATGAACTGCGCTACGAATACCCTGATGAGGTCGTGCCGCCCGGCCACACGCCCGCCACCTATCTGCGCCAGGAAACCCTGGCCGGCGCCGCTCGCCGCTTTCCCGCCGGAGTCCCGGAAAGCGTGGCCGGCCAGATCGAAAGAGAGCTCGACCTGATCGGCGACCTGCGCTACGAAGCCTACTTCCTGACTGTGTACGACATCGTCCAGTACGCGCGCAGCCAGGGCATTCTGTGCCAGGGCCGGGGGTCGGCCGCCAACTCCGCCGTCTGCTATTGCCTGGGTATTACCGCGGTGGACCCGGTGCGCGGCAACAACTTGTTCGAACGTTTCATAAGCAAAGAGCGCAACGAACCACCCGACATAGACGTAGATTTCGAACACCAGCGCCGCGAAGAAGTCATCCAGTACATCTACAACAAATACGGACGCGAACGCGCCGCGCTGACCGCCGTGGTCATTTCCTACCGGCCACGCAGCGTGCTGCGCGACACCGGCAGCGCGCTGGGCGTGGACCTGGGCGTGATCGACGCCGTGGCACGCGCGCACCAATGGTGGGACGGCAAAAAGGAAATGCTGCGCACGCTGGGCACCTGCGGGCTGGATCCGGAATCCCGCGTGGCGCGGCAATGGGCGTCGCTGGCGCAAACCATGATGGGCTTTCCGCGCCACCTGTCGCAGCATCCGGGCGGCTTCGTGATTTCACGCGGCAAGCTGTCGCGCCTGGTGCCCATTGAAAACGCCGCCATGCCGGACCGCAGCGTCGTGCAATGGGACAAAGACGACCTGGACGCGCTGAAGCTGCTGAAAGTCGACGTGCTGGCGCTGGGCATGCTGTCGGCCTTGCGCCGCACCCTGGAATTGGCCGGCCAGCGCCGGGGCCTGCCGCTGGCGCTGCAAGACATCCCCGAAGGCGACGTCCCCACCTACGACATGATCTGCGACGCCGACACGGTGGGCGTGTTCCAGATCGAGTCGCGCGCGCAGATGACCATGCTGCCCCGCCTGCGGCCGCGTAAATACTACGACCTGGTCGTGCAGGTGGCCATCGTGCGCCCCGGCCCGATCCAGGGCGGCATGGTCCACCCCTACCTGCGCCGGCGCCAGGGCAAGGAAGACGAAACCTATCCCAGCGAAAAAGTGCGCGGCGTGCTCAGCCGCACCATGGGCGTCCCCATCTTCCAGGAACAGGTGATGCAGATCGCGGTGGTGGCCGCGGGGTTCACGCCGGGCGAGGCCGACCAGTTGCGCCGGTCCATGGCCGCCTGGAAACGCAAGGGCGGCGTGGACAAATTCCGCGTCAAGCTGGTGGGCGGCCTGCTGGCGCACGGCTACACGCTGGAATTCGCCGAAGCGCTGTTCCGGCAGGTAGAGGGGTTTGGCGAATACGGCTTTCCCGAAAGCCATGCCGCCAGCTTCGCGCTGCTGGCGTACTTCAGTTCCTGGCTCAAGCGCCACGAACCCGAAGCCTTTCTGGCCGCCCTGCTCAATTCCCAGCCCATGGGTTTCTACGCGCCCGCGCAACTGGTGCAGGACGCCCGCCGCCATGGCGTCTGCGTGCTGCCCGCCGACGTCACCGTCAGCGGCTGGGATTCGGCGCTGGAAACCCTGCCCGACGATCACCCCGGCGCCCAGCGGCGCCCGCGCCCGCACTCCCCCCCCGCCGAAGACACCCGCCCCGCCGTCCGGCTGGGCCTGAGCCTGATCCAGGGCATGCGGGAAGACGCCGCCCGCCGCATCGAAGAGGCTCGCGCAAAGGCGCCTTTTACCGACACCGGCGACCTGGCCCGCCGCGCCGGGCTGAACCGCCACGACCTGAACGCCTTGGCCGCCGGCGACGCGCTGCGCACCCTGGCCGGCCACCGCCGCCAGGCCAGTTGGCAAGCCGCCGCCAGCGTCCAAAGCCGCGACCTGCTGCGCGACGCCGCCATCGTGGAAACCCAGGCCCCCCAGTTGTCGGCGCCTTCGGAAAACCAGACCGTCGCCGCCGATTACCGCAGCCTGGGGCTGACGCTGCACAGCCACCCGGTCGCCCTGTTGCGCGCCCAACTTGCCGCCCGCAATTTCCAGCCGGCCGACGTCCTGAACAGCTACCCCGACAAGCGCGTGGCCCGCGCCTGCGGCATCGTCACCGTGCGCCAGCGGCCACAAACCTCCAAGGGCGTGATCTTCGTCACGCTGGAAGACGAAACCGGCCCCGTCAACGTGGTCGTGCGCCCGGAACTCATCGAACGCCAACGCCGCGAACTCCTGGGCGCCAAATTGCTGGGCGTCTACGGCGCCTGGCAGAACGTGGACGGCGTGCGCCACCTGATCGCGCAACGCCTGGTGGACCTGTCCGACCTGCTGGGCGGGCTGGCGGCCCATAGCCGGAATTTTCATTGAGGGGCCACCTGGCGAAAGCTAGTACTTTCCTCAGTAACCAAACCCCGCCATCGCAGCCCGCCTTGATCTCATTTCAACGCGGGCTTTTCACTTTTTGGTGTGCCGCCGCAACGCCAGATTACAGCGCGCCTAGGCTGGTCTATCATGGCTTTTTTCGTAGTGGTGTTGTAAGGAGCTATACATGATCCGCAAGCTGATCCCTTTCATTCTGGTTGCCAGCCTGACCGCATGCGCCAACACTGGAACGTCGTCGTCCAGCGCACCGGCAGCCTCCAGCTCCTCCAGTTCATCGTCCTCGTCCGACAGCACGTCGGGCGGTTCTTCCTATGGTGGGTCAGGCTCGGCCATGCCGGGCTACGGCACCAAGACCTGCGACGCGGCCGCGCTGCAATCGCAAATTGGCCAGAAGGCCACCACGTCCTCGATGGAAGACCTGCGTACCCGCAGCGGCAGCAGCACGGCCCGCATCCTGCGCCCCGGCCAACTCGTCACCATGGAATACAACGCCACCCGTTTGAACCTGATCGTGGATGACAAAGACGTCATGACCGCGATCCGCTGCGGCTGATCCGCCCCGCCCTCTGGCCGGCGGCCGCCGGCCAGGCTCAGGCTTCGCGCGGCAACGCCGCGGGCGGCACGTGGGGCAAGAAGGCCCCCGCTACCTCGAACGCGCATTCCTCGCGCGCGATCTCGATCACCCGCGACACGATCGGGTTGACGATGTTCTTCTTGTGTACCGCGTAGTAATTGATGGTGGGCAGGTCCGGCTGTACGTTCAGCCGGCATAGCGCGCCGCGTTCGACCAGTGGCGCGAAATAGGCGCCAGGCAGATAGCTGATACCCAGCCCCAGCATCGTCAGTTGCGCCATCATCCCCAAGCTGTTGCAGGTCAAAACCCGTTTGACCGACAAGCCCTGTTCCGCGAACCAGGCGTCGTACAGGTGCGACAAGGCGGAATTGGTCGGCTGCGAAATCACGGGATACGGCGCCAGGTCCTGGGGCGACAAACGCGCCTGCAAATCGATATCCAACGCCGGGCTGGCCATCCAGACGTTGGTGACGGCGCCCAGATGGGTGCCATCGTATTGATAGCTCCAGAACGGGCCGGGCATGATGGCCAGATCCAGTTGGTCTTGGTCCAACCTTTCGTACAGCGTAATGCCGCCGTCGATCTCGGGCATCAATTGCACGCGTGGGTAGCGCAAGCTGATCTGATTGATCAGCCGCGCCAGCCAGGTCATGCCGACCAGTTCGGTTACCCCCAGCCGCACCACGCCTTCGAAGCTGGCCGGATCGGCCATGTTTTGCACGATGCGGCTATTCAGGTCCAGCATTTCACGCGCCAGTTCGAACAGCTTGCGTCCTTGCGGCGTCATGACCAGCTTCTTGGCGCGCCGTTCGAACAACGGCGACCCTGCAAAGGCTTCCAGTTCACCTACGCGCTTGGCCACCGCCGATTGTGTGGTGTGCAGTTTCCGGGAAGATGCACTGAAGCTGCCAAGCTCGGAGCTCCAGTAAAAAGCCTCTAGCTGTTTAAGGGTGTACATCGCGGCGGTTGATGCGAAACGCATGGAAACCCTCACGTTACCATCGCCGCCACGACCCTAGCCGCGTGGATGCAGGATGTCGGCCAGAAAACGCTGCGCGCGCGGATGCGATGGCGCGCTGAAAAAGCGCTCGGGCGTATCCATCTCAAGGATCTCGCCGCCGTCCATGAAGACGACCCGGTCGCAGACGTCGCGCGCAAAGCCCATTTCGTGGGTCACGCACACCATCGTCATGCCGTCCTTGGCCAGGCCCTTCATCACTTGCAGCACCTCGCCGACCATTTCCGGGTCGAGCGCGCTGGTCGGTTCGTCAAACAGCATCACGGGCGGCTGCAACGCCAACGCGCGCGCGATCGCCACCCGCTGCTGCTGGCCGCCCGACAGCGCACCGGGATAGGCGTCGATCTTGTTCAACAGCCCCACCCGATCCAGCAGCGCACGCGCCAGTTCCAGGGCTTCCTTGCGCGGCTGCTTGCGGATGTTGACCGGCGCGAAGATCACGTTTTCCAGCACGCTCATGTGCGGGAAAAGATTGAACTGCTGGAATACAAAGCCGATCTTCTGGCGCAGCGCATTCAGGTTGGCGCCCTTCTGGTAGATGTCCGCGCCGTCGATCAGGATGCGGCCCTTCTCAATAGGCTCCAGCCGATTCACCGTGCGGATCATGGTCGACTTGCCCGAGCCAGACGGCCCACACACCACCAGCACTTCGCCACGCGCCACCGACAGGTCCACGTCCCGCAGCACATGATGGGCGCCGTACCACTTGTTCACTTTTTCAAGCTTGATCATGATTCTTTCCGTTAAGCCATGGCGCGCGAGCGGCGGATACGCAGGTCCAGCCAGCTCAAGCCGCGACTCAGGCTGAAGCACACCAGGAAATAGATGATGGCCAGGATGCCGAACACCTGCAGCGGCTGGGTCAGCACCAGGTTGTTGACCTGATTGGCCGCGAAGGTCAGCTCGTTGACGCTGATGACATAGCCCAAAGACGTTTCCTTGATCGTGGATACGAACTGGCTCGTCATGCTGGGTAGCACGTTGAACAGCGCCTGCGGCAGTACCACCTTGCGCATCGTTGTCCAGTAGCCCACGCCCAGCGAACGCGACGCCTCGATCTGGCCGCGCGGCACCGCCTCGATGCCCGACCGGATCACCTCGGACAAATAGGCGCTTTCATAGACCACCAGCGCGAAGATCAGCGTCCAGAAACCGCTGACCACCTGCCCCGTCAGCTTGGGCACCACGAAGTACGCCCAGAAGATCAGCATCAGCAGCGGCATGCCGCGCACGACATTGACCAGCCCCTTGCTGGCGACTCGCAGCGCGCCGAACGGGCTGACGCGGGCCAGCGCAATCAACAGCGCCAGTGGCAACGACATCAACAAGCCCAGCGCCGCCAGGATCAGCGTCAGCGCCAGCCCGCCCAAGGGCCCGTTGGGGTATTGGCCGACCAGCAGCGTCGGCCAGTATTGCATCAGCAGATCAAGCACCGTGGCCTCCGCGATTCAGACGATAACGGGCGTAGATGCGCGACCCCACCGCCATGATCAGGAACGAACCCAGCAGGTACATGATCGTGGCCGCGCCGAAAGTGGCGAAGGTGCGATAGGTTTCGTTTTCAATTTCGCGCGCCTGGTAGGTCAGCTCCATCACGCCGATCGCCATCGCCACACTGGTGTTCTTGAACAGCAGCAACGCGCGGCCGACCAGCGGCGGAATGGAAATGCGCAGCGCCTGCGGCACGATGACGTACCGCATGCATTGCAGGTAGCTTGCGCCCAGCGCGCGCGCCGCCTCGAACTGCGTCCAGGGAATGGCGCGCAGGCCGCTGCGGATGTCCTCGGCGATGTACGCGGCCGAACCGAGCGCCAGCGCAATCGCCGCCAGCGACATTTCCGCGTTGTGATCGTAGAGCCACAGGCGCAGCCCTTCGGGAAGCAGTTCGGGCATGCCGAAATACCAAAACAACACCTGCACCAACAGCGGCACGTTGCGGTGGTATTCGACATAGGCGTCCACCACCCAGCGGCATGGCGCCAGGTTGGTGGCCCGCACCACCACCAGCGTCACCGCGATGGCGAAGGCCATGACCCAAGCCACCAGGAACAGTTGCACGGTCACCACCATGCCGCTGAACAGCAGCTGGTATTGGGATGCGTCTAGCAAACTCATAAAGCGTCGGCCCTTGGCGGTTACGCGGCCATCAGCCGGCGATGGGGCCGATCTTGAACCCGCGCTCCAGCTTGTAGGGCGTGGTGGGGCCGAACCACTTGTCGAACAGCTTGGCCGCCTCGCCCGAGCTTTCGGCTTCGTCCAGCGCCTGGTTCACGGTTTGCAGCATGCGCGTCTCGGACTTGCGCACGCCCAGGCCCCAGGGTTCGTCAAACACCGACTTGCCGATCACGCTGACGGGCGCCGTGGGCGGGCTTTGCAGCACCAGGCGCACCAGCACCAATTCGGACGCAAACTGCGCATCCACCTTCTTTTGCTGCAAGGCCAGGTAGGTGGCCGAACTGTCGCCATAACCAATCACCTGCGACTTGTTCAAAATGCGCTTGATCTCGCGCTCCGAGCTGGATCCCTTGGTGGCGCCGATGCGGCGACCATTCAGCGCGTCGATGGTGTCCAGGCCCGAGTCCTTGCGCACCAACAGCTTTTGCGGGCTGACATAGTAAGCGTGGCTGAACGCGATTTGTTCGGCGCGATCCGGCGAATAGCCCAGGTTGGCGGCCAGGATGTCCACACGCCCTTCGTTCAATTCCGGCACGCGCGCCGCCACCGACAGCAGCTTGTAGTTGATCTTCACGCCCAGCTTGTCGGCGACCAGCTTGCACACGTCCACGTCATAGCCCACCAACTGGCGCGTGGCGCCATCCTGGAAGCTGAAGGGCTGCGAGGTGCCCAGCGTGCCGCAGACGAGTTCGCCGCGCGCCTTGATGTCGTCGACTTGGTCCGCTTGCGCGGTGGCGCCCAGCGCCAGCGTGGCCAGGCCCAGGCAGGCCGCGAAGAAAGTGTGACGTTTCATGGTTGATTCCCCTTGTGTGTTGTGTGGTGGTCAAACGGTCTAACGTAGCAAGGCGCCGTGTTCAGGCCAGCTTGGCGCAGGCCTCGCGGATGGCGGAACAGCCTTGCTTGATATCGTCCAGCGACGCGGCGAACGACAGCCGGAACGTGCCCGGCGCGCCATAGGCGTTGCCATCGATCACGGCCACGCCCGCCTCGCGCAGCAGGTAATGCGTCAGGTCGGTATCGGTGGCGATGACGTCGCCGGCGGGCGTCTTTTTGCCGAGCAGGGCCGAGCAGTCCGGAAACACGTAGAAAGCCCCTTGCGGCACGACGATAGTCAGGCCCGGCGCGCCGGATAGCTCGGCAACCGCCAGGTCGCGGCGCTGCTGGAAGACCCGAGCAAACTCCGCCACGCAGTCCTGCGGGCCGGCCAGCGCCTCAAGCGCCGCCGCCTGGCTGACCGAGGACGCGCCCGACGTGCTTTGTGATTGCAGTATCGCCATCGCCTTGATCAATTCATCGGGACCCGCGCCGTAACCGATGCGCCAGCCCGTCATGGCGTACGCCTTGGACACCCCATTGACCACCAGCGTGCGCTCGGCCAGTTCGGGTGCCACCTGCAATGGATGCACCGTGGGCTCGCCCGTGAAATTGAGCCGGGCGTAGATGTCGTCCGTCATCAGCCACACGTGCGGATGGCACTTGAGAACGTCGGTCAGACCGCGCAATTCGTCGGCGGTATAGACCGAGCCCGTGGGATTGCTGGGCGCGTTCATCATCAACCACTTGGTGCGCGGCGTGATGGCCGCTTCAAGCGCCTGGGGGGTGAGCTTGTAGTCCGAGGCGGGAGACGTCCGCACCACCACCGGCACCCCGCCGTTGACCAGCACCATGTCGGGGTACGACACCCAGAACGGCGCGGGAATCAGCACTTCGTCGCCGTCGTTCAGCGTGGCGGCCAGGCCGTTGAAAATCACCTGTTTGGCGCCTGTGCTCACGATGATCCGCGCCACGGGATAGTCCACGCCCGTGGCGGCTTGCAAATGGCCGCGCGCGGCACGGCGCAACGCTGCCGTGCCCTGGGCAGGCGGGTATTTGGTTTCGCCGCGGTTCATCGCGGCGGTGGCGGCCTGGCGGATATGTTCCGGCGTTGAAAAGTCGGGTTCGCCAATCGTCAGGTCGATGATCCGGCGGCCTTGTTCGCGCAGTTCGGCGATGATGGCGCGCGCGGCAACGCTGGGCGACAGCTTGATGCGCTTGATGCGGTCGGCAATGATGCTCATTTGGCGCCGCCCGTCTTCTCGGCAATGGTTTTTTCCAACCATGGCTTGGTGTAGGTGCCGGCACGCAGCTTTTCCTTGGCCACGGCTTCGTCGGCTTCCTTCTTTTGCGCCAATGCCAGCACGGCGGCGGCGTGTTCGGCGGGAATCACCACCACGCCGTCGGCAT
>Ga0160437_1001202_pt1 | contig 12012 bp, 9 predicted proteins | sample HID1975I_E0MG_FD_108227 | JGI IMG/M metagenome (GOLD analysis project Ga0160437, IMG submission 108227) | Enriched soil microbial communities from UW Madison campus, WI, USA - HID1975I_E0 MG | ecosystem: Environmental > Terrestrial > Soil > Unclassified | place: USA: Madison, Wisconsin... | reverse complement strand
TGACCATTTCGGCGGTCAGGTTCGGGTCCTTCTTGACGATGACCACCTTGACGATCTCGCCGGACTTTTCATCCGGCACGCCCACTGCGGCCACTTCCAGCACGCCGGGCATCATCGCGATGACGTCTTCGACTTCGTTCGGGTACACGTTGAAGCCGGACACCAGGATCATGTCCTTCTTGCGGTCCACGATGTAGAAGAAACCGTGCTCGTCCATGCGCGCCATGTCGCCGGTGTGCAGCCAGCCGTCGGCGTCGATCGCCTTGGCGGTTTCTTCCGGGCGCTGCCAGTAACCCTTCATTACCTGCGGGCCACGGATGCACAGCTCGCCGACGTCGCCCGGGGCGAGGGTCACGCCGTTGTCGTCCTTCACGCAGGCGTCGGTGGACGGGATCGGCAGGCCGATTGCGCCGTTGTACTCGGCCAGGTTGAGCGGGTTGATGCAGGCCGCCGGCGAGGTCTCGGTCAGGCCGTAGGCCTCGACCAGGGTCACGCCGGTGACCTTCTTCCAGCGCTCGGCCACGGCACGCTGCACCGCCATGCCGCCACCCAGGGTAACCTTCAGCGAGGAGAAATCCACCTCGTCGAAGCCGGGGGTATTGAGCAGGCCGTTGAACAGCGTGTTGACGCCGGTGATGGCGGTGAAGCGGGTGGCCTTGAGCTCCTTGACGAAGCCCTTCATGTCGCGCGGGTTGGTGATCAGGTAGTTGCAGCCACCGAACTTCATGAAGACCAGGCCGTTCGCCGTCAGCGCGAAGATGTGGTACAGCGGCAGGGCGGTGATGATCACCTCCTTGCCCATCTCGATGCCCGAGGCGGAGATCCAGGCCGAGGCCTGCTGCATGTTGGCGACCAGGTTGCGGTTGGTCAGCATCGCGCCCTTGGCCACGCCGGTGGTGCCGCCGGTGTACTGCAGGAAGGCGACATCGTCGTGGTCGATCTCGACCTTGGGCAGGGGGTGGCGGCTGCCCAGCTTGAGCGCCTGGTTGAAGCGGATCGCGCCGCGCAGGCTGTAGTTGGGCACCATCTTCTTGATGTACTTCAGGACGAAGTTCACCACGATGCCCTTGGCGCCGAGCATGTCGCCCAGGCCGGTGGTCACGACGTGCTTGATCGGGGTATCGGCGATGACCTGCTGCACGGTGTCGCAGAAGTTGTCGACGACCACCAGCACGGCTGCGCCCGAATCCACCAGCTGGTGCTTGAGCTCGCGGGCGGTGTACAGCGGGTTAACGTTGACCACGGTCAGGCCGGCACGCAGCACGCCGAAGGTCGCGATCGGGTACTGCAGGCAGTTGGGCATCATCAGGGCGACGCGGTCACCCTTCTTGAGCTGCAGCTCACCGAGCAGGTAGGCGGCGAACTGTTCGACCAGTGCGTCCGTTTCCCCGTAGGTCAGAACCTTGCCGAAACTGGAGTAGGCGGGGCGGTCGCGGAACTTGGCCACCGAAGTGTCGAAGACGGCCGACACCGAATGGAACTCGTTGACGTCGATCTCGGCGGGTACGCCTTTGGGATAACTCTGCAGCCAGGGTCGTTCCAGACTCATATTCCCCCTCCAGGAAACGTGGATGATGTAACGCGATGACGGAGAGTATCCGTCGTTTCATGCCTCGGCAGCATACCGTCCCGAATGGGAAACGCGAAGGGCCGGTGAAGAAAGGCCGCGGAGGGGCGTCAGGATGCGTTGTTTGCGACATGCCAGGCCGGTGCCCACGACCCGAGGTCGTGGGCTACCGTGTGGGTCACGGCCGGCGGGGCGTGACCCGACTCCGCCGGGAACGCGACGGCCGGCTTACTTCTTGCCGGCCAACTGGCGCAGCACATACTGCAGCAGGCCGCCGTGCTTGAAGTACTCCACTTCCTTAGGGGTCAGCAGCATCACATGGGCCTCGAAGGTCTTCTTCGAGCCATCAGCCCGGGTCGCGGTGAGGGTGGCCGACTTGCTGGCGCCATCCTCCAGACCGGTGATGTCGATCACTTCCGAACCGTCCAGGCCCAGGCTCTGCGCGTTGTCGCCGTTCTTGAACTGCAGCGGCAGCACGCCCATGCCGACCAGGTTGGAGCGGTGGATGCGCTCGAAGCTTTCGGCGATCACCGCCTTGACGCCCAGCAGGTTGGTGCCCTTGGCCGCCCAGTCGCGCGAGGAGCCGGTGCCGTATTCCTTGCCGGCGAACACCACCAGCGGGACGCCCTCGGCCTTGTACTTGACGGCCGCGTCATAGATCGCCAGCTTCTGCGGCTCGCCGCCGTTCTTCGGGAAGTACAGCGTATTGCCGCCTTCTTCGCCGCCGAACATCAGGTTCTTGATCCGGATGTTGGCGAAGGTGCCGCGCACCATCACGTCATCGTTGCCGCGGCGGCTGCCGTAGCTGTTGAAGTCGGCCGGCTGGACGCCACGCTCCTGCAGGAAGCGTCCGGCGGGGGAATCCTTCTTGATGTTGCCCGCCGGGGAGATGTGGTCGGTGGTGATGGAGTCGCCGAACAGGCCCATTACCCGCGCGCCATGCACATCCTCGATGTGGCCGACGTCCATCGTCATGCCCTCGAAGTAGGGCGGGTTCTTGATGTAGGTCGAGCTGCCATCCCACTCATACAGGTCGCCATCGGGCGACTTGATGGTGTTCCAGCGGGTGTCGCCCTTGAACACGTCGGCATAGTTCTTCTTGAACATCTCCGGCCCGATGGTCGCGGCAATCACATCGCCGATTTCCTTGTTGCTCGGCCAGATATCGCGCAGGTACACCGGCTGCCCATCGCTGCCCGTGCCCAGCGGCTCGGTGGTCAGGTCGATATCGGTGGTGCCGGCGATGGCATAGGCGACGACCAGCGGCGGGCTGGCCAGGTAATTCATTTTGACTTCCGGGTGCACGCGCCCTTCGAAGTTGCGGTTGCCCGACAACACCGAGGCCACCACCAGGTCGCCAGCGGCGATGCCTGCACTGACTTCGGTCGGCAGCGGGCCAGAGTTGCCGATGCAGGTGGTGCAGCCGTAGCCGACCACGTAGAAGCCGATCTTCTCCAGCTGGGTCAGCACGCCGGCTTTTTCCAGGTAATCGGTGACCACGCGCGAACCCGGGCCGAGCGAGGTCTTGACCCACGGCTTGCGGTCCAGGCCCTTGGCCGCGGCGTTGCGGGCGAGCAGGCCGGCACCGATCATCACCGCCGGGTTGGAGGTGTTGGTGCACGAGGTGATCGCAGCGATGACCACTGCGCCATCCTTCAGGCGGAATTTCTGGCCATCCAGCTCGACGTCGCTGTAGCCCTTGGCCAGCTGTTCGTTGCCGACCGCCGCGCCGCCGCCTTCGTTGACGAATTTGGAGACGTCATCGTTGCGCTTGTCGCGGTTGGTGGTCAGGCCGACCAGGTTGTCGCGGTAGTTCTGCTTGACGTCTTCCAGCAGCACGCGGTCCTGCGGGCGCTTCGGGCCGGCCAGCGATGGCTTGACCTGACCCATGTCCAGTTCCAGCGTGGCGCTGTAGCTGGCGTGCGCGGTGTTGGCGTCGTGCCACAGGCCCTGGGCCTTGGCGTAGGCTTCCACCAGCGCGATCTGGGCCTCGCTGCGGCCGGAAAGACGCAGGTAGGTCAGTGATTCTTCGTCGATCGGGAAGATGCCGCAGGTGGCACCGTATTCCGGAGCCATATTGCCGATCGTGGCACGGTCGGCCAGCGGCAGATGCTGCAGACCCTCGCCGAAGAACTCCACGAACTTGCCGACCACGCCGTGCTTGCGCAGCATCTGGGTGACGGTCAGCACCAGATCGGTCGCGGTGGCGCCTTCGGGCATGCGGCCGGTCAGCTTGAAGCCGACCACCTGCGGGATCAGCATCGAAGACGGCTGGCCCAGCATCGCCGCTTCCGCTTCGATGCCGCCCACGCCCCAGCCGAGCACGCCGATGCCATTGATCATGGTGGTGTGGCTGTCGGTGCCGAACACCGTGTCAGGGTAGGCAACAGCCTTGCCATCCTTGTCCGCGGTCATCACCACGCGGGCCAGGTTTTCCAGGTTGACCTGGTGGACGATGCCGGTGTTGGGCGGCACCACCTTGAAATTATCGAAGGCCTTCTGGCCCCAGCGCAGGAAGCCGTAGCGTTCCTGATTGCGCTGGAATTCGATCTTGCCGTTGAGGTCCAGCGCGTCGGGCGTGCCGAACACATCGACCTGCACCGAGTGATCGATCACCAGTTCGGATGGGATCTGCGGATTGATCTGCTCCGGGCGACCGCCGAGCTTGACCACGGCATCGCGCATCGCAGCCAGATCGACCACGCAGGGCACACCGGTGAAATCCTGCAGCACCACGCGCGCCGGCATGAATGCGATCTCGATGTCCGGCTCGGCCTTGGGGTCCCACTGGGCAACCGCCTGGATGTGGTCCTTGCCGACGGTGACGCCGCCATCCTCATGCCGGAGCAGATTCTCCAGCAGGATCTTCATCGAGTAGGGCAGGTGGGAGATGTCGAACGTCTGTCCGAGCTTGGGCAGGCTGAAGTAGTCGTAGGTGGTGCCGCCGACGTCCAGCTGGCTGCGGGTGGAGAACGAATCGCTCATTGCAGATGACTCCTTTGCTGATGGCTTGCAGCGGCTGCGCCGGAACGCGCGCCTGCTTGCGGCTGCCGTCGGGCTCGCTGGCGCCCGCCGATCCTTCGCAGTATGCGACAGCGGCGGGGGCGTGCCAGCCCTTGGGCTCAGGACGCAAGGTTACACGGGCATGTGTATTGCCGATGTCACGGCTGGCCACGCCACTGGCTCATCAGCATCTGCAGGAAGCGCTCGGCGCTGGGCGAGAGCAGGGCGCCGCGGCGGCGCACGATGCCGATGGTGCGCGAGACCACCGGGTTGCCGATCGGGCGGGTGACCAAGGTCGGGTGCTCGCCATCCGGGGTCGCCATCTTCGGCAGCACCGACACGCCGATACCGGCCTCGACCATGCCCAGCGAGGTGGACAGGTGGGTCACTTCGTAATGCCAGCTGAGCTTGAGGTTCTCGCGCGCCAGCGCACCATCGAGCAGCGTCCGGTTGCCGCTGGTGCGGTGCACCGTGATCAGCTGATGGCGGGCGAGGTCGGCCCATTCAACCTTCTTCTTTTTCGCCAGCGGGTGGTCGCGGCGGCAGGCAAGCACGAACGGATCTTCTGCCAGGACGTCGAAATCCAGATTGGGATCGTTGGCACCCATGAAGTTGATACCGAACTCGACCTCGCCACGTTCGACCGCCTGCAGGCCTTCAGTGGCCGGGATGTCCAGGATGCGGAAGCGCACGTTCGGGAAGGCCTCGTGGAAGCGGGCCATGACACTGGGCAGGAAGTAGAAGGCGGCCGTGGGCAGGCAGGCGATGGTGACCTGGGCGCCGCGGGTGTCGTCCTGGCCCCGCACAGAGAACAGCGAGCCGTCGAATTCTTCCAACATGCGCCGCACCAGCGGCAGCAGATTTTCGCCGACGGCCGTGGTGGAGACGCTGCGCGTGGTGCGCTCCAGCAGCGGCGCCCCGACGGCCTGTTCGAGCTTCTGGATGCGGCGGCTGAGCGCAGGCTGGGACACGTGCAGCGCTTCGGCCGCGCGATGGAAACTGCGCGTCTCGGCGATCAGCAGAAAGGCGCGGAGATCCAGGATTTCGCAATTGATGCTCATCGGGTATCAATCATCCAAAAAAGAGCAATTCACAGATTAATCGTGCTCATGCCAGTATCGGATCACAGAAGTTCATTGATCTGATAGGCGCATCAATCTAGCACACGTATGTCCAACGATCTCACCAGCATTCCCTGCGTTCTGATGCGCGGCGGCACCTCCAAGGGGCCGTTCTTCCTCGCCTCGGACCTGCCTGCCGATACCGCCCGCCGCGATCGCCTGCTGCTGGAGGTCATGGGTTCGGGTCATCCGCTGCAGATCGATGGCATCGGTGGCGGCAACGCCCTGACCAGCAAGGTGGCGATCATCGACCGCGCCAGCCGGCCGGACGCCGATGTCGACTATCTGTTCGCCCAGGTCAAGGTCGAGCAGCGTGTGGTGGATACCTCGCCCAATTGCGGCAACATGCTGGCGGCCGTAGGTCCGTATGCGATCGAGAAGGGCCTGGTGGCTGCGCGCCACCCGCGCACCGAGGTGCGCATCCACAACGTCAATACCGGCAAGATCATCCTGGCCACGGTGGAAACGCCGGGCGGCCAGGTGGTGTACCGCGGTGACACGCGCATCGCCGGTGCGCCCGGCAGTGCAGCACCGGTCCGGTTGTCGTTCCTGGATGCGGCGGGCGCACGCACTGGCCGCCTGCTGCCGACCGGCAATGCGCAGGAACAGATCCACGGGGTGACGGTAAGCCTGATCGACTGCGCGATGCCGATGGTGCTGATGCGGGCGTGCGATCTGGGCCTGCGTGGCAGCGAGAGCCCGGCCGAACTGAATACGAATGGCGCACTGCTGGCGCGGATCGAAGCGATCCGCATCGAGGCCGGTGCACGCATGGGCATTGCCGATGCCGGCGACAAAGTGATTCCCAAGCCGGTGCTGTTGTCGGCCCCTGAACACGGCGGCGACCTGCAGGTGCGCTACTTCATGCCCCACCACTGCCATACGGCACTGGCGATCACCGGCGGCGTCGGCATCGCCACGGCGGCCGCCACCGAAGGCACCTTGGCCAACACTTTCGTCGGGTGTGTGGACCTGCCTGTGGGGATTACCCTCGAACATCCGAGCGGTGCCCTGGATGTGGGCTTGAGCCGCAGCTCGGAGCATGCGCCGGTCGTGGCCAGCGTGGTGCGCACCGCCCGTCGCCTGTTCGAGGGTCGCGTGTTCGCCACCTCGTCTGTGGCGACCGACGCCGCCCAATGGACGTCCGCGGCATGACCTGACTTCGTCGGGAGGGTGCACCGTGCTGGTGTGCCCTCCGGACCCCTGAAAGCAACAACGCACCACAATCCTGGGAGGGATGATGTACAAGCAGATGTTCAAGGCCGCGCTGGTCGCGGCAACGCTGGCGCTCGCCGCGTGCGGTAAAGGTGACGCCGAAGGCGCCGCCGGTGCGGACAACGCGCCAGTCCGCATCAGCGTCGGCTCCTACAACCTCAACAACCTGCCGTTTTTCATCGCCGATGCGAACGGCTATTTCGACCAGGTCGGGTTGAAGGTGCAGACGGAGAACTTCGCCCAGGGCGGGTCGAAGGTGCTACAGGCCCTGGTGGCCAATTCCACCGATGTGGCGGTGGGCTTCTACGACCACACCATCCAGATGCAGGCCAAGCACAAAGAGGTGGTCGGCTTCGTCCTGCTGTCACGCAACTCGGGCCTGGTGATGGCCGGACGCGAGGACGGCAGCTTCGACCCGGCACGGCCTGAGACGATCAAGGGCCAGAAGGTGGGCATCACCGCACCGGGCTCTTCATCGGATTTCTTCGTGCGCCATTTTCTTGCCCAGCACGATATCCCGGTGGACAGCATTGCGCTGATCGGGGTCGGCTCGGGTGCCGCCGCGGTTGCCGCACTGGAGCAGGGCAAGATCGATCTGCTGGTGAACTATGACCCGGCAGCGACGTTGATCACCGAGCGCAAGGTCGGGCGCATCATCATCGATGCACGCAGTGATGAGGGAGCTCGTCAGGTGTACGGCGGGCTGTATCCGACCTCGGTGATGTATGCCAACCAGAGCTTCCTGGACAAGCGTCCGGAAGCGGCAACCAAGATCGCCCGTGCCCAGCAGATGGCACTGCGCTTCATTGCCGACAACACCGCCGAAGACATCGTCGCCGCGTTGCCGGATGCCTACATCTCCGGTGACCGCAAGACCTATGCGCGCGCCGTGGAGAACGCCCGCGCCATCTTCACCACCGACGGCCGCTTCGTTGCTGCCGATCTGGAAACCCCGTTGGCGGTGCTGCGCGAGTTCAACAAGGACGTTGCCGGGACCGAGATCGATCTGTCCAAGACCTATACGAACGCCTTCGTCGAACGTGCCAGCGCTTCGGCGCCGGCCCAACCGTAAACCCACAAGGGAGACTCCCCATGGCACTCAATGCCACCGTGCGTCAGTTCAATGGCGCGCCGCAGCTGGAGCCTGCGCAGACCATGGTCAGCATCAACCGCATGACCATGTCTTTCGGCGACTTCACCGCCGTCCGCGATGTCGACATCCAGGTTGGCAATGGCGAGTTCCTCGCCATCGTGGGGCCGACCGGCTGCGGCAAGAGCACCATCCTCAATTCGGTCGCCGGGCTGCTCAAGCCCTCGGCCGGCGAGATCGCCATCGATGGCAGGCCGGTGGTCGGCGTACAGGAGGCGGTTGGTTACCTGTTCCAGCAGGACGCGCTGTTGCCGTGGAAGACGGCGTACCAGAACGTTGAGCTCGGCCTGCGCTTCCGTGGCGTTGCCGACGCCGAACGCAAGCAGAAGGTCAACGCCTGGCTGGCCAAAGTCGGCCTGACCGGTTTCGAGCACCGCTATCCGCACCAGCTCTCCGGCGGCCAGCGCAAGCGCGTGCAGATGGCGCAGGCCCTGATCGTGGAGCCCAAGGTGATCCTGATGGATGAGCCGTTCTCGGCCTTGGACATCCATACCCGGCACCTGATGCAGAACGAGCTGCTGCGGCTGTGGCAGGAAGATCGCCGCTCGGTGATCCTGATCACCCATGACCTGGAAGAGGCGATCGCGCTGGGTGACCGCGTGGTGGTGTTGTCCTCCGGCCCGGCCGCACGGGTCGTGCGCAGTTTCGATGTCGATCTTGAGCGGCCGCGCAACGTTGCCGAAATCAAGCTGGATGAACGTTTTACCGACCTGTACCGCGATATCTGGGCCTGCCTGCGCGGCGAAGTGGAGAAGAGCTATGCACGCCAAGACTGACCGTTTCATCCAGATCGCGCTGGTCGTCACCGTCTTCGGTGGCTGGCAGGCCGGCACCACGCTGGGCATCATCGACCCGTTCTTCTTCCCGGCGCCGCTGGATATCGGCCGGCAGATGTATGCCTGGCTAACGGATACGTCGTTCTACCAGCACGTCTACATCACCCTGACCGAAACCGCGCTGGGCTATCTGATCGGCACCGCGCTGGGCGTGGCCGGCGGTGTGTGGCTCGGCCTGAGCCGTCGATCGGCGCGCATCCTGGATCCGTTCATCAAAGGCTTCAACGCGATCCCGCGCGTGGTGCTCGCGCCGATCTTCGTGTTGTGGCTGGGCCTGGGGTTGTGGTCGAAGGTGGCCCTGGCCGTGACGCTGGTGTTCTTCACCACCTTCTTCAACGCCATGCAGGGCGTGCGTGAAGTGAATCCGGTCGTGCTGGCCAACGCCCGCATTCTCGGCGCAGGCCGCAGCGATCTGCTACGCCATGTTTACTTCCCGGCCGCCGCGAGCTGGATTCTGTCCTCCTTGCGTACCTCGGTGGGCTTTGCCGTGGTCGGCGCCATCATCGGTGAGTATCTGGGCGCCTCGGCAGGCCTGGGCTACCTGATCGCACAGGCCGAAGGCAACTTCAACGCGGTCGGCGTGTTCGCCGGCATCATCATCCTGGCTGCCTTCGTGCTGGTCATCGATGCGTTGCTCGACGTGGTCGAGAACCGTCTCATCACCTGGCGCCCGAACGCCCAGCAGTCAGCCACCAGCTGACCGATCGCCCGGCGGCGCCGGCTGTCTGGCCGGCGCCGCTGCTGCTGCGAGCTCCCCCGTTTTTTCCGCCCCACTGCAACAGGCCAGCACCGGCTGCGTGCCGGTTGGCCGGAGAGACCTCATGCATACGTCCCATGTGCTGCCCCGCGCAGCGCTGTCGGTGGCGCTTGGCCTGCTGTTGGCCAGCGGCCATGCCGGCGCCCAGACTTCCACCGCCCCTGCGCCACTGAGCCAGGCCGAACTCAGCCAGCTGGTACAGCGGCAGGCGCTGCAGATCCAGCAGCTTGAAGCCCGCTTGCGTGCAGTGGAGGGCAATGCTGCGCCGGCCGCTGCACCGGCATTGGAGCAGCGCGTCGCCGCCGTCGAAACGGCCCAGTCCAAAGTGCCGAAGGTATCCTGGTCCAAGGGTGCACCGGAATTCAGCAGTGCCGATGGCCAATCCACTTTCCGCCCGCGCGGACGCTTGTTCGTCGATCAATCCAGCACCTCCGGATCCGGATACGGTGCGCGCAACCTGTCGGGCACCGAAATCCGTTCGGTGCGCCTGGGCGCCGAGGGCCGTCATGGCGTGCTGGGCTACGTGGTGGAAGGTGATTTCGCCGACAACGCGGTGGCGTGGAAGTCCGTGTACGCCAGCGTGGATCACACGCTGTTCGGGCAGGCGGCTGACCTGACCATCGGCAACCGCCTCAATGACCGCGGTCTGGATGGCTCCAGCAGTACGTCCAACACGCCGTTCCAGGACCGCAACGTGGTCGGCGCACTGATGCTGCCGCAACGCGGCCTGTTCGGTGTCGGTCTGACCGAGCGGGTGTACGGCAACGGATGGCACGCAAGCGTTTCGGTGGCCGGCAACGATCTCAACAACAGTGGCAGCGACAATGACAGTCTGACCTGGGCCACGCGCGTGCACTGGAATCCAGTGTTGGACAGGAACGCGACCGTGCATCTGGCCGGCTGGGCGTTCCACGAGGAGATATCCGCGGGTGCCTCGGGTGTCCTGCGCTCATCTGCGATCAGTGGTCACTTCAATGACGAGATCAAGATCGCGCCGGGCACGCTGCTCGGTGCCGAGCGCAGCAATGCCTGGGGACTGGAAGCCGCAGGCTTCTTCGGGCCGTTCTGGACCAGTGGCGAATGGGGTACCCGCACGCTGCGGGGCGTGGATGCGCGGGGCCGCTATGATCTGGACCATGCGGCGTGGGCGGTCGGGGCAGGGTGGTTCGTTTCTGGCGCGCGGCCGTCGTACTCGGCCAAGGCTGGCACCTGGGGCAAGGTCAAGGTCGCCGAGCCAGTCACCGCAGGCGGGCATGGCGCCTTCGAACTGAAGGCGCGCTATGAGGATGTCGATTACGCGGAACTGCCCACCGGCGGTACTGGCCGAGCCTGGACGGTCGGCGGCAACTGGTATCTGAACGACTACAGCCGGGTGATGCTGGATGTGGTCCGTTGGCGGACCGACAACCGCAGTGGCGCTTACATCGGCCCTGACGAGGGCACGACCTTCAACACCCGTCTGCAGCTGGTGTTCTGAACGCAGGGCAGGGGGGGGGAGCCCCGATCGACCTGTATGCTGGCGGTATGCCCTCATAGGTATGTATAATTCGTACATACCGAAGAGGGCCTACCCATGGAAGCCACTGTTGCTGAACGCGGACAGATCACACTGCCCAAGGCCGTGCGTGATGCCCTGGGGCTGACCAAGGGCACCCAGCTGACCGTGGAGCTGGAAGGCGGCCGGATCATCCTGCGCAAGAGCGTGGACGATGCGATCTCGCGCGCCCGCGGCAAATTCGCACTCGATGGCTTCGAATCGTCCGAGGCTGCTGTGAAGGCTGTCCGTGACGAAGAGTGAGCCCGCCATGATCGCCGTCGATTCGCCGGTGCTGATCGAACTGCTCAGCAACGGCCCGCAGGCCGATGCCGTGGAGGCCTGCCTGCGGCAGAGCTTGGTCGGTGGGCGCGTGGTGGTCTGCGGCGCGACCCTGGCCGAGCTGTGCGCCTCGCTGCGCGGCGGCGCCGAAGTGCTTGAGGCCCTGGAGGAAATGGGGGTCCATTTCAACGCGCTGGAGGCGAAATCCGCCCTGCGCGCCGGCGAGATGCAGCGCCGCCACCGGCAGCGTGGCCAAGGCCGGCGCAGCCTGGACGACTTCATGGTGGGGGCCCATGCACTCCTGCAGTGCGATGGCCTGATCACCTGGAACGACACGTTTTACCGCGACTACTTCAAGGGCCTGAAGCTGATCGTGCCGCACGCCTGAGCCCATACTTTTAAACCGCATTCTTTCAAAGAATCACCCGGGAGTTGTCATGTTGGAAGCCTACCGCCACCACGTAGCCGAGCGCGCCGCGCTTGGCATCCCGCCGCTGCCGCTGAGCGCCCAGCAGACGGCCGACGTCATCGAGCTGCTGAAGAACCC
>Ga0160437_1001198_pt1 | contig 12020 bp, 8 predicted proteins | sample HID1975I_E0MG_FD_108227 | JGI IMG/M metagenome (GOLD analysis project Ga0160437, IMG submission 108227) | Enriched soil microbial communities from UW Madison campus, WI, USA - HID1975I_E0 MG | ecosystem: Environmental > Terrestrial > Soil > Unclassified | place: USA: Madison, Wisconsin... | reverse complement strand
TTCACGACGTTCCGCCGGGTGACGCTGGCCCTCGCCATGCCCGCGGTGCTCGCCGGCTTCCTGCTGGCGTTCACGCTGAGCCTGGACAACACGATCGTGGCGGCCTTCGTGCAGGTGTCGGGAACGACGCCGTGGCCGGTGTACGTACTCTCGGCGGTGCGCTCGGGCCTGCGTCCCGAGGTGGCCGCGGTCTCGACGATCATGCTGATCCTCACCCTCATCGCCCTGGCCGTCGTCGCCGTGGTGCTCCGCCGCGCCGGCGACTCCGCCACCGACATCGCCCGCACGATGGGCGGCGGCTGACATGTCGGCAGAGCTGGTCTTCACGGGCGGCACCGTCTTCACCGCCGACACCGTCCGGTCGCAGGCGACGGCTGTCGCGGTGTCGGGCGGGCGGATCGTCGCCGTCGGCGGCGAGGAGGTCCGGGGCCTCATCGGACCGCGCACCGAGGTCGTCGACCTCCGGGGCCGGATGCTCGTCCCGGGCTTCCAGGACGCGCACGTGCATCCGGTGTCGGGCGGGCTGGAACTCCTCCGCTGCGACCTCGGCGAGGCGTCGACCGAAGCCGAGTACCTGGACGTCGTCGCCGCGTACGCGGCCTCTCACCCGCCGACCGGCCGGGACGACGGGTCGGAGTGGGTGCTCGGCGGCGGCTGGGCGATGTCGGCCGTCCCGGGCGGCACGCCGACGGCGGCCGCCCTCGACCGCGTGCTGCCGGACCGCCCCGCCTTCCTCCCCAACCGCGACGGACACGGCGCGTGGGTCAACTCCGAGGCGCTCCGCCGCGCGGGCATCGACGAGCACACCCCCGACCCGGCCGACGGGCGGATCGAGCGGGATGCCGACGGCCACCCGACCGGCACCCTCCACGAGGGCGCCATGTCGCTGGTCAACCGTCTGGTGGCGGACCCGTCGCCGGCGTTCCTGCGCGAGGCGCTCCTGGCCGGCCAGCGCTACCTGCACTCCTACGGCATCACCGCCTGGCAGGACGCCATCATCGGCGACTACAGCGACCTCGTCGATCAGGGCGAGACCTACCGGCAGGCCGCGATCGACGGCACGCTCACCGGCCGCGTCGTCGGCGCGCTCTGGTGGGACCGCACCGCCGGACTCGAGCAGATCCCCTCGCTCCTCGAGCGCCGCGACCGCTTCAGCCACGGCCTGTTCCAGGCGACGAGCGTCAAGATCATGCAGGACGGCGTCGCCGAGAACTTCACCGCCGCGATGCTCGAGCCCTATCACGACGGCCACGGCCATCCCACCGACAACTCGGGCATCTCCTTCGTCGCCCCCGACATCCTGAACGAGGCGGTCCCGCAGCTGGATGCCCTCGGCTTCCAGGTGCACTTCCACGCGATCGGCGACCGCGCCGTGCGCGAATGCCTGGACGCCGTGGAGCACGCGATCGCGCGCAACGGGCGGGGCGACGGACGCCACCACATCGCCCACCTGCAGATCGTCCACCCCGACGACATCCCGCGCTTTCGCCGCCTGGGCGTCGCGGCGAACATGCAGTCGCTGTGGGCGACCCTCGAGCCCCAGATGGTCGATCTGACCCTGCCGTTCCTCGGCGCGCCGCGCGACGCCTGGCAGTACCCGTTCGGCGACCTGCTGCGCGCCGGCGCGGTGCTGGCCGCCGGCAGCGACTGGTCGGTGTCGACGCCCAACCCGCTGGCGGCCATCCACACCGCCGTCAACCGCCAGGCCGCACCCGGGTACGAGGAGGGCGACTACGAACCGTTCCTCCCCGAGCAGGCGATCGACCTCGCCACCTCGCTCACGGCCTACACCGCGGGCTCGGCGTGGGTGAACCACCTCGACGACAGCACCGGGACCATCGAGGTCGGCAAGGCCGCCGACCTCGCCCTGCTCGACCGCGACCCCTTCGAGGGGCCCGCGGATCGGATCGGCGCGACCCGGGTGCTCCAGACCTTCGTCGACGGCGTCCGCGTGTACGCCGCCGACGACGCATGACGAAGGGACCCACCGTGGGAACGACCGTCTTCGAGCGGCAGGTGCCCTCGGCATCCGTCGTCTCGCACAGCCTCGCGCAGACGCGGACCGGATCCTTCTGGATCGACGATCTGCCCGCGGCGCTGCGGCCCGACCGCGCGCCGCTGCGCGGTGTCGAGACGAGCGATCTCGTGATCGTCGGGGCCGGGTACACCGGCCTGTGGACGGCCCTCCTCGCCGTCCTCCGCGACCCCGGACGACGGGTCGTCATCGTCGAGGCGAACCGCACCGGCTGGGCGGCATCGGGCCGCAACGGCGGCTTCTGCGAGTCGAGCCTCACCCACGGGCACGAGAACGGCGCGCGGCGCTGGCCCGACGAGATCGACACCCTGGAGCGCCTGGGGCTGCAGAACCTCGACGAGATCGAGCAGACCGTCGCCGACCTCGGGCTCGACGTGCAGTTCGAGCGCACCGGCCAGCTCGCCCCTGCGATCGAGCCCCATCAGCTGGCATGGCTCGACGAATGGCGCGAGGAGGCGGCCGGCGACCCTGATGTCGAGTACCTCGACGAGACCGCCGTGCGGGCCTCGGTGGCCTCGCCGACGTATCTGGCCGCCATGTGGGAGAAGCGCACGTGCGCCCTCGTGCATCCCGCCCGCCTGGCCGCCGAGCTGGCGCGCGCCGCCGAGGAGCGCGGAGTGCGGATCTTCGAGCGCTCCCGCGTGACGGGCGTCGAGACGCCCCGCGGCGGCGGGGTCTCCGTCGTCACCGAGGCCGGACGCGTCGACGCCGACCACGCGGTGCTCGCCACGAACGTCTTCCCGTCGCTGCTGCGGCGCAACCGCCTCATGACGGTGCCGGTCTACGACTACGCCCTCATGACCGAGCCGCTCACGCCCGAGCAGTGGGACGCGATCGGCTGGCGGGACCGCCAGGGCATCGGCGACATGGCCAACCAGTTCCACTACTACCGCCCGTCACGTGACGGACGCATCCTCTTCGGCGGCTACGACGCGCTCTACCACTACGGCCGCCGCGTCGACCCGCGGTACGAGGACCGTCCGGACGTGTGGGCGAAGCTCGCGAGCCACTTCTTCACGACCTTCCCGCAGCTGGAAGGACTGCGCTTCACCCACCAGTGGGCGGGCGCGATCGACAGCTCCACGCAGTTCACCGCGTTCTACGGCACCGCCCGGGGCGGACGGGTGGCGTACGCGTCGGGCTTCACGGGCCTCGGCGTCGGCTCCACCCGGTTCGCCGGGCAGGTCATGCTCGACCTGCTCGCCGGCGCGGAGACCGAGCGGACGGCGCTGGAGATGGTGCGGCGCCGGCCGCTCCCGTTCCCGCCCGAGCCGGCCGCGGCGATCGGCATCAACGCCACCCGCTGGTCGATGGACCGCGCGGACCACAACGAGGGACGCCGGAACGTGCTGCTGAAGACGCTCGACGCACTCGGGCTAGGGTTTGACTCGTGACGGACTCCTACGGCGACATCGGCGGCGAACTCGACCCGGGCGTGGTGTACACGGCGACGGCCGTCCCGGTGGACCTCACGCCGGTCCCGGCGGGTCAGGTCGTCGCGGGCTCCCCCGAGACGGGCTCGATCGACCTCGACGAGGACATGGGCATGGGCGTGTGGGAGATGACCCCCGGCGCCATGCGCGACGTCGAGATCGACGAGGTCTTCGTCGTGGTCGCCGGATCGGCCACCGTCGAGTTCGTCGACCCGCCGCTCCCGGCGATCGAGCTGTCGCCCGGCGCGATCGTGCGCCTGGAGTCGGGCATGCAGACGGTGTGGACCGTCCGCGAGACCCTCCGCAAGGTGTATCTGGCCTAGCCGGCCCCCGCCGCGAGACGGCCGCGACCCCGTTGCCGGCCGACCGGCGCGTCAGTGGACGGTGGAGCGGCGCACGAGGAGCGCGAGGTGGAGCGCCGTCTGGACCTCGCCGTCGTCGAGGTCGACGGCCAGCAGCTCCTGGATGAGGGCGATCCGCTGGTAGAACACCGACCGCGAGAGGTGGGACGCCGTCGCCGCCGCCGTGCGGTTGCCGGGATGCGCGAGCATCGCCGCCAGCACGTCGAGGAGGTCGCCGCCGCGCGCGAGGTCGTACTCGATCAGCGGTGCGAGCATGCGCTCACCGTGCTCGAGCACCCGGTGGTCGTCGCGCAGCGCGGTCACCAGCCGGGCGAGCGGGTGATCTTCGGCGCGGCGCACGTGCGGACCGCGCCCGGCGCGGGTGGCCGGCGTGCGGGCGAGATCGATCGCCTCCTGGAGGGACGACAGCGCGCCCTCCACCCCGGTGGCGGGAGAGCCGATCGACAGCACGAGCCGCGTGGACAGCGGGGTGAGGGCATCGGCCAGGCGCTGGGCGGCCGCTTCATCCAGAACCGTCCGGGACGGCATCGACACGAGCATCGTCACCCCGGCGCCGCTGATCCTGCCCCCGACCAGCACGCGTCCGCCGAGCACCGCGACGGCCGCGGCCGCCGCATCCGCGTCGATGTCGACACCGGCGGCGACCATGCCGTGCAGGCGCGCACCGTCCACCGGCAGCCCCGCCGCTTCGAGCCGGGCCAGCGCGCCCCCGTGGCTGGCGAATCGCCCCGCGAGCAGGCCGTCCACCAGCTGGCGCTGCCCGATCCGCGCCCACTCGTCGACCTGCCCGTCGGTGAGGCGGCCGAGAGCCAGTGCGATCGCCCCCTGTTCCAGCACCGCGGACCGGCCGGCCGGATGCACCGGTCCCGGCAGCGCGACGAGGTACCCCCACCGGATGCCGCGGGCCTCCACGGGAACGATGAGCCAGTCGGTGCGCGCATCGCGGTGCGCCAGCCGCGAGCGCACCTCCCACCGGGCGAGCACCTCCTCCTCCCGCGCAGGGGGGACCTCGGCAACGACGACGTCGTGCGCGAGGGACTCGAGGACCACGGGCGCGCCGAGCGTCTGTGCCAGCTGGTGGACGATGAAGTCCGCCGGCGAACCCCGCAACGCCAGCGCCGTGAACCGTGCGCGGACGTCGTCGCGCGCACGCAGCGCAGCGGTCTGCTCTTCGATGATGCGGCGGTGCACGGCCTCGGTCACCGTCACGAACTTCACCTCGCGACGGAGGACGACCAGCGCCAGCCCAAGGGCGCGGGCGGTCTCGACGACCACGGCAGGGGCATAGCGGTAGTGGGTCCCGAGTTCCAGGAACAGAGCGGACAGCCCCACCTCGACGAGGCCGCGGACGAACGCCGCGAGCTCGCCCGGGTCATCCGGCCACGACGACCCGGTGGACAGCAGCAGTTCGCCGCCGTCGAGCAGCCGCGCGACGCCGGGACTGTCGGACACGTGCACCCAGCGCACCCGCGCGTCGAGGCTCGCACCGCCGACGAGGATGTCGGGCATCCCCGCCTCGACCGCGTCGAGCGTCAGCACCTCGCGCACCGTCGGCAGGCTCTCATGCGCGGTCGGACGATCCGTATGGATCGCTCCTTCTTCGCGACGTTCAGGCACCGTGACGACCCCTCTGCCTCTGCAACACTGGGACTCGCCACAGCCTAGACGACGCCGGTCGTTCTGTCCGGGAGGACCCCCCATGAGCCTGATCCGCCACCATGTCGCCGGAGCCGAGACGGGTGCCGCCGCCCGCACCGGCGCGGTCTACGACCCGGCCACCGGACACATCCAGCACGAGGTCGCCTTCGCGTCGGAGGCCGAGGTGCAGGAGGCCGTCGCCGCCGCCGCGGCGGCCCTTCCCGCCTGGCGAGCGACGAGCCTCATCAAGCGCGCCGACGTGTTCTTCCGCCTGCGCCACCTGCTGGTCGAGCGCGCCGACGAGCTCGCGGCGATCATCACGAGCGAGCACGGCAAGGTGCTCTCCGACGCGAAGGGCGAGATCAGCCGCGGGATCGAGAACGTCGAGTTCGCGGCCGGGCTCGTGCATCTGCTCAAGGGCGAGCGCTCCGAGCAGGTCTCCCGCGGCGTCGACGTCCACTCCGTCAAGCAGCCCGTCGGGGTGGTCGCCTGCATCACGCCGTTCAACTTCCCCGTCATGGTGCCGCTGTGGATGACGGCGTCGGCCATCGCCTGCGGCAACACCGTCGTGCTGAAGCCCAGCGAGAAGGACCCGTCGGCGTCGCTGTTCCTCGCGCGTCTCTACGAGGAGGCGGGGCTGCCCGCCGGGGTCCTCAACGTGGTCCAGGGCGATAAGGTCGCCGTCGACACGCTGCTGGACGCGCCCGAGGTCCGCGCCGTGAGCTTCGTCGGCTCGACGCCGATCGCCCGATCGATCTACGCCCGCGCCGCCGAGAACGGCAAACGCGTGCAGGCCCTCGGCGGTGCGAAGAACCACATGGTCGTCATGCCCGACGCCGATCTCGACGCCGCCGCCGACGCCGCTGTCTCGGCCGCGTACGGCTCGGCCGGCGAGCGCTGCATGGCCGTCTCCGTGCTCGTCGCCGTCGGAGACGACGTCGCCGACGCCCTCGTGGCCAAGGTCGCCGAGCGGGTGGCGGCACTGCGGATCGGCCCCGGCACCGACCCCGACAGCGAGATGGGACCGCTCATCACAGGCGCCCACCGCGACGCCGTCGCCTCCTACGTGACGGGCGCGGCCGCCGAAGGGGCCACCGTGGTCGTCGACGGCACGACCCAGTCCTTCGACGGCGACGGCTTCTTCCTCGGCGTCTCGCTCGTGGACCACGTGCGCCCCGGCATGAAGGTCTACGACGACGAGATCTTCGGTCCCGTGCTGTCGGTCGTCCGCGTCGCCGATTACGACGAGGCCGTCAGCCTCGTCAACACCAGCCCGTTCGCCAACGGCACCGCCGTCTTCACCCGCGACGGCGGCACCGCACGGCAGTTCGAATTCGACATCGAGGTGGGGATGGTCGGCGTCAACGTGCCGATCCCCGTGCCCGTCGGCGCGTTCTCGTTCGGCGGCTGGCGCAACTCGCTGTTCGGCGACTCGCACATCTACGGACCTGAGTCGATCCACTTCTACACGCGCAGCAAGGTCGTGACCACACGGTGGCCCGACCCGAGCGAGAGCCAGATCAGCCTCGGCTTCCCGAGCAACCACTGAGGAGAGTCATGACTTCGTCGACCGATATGACGGGCGACCCCTCGACAAGCTCGGGGACCGGGGTGGGCTCGGGGACCGGGGGCGACCCCTCGACAGGCTCGGGGACCGGGACCGGGGTGGAGGCGGATGCGCGCACGCGCGCGGACGACCGCGCCCACGTCTTCCACTCGTGGAGCGCGCAGGCCCTCATCGACCCGCTCCCGGTGGCCGGCGGCGACGGCGCGACCTTCTGGGACGCGCTCGGCACCCGCTACCTCGACTTCTCCTCGCAGCTGGTCAACCTCAACCTCGGCCACCAGCACCCCGACCTCGTCGCCGCCATCCAGCGTCAGGCGGGAAGGCTCGCGACGATCCAGCCCTCGATGGCCAACGACGTCCGCGGCGACCTCGCCCGCCGCATCGCGGAGGTCGCCCCCGACGGCATGAACAAGGTCTTCTTCACCAACGGCGGCGCCGACGCCGTGGAGAACGCCGTCCGGATGGCGCGCCTCTACACCGGCAAGCGCAAGGTGCTCTCGATGTACCGGAGCTACCACGGCAACACCACCACGGCGATCTCGCTCACCGGCGACCCCCGCCGCTGGGCGAACGAGCCGGGCGACGGCTCCGTGGCGAAGTTCTTCGGGCCGTACGCCTACCGCTCCCCGTTCCACTCCGACAGCCCCGAGCAGGAGACCGAGCGCGCCCTCGCCCACCTCGAGCAGACGATCGTGCTGGAGGGCGCCTCGACGATCGGCGCGATCATCATCGAGTCGATCGTCGGCACCAACGGCGTCCTCGTCCCGCCGCCGGGCTACCTGCCGGGGGTGCGGGAACTCTGCGACAAGTACGGCATCGTCTACATCGCCGACGAGGTGATGGTGGGCTTCGGGCGCGTCGGCGAGTGGTTCGCCTTCCAGGCCTTCGACGTCGTGCCCGACCTCATCACGTTCGCCAAGGGCGTGAACTCGGGCTACGTGCCCCTGGGCGGCGTCGTCATCTCCGACCGCATCGCGGCTCACTTCGACACCGTGCCCTTCCCCGGCGGTCTCACCTACTCCGGCCACCCGCTGGCGTGCGCGCCGGGCGTCGCGACCTTCGAGGTGTTCGCCCGCGACGGCATCCTGGAGCGCGTCCGCGACCTCGGCGAGCGCGTCGTCGGTCCGCGGCTGGCGGACATGGCGGCGCGCCACCCGTCGGTCGGCGAGGTGCGCGGGCGGGGACTCTTCTGGGCGATCGAGCTCGTCGCCGACCCCGAGACCCGCCGCCCGCTCGTGCCCTTCAACGCGAGCGGCGCAGATGCCGCCCCGATGACGGCCGTCGCCGCCGCGTGCAAGAAGGCGGGACTGTGGCCGTTCACGCACTTCAACCGGATGCACGTGGCCCCGCCGCTCGTCATCTCCGAGGACGACCTCGTACGCGGACTCGACATCATCGACCGGGCCCTCGAGGTCGCAGACGCCGCCATGGACGCGCCTCCGGTGCCGAGCCCCGCATGACCGGCAACGGCGGCGTCTCGTTCTGGTGGCAGCAGCTGGGGCTGCCCGCCGGACGGCCGCCGCTGCCCGGCGACCGCGACGCGGACGTCGCGATCGTCGGGGCGGGATACACCGGGCTCTGGGCGGCGTACTACCTCACGACGCTCCAGCCCGACCTGCGGGTGACCGTGCTCGAACAGCGCTTCGCCGGCTTCGGCGCCTCCGGCCGCAACGGCGGCTGGCTGACCAACAGCGTCACGGGCGGGCGCGGACGCTACGGCCGGGACGGCGGTGCGCGCCAGCAGCAGGCCATGAACGAGACGGTCGACGAAGTGATCCGCGTCGCCGCCGCCGAGGGCATCGACGCCGACATCCGCAAGGGCGGCGAGCTGAACATCGCCCGGAGCCCGGCCCAGCTCGCGCGCCTGCGCGCCGCGCACGCCGAGGAGTCGTCGTGGCCGCACACCGACGTCGAGCTGTGGGGACCCCGCCGCACGGCGGCGCACGTGCGGGTCGCGGACGCCGTCGGCGGCCTCTGGCATCCCCATTGCGCCCGGATCCATCCCGCCAAGCTCGCCCGCGGCCTCGCCGACGCCGTCGAACGGCTCGGCGTGACCATCCACGAGGACACGACCGTCCGCGCCATCGAGCCGGGCCGCGTCGTCACCGACCGCGGCACCGTGCGAGCCGCCCACGTGCTGCGCGCGACCGAGGGCTTCACCCCCGCCCTCGCCGGTCAGCATCGCACCTGGCTCCCGATGAACTCGTCGATGGTCGTCACGGCGCCCCTTCCGGCGGCCTTCTGGGACGAGGTCCGATGGGCGGACGCCGCCACGCTTGGCGACTTCGCGCACGTCTACATGTATGCCCAGCGCACCGCCGACGACCGCATCGCCTTCGGCGGTCGCGGCGTGCCCTACCGCTACGGCTCCCGCGTGGACGCCGACGGCCGCACGCAGGCACGCACCGTGCGAGCACTGACCGCGCTCCTCCGGGAGTTCTTCCCCGGCGCCGCGCAGGTGCCCGTCGAGCATGCGTGGTCAGGGGTGCTCGGCGTGCCCCGCGACTGGTCGGCGACCGTGGGCCACGACCCGGCGACGGGTCTCGGCTGGGCCGGCGGCTACGTCGGAACGGGCGTCGCCACGACCAACCTCGCCGGACGCACCCTCGCCGATCTCGTGCTGGGACGCGACACCCCGCTCGTGTCGCTGCCGTGGGTCGGCCACCGCTCGCGACGGTGGGAGGTCGAGCCGCTGCGGTGGACCGCGGTGCGGGGACTCTACGCCGCCTACCACCTGGCCGATCGGTGGGAGGGCCGCGGCGGTGAGCGCACCTCGCCGATCGCGCGCGTCGCCGACATCGTCTCCGGACGCGGACACTGATTCGGTGCCCCGTCGGGTAACGGAATTGTCCTGGTGTCAGTGCCGAGCCGCCGCGCTCCGTCGTGGTAGGCAGGAGGCTACGCGGCCGCAGAACGACCTGCGGGCGCCACGGGATCCACAGAGGGGAAACGACGTCATGACCGCATCGAACCGAGGTGGTCTGCGCCCCCGCGCAGCCCTCGCCGCCGGAGTGCTGGCGGCGCTCGTCGGATCACTGACCGCCGCGCCCGCCTTCGCGGACCCCGCACCCGAGCTGTTCTGCGACCTGCCCGGCCAGGAACTGGCGATCTCGCCGATCTCGGGACTGTCCGACGGGCAGGCCGTGACGTGGCTCTCCACCGTGAAGGGCACCACGCCGACGGAGTTCACGGGCGAGTACATCGGACGGCTCGAGAACGGCCTGGGCTACGACGCCTACGGCGAGCCGCGCGACCTGCTGCTGGTGAAGCTCTCCGGCGACGTGGTCGACGGCACGGCCGGCTCGCCCGCAGCCGGAGTCTGGGCCGGCGCCTCGGGGTCGCCCGTCTACGACGCCGACGGCGCCCTCATCGGCGCCGTCTCGTATGGCTTCAGCAACCTCGCCGACAATGTCGCCGGCGTCACCCCCGCCGCCTACATGAAGGCGATCGGCGACCTGCCGCTGTCGCGGCCCCTCACGTCGTCGGCGCAGCGCCAGGTGGCGCAGATGACCGGCGAGAAGGCCACCACCTCGGCGAACGCCTCGATCCGTCAGCTGCCGACGGTCCGCGTCACGACCGGCACGACCGCGCGCACCCTCGACGACGTCGCGGACGCCTTGGCCTCGGAGGTGCGCGGCTACCGTCCCGTCGCGTCCCGCGGGCTCGCGATCGACGGCGGCGCAGGGGACGGCGCCGACTACCCCATCGTCACCGGCGGCAACATCGCCGTCTCGTACTCATACGGCGCGGTCGGCTCGGCGAGCGTCGGCACCGTCACCGCCGTCTGCGGCGACGACGTCTGGGCCTTCGGCCACCCCGGCGAGTGGAACTCGGCCCTCACCGCCAACATCCACGGCGCCTCTGCCGCGCGCATCGTCCCCGACCTCGGCAGCTCCTACAAGATGGTGAGCGCCGTCGGCAAAGTGAAGGGCACGCTCGTCGAGGACCGCCTCGCCGGCATCCGCGGCATACTCGGCGCCGGCAGCAGCACCATCCCGGTCACGACCGTCAGTTCCGCGGGCACGCACACGAGCACCGCCGTGAGCCACGTCTCCGAAGAGCTGCTCCTCCCCCAGGTCGCCGCCGCCCAACTGAGCACCGATGCGACGCGCATGCTCGACAACCAGTGGGAGGGGTCGGCGAAGGTCGCGTGGCGGATCTCGTACCGTCGCGAGGACGGGACGATGGCGACCCTCCACAACGTCAACCGCTATTCCGACCCGCAGCTGTTCAGCGAGCTCGTGGGCTGGGACGTGGCCGAGGACATCGCTCAGCTCCAGGCGAACCCCTATGAGGACGTCACCGTGGTGGGCGTCTCGGTGAGTGCGCGCTTCACCGAGGGCTACCGAGCGGGGCGCATCACGGGCGTGCAGATGCGCACGACCGGCGGCTGGAAGAACGTGACATCGGGAAGCGCCAAGGTCAGCCGGGGCAAGACCTACGCCTTCCGCGTCGTGCTCGCACCCGCGCCGGGCACGGTTCGAACCACCCAGTACGCACCGTTCACGGTGACGGTTCCCACGACCGTGAAGAAGTCGTTGTCGGTGAGCGTGGGCTCGCCCGCGCCTCGCTACGACGAGCCCACCGACGCACGGAACTTCACCGGGTTCATCGCGGCACTGAACGCCAACCCGCGTGTGGACGTGCTGAACGTGACCCGCTCTTACGTGAAGACCTCCGGACTCCGCACGTCCAGCCGCACGCAGGTCGTCGCCCCGACGATCGTCGAGTTCGGCTCGCACGCTGCGTTCCAGCTCGAGGTCGCGACCCGCTAGGCCGGGGCGTCCTCGCCCGGTCTCCGGGCGGGGACGCCGCCGTCGGCGCAGGTGCGTCAGCGCGCCAGTGCGGCGGGGTCCACACCGACGAGCCCGGCGACGGCGCGCGCGGCCAGGGTGAGCCGGTCCGGCCGGTCGTTCCAGCGCACGAGCGAGTGCGCGTTCAGGCCGTCGATCATGGCGAGCAGGTGCCACGCGATCCCCGCGGCG
>Ga0160437_1001193_pt1 | contig 12064 bp, 10 predicted proteins | sample HID1975I_E0MG_FD_108227 | JGI IMG/M metagenome (GOLD analysis project Ga0160437, IMG submission 108227) | Enriched soil microbial communities from UW Madison campus, WI, USA - HID1975I_E0 MG | ecosystem: Environmental > Terrestrial > Soil > Unclassified | place: USA: Madison, Wisconsin... | reverse complement strand
GTGCAGGGCTTCTACCTCAGCTCGCAGTCGAAGAACGCCCTGCTCGCGCAGGAGTTCCTCGTGAACTACCTCGGCACCGAGGACGCCCAGCGCGCCCTCTACGAGGCCGACCCGCGCATCCCCGCGTGGACCTCGCTCGCCGAGGAGGTCTCGTCCGACCCGATCATCGCGGGCTTCGTCGCCTCGTCGAAGAACGGTGTGCCGATGCCGTCGATCCCCGAGATGGGTTCGGTGTGGGAGTTCTGGAACGCAGCCGAATCGCAGATCATCAACGGCGCCGACCCCGTGTCGACGTGGAACAAGATGATCGACGACCTGACGGCGGCCCTCGCCGGCTGACCGGCCCGACCGGGGCGGGGGTCCGCCCTCGCCCCGGTCACCCATCCACTCACCGACACCCTGAGACCCTGGAGCGAAGATGACGGTCGACGCCACGGAGCGACCCACCCGGATCGGCCCCGGCACCCCGCACGCCCGCGGATGGCGCGGAGTGGGCTGGGGCTTCATTGCGAAGCTCGCGCTCATGGCGCTGGTCAACGCGCTCGGCATCGCGGCGATCGTGTCGGCCTTCCGGGTTGAGTCGTGGCTCATCCTCGGCGCCGTCGCGGTGCTGCTGGCCGCCGCCGACGTCATCTACTTCACGCGGCGGGCACTGCCGCTCAAGTACCTGTACCCGGGGCTGGTCTTCCTGCTCGCCTTCCAGGTCTTCACCCTCGCCTACACGGGCTACATCGCCTTCACCAACTACGGCACCGGGCACGCGGGCACGCAGGAGCAGGCGGTCGAGGCCGCCCTCATCCAGTCGGAGCGCCGCGTCGACGGCAGCCCGACCTACCCGATGGCGGTCGTCGAGCGCATCGGCGAGCTCGGGTTCGCGATCAACGACGAAGGGCAGCTGCGTGTCGGCAGCCCCAACGAACCGCTTTCGGATGCGGGCGAGCTGCCCGATTCGTCGAGCACCCCCGACGAGGTGCCCGGCTGGAACATCGTGCCGAAGGCCGAGCTGCTGAGCGACCAGGCGCTGCAGGAGCAGGTCGCCGCGCTGCGGGTGCCGATCTCCGACGACCCGAACGACGGATCGCTGCGCACCCGCGACGGCTCGACCGCGGCCGTCTACCGCTCGAGTCTCGTGTGGGACGAACAGGCGCAGACCATCACCGACGTCGATACCGGAACGGTGTACCTCGCCGACCAGGACACCGGCCGCTTCGTCGCCGAGGACGGCAGCACCCTCCCCACCGGGTGGGTGGTGACGGTCGGCTTCGACAACTTCGTGCGGGCGTTCACCGACCCGCGGCTCTCCGTGCCGCTGCTGCAGGTGACGCTGTGGACCTTCGCGTTCGCGATCCTCACCGTGCTCACCAGCTTCGGGCTGGGGCTGCTCTTCGCGATGATCTACAACGACCCGCGGGTGAAGGCGCGGCGCCTGCTGCGCACGCTCTTCATCCTCCCGTACGCGTTCCCGGCGTTCATGTCGGCGCTGCTGTGGCGCGGCATGCTGAACGCCGAGTTCGGCATCGTGAACGACCTCTTCTTCTTCGGCGCCGACATCAACTGGCTCGGCGACCCGACCCTGGCCCGGCTCGCGGTGCTCTGGGTGAACCTGTGGCTCAGCTTCCCGTACTGGTTCCTCGTGTGCATGGGGGCGCTGCAGGCGCTGCCCGGCGAGACGCTCGAGGCGGCGACCATCGACGGTGCCGGCAAGTGGCGGCGGTTCCGCTCCATCATCCTGCCGCTGCTGCTCATCTCGACCGCGCCGTTGGCGATCGCATCGTTCGCGTTCAACTTCAACAACTTCACGATCATCTACATGCTCACCGGCGGCGGCCCGTCGTTCCCGGGCGGGGCCGCGACGCTCGGCGCCACCGACCTGCTCATCTCGGCGATCTACAAGATCTCGGGTGTCGCGGGAGGCGCCGCCGACTACGGCCTCGCGAGTGCGCTCTCGATCATCGTGTTCATCGTCATCGGCGCCATCTCCGCGTTGGCGTTCCGCCAGACGCGCAAGCTCGAGGAGATCCAGTGATGTCCGCAGCCCCCGTCGCCCAGCGCTCCCGCACGACGACCCGCCGCATCCGCTGGTGGCTCGAGGTGGGGTGGAAGTACATCCTCGCCGCCGTCATCGTCTTCTACGCCGCCTTCCCGCTCGTCTACGTGCTGTCGGCGTCGCTCAACCCGCGCGGCAGCCTCTCGGGCAGTAGTTCGCTGTTCTCCTCGATCAGCCTCGACAACTTCGCCGCCCTGGGCAGCACGAGCTACTGGATCTGGGTGGGCAACACCCTGATCGTCGGCGTCGTCACGGCGCTGGGCGCCGTGCTGATGGGCGCCGCGGCCGCCTACGCGTTCTCGCGGTTCCGGTTCAAGGGGCGCCGCACGAGCCTCACCTCGCTGCTCATCATCCAGATGTTCCCGCAGACGGTGGCGTTCATCGCCGTGTTCCTGATGCTGCTCGCGCTCGGCGAGGTGGTGCCGGCGCTCGGGATCAACTCGAAGATCGCCCTCATCTGCGTGTACCTCGGCGGCGCGCTCGGCGCGAACACCTTCCTCATGTACGGGTTCTTCAACTCGATCCCCGTCGACCTCGACGAGTCCGCGAAGATCGACGGCGCATCCCACGCGCAGATCTTCTGGCGCATCATCATGCCGCTCGTGACCCCGGTGCTCGCCGTGGTCGGGCTGCTCGCCTTCATCTCGGCGTTCGGCGACTTCATCCTCGCCCGCATCATCCTCACCAGTGAAGACAACTGGACCCTCGCCGTGGGCATGTACCAGTGGGTGTCGAATCAGCTCGCGTCGCGCTGGGGACTGTTCGCCGCCGGCGCCGTGATCGCCTCGATCCCCGTGCTCGTGCTCTTCCTCCTCCTGCAGCGCTACATCGTGGGCGGCCTCACCCAGGGAGCCGTCAAGGGCTGACGCCCGACCAGCATCACCGCACCACCTCCACCCCCAGGATCAACGTCGATCGGAGCAGTGTCATGACGCACCACCACATCCCCCGCAGGGCGCTCGCCGGGCTCACCGCCGGCGCGCTCGCACTCACCGGGATCGCCGCATCCGCGGTGCCCGCGACGGCGGACGACGGACCGGTCGAGGCCGGCATCGTCGTGAACAAGGTCGAGAACCTCCCCGCCGACTTCATCAACGGCGTCGACGTGTCGTCGGCGATCGCGCTCGAGCATTCGGGCGTCGTCTTCAAGGACGCCGAGGGCAACCCGGCCGACCTGTTCGACGTGCTCGCCGACGCAGGCGTCACGGATGTGCGGGTGCGCGTCTGGAACAACCCGTTCGATGCGGCGGGCAACGGATACGGCGGCGGCGACACGGATGTGGCGCGCGCGGTCGAGATCGGCGAGCGGGCGACGGATGCGGGCCTCGGCGTGCTCGTCGACTTCCACTACTCCGACTTCTGGGCCGACCCGGCGAAGCAGAAGGCGCCGAAGGCATGGGCCTCCTTGAGCGTCGCCGACAAGGCGAGCGCGGTCGAGCAGTTCACGACCGATGCGCTCGAAGAGTTCGCCGCGGCGGGCGTCGACGTCGAGATGGTGCAGGTCGGCAACGAGACCAACAACGGCGTCGCCGGGGTCACCGGTTGGGCCGGCATGGCTCAGATCTTCTCCGCCGGCTCGGCTGCGGTGCGGGAGGTGTTCCCCGACGCCCTGGTGGCGCTGCACTTCACCAACCCGGAGTCGGCGGGCCGCTACGCGGGATATGCCGCGAACCTCGCGAACGCCGGGGTCGACTACGACGTCTTCGCATCGAGCTACTACCCGTTCTGGCACGGAACGCTCTCGAATCTCACCTCGGTGCTGTCGCAGGTGGCCACCACCTACGGCAAGAAGGTGATGGTCGCCGAGACCTCGTGGGCGTACACCCTCGACGACGGCGACGGCCACGGCAACGTGATCGACCTGCCGTCGGAGGCCACCCAGTACCCGGTCAGCGTGCAGGGCCAGGCCACCGCGGTGCGGGATGTGATCCAGGCCGTCGCCGACGTGGGAGCGGCCGGCATCGGCGTCTTCTACTGGGAGCCGGCATGGCTGCCGGTCGGACCGCCGTCGCAGCTCGAGGCCAACAAGGTGCTCTGGGAGCGCGATGGATCGGGATGGGCGTCGAGCTTCGCGGGCGAGTACGACCCCGACGACGCGGGGGAGTGGTACGGCGGATCCGCGTGGGACAACCAGGCGCTCTTCGACCACGACGGGGTGCCGCTCGAGTCGCTCAACGTGTTCGCCTACGCGCGCACCGGCGCCGTCGCCCCGCGGGCGGTCACCGACGTCGAGAAGGTGACGCTCACCGTCGACGAGGGCGCGGCCGTGCAGCTGCCGGCCACCGTTCGCGTCAGCTACAACGACGGCACCACGGATGCCGAGACCGTCACCTGGTCGGAGTCGGCGGGCTGGATCGACGGGGTCGGCGTGTACCGCGTCACCGGCACCACCGCATCCGGGCACGCGACCTGGGCCGACGTGACCGTCGCTCGGGCGAACGCGCTGCGCAACGGCGGATTCGAACTCGCCGACACCACGATGTGGAGCCGCACCGGCACCGGGCTCACGGTGCGTGCCACCGACGACCCGCACACCGGCACCCGCTCGTCGCACTTCTATTCGGGCTCGGCGTACACCTTCACCCTGTCGCAGACCGTCACGGGGCTGGACGCGGGCGACTATCTCGCCTCCGGCTTCCTGCAGGGCGACGGCGAGAGCACGACCGGCACCGTCACCCTGAAGGCGACCACCTCGGGTGGGGCCACCGCATCCGCAGCCTTCGGGTTGAACGGCTGGCAGGCATGGTCGAACCCCAGCACCGACGCGGTGCACGTCGCAGCGGGCGAGTCCGTCACCGTCACGGTCACGGCGAACCTGCCCGCAGGAGCGTGGGGCACCCTCGACGACCTGACCCTGGTGCGCGCGGCGCAGACGGGGGCCGACACGTCGGCGCTCGCGGATGCGGTGCACCGGGCCGAGTCGATCACCCGGTCGGTGTACACGGCCGAGTCGCTCGCCCGTCTCGACACGGCGCTCGAGATCGCCCACGTCGTGCTCGGCGCGCTCGCGCCGACCGCCGCGAAGGTCGACGGCGCCCTCGCCCGCATCGAGGAGGCTCTCGACGCGCTCGAGGTCGACGGCGAACTTCCCGACCCGACGGTCGCACCGGTGGCGATCACGGTCGTCGACGGCGATCCGGTCGTGCTGCCGGCGACGGTCACGGTGACCGCGTACGACGGCAGCACCACGCAGGATGCCGTGCGTTGGAACCCGCTCCCGGTGATCCTCGGGCCCGGTACCTTCACCGTCGACGGGGTCACGCAGGGTGGCCTCGCCGTCCCGGCGACGATCACCGTCACCGAGAAGCAGTGGCTGCGCAACGGCGGATTCGAAGACGTCGACCTGTCGATGTGGACGCTCGGCGGCACCGGCCTCACGATCGGCGCGAGCGGCGACGCCGCAGCCGGATCGCGGGCCGCCGCCTTCTGGTCCGACGTCGACTACACGGCGACCGTGTCGCAGACGGTGACCGGCCTGCCGAGCGGGCGCTACGTGGCGTCGGCGACGACGCAGGGCGGAGGCACGGCGGCCGGCGACACGATCGCGGTGCGCGCCACCAGTGCCGCCGGCACGGCATCCGCTCCGCTCGAACTCGCCGGGTGGCGGGAGTTCCGCACCGCGACCACCGCACCGATCACGGTCGGGGCGAACGGCACCGTCACCGTCTCGGTGGCGCTCGACCTGAGCGCCGGCGCGTGGGGCACGATCGACGCGCTGAAGCTGGTGCGCGTCGACGAGGGCGCCCGCACGGCCCCCGCCGGCGCCGTGCTCTCGCACGACAACGGGTGGGACACGGGCCTCAAGGACGGCGACTACAACGTGCGCCTCAACCTGTGGTGGGGCGAGAACGGCTCCGCGTTCAAGCTCTACGAGAACGGGGTGCACATCGCCACGGTGCGGCTCGGATACGGGGGAGTCGGCGCGCAGGCGGCGAGCGTCCCCGTGAGTGGCCGGGTGAACGGCACCTACGTCTACACGGGCGAGCTGGTCAACTCCCGCGGCACCACCGCCACCGGTTCGGTGACCGTGCAGGTGACGGATGCGAACCCCGGCAAGCCGGTGCTCTCGCACGACAACTGGGACGGCGACGGAACCTACCTGGTGACGGCGAACCTGTGGTGGGGCACCAACGCCACCGGCTACCGCTTCTACGCCGACGATGTGCTCGTGGCGGAGGGGGCGCTCACCGCAGCCACCCCGAGCGCGCAGACGGCGAAGCTCCCGGTGACGGGCGCCGGGATCGGCCAGCACGTCTACCGCGTCGAGTTCGTGAACGCGGCGGGCAGCACCCAGAGCGCACCGATCACGGTGACGGTTCGCCGCTGAGCCCCGACGGCGGGCGCGGCGCTCATCCCTGTGTCGTCGCGTCCGTCGTCGGTCTAGCGTGAAGTCATGCGCATCGTCGTCGGGGGAGCCTCAGGGATGATCGGCCGCGCGCTCGTCGCCGAGTTGCGCGAGCGCGGGGACCGGGTGGTGCGCCTGGTGCGTGGGTCGGCCGCGGGAGCGGACGAGCTGCACTGGGATCCGGCGACCGGGCACCTCGACGCGAAGGCGCTCGCCGGAGCCGACGCCGTGGTGAACCTCTCGGGGGCCTCCCTCGCCAAGCTGCCCTGGACGAGCGCGTACCGCCGGCTCATCCTCTCGAGCAGGGTCACCGCGACGACGGCGATCGTCGGCGCCCTGCACGAGCGCGTGCGGCTGGGCGACCCGGTCGGGGTGCTCGTGAGCGCGTCGGCGGTCGGCGTCTACGGGTCGCGCCCCGGCGAGACCCTCACCGAGGACTCGGGCGCGGGCGGCGGCTTCCTCGCGGAGGTCGTGCGCACCTGGGAGGCGACCGCGGCGACCGCGCCCGCCGAGACGCGCGTCGTCTTCGCCCGCACCGGACTCGTCGTCGGGCCGGAGGGCGCGACGGCGCCCCTTCGCACTCTCGCCCGCTTCGGACTCGCGGGCCCCCTCGGTGGTGGCCGGCAGCATTGGCCGTGGGTGGCGCTCGACGACGAGGTGGCCGCGCTCGTGCACCTCATCGACTCGCGGATTGCGGGGCCGGTCAACATCGTCGGCCCCGAACCCGCCACGGCGGGCGAGCTGATCCGCGCCGTCGCCGAGCACGCGCACCGGCCCTACTGGCTGCCCGCGCCGTCGTTCGCCGTCTCGGCCGGCCTCGGCACCGCCGGGCGCGAGCTGCTGCTCAGCGACCAGCGCATCGAGCCGGCGAGGCTCACGGCCGACGGATTCGCCTTCCTCTTCCGCACCGCAGACGAGGCCGTCGCCGCAGTGCACGCCTGAGGGAGCCGACCGGCCCGCACGGAACGTAGGATGGGTGGGTGCCCGCCGAAGCTTCGCCTGCTCTCGGAGCGCCGGACAACTGGGTCGCTCCTCTCGCCCGCGCCCTCCCGGCGCTCGTGCTCGGCCTGCTCATCACCTTCAGCCAGGACCACTCGGCGATCCTCGGCCTCGTCGCGTTCGGCGTCTTCGCGGTCGTGACCGCCGCGATCCTGCTCGCCTCCGCGCTTCGCGCCGACAGCGCCCTCCGCGGGTCCGTGCTGCTGCAGGGCATCTTCACCGGCATCGCCGGCATCGCCGCCCTCGTGCTACCGGGCGGCGGCATCGGCTACCTCGTGTACGTCGTGAGCGGATGGGCGATCGTCGCGGGCGCCATCGAGACCGTCAACGGCATCCGCTTCCGCACGAGCCGACCGGCCGGGCGCGACTGGCTGCTCACGGGAGTGCTCACCGTGCTGCTCGGTCTCGCCTTCCTGCTCGTGCCGCAGAGCCTCAGCGAGAGCTACGGCTTCGAGGAGAAGGGCCAGGAGGTAGCGGGTGTGATCACCGCCGACATCGTGCTCGTGGGCATCCTCGGGGCGTGGGCCGTCATCGTCGGCGTGCAGCTGGTGATCGCGGCGATCACCCTGCGCACCCCGAAGCCGACGCCGTCAGCATCGGAGGCCACGGCATGACCGAGCCGCAGCACACCCCCACCCGGCGCGAGAAGATGAAGCCCGTCGAACTGCTCGTGATGGCCGGCATCTTCGGGGTCTTCGTGGGGGCGTTCGTGTTCATGGGCACCCGCGAGTGGGGCCTGTCGCTCATCATGGCCGCCGTCGCGTTCATCGCCTCGCTCGTCGTGCTCGCGACGCTGCTCATCGCGGTCGGACCGAAGGTCGACGAGCGCGTCGACCCCGTCGACCCCGATGCGCCCACCGGCTCGGCCGGTTCCGTGCACCGCGACCCGCACGGGCACTGAGTCTCATGCGCGGCGGACACTGACGCCGCATCCGGACATGTGGGAGTGACACCCCACCTGAAGGAGACGCCATGAACGAGTTCGACCCCACCGACGACCTGCTCGCACGCAGCGCCCCGCGCACCACCACCGTCACCCCCGAGCTGCGCGAGGAGCTCACCCGGATGGCGGTCGCCTCCGAGTCGGAGCAGCGGCGCACCGGCACGCGGCGGCGGGTCGCCATCGGCGCCGGCGCGCTCGCCGTGGCGCTGTTCGCCGGGGCCGGGGCGGCCGCGGCCACCGGTGTGGCCGGGTGGGGCCCGTGGGCGCAGGACGCAGACGCCGTCTACGTCTACGCCCTCCCCGGCGGCGACGCCTGCGAGCTTCGGATCACCTTCGACGACGCGGCCACCGGTCAGGTCGCCCGCGAGATCCTCTCCGACGTCGACCTCGGCAGCGTGATCGACGTCGACGGCGTGATCGCCGTCCTCCGGGCGATGCCCTCGAGCGGCGGCGACGAGTTCGGCAACACCTTCGACACCGGTTTCGGCACCGAGTTCTACCCCTCGGTCGACGAGGAGTACGCGCAGGCCGTCGGCATCGCGGCCTCCCAGTACCTCGGCGAACGACTGACGGAACGCGGTGTCGCCGGCGGCGGCCAAGACATGACCTGGGCCTCCAACTGCGCGACGGAGTTCGACGGTGGCCGCTGACGCCCGATCGCAGCGGATCACCGAGGAGCTCGCGGCGAACGCGCCCGACCTGCTCGCCTACTTCGAGCGGCGGGTCGCCCGAGACGACGCGGCAGACCTGCTCGCCGAGGTGATGCTCACGGTCTGGCGCCGAGCCGACCAGCTGCCGGGTGATCCGGTGCGGGCGCGGATGTGGCTGTTCGTCACCGCACGGAACGTGCTCGCCAACGCCGAGCGCTCCGAGCGGCGGCGGTGGCGGCTCGCGAACCGGCTGCGGATGATGCTGCCGGGCTCGTCGGGCGCCCCCGCCGCATCCGACCCCGGCGAGGGAGCCGAGGTGCGCGACGCGATCGCGCACCTCGCGCCCGAGCTCGCCGAGCTGGTGCGTCTGGTGCACTGGGACGGCCTGACGCTCGCCGAGGCGGCGGAGGTCATGGAGATCCCGGCGTCGACCGCGCGTGGCCGCTACCAGCGCGCGAAGCAGGAGCTGCGCGAGGCGCTCGCCGCCGACTACGCGTCGAGGTAGTCGACCAGCTGCGAGGCGACACCGGTGTACGTCGCGGGGGTCAGCGCCACCAGGCGCGCCTTCGCGTCGGCGCCGATGTCGAGGCCCTCGATGAAGGCGATGAGGTCGGCCTGGGTGGCGCGCTTGCCGCGGGTGAGGTCCTTCAGCAGCGCGTACGGGTCGGCGATCGACGAGCGCCCCGCGGTGACCTCGGCGCGGATGACCGTCTGGATCGCCTCGCCGAGCACCTCCCAGTTGGCGTCGAGGTCGGCGGCCAGCGCATCCGGGTTCACGGCGATCTCGCCGAGGCCGCGGGTGAGGTTGTCGAGCGCGAGCAGCGAATGCCCGAGTGCCACGCCGATGTTGCGCTGGGTGGTGGAATCGGTGAGGTCGCGCTGCAGGCGGCTCGTGACGAGCGTCGCGGCGAGCGAGTCGAGCAGGGCGCTCGAGAGCTCGAGGTTGGCTTCGGCGTTCTCGAACCGGATCGGGTTGATCTTGTGCGGCATCGTCGACGACCCGGTGGCACCCGCCTGCGGGATCTGCGTCAGGTAGCCCATCGAGATGTAGGTCCACACATCCGTCGCCAGGTTGTGCAGGATGCGGTTGGCGTGGCTGATGCGGCCGAACAGCTCGGCCTGGCCGTCGTGCGACTCGATCTGGGTGGTGAGCGGATTCCAGCTGAGGCCGAGATGGGTCACGAACTGCCGCGACAGGGCCGGCCAGTCGGCATCCGGGTCGGAGGCGAGGTGGGCCGAGAAGGTGCCGGTGGCCCCCGAGAACTTGCCCGGGAACTCGACCGCCTCGATGCGGGCCAGCTGCCGCTGCAGGCGGTGCGCGACGACGGCGATCTCCTTGCCGAACGTGGTGGGCGTGGCGGGCTGGCCGTGCGTGTGGGCGAGCATCGGCTGGTCGCGCTGGGCGAAGGCCAGCTCGCGCAGCTTCTCGATGACGCCGCGGAACGCCGGCAGCCACACGTCGTGCAGGGCGGCGCGGAGGGTGATCCCGTAGGAGAGGTTGTTGACGTCTTCGCTCGTGCACGCGAAGTGGGTGAGCTCGGCGAGCGGCGTGAGCCCCCGGTCGGCGAGCGCGCGACGCACCAGGTACTCGACGGCCTTCACGTCGTGCCGGGTGGTCGCCTCGATGCGGGCGAGTTCGTCGATCTCGGGCTGGCCGAACTCGACGGCCCAGTGGCGCAGTGCGCGCGCCTGTTCGGCGGTGGGCGCCTGCGCGCCGAAGAGGCCGCGGTCGGCGAGGAAGAGCAGCCACTCCACCTCGACGTGCACGCGCGCCCGGTTGAGGCCCGCCTCCGAGAGGTGCTCGCCGAGACCTTCGACGGCGGCGCGGTAGCGCCCGTCGAGGGGGCTCAGGGGCTGGGGGGGAAGCGGACTCATGGGACTCCCTGTCGGATGGCGGGTTCGAGCTGCCGGAAGAGCGCGTTGCTGGCCCGTTCGATGGCGAGGAGCACGGTGTCGAACATGGCCGCGTCCGAGTAGTACGGATCCGGTACGTCCATCGTGCCTGATTGTTCGGGGTCGAAGGACATCAGCAGCTGCACCTTGCTCTGATCGGCTTCGGTGGGGGCCCATTCGCGCAGCACACGCTCGTGCCCGCGGTCGAAGGCGATGATGAGGTCGAGCTGCGGGAACCAGGTGGGGTCGAACTGGCGTGCACGGTGGCTGCCGGTCTCGTAGCCGTGGGCTTCGAGCGCCGCCGTGGTGCGCGGGTCGGCGCGCTCGCCCACGTGCCAGTCGCCGGTGGCCGCCGAGGTCACCGAGACGGCCTTCGCGTACCCCTTGGCGGCGACGATGCTGCGGAAGATGGCCTCGGCCATGGGGGAGCGGCAGATGTTCCCGGTGCAGACGAAGCAGATGCGGAAGACGGCTGGGGTGCCTCCCGACCCGTCGAAGCTCATGCGGCCATTCTGGCCGCTCGTCGCCTCCTCCACACCCTCGGATGCGGCGGCGGCCCCGACGGTCGAGCCCCGTCGAGCCGTTCGCGGGTCGGCGTCGCACGAGCATTGCCCCGACAAGAGGAGCAACGTGCCACTCGATCCGGCCGACACCGAACGCTTGCGCGAACAATTCGCTGCACTGCAGCAGCTGCATCACGCCGCCGCCTCCCGGGCGGGGTCGCCGCCACGCCTCAGCCCCGACGCGTGGCGAGGTGACGCGTACCTCGCCTATGCGGCAGACGCCGAATCGCTCGCCGCCGAGTTGACCTCGATCGCCACCGAGATCGCCGGCGCCGAGCGCATCGCCCGCACGGAGCTCGCCCATGCCCTCGCCTGACCCGTCGCCGCTCGTGGTGCGCTCACGCGAGGGGCTCTTCGTGGCCACCGACGAGCTGCTCGCGCACCTGCCGGTGCTGGCGCGCCTGGCCGACGAGACCGAGGCCGACGGCCACCGGTTGGCGTGGCTCGCGCTCGAGTCGCGCGAGCCGGGTCTGCGCTCGCAACTCGACGCGTGCGAACGCCGCCTGTTCGAAGCCGCCGCACGCATCCGACGCCTCCGCCACGCGATCGCGGCCGCAGAGCTCGCTTACTCCGAGGTCGAGCGCGCGGTCACGACCCTGCAGGATGCCGCCTCCGACTGGGCGG
>Ga0160437_1001191_pt1 | contig 12076 bp, 15 predicted proteins | sample HID1975I_E0MG_FD_108227 | JGI IMG/M metagenome (GOLD analysis project Ga0160437, IMG submission 108227) | Enriched soil microbial communities from UW Madison campus, WI, USA - HID1975I_E0 MG | ecosystem: Environmental > Terrestrial > Soil > Unclassified | place: USA: Madison, Wisconsin... | reverse complement strand
CGTGCACGTGGCCGGGCTTGGCCGCGAGGGTCACGGTCTCGCCGGCGTTGGGGTGGCTGCGTCCGTCGACGCGGGCCACGATGTCGGCGCGCTTGCCCTCGATCTCGGTGTGGCCGTAGAGGTAGCCGTCGGCGCCGAGCTCCTCGACGAGGTCGACGACCACGCTGAGGCCCTTGCCGTCCGCCGGGCCGACCTCGATGTCCTCGGGGCGGACGCCGATGGTGACCTGGCTGCCGTGCGCGCGGCCGACGGTGTCGCGGTCGAGCGGGACGACCTCGGAACCGAACCGGACGCCGCCCTCGGCGAGGTCGGAGGGGAAGAGGTTCATCGCGGGCGAGCCGATGAAGCCGGCGACGAACACGTTGTTCGGCTTCTCGTACAGGTCGCGCGGCGAGCCGACCTGCTGGAGCAGACCGTCCTTGAGGACCGCGATGCGGTCACCCATGGTGAGGGCCTCGGTCTGGTCGTGCGTGACGTAGACCGTCGTGACGCCGAGGCGACGCTGGAGCGACGCGATCTGCGTACGGGTCTGGACGCGGAGCTTGGCGTCGAGGTTCGACAGCGGCTCGTCCATGAGGAACACCTGCGGCTGACGGACGATCGCGCGGCCCATCGCGACGCGCTGACGCTGACCACCCGAGAGGGCCTTCGGCTTGCGGGTCAGGTATGCCTCGAGGTCGAGGAGCTTCGCTGCCTCCTCGACGCGCTTGGCACGCTCTTCCTTGCCGACGCCGGCGATCTTCAGGGCGAAGCCCATGTTCTCGGCGACGGTCATGTGCGGGTACAGCGCGTAGTTCTGGAACACCATCGCGATGTCGCGGTCCTTCGGCGGGATGTCGGTGACATCGCGGTCGCCGATGAGGATGCGGCCCGAGTTGACCTCTTCGAGGCCGGCCAGCATGCGCAGCGAGGTGGACTTTCCGCAACCCGAGGGACCGACCAGGACGAGGAACTCGCCGTCGGCGACCTCCAGGTTCAGCTTGTCGACCGCGGGGCGGGTTCCGCCGGGGTAGAGGCGGGTTGCGTTGTCAAAGGTGACGGACGCCATTTGTTCTTCTCCTTCACCGGCAGGTACGTGCCGGACGATCCGTAGTGATGGAATGAGCGGGGGCTTGGCCCGCACGTCCCGGGAGGACGCAGGTCCAGTATCGCATGCCGACCTGGGGGTACGGAGACCGATTTCGGCATCTTCGGGCAACGCGTGTCTGGGGTTTTCCCAGGGTGTCTGACTACCATCGATCTGGTCGCAATCCCGTGCGACCGGGCGGCTCCACCACGCCGCCGCACTCGTTTTTCCAAGAGGTTCCATGTCCACCGACGACTCCCGCCCCGAGCTGGCCGCGATCGACCGCCGTGAGGCGGTGCGCGAGAAGGCTCAGCAGGTGCGTGTGCAGCAGTCGCGCGCCCGACTGGCCCGCCGCTCGGCACTGGTCGCGGGCGTCGTGGTGGCCGGCGTGGCCGTCACCGCGGTCATCGCCTGGACGATCTCCGCCACAGCAGGGCGCCCGCAGCTGCAGCCGCTGAACGCGACGGCCGACGGCTTCGCCATCTCCTCGGTGGCCGGCGTCGTCGGAGGCGACTCCGAGGCGCAGGTCGGCGTCGACGCGAGCCCCACCCCGCTGGCCGAGGAGAGCGAGACCCCCACCCCGACGCCCGACGCCACAGACTCCACCGAGGCTGCGGTGCCGCCGGTCGAGATCCGCGTGTACGTCGACTACCTGTCGCCCGGAGCGCGCGAGTGGCAGCTGGCCAACGTGCAGCAGCTGTCGGCCTGGGTCGAGCAGGGTGCCGCGACCCTCACCTACCACCCGGTGTCGATGATGGCCGCCAAGTCCAACGGCACCAAGTACTCGCTGCGCGCCGCGGGCGCCGCCGCCTGCATGGCGACCTACTCGCCCGACGACTTCTTCAACTTCAACAACGAACTTCTCTCGCGCCAGCCTGCGGTCGACTCCGACGGCTACACCGACGCCGAACTCGCCGACCTGGCGATCGCCTCGGGCGCCGACGACCCCAAGCGCGTGCGCTCCTGCATCGAGTCGGGTGACTTCTCGACCTGGGTGAAGGATGCCACGGAGCGCGCTGTCACCGACATCCCCGAGACCGACGGGCTCGCCCTCACGGGCATCCCGATGGTCCTCGTGAACGGTCAGGCCTACGTAGGCGCGCTCGGCGACCCCGCCGAGTTCTCGCAGTTCGTCCTCACGAGCGCGAGCGACGCGTTCTACCGCTCGCAGGAGTCCACCGAGTCGCCGGCCCCGTCGGCGTCGCCGAGCCCGACGCCGTAAGCGCTCTCCGCCGCCCGGATAGACTGGGTCGGCCTCGCCGGCTTGGCGCAATTGGTAGCGCACCGTACTTGTAAGTCCGGGCGACCCTATTCCGACTCATTCTGCGGGGTGCTGCGCCGGTCCCGATCCCTTGTCCCTGCTGGCCTCGGAGATGTCAAACTATGCCGCTGCATTCCCCTGAATCTGCGGGGTAAATGCGGGGTTCCGCAGGTGTTCAACAATGAACACCTGAGCGAGACATCCGAGGTGGGACAAATGTCCCACCTGCCGAGACCGGTGGGAGCGCGCACCTGTTGCACATGCAACACCTGAGCAAGATGACTCACCTGTCGCATATGCGACACCTGACAACAAGTTGTCACCTGTCCAGTACCGGGACACCTGGCCGACGTGGCTCATTTGAGCCACCTCAGACCGGTGGGAGCGCGCCCGCTTCAGTCGACCTGCTGTGCCTGGCCGGCGAGCGTCTGCCGCTGAGACTCGTGAAGCCACACAGCCCGCTTCGCGTCGTACGTCTCCGTCCACTCCTCCCGGCGAGCTCGACGCATAGCGTGCGTCACCGCAACACGGATGATCGCGTACATGATGAGCGCGTTCACAGCGATGCCCACGATGACGACGGGGAACAGGATCAGATCTGGTGTCATGGCCCGGATCCTACTCGTGGCCCCCCTCTTCAGAGCGCCGAGACCCGTGACCACCCGCGAGTCACCGTGTTTTTTTCGCGGAGCCAACTCCGACGATCACCCCGCGGTGACCCCTCTCACACACACGGAGGGGGGAGGGGGGATCTTGCGGGGAGAGATATGACCACTCGCGGGTGGTCTCGGTCGCGCTGGCTCTGAAAACTGGGGCAGCGTCGGGCCTAGACGAACCAGTGATAGTGGTTCGGGCCGGGTGTTCCGGTGCAGTTCGGGTCGGGGCATGCCGGCTGGTCAATGCCGAGGGCCTTGTCGCGCCAGATCTTCGCTGTCGCGGCATTGCACGCCATGTGGGACGGGGAGGATCCGGTGCCGTCGTCGTGGTGGTCGAGGTGCCAGCGTGTGCCGGGGAGGATGGTCTTCTTGCAGCGGTGGCAGTTCACGCCGCCCTGTTGCACGATGACGTCCCACCGCTTCCGTGCCTGCTTGTGTGCGTAGTTGTAGCGGCGGTCGTGTTCGGACCTAGCGGCCATGGGCGGAGCCTCCCAGGAGGGCGCACGCGCCCAGGAGGAGGCCCGCGAGCTCGCCTGCAGTGTGCTCGGCCTCGAGCGCGTCGGCGAGGGCGTGCCAGTGGTGCTCGGGGGCGTGCCGCTCGGTGAGGTCCCGCACTTGCCCGAGCGTGACGATGAGGGCGTACATCGATGGGTTCATGTCTGGGGCTCCGTGTCGTGGGTGGGGTCGGCGGTCCCGAGGTCGGGGAGGGGGCCGAGGAGGTCATCGAAGCGGAGATCCCACCGCATCGACTCGACGACGTCCCAGGGGTCTAGTCCGCGTTCAGCGGCGAGGGCAACGGCGAACCGTGCCAGGAGGATCACAGCGGGGTGGAGGACGGCTTGCACGAGCTCTTGCGCGTCGACTGTCCCGTCGTCCCCGACAGGCACGTCGAGGTTCAGGCTGTAGTTCCCGTAGGTGGCGGGCTCGAATGTGCCGGCGAGGAGGCCGAGGAGGTCCTGAGCGGTGATCATCCGAGCTGCCTCGATCCGTACTTGTTGGTGACCGTCTTCACCGTCGCGTACACGGTCACGTTCTTGTCCTTCGGCTGCCACTTGTCAACGCTCGACGTGTTGAGCTTGGTGGTGACGGGGAGGGTCTTCGTGGGGAGCTTCTGGTCGGCGATCGTGTCGAGTGCTTCCTCCGCGGTCTTCGTCTTCGCGTTGACGACGATCTCTTTCCCGTCGGGCATCTGGTAGATCTGCTGCCCGAGCGCGTTGAACTTACCCGTAGCCGTACCGACTCGGGTGGCCAGGTCGTACAGGGCAGACCCGTTCAGGTTGGCGGCGTCGGCGGCGAGGTCGAACCCATCCCGTGTGCCGTTGAGGATCCCCTCAAGCTCGTTGAGACGCCCGAGGGTGACGTTCGAGGACAGCGCGTTCGCCTCGAACGCTTTCGTGAGCTCGGGGAGCCCGTCACCGGTGGCGAGAGCGGTGAGCACGTCCTTCTGCTCAAGCCCGGACGCGGTCGCGAGGTCCTGCACCTTCTTGAGCCCTTCCACAGACCCGGTGAGCTCGTTGATCCGGTCCGCGGCGGCCGCGAAGTCCCCGGATGCAGCGACGGTGAGACCGTACTCGTAGGCGCTGCTCTTGGCCTCCTCGGTCGCTTCGGCCGCGACGGTCCACGCTTCGGTGATGACGCCGATGCCGGCGGCGGCGAGGCCCGCGGCGACGCCGATTCCGGGGATTGTGCTGGTCGCGAGTCCGCCGAGGGTGCCCTGCGCGAGCTCGCCGAGGGAACCGATCGACCCGTCGAAGCTTGACGCGATCTCGGACGCGTTCGACACGGCCTCGTCACGGAACTCCTTGCTCGCCTCCGTCGCCCGTCCGAAGTTCCGCTTGGATCCGTCGCCGACGTCGTCGGATGACTTCCTGACGTCCTTGTACGCCTGCCGGAACTTCTGGCGGATCTCGTCGGACTCCCGATCGGCGGTGCGGGACAGGTCGCGGAAGTCCTGCTCCATCCGGTCGACGGAGGTGCCGCCATCCTTCTCGAGGTCGTGGAGGCGCTCGGAGACACCTTCGACGGCGTCGGCGACGTCGTCGACGCCGCGGACTGCCTCACGGACGTCGGCCAACACGTTGATGCTGATTCCGGTCATGTCGACGTCCCTCCCTAGGCTGCTGCGCCCGCTGCGGGCGGGATCCGGTGTGTGCCGCCCCCGTCTACGGGGCCTCGGTCCTCGAGCGCGCGAGCCTCGTCCAGACTGAGCCGGCCGTCCGCAAGCTGCGCGCCGATGACCTCAGTCCTGGTCTTGATGTCCGTGCGGATCGTGGCGTCCACGTTGAGGCGAATGAACTGCCGCTCGGGGAGCATCCGTGCCGTCATGCCCTCGAACCGGACGATGTAGGGGCGCATGTTGTTCGCCCGGTTCAGCGACCGGGACTCGTCCGTCGCGTACGTCAGCGACTCCGTCGCGGACCCGCCGATCTCACGCGGGTCGAGACCGAAGATCGCGGCCGTCTGGTTCGCGGTCAACTGCAGCGTCTCAAGGAACTGCATCTGGTTCGGGGGGATGGTCGTCAGGGTGAGGTCCCAGTCGCTTCCTGTGACGAATGGCTTACCGGACGCGAACGACCGGATCACGGACGCCTGCGTCGCTTCGGCTTCCTCCCGCTTGAGGACCTTCGCGCTGTTCTTCAGGTGCGCGGGCGGGGCCCCTCCACCGCGGGACACGTCGGCGTACTCCTGAGCGGCCATGCCGGCGTCCCAGAACTGCCGGAAGTGTTCGAGGGGGGAGATACCGAGCTTCTTGCCCTCAGGGACGATCCAGGGGCAGTGCACGATGCGCTGGCCCGACACGGGCTGTCCCGCGACGTACCACCGGTTGTTGATGCTGTCCCAGGACCACTGATTGCGGGGGAGCCACCGCACGGACGTCGGATACCCGTACCCGTCCCAGTCGACGATCCACCCGACCGCGTTGCCGTGGACGGCGAGCCCGTAGGCCCATTGCCCGATCCAGTTCCCGAGGCCGACGTCGCCGGGGTCGTCCAGGCGGCGCAGGAGCGGGGGGAGCGCGATCGGTGTGCGGACGTCACCGTCTTTCCGGTACGCGTCCGCGGGGAGCGTCGACATGAAGTCCACGATGTGCCGGATCGACGCGAAGAACGGGACAAGGCCCGTCGCGCCCTTCGGGGACGGTCCGGTGCCGCCTGTCCAGAGGCCGACGTCGGTCCAGCCCTGGGCGCGCTTCTCGGTGCGGAACAGACTCATGAGGGGTCTCCTGTCGGGTTGAGGGGGGCGGATCGAGGAGGTAGGGATCCGCCCCCCACGGCGCGCGCTGCGGGGGCCATCGCAGGGTGAAAGGAGAAAGTTCCCCGGCTCCCGCATCCTTCCCCGGCCGTGGCGCAGACAGGCACGGTGGGGTGAGGTTCACGCGCGGTCATGGTGGTCACTGGACGGCTCGGGCGAGGGCGAGGGCGTTCACGGCGGTCGGGTTCTCCACCCACCGCTGCTGCGCCTGTTCCAGCGACATGCGTACGGTACGGCCGCCCCCGCTGATGAAGCTCTGCCGCAGTTCCTCCGCGCCCCGGCGGTCGCCGCGGGCTTCGAGGTCCAGGGCCATGTTCACGATCAGCATGGCGGCGCGCTCGTCGCTGTCCTGGCCGGGGGTGAGGCCGACCCAGTGTTTCGGGAACGTGCCGGTGCCGCGGTTCCCGCCGGAGTATTCGATGGCCATGGGTGCTCCTCGGTTCAGGGGATGAGGGTTTCGACGCGTGTCCAGCCGAGACGCTTGCGGACGTCGCGGGGGAGGTCCTTCTCCGCGTCGGCGACGATCCCGCGAGCCACACGCACGGCGACGGCCTGGGAGGCTCCCGAGCGGCGCGACTCGATGAATGACCGCTCGTACAGTTCGTCGCGGTCCTTCTGCGCGTTGTGGATCGCCGCCTCGAGCGCACGGCCCGCGAGGTACTCGGCTTCCGCGGCGCGCTGCCGGCTGACGACGTCGCCCACGTACCGGCGGGCGTCGGCCTGCGACACTGCGGGGCGTCCGGCCCAGTCCTCGCCGATCTTGATGCCAGCGTTCGTGAGCTCCTGCCGCATCGCGGCGTCGGCCTGCGGGTTCCCGAGGACGATCTCCGCGATCTCGCGGACGGTGACTTGCTGCTGTTCTGCCATGGTTCTAGCCTCCCGGCTTGTCGAATTTCTCGGTCTTTTCTCGAACGGTCGACGGTCGGCACGTCGTGCAGTAGGTCCTAGGCCGGCCGCGACGCCCGGACCGCACGACTTCCTCTCCGCACTTGGGGCACGCGGTTGGGTCGTTCAGTGAGCGGAGCGACTCGAAGTAGGCGAGCTCTTTCGCGACGGAGATGGCACGGCGGTCGAGATCCCGGTTACCGCTACCGCGTCCGCCGAAGTATCGGAGGAGCGCGATCGCTTCGGCCACCGGTGGCGCGGTCACGACTCGTCCCGGTGCCGTCGGGGTTCGGTGAAGTCGGTCATGTGGGGGATGGGTCGGCGGAGCCAGTACTGGGAGCGGCCGTCCTGTCGCCATCCGCAGCCGTTCACGCACCAGCCGCTAGTGCTGTCGAAGCGGTGGGCGAGGTCCCTGACGCAACCGCCGATCATGCTGTGTCCTCCAACCTGCAGCCGCGTTCGCAGTAGCGATCTACGCCGGGGAGGGCAGGGTGACCGCAGCTGGCGAGTGGTCGCCCGCCGCGCTTCTTGCGCGGGCGGTTATCCCTAGGGGGATAGGGGGGAAGCTGAGCTGCCGCCTTTGCGACAGGAAATCTGCCGCCTTTCTCCCCCAATGGCGGCACTTCTTCTGCCGCCTTTCGAGAGTTATCCAGAGGCCGAAACGTCAGCTCGTACTCGGCGTTGTGGCCTCGATGAGCGCCGCGAATCTCCTCGATGGCACCCGCCGTCTTGAGTTCACTCACGAGCGCACGGACTGCCCGCTCCTTGCCGTCTCCCACGCCCGCAGCGCGATGAGCCGCCCCACCGAAGTAGCGAGGCGGCTCATCCTCGTCACGGACGCTGAGGGCCATCCAGACCAGCAGGCGCGTCGATGCGTGACCGAGATTCTTCTCGGTCGCCACCTCGAACGCACGCCGTGCCAGTCCGCTACCCATCAGGTGGCTACCGCCCCGAGGTCACCGACCGTCTCTAGGTATCCCTGAGCGACCTCGCGGCCGAACGCGTCGACAACCTCGCCGAGTGTCAGGTTCTCGGCGATCGACTGGAATGCCTCGTCGACATCCACAACGTCGCCCGTTCGAGCGATGAAGAACCAGCGCTTGTTCGTCTTGTCCCAGTGGCGGAAGGTACCGCCGCTCCGCTCCCAATATCGCCAGCACCGTTGGAGGTATCCCACGTCCGCGACCATCCGCTCGGAGCGTCGGCGGTCGTCGGCGGTCGCGCCGACCAGCATCCGGACGATGAACTCACCCGTCGAGGGGATCTGCGAGACGCGGGTCGTAACGCGCAGCAGGTGATGCCCGTCGGCGGCGGTGTCGTAGTAGACCCGGGACTGCAGGTCATCGCCCATGCGGGCCGTGTAGCCCTCGTACTTCGATGGGGTGGTCACTTCGCCATCACCGCCTGCGCGTCCTGCAGCGCCTCGATCAACGTCTGGATCGCGTACGGCATGACGACGAACTGCTCTCGCTCGACACCGGTGCCGTCCGGCCACACGAGGTCGTACGAGACGCTGATCGACTGCGGCGAGCTCTGCCACGAGCCATCGACCGACTGACGAAAGTGCACCTGCTCTCGCTCGAGCAGGTATCCGCCGAACCTCCACTCGTGCCGGTCGACGATGATGTCCTCGGCCGCGTCGGCGAGGTTCCTCTCGCTCGCCCATGCGGGCATGGGAACCTCAGGGTGCATGTCGGTGGTGGGGTGTACGGTAGTCATGAACGGTGACCTTTCTGGTTGCTCGAACGGACTCGGTTGCCCCCGGGTCCGTTCTCTTTTGTGGGGTGATGGGTACTGGCACTCACGAGGCGGTCTCGAGAGAGCGGAGCCAGGCGATGACGTCCTCGCGCAGGTAGAGGCAGCGCTGACCCGCGCGGCGATACTTCGGGCCCTTGCCCTCTGTGGCCCAGTGCGCGAGCGTCTGGTAGGCGATGCCGGTGAACTCCGCGACCTCTCGCCGGCTGAGGACGTCTCGCAGGGTCGAGCCGATCGGAGGCTCCGCAGGAGCCGATTCGACGATGGTCATCCTTGTCCTTTCGTGACAGCTTGAGTGGTCACGTTGTGACCGTGCAATGACTATGCACCCTCTACCTAGGGTTGTCAAGTTGTGCTCCGGTGTGCCGCGCTATACGATCACGGCGTGACCAATCCCCCAGAAGTGCCTCCCCGCTGGATGGTGAACTCCGGGCCCGCTGCGATGTGGACTGACCCGGTGTGGGAGTGGGGGATCTGGGAACGTCGGCTAGCCAGGCATGTGCTCGACGCGGCGCAGCGTCGTCGGAAAGAGCTCGGGCTGACTGCGAAGCAGGTCGCGGAACGTTTGACACGCGCGGGTTGGCCCGTGTCCGTCAACAGCGTCAACGGCATTCTCGGGAAGAAGGGCCGCGAGTCGATCTCGGTGTCACAACTCGTCGCCCTCGCTGAAGCGCTCGAAGAGAGCCCGTCGCAGTTGCTCTTTCCGTGGGACCAGGACGTCATGGAGATCCGCCCTGGCGTCGCGCAAAGCCCAGCCCAAGCACTTCTCTGGTTCTACAAGGGGTCGGAGATTGCGAGGACGGAACCGGAGGAGCAGGAATCGCTTGATGCGCTCATGAAGCGCGTTGTTCAGGCGGCGTTGAGAGAGCACGGCGTCCAGCACGCAGTCGACTACCTAGTCGAGTCCGCCATGGGCATCCGTCGCCTGCAGATTCAGCTTGGGTTGACCCCTAGCGAGTACAGCTTGGATGACGACGATGGCGCGGCCCCGGACACCGCTGAGTAGCTACGGGACGATCTCCACAGTCGAGGTCGCTCCCGGCAAGTGGCGCGCCCGGACCCGCTACCGGTTCGAGTCGGGGAAGCTGCGCCAGGTCGAACGGTTTGCGCCTTCGGAGGCGAAGGCTGTTGCAGCGCTCAAGCGCGCCCTTGTCGGCATCCAGGAGTCGACGTCGGTCGAGGTGAAGCGTGAGACCCGCATCCGCGACCTCGGCGAGCGGTTCCTGGTCGAGAAGGCCGGCCGAGCGCCGCGCACTCTAGAGACGTACGAGCGGTCCGTTCGGAGGGTCATCGTCCCGAAGGTCGGCGACCTAGCGGTGTCGGAGGCGACGCCCGAGAAGCTGCAGCGCCTCCTCACGCAGATCCAGGCCGAGCACGGGCCAGGGGAGGCGAAGAAGGCGCGCGCAGTCCTGTCGGGGATGATGGGCCTCGCCGCCCGCTCCGACGCGATCAGGACGAACCCCGTGCGAGAGCTCGCGCCGATCGAGGCGAAAGCGACGGGCGCGACCGCCGTACCTCTCGACGCGATGCCCCCGTTGCTCGAGGCGGTGTGTGGTGACGAACGGCTTAGACAGATGGACATGCCCGACCTGATCGTGTTCCTTGCCGGCACCGGGGCACGAATCTCGGAGGCGATTGATCTCGACTGGTCGGACGTGGAAATCGTCGCGCCGGCCGGCATCCCGACGATCGGCGCGCTCGTCACCATCCGGAAGTCGAAGACCACCGCGGGGGAGCGGAGAATCATCGCGCCAGCGTCCGTAGGATCCGCTCTCGCGCGACGAGAGCGCCGCGATGGGCCTGTGTTCCCTACGCCGTTCCTCAAGCGGAGAGACAGGCGGAACACGTCGAACGAATGGCAAGCCGCGCGCGAGCGGTTGCAGCTGGGGAACTACACGTTCCACTCATTCCGGAAGTATGTCGCGACCGCGCTCGACAAGGCGGGGCTCTCGGCGCGGGAGATCGCCGAGTACCTCGGGCACGCGAACCCTTCGCTCACGCAGGACGTCTACATGTCGAAGACGGTCGGCGGGAGCCGCGCGGCGGACGCCCTAGACTCGATGCTGGCCCGTGAGGGCTGATCGAATCTGCGGGGTTTGTGCGGGGTGTCGCACCCACGTACTACGCTCGAACCTCGCAGAGCCGCGTGATTCCGCGGCACGCCGGCTTGGCGCAATTGGTAGCGCACCGTACTTGTAATACGGGGGTTGCAGGTTCAAGTCCTGTAGCCGGCACACTCCTCGTCCTCCGCCGTTCACCGGCGTCATTGTGCGCGTGCGCGGCTGCCCGACCTCGCAAGACAGCGCCGGCGAACCTGGCCGTGCCGGTGTACATCGTGCTGTGGGTGCTGGTCCCGACGACCACGGGGTTCTAGACCGCCGCGCCGACCCCGACCTCGCCTAGGCTCGTGCGGTGAGCTCCGCACCAGAACAGAGACGGATGCCGGCCTGGCTGGCGCTGTCGGGCGCCGTCCTGATCGGCATGATGACCGCCGCCCAGGCGCGCATCAACGGCGAGCTCGGACTGCGGTTGAGCGACGGGCTCGTCGCGGCGGCGATCTCGTTCGGCTCGGGGCTCGCGATCCTCATCGCCCTCTCGCTGGCGCTTCCGAGCGGACGGCGCGGCGCGCGGGCGCTGCGCGCGGGCATGCGCGAGCGGACGATCCCGTGGTGGATGCTCCTGGGCGGTGTCGCCGGGGCGCTCACCGTGGCCACGCAGGGACTCGCGGTGGCCGTGATCGGCGTCTCCCTCTTCACGGTCGGGGTGGTCGCCGGGCAGACCCTCAACGGACTGGTGCTCGACCGGATCGGCTACGGACCGGCGGGTGTGGTGGCCGTCACGGTGCCGCGCGTGCTGGGCGGGGCGCTGGCGCTCGTCGCGGTGGCCGTCTCGCTGCAGGGCGGGGTGCTGGACCGCGTGCCGCTGTGGATGCTCGTGCTGCCGCTCATCGCCGGCGTGGGGATCGCGTGGCAGCAGGCGACCAACGGCCGGCTGCGTCAGCGCGTCGGGACCCCTCTCACCGCCACGCTCGTGAACTTCGTCGGCGGCACCGTGCTGCTGGTGATCGCCGCGGTGGTGAGCGTGGCGCTCCGCCGTGCTCCCGAGGCGCTTCCCACCGAACCGTGGCTCTATGCCGGCGGGGCCATGGGCGTGTTCTACATCTTCCTGTCGGCGGCGATCGTCGTGCACACCGGCGTCCTG